>Ga0209747_1000628_pt1 | contig 19102 bp, 14 predicted proteins | sample BarGraNGADG00311_FD_184498 | JGI IMG/M metagenome (GOLD analysis project Ga0209747, IMG submission 184498) | Arctic peat soil microbial communities from Barrow, Alaska - Barrow Graham LP Ref core NGADG0011-311 (SPAdes) (version 2) | ecosystem: Environmental > Terrestrial > Soil > Wetlands > Peat...
CCGGGCGGTAAAACCTCGAAGATGGCCGTGTTCAGGTCGTGAGGCGTCGGGTAGTCGTAGTGGTTCGTCCATCGGACCACCTCTCTGACGAACGGCCTGTTGGAATTGACGATGCCGAAGAGGCTCAGCTCATCGTCGATGCCCTTCTCGGTCTGTCCTATCACAAGGTAGCGCACGCCGCGCTCGTAGAGCCGCCTCGGCACATCCACGTATGCGATGTCGGCATTCTCGACGGGCAGGTCCCAGGGGACCGGCCGCATGTAGAGGACGTCGCCCGGGTAATAGAGCCAGTCGAAGTAAGGTCCGGCGTCGGCTGCCACGAGCTGGCCCGGCGCGTTCTTGTTCAGCCAGTCGGCGGCCTGCTTCATACCAGCGCCGCCATGGTCGTCAGCGAAAGCGAGGTAGTTCTGCTTGATGGCTACGTCCGCCCTCGCGAGCCCGTGCCACACCATCGACGTAAAAAGGACGGCGAGCACCACGAGGCAGAACACCTGTGCCGTCCGCAGGCCGGTCCTGTACCCCTGGTGGGCCTGGCGCCCGCGCCGCTGAATGCGCGTCATGTCCGCCTCGCCTGAACCGCCGGGCTCGGACTCCACCTGCGCGGCCTCCATCACCATCTCCGCACCCTGGCCGTCCGACGCTCCCGCCATGGCGACCGCCGGCGTCGGGTCGACCTCGACGACCGGCTGGATGCGCAGGACCTTCCTGGCCACCCAACCGTCTTCCTTCAACAGGGCCCAGGACAGAGCCGCGGCGTCGGTGAAAAGGAACCCGATGATCAGCCCTACGGCGGGCACCGCCGGCGCCATGAAGCGCTCGTACGCGTAGTACCAGAACAGGTGGAAGCCGGCGAACAAGGCGAACCAGCCGGCCGCCACGAGGAAAGCCTTCCACTGTTTGCGGACGAGGAGCCACACCGACCCGATCAGCAACAGCACCGAGAAGAAGGCGTCCGACATCCCGTTCCATATATAGACCTTCGCCCGGTGTTTCAAAACGGCGTAGCTGACCTTAGTGCTGTAATCGCGGAACTCTCCGACGTAAGAGGTCACTTTGCCGGTCACGATCAGGTTGCGCACAACATAGATGCCCATCGGCAGCCCGAAGACCGCGAGCATCACCACAGGCTCCCACACCTTAACCTTCGAGTCTTTCCAGTAGATGATCACGATCAGGGCCATGAGGGGCAGGAACAGCATCCCCTCCCACCTCACCAGAAAGCTGAGGCCGCCCAGCACGGCGCCGAGCGACCGCCTCGCGGGCGACGCTCTCTTGCATCCCGTCAGCAGGTAGTAGATCCCCGCCGCGAAGAGCAGCGTGAACAGCCCCTCGGTCATCGGCAGGACAGTCCACTTGAGGAACGTCGGCTGGAAGGCCACGATGAGCGCCGCGGCCAGCCCGACCCACTTGTTGAACAACTCGCGGCCGATCCCGTACGTGGCGAGCACCGTGAACGTGCCTCCGAGCACGGCTATGAGGTTCGCGGAGCGCCCGAGCCCGTTTGCGATGTATCCGCCGAGCCAAATGAAGATTGGGTAGCCCGGAAGGTACTTCGTGTGGGCGATGCCGCGCACGGTGTAGGTGAATGTGTCCCGGATAGAGCGCGAAAGGATCATGAAGTAGTAGCTGTCCGCGGTGTACTCGGTGTGCTTGCTGAGGTAGTGCAGACGCAACAGGAAAGCGGCGAGCATTATCGCCAGCAATATCAGGATGTGCCAGTGTTCGGCGGCGAAGGTGAGGGCCCGGAAGCGGAGCCTCTCGCCGCCAGCCCGGGGTTCGGGCCGGGCACTGCTATCTTCCGGCAATTACATCAAGCCTCTCGATCATTCTCGCGGCTGTCTCGTCCCACGACCGCTCGGTGCGGAGCCCCTCCGACGTGGAGAGGGCTTGCGCGCGCGCGGCCTCGCTGTTCGCGTAGACCTTTCGCAGGGCTTCCCGCATCTTACCGTAGTACGGGTCGGCCCACTGGAGTCCCGCGACCGGGGACGGCGCCAGCACGCTCTCGACCCCCACGGCCCTGACCCCGTCGATGAGGCCCGCGGTGGTACCCCAGTCGAGGGCGACGAGCGGCACGCCGCAGGCAAGCGCTTCGAGGGCGGCGGCACCGGGCTCAGACGCGCGGTTCACCAGCACGACGCAGTCCGCCGAGCGATACATGCTCCCCGCCTGGTACGGCTCTATCTCGTGGTCGACCACGAACACCACGGGCGCACGGTCCAGCGGGAGCGACATGGCCTCCACGGCCTCCTCGACCTCCGCGCTGCCGCCCGCGACCGCGGCCTCGGCGGCCCATCCGCCGGAATCAGGGCCCTCGCTCACCGGCGAGGTGGCTTTCATGATGAGGACTACTTTGTCGCCGGCCGTGAACTCGTCGGTGTAGGCCCGCAGCAATGTCTCAGACGCGTACGCGTCTCCCCATTCCACCGGGGCTATGAACGCGAACCTCCCTGGCAGAGAGAACGACTTTATGCCCGGATGAAAATAGTCAGGGTCGACGCCGAGCGGCATGACGAAGACCTCGCGCTTCACCCCTGAAGCGTGAGCCGCCTCCTTCTGGAAGTGGCTCGTCACCCAGACCTCGTCCAGCCTGTTCAGCTCTTTGACCCACGACGGCTCGAAGCGGTCGTAGGGCGTGAAGACGTAACCGATGTTGTAGGAGCCGTCCGCGCGCTCGAGCATGTCGGGCGGCCCGAACAGGACCTGCGGGCGCTTGCGGTCCTTCCACCGGTTCTTCATGTCGTTTATGCGGAAGTCGTCCAGCTCCGCTCTCTCGACCCCCTCGAGGAAGGCGAGGTTGACGTCCACCCCGGCGCGGTCGAGCGCCCACAGGATCTTCGCGCTCGCGCTCGAGTAGAGGCCCTGCCCGGAGATGAAGGAGTGCCACGTCAGCCTGTGCGCGTAGCGCTCCTGGTAAAAGCCTTTCCACTTAGAGAGGAAGACCTCCCGCGAGCGCTTGAAGGTGCCGGAGAAGTCCATGCGGTTTACGTCCGTGGAGGCGTTCTCGACGTGCATGACCGTTGCCCCGCCGCAGCACCACGTCTGGAAGCCGGCCCGCTCCGCCTTCAGGCAGAAGTCGGTGTCTTCATAGTAGGAGAAGTAATCGGTGTCGAGCGCGCCGACCTCGTCTATGACCGCGCGCTTGATGTAGATGCAGGCGGCGATGACGCCTTCCACCCGGCGGTCGCGCGTGTACTGCCCGATGTCAAGCTCGTTGCCCGGGTACTCCTGGCCCCAGAAGCTGGGGACGGGCATGTAGGTGCCCGCGTGGACGAGGTTCCCCTCGGCGTTGACAAGCCTGCAGCCGACGACGCCGATGTCGTCCGCTTGATAAGCCAGTTCCTGCATCTTCTCCAGCCAGTCGCCCTGGCCGATCTCGGTGTCGTTGTTGAGGAGGACCACGTCGGTCGCAGTGGCCTCGATGCCCTTGTTGTTGCCGCGGACGAAGCCGAGGTTCTCGCCGTTCTCTATCAACCTGATCCCGGCAAGCCCCCTGAGGTACTCGACGGTCCCGTCGGTGCTGCCGTTGTCCACCACGACAACCTCGAAGTCAGGGTGGGTGGTGTTTTCAAGGAGCGAGGCGAGGCACTTGCGCGTGACCTCGAGCCCGTTCCACGTCAGGACTATGACGCTTACCGTCTTTGCCGCGGCTCCAGACACCTAGTCCCTCCCGCCCTCGAGCCGGTTGACCTTCTCCTCGAGCTCCGCGAGCCGGCGTTCGGTCTCCGCGTCCTCCAGGGCCTCGACCTTGTCGGATATTTCGTCGAGGTTGTTCGCGAGGTCATGAAGGGTCCGCGTCACCAGCATGTTGAACTTGCGGACCTGGTGGACGATCGGGTTGATGTACCAGCGCAGGAAGCCCCGCGTCATCTTCTTGATGCCGACGACCAGCCCGCCCACGCCGCGCCGGCGCGACCCGAGCTCGAACTCGCCGTCGATCTCCCAGTTGCGGCTCACCATGTCGAGGTTGACGCGGAGCGTCCGTGAGTGCGGGGGATAGAGGAAGGACACGTTCGGCGCCTGCGGCCGCTCCTCCTGCCAGAACTCGCCCAGCAGGGTCCTGGGCGCGGCTACCGCCCGGTTGACCTCTTCCATCACCTGCTCTACGTCAATGCCATTGTTCTTCATCGGGGTCGTTCACTTTCCGCGTTTTCTGTCCACTTTCCGGCCCGCGTGCCCCAAGAAAGCACCAGTAGTGCCTGGCACCGGTGGTGCATTTTTTATTGCTTGTTCGTCAGGTCCTCGTAGAGCTGTTTGACCACGGCATATTTCTCGTCCCACGTGAACTCGGCCAGGACCCTCTCGCGTCCGGCATCGCCAAGCCCGTGCGCATACTCCTTGTCCAATAGCAGTTTCTGTATCGAGAGCGCCAGTTCCTTGACGTCCCCGAAGGGCACCAGCAGCCCGTCCAGGCCGTCTCTGACGAGCCCCGGGATGCCACCCGCTTTCGCCCCCACGACCGGCTTGCCGTAGAACCACGCTTCCAGGAACACGATGCCGAACGAGTCCGACCTCGAGGGCAGGGCCAGCAGGCTGCAGGCGTCCAGCAGGTCCAGCTTGTCCTCGTCGGGGATGAAGTCGAGCATGATGCACTTGGACTTCACCTTCTCGGGCAGCCTCTCGTGGTACCGCCTGAAGTCCTCGATGTCCGTGCCCGCGAGCACGAGGGTCGACGGGTCGTGGCCCGCCCACAGCTTCTCCATTGCCTGGACCAGGTGGAACGTACCCTTGTCATACGTCCGCGGCCCGATGTAGCAGACAATGGGGCCCGCGATGCCGTGCTTCCTCCTGAACCGCTCGCCGTCGCCGCCTTCGAGCTCCGACGGGTTGATGCCCATGCCCAGCAGCAGCATCTTCGAGGAGGGGCAGCCGCTCGCGCCCAGGAAGTCGCGCTCGATGCTGGTCTGCACCAGCACTCTGTCCGCGCTCTTCACCAGGCTCATCTGGTGGGGGCGGGTATAGAAGCGGCGCACGTCGTCGGCGCCCTCCTCGCCAAGGTGGAAGAACGGAGAGTACACGAGCGGTATGCCCTGGCGCTTCGCGACCATGTGCGCCGTGTACAGTATCGAATCGTATGGCAGCGCCGTCGCGTGGACGATGTCGAACTTCTGGTTCGTGGCTATGTGTTTGAGCATCCCGGGGACCAGCGGCGAAGGAAACGAGAAGAGGCTCTTCGCGGTAAGTCCCGGTATCTTGTCAAGGATTCGCAGCGCCTGCGCGTGCTTGGGAAAGCGCCTCACGTTGAACCGCCTGACGTGGACGCCGTTGTGCTCGTCGCGCGGGATGTCGGTTCGCTCCTTGCCCGGGAGCCAGTAGTGCTGGATGTCGATCGCGTCGGTGGTCCAGACTGTGACGTCGTTGCCGTCAGCAGCCAGCCTCTCGCTGATCTCCTCGAAGAACTTCTCCGAGCCGCCGCGCGCCGGCCAGTAGCGGTGGATGATATGGAGGCACCTCACCGGGCGCCCTCCCCCGCCTCCCACGCCGGCAGGTCTCTCAGGATGAAGTCCTCGAGCGCCTCGCGGTACGGGCGCATCGCCCCGATCCCCTGGATCTCGAGAGCGAGCCCCCGCATGGTCGAATATCGCGGCCGCGGGGCCGGTCTCGCAAGCTCCTCGGTCGTTATTGGAAGCACGGGTGTGGGGATGCCCGCGATCTCGAAGATGTCCTTCGTGAAGCGGTTCCAGGTGATGCTGCCTGAATTGCTGACGTGGTAAACGCCGAACGCGCCCGTCTCCATGATCTCGAGCATCTTGCGCGCGAGGTCGCGGGAGTATGTAGGTGAGCCCTCCTGGTCCGTGACGACGCGGACTTCGCCCTTCTCCCGCCCCGCCTTCATCATGGTCTTCACGAAGTTGGGGCCGCCGACGCCGTAGAGCCAGGAGGTCCTGCAGATGTAGAAGCGGTTGAGCAGCCCGGCTACGTACTGCTCGCCGGCGTACTTGCTCCTGCCATAGACGCCGCGCGGAGCCGGCATGTCGAACTCGGTGTACGGGGCACTGGCATCGCCGTCGAAGACGAAGTCAGTGGAGACGTGCATCATGGGCACTGCCGACGCCTGGCACGCCAGGGCGATGCTCTGCGGCCCGAGGGCGTTCACCCGGTAGGCGTTGATCTCGTCGGCCTCGGCGCCGTCGACGTTCGTGAAGGCCGCGGCGTTCACCACGATGTCCGGACGGACCTCCGCCATGCGCCTCATCACGGCCGCGCGGTCGGTGATGTCTAGATCGAGGTCGTGGGCGATCACCTCGTGCTCCGGGCCGGCAACGAGCCGGAGATCGGTGCCGAGCTGTCCATTGCTTCCGGTAAGAAGGATCCTCATAGCATACGCAATCGTTGAGAGTGTGAACGATACGTAAGTCTAACATATGGGCAGGCCGCTCACCTCCGGTCTGATTCATGCTAGCCTCACCGGGCAGAAGAAGTCGTTCCGCTGATGCAGCATCGTCGTTGACACTGGGGATAACATGGCCTGACAGGTGGCCGGAGGTAGAAATGAAAAAGATACTCGTCGTGGTGCTCGCCCTAGTCCTTGCCTGCTGCCTGGTGGCCGCCGCCGGTTGCGGCAGCACCGGCAAGACGGCTTCGAATACGACGACGCCTGTCAAGGTCCCCGCCAGGGCTCCCACAAAGACCGTGAAGGTGGGCGACATAACCATGGGCTACCGTGTGTACGGCAAGGGCTATCCGCTACTCATGATAATGGGCTACGGCGGCAGCCAGGACATCTGGGACCCCAACGTGATCGCGTCGCTCGCGAAGCACTACAAGGTCATCACTTTCGACAACCGCGGGATGGGTGCCACGACTGCGGGCACGCAACCATTTACTATTCAGCAGTTCGCCAACGATACGGCCGGCCTCATGAACGCACTCGGGATACCCAAGGCGCACGTTCTCGGCTGGTCGATGGGCACGTATGTCGCCCAGGACCTCGTCCTGACAGATCCACAGAAGGTCAACCGCCTGGTGCTCTACGCGGCCGACTGCGGAGGGTCCCAGTCGACAGGGCCGTCGGCCGATGTCATGAAGCAGTTGACGGACACGTCCGGCACGCCGCAGCAGCGAGGGGAGAGGCTGATGTCCCTCCTGATCCCGCAGGGCTGGGTCGCCGTGAAGAAGAACGCACAGTACCTGGAGCAGGTACTCTCGAGCGCCACCGAGCCGACGCCGGCCGAGAGCGTCCAGAAGCAGGTGCAGGCGATGGGAGAGTGGTTCCAGAACGGCACCTACGCCCAGCTTCCCACTATCAAGAGCCAGACGATGATGCTCACCGGCACGGAGGACATCCTCACGCCGCCCCAGAACTCGCTGATCATGGTCAACCAGATCCCCCAGTCATGGCTGACGCAGTTTCGAGGCGGAGGACACGGCGTGCAGTTCCAGTACCCGCAGGCTTTCGCGAACGCGGTCCTCGACTTCCTGGCCGCGCCCTGAGGGAGGGCGGGGAAAGATCTCCGCGCGCGCGCCGCAGAGTCGAGATTCGAACAGGGCGTGAGGAGCCCTGCAGTGTTGTATAATCCTACACATCCTTAACAGCCCTGCTCCCGGAGGTCATCGTGGCACCCGATTTCAACTTAGAAGGCAAGGGGATCGACACCGCGGCGCTCGAGGCCGAGCTCGCCCGCCGTGTCGAGGCGCGCAGGAAATCCGGCGCGTTCTCTCTCGAGGCCGAAGCGTTGCTGGCCGAGCGGCTCCCCGACGAGGACCGGTACGGCACCCTGCCTCCCGTCGCCGAGCTCGACTACGCCGCGACGAGGGCACTTGCTTCCTGGGAAGTCTCCGCCGCTTATCCCGTAGAGACTGAAAAAGGCAGGCTGGTAAGGCCGCTCATCATCTTCGTCAAGAGGCTCGCGAGGCTCTGGGCGCGCATCGCGGTCGGACCCATCCAGCGCGAGCAGACGGCTTTCAACAGGCACGCGGCGTCCGGGCTCGAAGCGGTGCGGCGTGAGGCGGTGGCCGAGCGCGCCGAGATGCTCGCTTCAGAGCAGGACCTGTGCGACCTGGCGGCCGCGCTCCTCTCGGAAGGCGAGGCGGCGGCATCAGCGGCCGCGATAGCCGAGTTCCTCGCGCCCTCGGGCAGAGTCCTGATCGTCGGGCCGTGCCCGACCCCGGTCGTCAAGGCCTTGAAGGGCAAGGGGCTGGAGGTTCTCCGCGTCTCGGCTGGAAGCGCCTGGGACGACGCCGATTCCAGTGGCCAGGCGCAGACGCGCACGGCGCCGCTCTCTTTCCTGGCCCAGGTCTCGGAAGCGAGCCAGCCCGCGATCATGGTAAGCGAGCTGTCGTTCTGGCTGCGGCCAGAAGCATTGATAACACTTGCGCGCAGGTCATACCTCGCGCTCGGTCCCCGCGGCAGGATGGTCGTCGCGGTCCAGGGCTTCGCCTCAGCCGGGCCGGCCCCGGCATGGTGCTCCGGCCCCGTGGTCAAGAGGGTCCTCGCTATGGCCGGCTACATCGACATCGCCGTCACCCGTCCCGGGGACACCGGCGGCTACATCGCCACGGCCCGCAAGCCCTGACGGGTGCTCTCTATGTCTGGATCACCCGCTCCCCACACACGCTTCCACCCCGCTTTCGTCGTGCCGCGCTATGGCGCCGAAGTGGTGGGAGGCGCCGAAGACCTCGCCCGCCGGACGGCCGAAGAGCTGGCCTCGCGCGGCTTCGAGGTAAGCGCTCTTTCGACCCGGGCCCTTGACCACCACACCTGGCGCGACCACTATCCCGCGGGAACGACGACGTTGAACGGAGTCGAGGTCACCCGGTTTGACGCGCAGACACGCCTGGGCGAGCCTGAGACGGCGCGCGTCGCGCAGGCAATCATGCTCGGCGAACAGATGAGCGAAGAAGACCAGATGACCTGGCTCTCGGGGGTGGTGGCAAGCGCTGCGATGTTCGACCACATCCGGGCGGCCGGCGGGCGCTACTCGCACCTGATCTTTCTTCCCTACCTCTTCGGGACGACTTTCCTGGGCTCGAGCATCAAGCCCGAGCTCTCGTACATAATCCCCTGCCTGCACGACGAGCCGTTCGCCCACCTTTCCCTGGTCAAGCGAATGCTCGCCGACGTCAAAGGCCTCATGTTCAACAGCGAGGGCGAACGGCGACTCGCCTCGAGGCTCCTGGGCCTGGACGACCCCGGCCCCGTGGTCGGGATGGGGTTCCGCGCCCGCGCCGGAGACGCGGCTGCGTTCCGCGACCGAACGCCGGTAAGGGGCGACTTCATCCTTTACGCCGGCAGGCGCGAGCAGGGCAAGAACACGCCGCTGCTGGTCGAGTACTTCCGCCGCTTTGCGGCCGAGCGGCCCGGGCTTGCGTCACTTGTACTGATGGGAGCGGGTGACGTATCGATTCCCGCCGACTGCACGCATCTCGCACACGACGTCGGGCGGGTGAGCGAGCAGCAGAAGTGGGACGGCTATGCTGCCGCCTCGGTATTCTGCCAGCCGTCGGTCAACGAGAGCCTGTCCATCGTCCTGCTGGAGTCCTGGCTCGCCGGCAGGCCCGCGCTCGTAAACCGGGACTGCGACGTTACCCGTGAGCATGTGGCCTCCAGCGGCGGCGGCCTCGCCTTCCGCGACTACGCCGAGTTCGCCGAGGCACTCGGCATGATGCTCGAGGACCCCGACCTCGCCGGAGCCTTGGGAGCCGCCGGCCGTCGCTACGTCGAGACAGAGTATAATTGGGACTCGGTCATCAATCGCCTCTTCGATGCCCTTGGAGTGAGGAACCCGTGAAGATCCGCCAGCTTTGTACGCGCGTCGAGTTCGGCGACGCGGTCAGCAAGCACGTGCTGGAGATCGCGCGCGCCCTCTCGGCCCGGGGCTGCGAAAACGAGATCTTCACCAACACGGCGGACGAATACGGGAGCCAGGTCGCCCGTCCCGACTGCGAATACCATCCCGAGTCCGACGCCCCCGACGACGTTCTCATCTATCACTATTCGGTCTTCTGCCGGAACTTCGAGCAGTACCTGGCCTCGCCCGCGAAGCGGATTCTCATCTATCACAACATCACCCCGCCGGAGTACTTCCAGGCATACGACAAGGGCGTCGCCGCGTTCTGCGCGCTCGGCCGCGAGCTCCTGCCACGCCTGAAAGGCTGCGACCTGGCCCTGGGCGACTCCGAGTTCAACAGGCTCGAGCTCGTCGACGCCGGTTTCGACGCCGGGAAGACCGGCGTGCTCCCTATCTTCGTGGACTACGAAGGACTCCGGGCGACCACCACCCGCACCCGTCCCATGGGCGGGTTCGAGTCCTCGTTCAAGGTCCTCTTCGTGGGAAGGACCGTCCCTAACAAGTGCGTCGAGGACGTCCTGCGCGCATTCTATTACTACAACAGGTGCGTCAACTCGAGCTCCGACCTCTTCATCGTGGGCGCCAGGTGGGTAGACCGCTACGACGCTCAGCTTCAGTGGCTTGTCGACTCGCTCGGCCTCTGGGGCAAGGTCCACTTCACGGGCAGGGTCAGCGAGGCGGACCTGGCGGCCTGCTACCGCGACGCCGACGTCTTCCTCTCCATGAGCGAGCACGAGGGCTTCTCGGTACCGATGGTCGAGAGCATGGCGTTCGACCTCCCGATAGTCGCCTGCGCGACGACCGCGATTCCCTTCACGCTCGCGGGTGCGGGGCTGACCTTCGATGAGAAAGACTTCGCGATGGTGGGCGAGTTGCTTGAGTCCGTGCGTATCGATAAGAAGGTGCGCCAGGCCGTCCTAGACTCTCAGCGCGAGCGCCTGCGGGCTTTCTCGCCCGAGGCCGTGCGTCTGGACCTGACGGACGCGCTCGACCGCGTTACCGGGGGCAGGTTGTGACGGGGCCCGCAGCCGCGAGTTCCGGCGTGTCTTCGGTCAGGTTCGACCTGCCGGAGTGGCCGGGCATCGGCGAGGGTGTGGAGGTCTCCGTGGCGTGCGCGGGCGTCGACGGCCCTGACGGGCTCATCGGCAGGTGGGTCTTCGTCGGCGCGAGCCCCGGCCCCGCCTCCGTGCGCATCGACTGGCTCGACGGCGGCGAGGGGGCGGTCTCACTTTCCCATGACAGCGACCGCGGGCAGCCCGAGCTCTCAAGCGCATCACACCTCGAGGGTCCTGTGGTGCGCCCGGAGATGGTCGTTCGGGTGGCGTGCGGGCCGTCCTCGATCGAACTCCCCCTCAAGGTGACCTCGACCGAAGTCCTCGAGGGCTACTACCAGGGCGAGTCCCACCAGGACGAATACGTCGTCCAACACCCGTTCTTCCTCTCGTTCCACAAGGCGCGGCTGCGCGAGCTGGGCAGGATATTCAAGCGGGATATCCGGCCGGGAAGCAGAGTCCTGGACGTAGGCTCGGGCTACAGCATCTTCTTCCTGATCTCCCGGGACTGGGACTTCGACATCACGTGCTGCGACCTCGACTCCGCCGCGATGATGAAGATGCGGGACATATGCCCGGAGTTCACGTGGCTCGTCTCCGACGCGACGCACCTGCCGTTCGACGACGGGGCTTTCGATACGGTGTACGCCGGCGAGATCATCGAGCACGTGACCGATCCGATGGAGGCGCTGGCCGAGTGGCGCCGCGTGCTTGCGCCAGGCGGCACGCTCATAATGACCACGCCCAACCGCGAGAGGCTACTCGCGTGCTCGAACCGCGCGCTCATGCCCGTGCACCCAGAGCACGTGACCGAGATGACCCTCGGCCAGGCCCGCGCGTTGCTGACGGTCATGGGCTTCGAGGTGAAGGCCGTCACCGGCATCTACCTCGAGCTGGCACAGAACTGGTACCGCCCGCCGGGGAAGCGCGTGGACATGTTGATATCGCTCTACAACAAGCCGGAGGACGAGCCCAAGTACTTCCCGTTCATGTGGGCAGGCAGGCTCTTTCCCTCACGCGCTTTCGACCTCATCCTCGTATGCAAGAAGCAGTAGCGCCTGAAGGGGCCGCGTCCCCCGAGAAGGAGAATGGGAGCTTCCGGGCCGGACTCGCCGCCCGCTGGATGGGCATGCCCGGGCGTACTCGCGTGGGCCTCATCATCTTCGTGCTGTGCTTCCTGGTCTACACGCTGGTCTTCGTCGCGGTGCCGCGCTACAAGGGCACGACGACGACGATCGGTGACGAGCCCCACTACCTGATCATCACCGAGAGCATCCTCAAAGACGGTGACGTCTGGCTCGCGAACAACTACAGGGCAAAACAGTACGTGCCGTTCTTCGAGCAGGACATCAGCATGTGGCACGTGACGCACGGCCACGGCGGAAACTACGTCTCCACCCACCCGATGTTCCTATCGCTCGTGGCGCTGCCGGGCTTCTGGGCGTTCGGATACAACGGCGCTGCCATGACGATGATACTGTTCCTGAGTTTCGCCGCGCTCTTCACGTTCCTCATCACGGACCGCTTCGTGACTCGGAGCATCGCGGCGGGAGCGACCCTGTTCCTCTTCTTCACTTATCCCCTGCTGTTCTACTCGCGGTTGATCTACCCGGAGACCGCCGCGGTGTTCCTGGTCGCCCTCGGGCTGTGGAGCGCCTGGCGCCTCAAGGAGTCGGGCAAGCGCATGTATGCCGGCCTGCTCGGGCTCTCGGCGGGAGCCGTGCTGCTCTTCCATCCTAAGTTCATCGCTATCACCATCTCGTTCCTGATCCTGTTCTGGATCGTGAGGCCGAGCAAGGACGTAAAGCTGCTGGCGTGGCTGCTCGCGCCTGCCGCCGGGTGCGTGCTGCTGCTGCTCCTTCTCACGAACATCGCCTTCGGGTGGAAGGTCGTGCAGGGGCTCACCGCCTCGGGCGGCAGCAAGTTCCAGGGAGGCTACTGGGGGACTAACTCTGTCTGGGGCATCCCGGGGCTCTACCTGGACCGGGCGTGGGGGCTGCTAATCTTTGCGCCCGTGTACGGGGTCTTCCTGCACGGGCTCGTGACACAGAAGACTCCGCTGGAGTGGGATCGCTGGTGGGTCTTCTTCCCGATATGCATCGGCTTTCACACGCTCGTGCTGGGCGTCTTCCAGTCGTGGAACGGGGGCGCGGCCCCGGTCCAGAGATACCTCGTGCCGCTGGCGCCTCTCCTTATAGTTTGCGTCGCATTGTTCCTTGACAGGGTAAGGTCCCGGATAGCGTGGGGAGCGGTGGGCGTGCTCGCGCTCTACCAGATCGTGATGACGGTGTGGGCGTTCCGCTTCATGGTCGGCACCTTCGGCATAGAGAACACCGACAACATATTCCTCGCCCACTTCCTGGACAACAACGTCGTGAAGAGGTTCCTGCTGTTCGTGTTCCCGCTCTTCCACCCCGCGGGCCTGCGGGCCATCTTCCTCACTGCCGCCTGGGTGCTGTTCTTCGCGGTGACCGTCTACCTGGCACGCAGGTGGCACATGAAGTACGGCGGCGGCAAGCTGCCCCCCGCGTACTGAGACGGCGTCAGAACGACCCCTGATGAGAATGCGCCACCGGGGGTAAGGCTGGTGGCGCATCATCGATTCGTTTCTTACTGGCCTGTAAAGCCCTCCGCGAAGAACCATCCGGACTCGGGACCCGAGGCGCCGACCACATCGTGCCCACCGGTCCACGCGCCGTTGTAGTTGAAATACATCGGCCTCTCGGCGATGATGCCCACTCCGTTCACGCTCTGTACCAGCGTTGAGAAGTCGTGAGCGGAGTCATTGTAGACGCCCAGTTTGTTGCGGGGGTCGATGGTCGCGCGCGAGTTCTTCCTTACAGTGAGCTGTTCGACCACGGTAGTCCCGTTGCCCTTCATGTACGTGAGCTTGACGCTGGCGTCCTTGGCGGTCGGGTTCTGGATGCAGAAGTATGGCTCGAAGCCCGGGCGGGTCGTGCCTTCGGCGAAGTAGAACGTCGTTTCCGGGGCCGTCGCGCCGACGACGTCGTGCCCGCCGGTCCAGGCGTTGTTGTAGGCGAAGTACATCGGCCTCTCCGCGACGATGCCAACCTTGTTCGTGCTTTCGACCTTGGCCGAGAAGTCATGCGCCGCGTTGTTGCTGACACCCAGCACATACTTCGGATCGACCGTGGCCCGCGAGTTCCTCCTGACGGTCAGTGCCTGGACGGCCGTGGTGCCGTCGCCCTTCATGTAGGTGATCTTCACGTCCGCGTCCGTACCGCCGGGGTTCTGGATGCAGAAGTAGGGATCGAAGCCCGGGCGCGTCGTGCCCTCGGCGAAGTAGAACGTCGAAGCCGGGGCCGTCGCGCCGACCACGTCGTGGCCGCCCGTCCAACCTCCCTTGTAGTTGAAGTACATGGGACGCTCGGCGATGATCTCCGCTCCGTTGGTGGTCTCGACTTTGCTCGAGAAATCATGGGCCGCGTCGTCGCCCGTGCCGAGCGTGTTCCTCGGGTTGACCGTGCAGCGGGACTCGGGCGCAACTGCGACATTGGCGACGGCGACCCCGCCGTCACCCTTCATGTAAGTTATCTTCACCTGCGCGGTGCCCTTTCCAGGGTTCTGTATGCAGATGTATGGATCGAAGTTCGGCCTGCACGTCCCCTCCGCGAAGTAGAAAGCCTTGGCGGGCTCGAGCGCGCCGACCACGTCGTGCCCCCCGGTCCAGCCGCCCTTGTAGTTGAAGTACATGGAGCGCTCGCTGATGATCGGGACGTCCGAGGTCACATGAGCACTCATGCCTGCGTTGGGCATGTACTGGTTTATGAAGGCGGTCTGCCGCGAATTCGGCGGCACGGTCACCCCGATGTTCTTCTTCTTCCCCTTTTCATCCATGAGCTGGATGGTCGCGTGCGCGGTGGTCCTGCCAGGGTTCTGGAGCAGGATGTACTCGTTGAAGTTGGCCGGAGGCGGTGGCGGAGGCGGCTCGTTTCCGGTCGGGATAGCTCCCGTGTGCTGCGCGATCGAGCGGAACTGCGGCCAAGGCATGATTCCTTGATCGCCGCCCGCCAGCGTGCGCTTCGTCCCGCAGTCGAAGATGTAGAAGCTGCCGCCGCCCGATTCTCCTCCGGTCCCGACGGCGCACTCGATGTGGCCGTCATGGTCGAAGTCTCCTACGGCGGGGCTCGTGATTATGTAGCTGTCCAGGACCTGGTGCCACACGCAGTTGCCGTAGATGTCCCAGGCGCCCATCTCGATCCCGGAGCCCAGGACAAAGTCGGGCCTCCCGTCGCTGTTGACGTCGCCGAAGGCCGGCGACCCCCTGTTCGGCCCGCCGAAAGCGGGGATCTCCCAGATCTTCTGTCCGTTGCCCTTGATCAGGTCTATGCGCTCGGCCCCTTTGCCGGCGACTGTATAGCTAGCGATGCCGATCTCTTTGATCCCATCTCCGTCGATGTCGCCCACAGCCGGTGAGGACATGGTGCAACCCGGCGTGGCGATCGGCCACCCCGGCACGTCAGCGCCGTCGTGGCCCCATGCGTACACCCGGAACCCCTGGGAGCTCAGGTGACCGCTGGCCGTGTAGTAGTGTCCGGTCCCGACCACGATCTCGTACCAGCCGTCGTTGTTGATGTCAGCGACCGCGGGCGATGACCATATGACCTCGGGCGTGCACTTGGGGAAGCCGGGATACATCTGGCCGTTCCCCCTGAAGACCCAGAGGAGTCCGCCCGCCGGGTAAGGCCATCCGCTTCCGCCCGTAGAGTCGCCGCCGATGATGATCTCATTGAGACCGTCCCGGTCGAGGTCCGCCAGAGCGGGTGATGACCAGATCGTGTCCTTGGTGTCGATCGGGAAGCCGGGGAGGTCGCCACCCGTGAAGCTCCATGCATAGAGGTAGTGCCCGTAGCTACCGACGACGATATCGGCCATGCCGTCACCGTTGACGTCGCCGATCGCCGGCGAGCTATACACTCCCACAAAGCCGCCCGTATTCGCTGTCTGCTTGGGCCAACCCCACTGGCTGAGGGCGCCGCCACCGCAGTTGAGTCCCCATACGCGCCCGGCCATGTCGCCGAAGAAGATCTCTTTCTTCCCGTCACCGTTGACGTCGTAGCAGGCCGCGCTTCCACGGATCGCGGCTCCGACGTAGGCCGCCCATTTGACCTGGCAGGTGGGCGTGAAGCAGTAGAGGTAACCGTTCACGTTGCCGGCCAGTATCTCGTCCATGCCGTCGGCGTCAACGTCGGACACCGTGACTTTGCTGTCATTGAAGCTGGACTGGGCCCCGTAGTACCCCTTCACGGGCTTGGTAGGGCCGACAGCGGCCGCGCTCGGTGAGGCGGCGAACAAAGGCGCCGCGACAATAAGGAGCAAGGCCGAGAGGACCAGTATGGAAACGTGACACCGGCCGATCGGCCGGCCGATCTTCGAGAGCAATAGAACCACCCTTTTCACTGCTCTGCCCACCCCTGTGCGACAGAGGCCGGACGTGGAAACTTCCGCCTTACACTCTGGTTATCGAAGATAACCTCACGCGACTTAATGCTTGACGGCAGGCTACACGTATTTGACGAGCATGCAATACGATTTTGTTCGCAGGGGGCGGTCGACCGGCTATTTTCAACCCTTGAGCGGTTCCCACCAGTCACGGTTGTCGACGTACCAGCGCACGGTCTCATCGAGCATCGCCTGGAAATCGGCGCGCGGCTTGTACCCGAGCGCGGCCGCCTTCCCGAACTCGAGGGCGTAGCGCCTGTCGTGGCCCGGCCGGTCGTCGACGTAGCGGATGAGAGACTCCGGCTTACCAAGCGCCTGAAGGATCCCCTTCGTGATCTCGATGTTCGGGCGCTCCTGCCCTCCGCCGATGTTGTAAACCTCACCCGGCTCGCCTTTCTGCAGGACCAGGTCTATCCCCGCGCAGTTGTCGGTCACGAAGAGCCAGTCGCGCACGTTGAGCCCGTCGCCGTACAGCGGGACCTCTATGTCATCCATCGCGTTCGTGATGAAAAGCGGGATCAGCTTCTCGGGGTACTGGTAGGGCCCGTAGTTATTGCTTGAGCGCGTGATGAGCACCGGCATGCCGTACGTCTGGTAATAAGCGCGCACCAGAAGGTCCGCGCCCGCCTTGCTGGCCGAGTACGGGCTGTTCGGTGAGATGTTGGATTCCTCCGTGAAGGACCCGTTCTCGATCGAGCCGTACACCTCATCGGTGGAGATCTGCAGATATCGTCGGACGTGTCTCTTCCTGCACGCCTCGAGCAGGTTGAACGTCCCGAAGACGTCGGTCTGTATGAACTCGGCGGGACCGGTTATCGAGCGGTCGACGTGGCTCTCGGCGGCGAAGTTGACGACCGCGTCGTATCCTTCGGAGATCAGTCGGTCCACAAGGTCAACGTCGCAGATGTCACCCTTGACGAACGTGTAGTCGTAGGCGCCCTCGACGTCGGCGAGGTTCTCCGGGTTTCCGGCGTAGGTCAGCTTGTCGAGATTCGTGATGGAGATACCCTCATGCTTCTTGAACATGTAGCGGATGAAGTTCGAGCCTATAAAGCCGCATGCGCCGGTAACCAGTAACTTCATGTCTCACCTCAGGGTGTTATCCGTGCTTGAGGGACCAGTCGTAAGGTATCTCGTCGGTGTCGAACGGGAGCCTGTGCTCGTCGGGCTCGTTGTAGTCGTAGAGCTCGGTGGGCATGTTGACGATGAAAGCCTCGTACTCGCTCACGCACTTCCAGCCGTGGTAGACCTCTCTCGGGATGTGCACCAGGACGGGCTTGTGCTCTCCCAGGAATACCTCCTGGACCTCTCCTGTCGTCGAAGAGCCCTCCCGGCCGTCGTACAGGCCGAGCTTGATCATGCCCCTGACGCACACGACGTTGTCGTCCTGCTTCAGGTGCATATGCCACCCCTTTATCACGCCGGGGTAGGTCGTGGTCACGTACGCCTGGCCGAACACCTCGAAGACGTCGTCGTCGCTGCGCATCATCTCCATGAGGTGACCGCGCTCGTCCGGGACGACCCGCAACTGCTTGATGACCACGCCGTCAATCATTTCTACCCCCTGTCAACAGGGCCGGCAGGCGCTGGGGGCCCGGGCCCTAAACTATTCCAACGCGGCTGTTGTCGCCGAGCATCAGTCGGTAGGCCGCCGGCTTCAGCGGCGAGCGCTCGACGACGACGTTCTGTCCGATGAGACTATCCTCGATGCGGCCGCCTATGTCGCGGATGGTGCTGTTCTCGAGGATGATGCTGTGTTCTATCTCCGAGCCCGTGATGGTCACCCCGTAGTAGATCGAGGTGAACGGGCCTATGAACGAGTTCACTATCCTTGTCTTCTCTCCGATGATCGCGGGGCCGCGCACCGTGCTGTTGATTATCTCGGCGCCCTTCTCGACGACGACCATCCCGTGTATCTGAGAGTCCTTGTCCACCATGCCCTCGACGGAGGCCTCCAGCGTGTCGAGCATGATGCGGTTGGCCTCGAGCATGTCATCCAGCCGCCCGGTGTCCTTCCACCAGCCGTCGATGATGTGCGGATCGACTGAGAACCCCTGGTCGATCAGCCATTGGATGGCGTCGGTGATCTCGAGCTCGCCGCGGGCGGAAGGCGCGATGGCCTTGACCGCGTCCATGATCGTACCGTCGAACATGTAAACTCCGACGAGTGCCAGGTCGCTCGCCGGCTCCTTCGGCTTTTCGACGAGCCGGACGACCCTTCCGCCCTCCAGCTCCGCGACGCCGAAGCGCTCGGGCTCCTTGACCGCGGCCAGGAGGATCTGGCTGTTCGGTCGGTTCTGCCTGAACTGCTCAACCAGGCCGGTGATGCCTTCTTTGATGAGGTTATCGCCGAGGTACATCACGAAGTCGTCGGTGCCGAGGAACGGCTCGGCGACCATCACGGCGTGGGCAAGCCCGAGGGGCTCGTCCTGCTGGATATAGGTGACGTCGATGCCCCACTTGGAGCCGTCGCCGACGGCCTGGACGATCTCACGCGCCGTCTCGCCTACGACGATCCCGACGTCCTCGACGCCCGCCGCCTTGATTGCCTCGAGCCCGTAGAAAAGCACGGGCTTGTTCGCGATGGGGACGAGCTGCTTTGCCATCGTATGTGTTATCGGCCGCAACCGTGTTCCGGAGCCGCCGCAAAGGACCAGGGCCTTCATCGAATCTCCCTTCGGAGCCTTGAGCAACTTCAGAATGTTATCATCAGGCAATCGACTATCTCAAGTTGAGTGAGGACATGAGAAGAGCGCGCTGGAAATCCGAGGCGATAACCGTAGCAGTTGTCTGCGTGCT
>Ga0209747_1000631_pt1 | contig 19064 bp, 16 predicted proteins | sample BarGraNGADG00311_FD_184498 | JGI IMG/M metagenome (GOLD analysis project Ga0209747, IMG submission 184498) | Arctic peat soil microbial communities from Barrow, Alaska - Barrow Graham LP Ref core NGADG0011-311 (SPAdes) (version 2) | ecosystem: Environmental > Terrestrial > Soil > Wetlands > Peat...
CGAACTGGTCTGATCTGTCTCTCGCAAGACACATCATCCCAGGTCAGGGGCACTTTTCACGTCACCGGCACGCTACTGCCGTGAAATCTCCGGGCTAACGCCCCCGCGTCGCTGGTGCCTGTGGGTCGTGGCGCACGGTCCAAGGGATCGTCCCATCACCCGCGGCCGACTCTGGACCCTTGGCATGCCCACACCGGACCGCCTTCGGACGCCCCAACGTGCCCTCCAACCACAACACGCGACATCCGGGGGCCGTGAACCGACGTCACTCTCCTGAGTGAATTGCAGCGGCTCCTAATGAAAGGGTGATGCGACATTGTGGGGACAACGCCGACGGCGCCGCACCCGAGGACCGCGGATTCACCCAAGAACGACCGCACGTCAAGGATCGCTCGACAATTCTTGGATTGATCACTCAGGCGGGGCCTTCACCGTTGCAGTGGGGCGCCCGTCGGCCATCCGTGGTCCCCGCCCACGAACGAACGCCTCGAGGGCGCCCGGCTCGTCGAGGGGCACAACGCGCCGTCCAGCCGGGTCGACGGTTCGTCGGGGCGTCGACCCAACCTCGTCGAGCGAGCGCGTCGAGACCGCCGTGAGCTCGTCGAATACTCCGACGTAGGCGCGTGCCTGTGGACGCCAGTCGAGCTCACGCACGACTCGCTCCCTCGCCATCAAGGACAGGCTGACGCGATAGTCCTCATCGTCCAGGAGTCGCTCCACTGCGTCCGCGAAACCGCTGATGTCACCGGAAGTGATGTACAGACCCGTCTCGCCACCCGAAACCCGCGTCTCCACGAGGTCGAAGGAGACGGCCGGCACGGCGTAGGCCATGTACTCCATCGTCTTGTTCATCGTGGACAGGTCGTTGAGCGGGGTCTTCCGGTCAGGCCCGAGACCCACACTGGCCGCGCTCAGGTAGTCGGCGATGAGGTCTGGCCCGACCCGTCCGGTGAACTCCACGTGGTCGTCCAGTCCCATCCGGGTGCACTGCGCCCGCAACTCCTCCAGGCAGTCGCCAAAGCCCAAGAGCGCCGCGCGCACGTCGGTCCGATGCCTGACTTGGACGAGCTCCTGCATCACTTCCAGCACCACGTGCACGTCGTCCTGGGGGCCCATGATCCCTAGGTAGACAAGCAGGTGCTTGCCGGCGGCACGGTCGACCAGAGGCTCAACAGGACGCATCACGGTGGTGTCGGGGCCTGAGCGCACCACGGTGACGTGCTCCGGTGAAAGGCCGCCGCGCTCTATGGCGATCCGGCGGTAGGACGCGTTCGTTGACGTCACCCGGTCCGCGGCACGGAACGTTCGGCGCTCGAGCCAGCGCAGTCCGTTCAGCTGCATTCTCGCAGAGAGGGTTCGCGGCTCCCCGAACCGGGAGAGGAAGAGCTCGGGGTTCAGGTCGTGGTGGTCGAAGATGAACGAGACGCCCCACGGTCGCCAGAACAGCGCCAGGAGCCAGTAGGTGTCCGGCGGGTTGCACGCCTGGATGACGTCGAAGCCGCGCTTGCGGCGCACGACAAACGACAGAGCAGCGGTGCGCAGCCAGGAGTAGACGAACTCGACCACGAAGCCGCCGAGGCCCTTGGCTTCCGGTGCCGGTCGGTAGCGGTAGATCGCGACGCCATCGAGCACCTCGCGCGCCTTGTCTCCTGGACCCTGCGGGCAGATGACGCTGACGCGGTAACCCCGCCCGGCGAGTGCCTGGCACTCGAGCCAGACCCGGCGGTCCAGCGGCACCGGCAGGTTCTGCACGATGATCAGGACGCGCGGCGCTACTCGCTCATCGCTCCGGAACGAACTTGTCGCGCTCGTCCTAATCATGAGGAACCCCTGCCCCGAGACACAGCCGACCCCCGGCATGCTAGCGGTGGGCCGAGGGCGGTGGGGCACTGTCGATCGAGATTCGACCCAAGGAGCGCTCGCTAGCATTGGACTCGTGACGTGGCTCGTGACCGGTGGCGCGGGGTACATCGGCGCGCACGTGGTGCGCGCGTTGCAGGGGAGTGGACGCACGTGTGTGATCGTCGACGACCTGTCGACGGGTGTCGCCTCCCGGGTTCCAGTTGACGTTCCCTTGGTCCTGGGCGACATCCACGATGGGCCAATGCTGCAGGCGGTCATGCGTGACCACCACGTCGACGGCGTCGTCCATCTTGCGGCCAAGAAGTCACCAACCGAGTCGATGGCGGACCCGCTGCTGTACTACAGGGAAAACGTTGGCGGCCTCGAGTCCGTGCTCTCGTCGATGGTCCGCGCCGGAGTCACCAGGATCGTCCTGTCCTCAAGCAGTTCGGTGTACGGCGTACCTTCGAGCGAACTCGTGGATGAGGACGCACCGCTCGCGGCCATCAACCCGTACGGGATGACGAAGGCCGTGTGCGAGTTGATGGCCCGTGACTGCGCCGCGGCGTACGGCATCGCAGCAACGATCCTGCGCTACTTCAACGTTGCCGGAGCCGGCGGAATCTCCCTCGGTGACGTCGGCGTCTTCAACCTCATCCCTCTCGCCCTGCGCGCCGTGACGAGGGGTGAACGTCCGGCAGTCTTCGGCACCGACTTCCCCACACCCGACGGCTCGGGGGTTCGCGACTACATCCATGTCACCGACCTCGCCGAGGTCCACGCCCTCGCCGCCGCGCGGCTCGAGTCAGTGATCGCAGGCGTCGGGCAGCGGAGCCCCGACGTCTACAACGTTGGCCGAGGTGAAGGAGTCAGCGTCCTCGAGGTGCTCGCCATGGTTCGCTCAGTGACAGGGCACGACCTACCGCCTCTGAGGTCGGCTCGCCGGGCCGGTGATCCGCCATCCGTCGTCGGCGACACGAGCAAGATCACCCGCGAGCTGGGGTGGCAGGCACGCCACGACCTTCGTCAGATGGTCGAGAGCGCTTGGGAGTCCTGGCGGGTGACGCACATGAAGGCGCCGGGAAGTGAGTTGACGCCATCGGATCCGTAGGGCCCCGTGGACCGCACATGTCCAGCGTGGCACTAGGGCCGAAACCATGCGGTCCGCCGTGGCCGGCCGCAAGCCATGAGGTCGCCGACCGTCGTCCCCCGCAACTGACTCTCGGCCATCCGGCCGAGTATCAGATCGAAGGCGGCCACCCGGTCGACCTTCGGCACCAGCTCGCCTGCGGGAACCTCCAGGCCGTCGTGCAACAGGAGAACCGTCCCCGGGGCAAGGCCCCGCGCCGCACGGTCGGCAAGATCCTGCGGCGTGCCGTCCTGCCACTCGGCGGCGTACGGCCCCCACACCACAACATCCAACCCTGCGGACCGCGCCGCCCGGTACGTACGCAGCGACTGCGCGCCGAAGGGTGGGCGGAACAGGTGGACCGGGCGCTCGACGACCTCCTCGAGCAAGCTGCGTGCCGCCGAGAGTCGCTGTCGCACCTGAGCCGGAGGAAGGAGCGTCATCCGGTCGTGACGGTCGCCATGAAGCGCGATCTCGTGCCCCCGAGCCACCACCTCCCGGGCTAGGTCGGGACGGAGTATCACCCTGTCTGTCAGCACGAAGAACGTCGCACGCACATCGTGGCTGTCCAGGAGGTCCAGCACCCGCGGGGTGATGTCGGGGTCGGGCCCGTCATCGAACGTTACGGCGAGTGTCGACGGGACATGGCGAGCACCAGCCAGCGAACCCACCGGTGCGAGAAGCGCATCCGCGACCGTCCGAAACCGACGCCGCGCGTCGGGCGGCAAGGCGTTGCGAACCCGCCACGCTAGCCTCATTCGGCGCCCCCAACGGGAGCAACTTCGGCAAGGAGCCGCCTAGCGACCAGCGGCCAGGTGTACCACGAGGTGGCGCGCCGTCGGGCCGCCTCGCCAAGTCGCGCACCCTCCTGGGGATCAGCCACAACGCGCAGGACAAGGGCAGCGAGCTCGTCGGGCGCGCGCCGCTCGGCAAGCAAGCCGGTCTCACCGTGGATGACCGCCTCCGGCCGGCTGCCCTCACGGGTCGAGATCACCGGAACGCCGAACAGCGCAGCCTCAAGTAGAACATTCGGGAACGCGTCGAATGGCGGCACGATGCTGAAGCAGGTGGCGGATGCGTACAGTTCGAGGAGGCGTTGGTGGGCCACCGGATCTGCCCGTGAGAGGAAGCCCAGCACCTCAACACCGGGCACGTCGAGCCGCGGCGCACACCCGACGACGACCAGACGAAGTTCGGGGACCTGCAGCCTCGCGATCCTGAAGGCCTCCAAGAGGAGGGGGCCTCCCTTCTGCTTCCAGTCGGCACCAACGAACAGAATGAACGGACGGGCGGTGTCAACCTTCCTCGGCAGCGTGCGCTCCACGTTGGCACCCGCACCAAGCACGACGACGCGATCGGCCGGCAAACCGTAGTCCGATAGGACACTCGACCTAGCCCACTCGCTGAGAACGAACACCTTCCTGCAGGATGCGAAGACCTCCGCCTGGCATTCGATGGCTTCGGCAAGCACATGCCCGGAAGCGAAGGAGACGCTGAACTCGCCAGCGCGCACCGCCTGCGGAATGGTCGCGTCGGTGATGCAGTAGCTGGTGGTCCCGGGAAGTCGGCTCCGGACGTGCGTTCCGATCTGGACCACGACCCTAGGGACGGGCTGTTCCGCGAGCCTGGCGTCGAAGCGCCGACCGAAGCGCTCGAAGCCACCACGGGACCAGTACCAGTCCGGCCGAACGACGGGACGCCGCCGGTCGCCCCGGCGACCCGGGAGCAGCCCCAGCGGCGCGACCGCCCCGGTGAGGGCGTCGTACCACCGCAAGTCCCGCGTGGCGATCGGGACGACGCGGTGCCCGACGTCCTGCACGGCATTGAAGAGATGCCGGCTGAACCCGCTGAACGTCCGGTGGTCCAGTGGGTCGCGGGTGGCAACGGCGACGATCGGGAAGACGTCGGATGTTGAGGCAGTCACCGGGCGCCTCGGCAACAGGCCCGCCCGCACACCCGGCGACGGAGGCTCGAGGTGGCAAGAGCGTGGACGTTGCGCACCAGTACCCCTTTCGCAGGCACTGCAGCGTAGCCAGTCCCGTCGCTGCCGCGCGACCGCACCTTCAGAGTCTCCGGTCCGCGCCTGAGTCACGACCAAGCGCGGACCCGGAGAGCTTCAGTGCAATCAGTAGCGGACCGCCTGGCTTGAGTCGTCCCAGACGTTGCCGACGAACTGCACCGGGACATTGATGCGCACCGGACCGTACTCCGCATCGCGGCCGAACCTGTTGTTGGAGATGGTGATGGCGCCGACGAAGTACCGCCCGTAGTCCCCGTCCAAGCAGTAAAGCGCGAAGTTGCCGCCGTTCAGCCAGTTGCCCTCGATGGTGACCGGACCGTCGGTGCTGGGCCCCAGATCGGGCGCCAAGAACAGCGCCGCGTTCGACGGCGCGCCCGATACATCGATGGTGTTGCCCCGCACCACGAGATTCGTGACGCCGCTCTGCATTTGAGCTCCATCCGCATGCGCGCCGGGGCCCGGGTCAAGGTCGTGGATCCAGCTGCTTTCCAGCGTGACGTTGCTTCCCAGCTTCGCCCCGTCTCCCGCCGCCCCGGAAATCTCGACGCGAAGCGCGGTCCAGTTGTCGCCGGCGATGCCGTTGTCAAAGCCGCGGATCTCGGAGTCGACGATCGTCACGCTCCCCGACCGGACGTTCACGCCGTAGTCGCCGTTCCCTGAGATCCGACTGTTGACGATCTGGACACCGGGGGCAGCGATCGTAACGGTGCCGGTGATGTCCAGTCCGCTGAGCACCTGGTTAGGTGTCGTCACGGTGAGGCCGGCCGAGCGGGTCAGAGAGACACCTGACGGGACACCGGTGTTCTCGGCACCGGGGCGAGCTCCGGCGGGTGCCGGAGCGGGCGCAGGTGCAGGTGCGGGCGCAGGTGCAGGTGCGGGCGCAGGTGCGGGCGCAGGTGCAGGTGCGGGCGCAGGAGAGAGCGCAGGTGCGGGCGCAGGTACAGCTGCAGGAGCCGGAGCTGGCGTAGGCGCGGGAGTAGGCGAGGGCGTCGGCGTGGGCCTCGGCGTGGGTGTGTGGGTCGGCACGCTCCCACCCGGCTCGAACACCACATCCACCCAGTACTGGGCACGGTTCCACGTCCGATCGGGAAACTCGCTGCCCCGGCCATAGGCGTAGACGCCCCGGCCGCCGTAGTGAACCTTGAGCTCGTCGGAGCGAGAAGCGCCGCGGAAGTACGAGGTCACCGAGTAGCGCCCGTTCGGTGCGTGGTACGCGACCACAAATCGCTCGTCAGCTGGGATCGCCACAGGCTCGTCGAAGGTCACCGTCTGCCAACCGCTCGCGGTCTCGTCGACGAACGTTGCGCGCGCCAGGAGCACGCCGTCCTCGGACCAGAGCGTTCCTTCGTGAGTACCTGAGTTGTCCGGCGTCTTCCAGAAGCGCACCCCGAGCACAGTCCCATCCGACTCTGCGGAGAACGTGGTGCCGAGGGTCACGCTGCGCCGATCCGTATCGACTACGGAGCGGACAGGCGCACGATCGCCCCAGATCGAGACGCTCGTCGCGGCGACCGGCGAGTTGCCCACCGCGCCCGCGGTAACCGCGAGCGCCAGGACACCGATGATCCGCGGGAGCCGCGACTGCCGCGAGCCCCGGGGTGAGCGTCGGATCACTATGCTGCCGGGCAACTGCACGGGATCTGCCGAGTGGCGTCCGCGCATGGCAAGACCTCCCTCGTGTTCGGGGGACCCCGAGGGACGGGGCCACGTGCGCGTAGAGATGCCGCACACGAAGCGTCGTTATGCTTCTGCAACATTCGTACCACCCGTTCGGCCTAGCCGTGAACCTGCGGCAGGTGTGACATGGATCACACCTGCCGCAGCTTCCGGCTAGTCCGACTCCGGTCTCGACTCGCCCGCACCCCTCAACCGGGCCCCGACCGGATCACCTGTTCACGGTGATCCTCATGACGGCCCTCTACTGGACGTTCGACTGGGGGAGGGTCGCCCTCCCCGTGACCAGTGCTCGCACCGCCGCCCTGTGCACGGGTGACGTGCGCAATGACCTCGCCAGCTCGCCCAGCAGCAACGCCATGCGGAACGCGGCAGCGGAGCGGCGGTGCCTCTTGCGAAACGCTCGCACGCGGTTCAACGTCATCAACGAGTACAACGCTGGCGACGTCATGCGCTCGCCCCCCGCGTGTACAGCTTCCGCGGCTGGCTCGAACCAGACGACGAACCCACGGTCTCGGGCGCGCAATGCGAAGTCCGTCTCCTCGGAGTAGAGGATGAAGCTCTCGTCCCACAGACCAGTCTCGCGGAGGCACTCTGCGGACAAGAGCCACGCTGCCCCCGCCGCCCACTCAACCGCGTGGGGCTGTCCATACGCAGCCGGATCAACCACCAGTTCTCCCCACCCGCGACGACCCGCGAGATGGCCGCCCAGCACCGCCTCGCCCAGCGCGCGATGAATGCGGGGCGCTCGCCGCAGCGACAGCGCAACATCTCCTTCGAGGTCGCGAAGCCGCGGAACCACGACACCCACCCGCCCCACCAAAGCCTTGAGCATCGGCCCCACCGAACCGGGCGCCATGCGCACATCCGGGTTGAGCACGAGAACGGGTGCAGTGACAGGACCGACGGCGTCCAGCCCGCGGTTGATGGCCGCTGCGTACCCGAGGTTGGCCCCCGTCTGAACCACTGGGGCGTCGGGCCTCACCCGGCCGACCACCTCGACAGTCTGGTCCGTCGAGGCGTTGTCGACCACGATCACCCCCACGCGACCGCAACCCTCCAGCGCGGCGGGCAGGGCCCGGAGGCACCCCTCGATCACATCCGCGGATCTGAAGGTCACCACGAGGACCCAGAGGTCGGGCTGCGGGTCGGTCACAGGTGTCACGGGTCGCTCCCACTCAGCTCGCCAAGGTCGCGGGGCGCGAGGCTGGCCTCCACCGTACGGCGCCGCCGAACCACTAGCCGTCGCCCAAGGCTCGCGCGGGGTTGGCTAGCGGCCCGCGCCAGAGGAGACCCGCACGGGGCCTTCTTCGACCTTGTGCTCAGGGTGCGCGGTGTCAGGACCGGCTGACGCGCTCGGGGCCGGGGCGGCATCCTTGCGTCTGCGGCGGGCTCCGGAGACGGAGTCCGCCAAGAGGACCGCACCCATGGTGAGCAACATCCCGAGCGCCCCTGTGACGGTCATCGCACGCACCCTACTGCCTGTCTGCTCGGTGAGAACCGGCTCCGGCGGACTGAGCCGGGTTCGGATCCTGAGCTCGTCCGGCACCGACTCACGGTCCTGGAGGTCCTCGAGCGTCCCGAGGACCTCGGTGATGGCTTCGTCCATCACAGCGCGCGCCTCGTCCACGTCGGCACCCGTGGACTGGATGTCGAGAACGGGCTCCTCGTAGCGCGTGTCCCACTGGCCACCCTCGCTGGGCTGCCGCACGGAGTAGCCGTCCCTCACCCCCTGGGCGGGCAGCGAGACGTCACCGTCGACGCTCATCTCGATCGCGGAGAACTCGTTGACCCGCCGGGACACGACACCGGCCATCCCGACCAGTGACGCGGTTGTCCCGGCAAGGGCGTTGCCCTCATCTGTCTCAGGGGCGAGGAATACGACACGTACCCGTCCCACGGCTGCCACCTGCGGCGTCGATGCGACAACGAGCGCGCCGACAGTGAGGCCGATCATGACGACGGCGAGCAGGCGGAAGCGCCACATCAGGGTGAACACATCCCAGATCGTCACGGTGTCACCCCACTTTCACCCCGATGCCGCCGATTGCCCGAATGACCGTCAGCATATGCTGGCGTGACACGGTTGGGACCTGGCGGGCCGGACGGCGGAAGGAGCGGTGAATGTACCTCGCGGACCTCCTTCCGAGCCTCAGACGCCGGTGGTGGGCAGTGTCTCTCGGGTTGCTCGCCACTCTTGGGCTCGGCTACATGGCCCTCACCCTCGTCCCGATCGAGTACGTCGCCCGATCCTCGATGCTCCTGCTTCCACCGGAGAGCACACTGGAGACCACCTCCAATCCATACCTCGGCCTCGGTGGTCTTCAACCGGCGGCGGACGTCCTGTCTCGCGCCCTGAACGACGGTGCGGTGCACGAGGCCCTCGCTCCGCGTGACGGAACGGCCACCTTCACCGTCGACCGTGACACCACCAGCAGCGGACCGCTCGTCCTTGCCGAGGTGACGGACGTCAGCAGCACAGGCGCCGCAGCCACGCTCGATGCGGTGGTAGCCGAGATGCACCTCACCCTCAAGAAGCTGCAAGAGGAAGTCGGGGTACCTGAGATCGAGCTGATCGATGTGGTCGACGTCGCTCGCGACATGACGCCCGAGCCCGACAACAAGACGCAGATCCGTGCGATCCTCGTGGCCGTCGCGCTCGGCTTGGGCGGGACCCTCTTCGGCACCGATCTGCTCGACGGATGGCTCGTACGAAGGCGACAGGGCCGCATGGAGGGTCAGGCCGCAGAAGCGTCGTCGTCCGACCACACGGTCGACGCAGGCGCCGGCGACGAAGTCGCGGGCCCCGCCTCCTTGCCGACCACCCGCCGCCCGGACAACCTCGCGACGACCGTCGACGAGCCTGCCGAGTTCGACGCGGCTATCTCGAGGTCGCCACACGCACGCCGCGGCGCTGAGACAGCACCGTGAAGGCGGCAACCCCTCAGGTTACTTCGACGCTCGCGGTCCGGCGGGCGAGCGACGCGGGGTTCCTGCTGATGATCTGGGTGATCCTGCTCCTGATCGTGCCGGCCAACCTCGTCGTCGGTCCGCTCGGAGCAGCGGGGTCACCCGCGCAGATCGTCGGCCTCCTCGCCCTGTGCTGGTGGCTCGCCTTCCAGCTCGACAAGTCACAGAGCAGCATCGCGCCCGCCCAACCCGTCCGGACGGCGATGCTCATCTTCGTCGCAGCTGTGCTCGCCAGCTACGTCGCCGCCGCGACACGCCCGATCGAGGCCATCGAGCTCAGTGCCGCAGACCGCGGCCTGCTCATCGTCCTTTCGTGGCTCGGCATCGTGCTGCTCACCAGCGACGGGCTGACGTCGCGACGGCGGCTGGACGCGCTCCTTCGGCTCCTCGTAGGCGCGGCAGCCTTCGCGGCCGTCCTCGGGGTCGCCCAGTTCGTCACGGAGAGGTCGTTTGTGGACCAGATTCAGATCCCCGGCCTGTCGCCCAACACCGCATTGACGAGCGTCTACGACCGCAACGGCTTCGCGCGTGCGGCAGGGACGTCTACCCACCCGATCGAGTTCGGCGTTCTGCTCTCGATGGCGCTACCGCTCGCCCTGCACTACGCGCTCGCAGACACGTCACGCTCCCGGCTGCGCCGATGGCTCCCCATCGTGGCGATCGGCATCGCCATCCCCATCACCCTGTCCCGGTCGACGCTCCTGGGCCTCGTCGTGGTCCTCGCAGTGGTCCTGCCCACGTGGCCGGCGGTCCGCCGCCGCTGGGCTTATGCCTGGATCGGCTTCGGTGGGCTCGCGGTCTATGTCGCCGTCCCCGGGCTCCTGGGGACGATGGGGCGGCTCTTCACCGGCATCGGTGAGGACAACAGCGCACAGTCCCGCGTCGACAGCTACGAGGTGGCGCTCGCGTACGTGATGCAGAACCCGATCTTCGGCCGGGGCTTCTCGACCTTTCTGCCACGCAACCGCATCCTCGACAACCAGTACCTCGGGTTGCTGATCGAGACCGGCGTGGCGGGGTTCGTCGCCTTCGTCGCCCTGCTTGTGACCGGGATCGTCGTCGCCACGCGCACCCGACGCCTCTCGACGCTGACCGAGGACCGCAGCCTCGCGACGGCGCTCACTGCGACGATCGGGGCCGCCGCACTCGCGTGCGCGACATTCGACTCGTTCGGGTTCCCGCAGGTCTCCGGGCTGCTGTTCTTTGCGCTCGGCTGCATCACGGCCCTCTCACGGTTCGTCGAAGTCGGTGTTGGCGCTCACCGCCCACACTTCGTCGCCGCCTCGGTGCCACGATGAGGCCCACGTCGTCCCTCGACGGGAAGTCGTGGGACGGGATGGTGGTGATCGCCTCGGGCGTCTCATGGGACGACACCTGGCTCTCCGAGAAGCACCTTGCTCTTGAGCTGAGCCGGTGGGCTCCTGTGCTTTTCGTCGATCCACCGGTCTCCTGGCTGACGCCACTACGCAAACCCCAGTTGCGAGCGACGCTCAGTGAGCCACGACTTCGTCTCGTGCGCCCTGGGATCGCTCGATTGACCCCGCTCGCGCCACCCGGAGTCAGTCGTCCGATGCTGCGGGACGTCGCCAACGCGGCCACCCGCCGGGCCATCCGACTGGCCGTCCAGCGGCTCGGTGGCGACGTGGCAGCCCTGGTGGTCGCGTCGCTTGACCCCCTCCTCGATGCCTGTCCAGCCCGCCTGCGGGTGATGTACGGGACGGACGACTGGGTCTCCGGCGGTTCGCTCATGGGCATCTCGACGACCTGGATGGAGCGTCGCGAGGACGACCAGCTCCGTAGAGCGGACAAGGTGGTCGCCGTCTCCCCAACTCTCGCCGAGCGCTGGTCGTCCCGAGCCAGATCGGTGACGGTGATCCCCAACGGTTGCGACGCCGAGGGCTTCGCCGCGACCGATGCGACACCGCCCGCCGTGGACGTCCGGCTGCCCGGGCCCATCGCCGGGTTCATCGGCCACATGTCGGCAAGGATCGACCTCGGCCTCGTCGACGCCGTCGCACAGACCGGGCACTCGGTCCTTCTCGTCGGTCCGCGGCAGCTCACGTTTGACCCCGGTCGCCTCGATGCACTGCTGGCGTTGCCCAATGTCCAGTGGACCGGGCCGCGACCGTTCGGCGACCTGCCGGCCTACATGAGGCATGTGACGGTCGGCCTGACGCCCTACACCGACTCGGCCTTCAACCGGAGCAGCTTCCCGCTCAAGACTCTCGAGTACCTCGCCGCCGGCCGGGCCGCAGTGGTCACCGACCTTCCGTCAGCCCGATCGCTGCCCGAAGACCTTGTCGTCCGCTGCAGTGGCGCCGACTCGTTCGCGCGCGCGACGGTCGCGGCCCTCGAAGCTCCACCAGACGCTGATCTCAGCCGGCGCCGTCGCGAGTTCGCACAGACCCAGAGCTGGTCCGCGCGCGCCGCCGACTTTGCTCGGCTTCTCGAGCTCCGGGTGCCACCGGCGCCCTTGGGCAAGGGCGCCGATGTGGGCGGCTGACGGGACGACTCACCACCCGACGCCCCGACCGGAGGCTCGACTGATCGCACCACTGGAGAGGGAGTGACGATGCGCGTCGTGGTCTACCCCCACGAGCTTGCCATCGGTGGCAGCCAGATCAACGCCATCGACCTAGCCGCGGCCGGGCGGGCCGCCGTCATCAACGACCTCCCGTCCGCGCGCACCCTGTCGGCCGACCTCGTCGTGCGGTGTCCCGATGCGCCGTCGTTCGTTCGGGCGACCGCCGATGCCATGGACGCCGCGCCGGACGCGGCGCTCGCGCAGCGGCGACGGGACTTCGCCGGGACCCAGAGCTGGGCCAAGCGAGCCGACGACTTCTCGCAGCCCGTCGGGCTGCCGCCCGCACCGACCACGAGCTCGCCGTGACCGACCCGCACGTCAGGGAGGTGCCACCCGTGGTCCGACGCCCGCCCGTGGTCTCCGTCGTCATCCCGTGCTACAACTACGCCCGCTACCTCCCGGCATGTGTGGACAGCGTCGTGGAGCAGGCTGGGGTCGAGGTGCGAGTCCTCATCATCGACGACAGCTCGACCGACGACTCGTCGGCGATCGCCGAGGAGCTCGCCCGTCGCGATGCGCGCGTCGCGACACGGCGCCACGCCGAGAACCGCGGTCACATCGCCACCTACAACGAGGGTCTGCTCGAGTGGGCCGACGGCGACTATGTCGTCCTGCTCTCGGCCGACGACCTCCTCGCCCCGGGTGCTCTGGGCCGGGCCGTGGACCTCATGGAGTCCCATCCGCGGGTCGGCATGGTGTACGGACGGTCCCTCGACTTCTCCGACGACGTACCGCGCGTGGACCACCGCTTCGCCGGCACGACGGTCCACGACGGGCGTCGGTGGCTCGCCAGGCGGGCGCGCGAGGCGGCGAACGTTGTCTCCACCCCGACGGCCGTCGTCCGCACCAGCGTCCAGCGTCGCGTCGGCGGCTACGACCCGGAGCTCCCGCATGCTGGTGACTTCGAGATGTGGCTCCGGGTCGCCGGCGTCGCGGACGTGGGCTACGTCCGCGGAAGCATCCAGGCCTTCTACCGCGTCCACCCGACGAGCATGAGCCAGCAGATCTACAAGGACCGGCTCGCGGACATCCTGCAGCGTCGCGCGGTGATGGACAGCATCTTCAGCAAGCACGGCGATGCCCTGGCAGCCGCAGGCGTCGCACGAGACGCTACGTACCGCACCCTGGCCAGCGAGCCCCTGTGGCTGGCGTGCCGCGCCTACGAGAAGGGCAACGCCTCCCAGGTTCCGATCACCGAGTGGGTCGAGTTCGCGCGGCAGACTCACCCGGATCTCGGCGCGTTGCCCGCCTACCGGGCCCTGAGGAGGCGACAGCGCCTGGGCGAGCGGCTGTGCCACCGGACCCAGCTCTTCGCCGTGACCACCGTGGTGCGGCGGCTGCAGGACCTTCTCTGGTGGGAACGCTGGAAGCGATTCGGCGGCTGAGCGCGAGACCGCCCCTGGGAGGGTCTCAGGCCCTGGTGCCAATGGCCCGGCGACCGAGGGCGGACAGCCGGGCACCGAGCTGCCGCAAGCGCAGCCCCCGCAGGACGTCCTCGAAGACCGTAGGAGCGACAAGACGCACCAGGACGACGTGGGCGAGGAGCATTGGCAAGGCGACGCACGCCAGGGCCAGGAGCGGCGGCAGGCCGGAGGCGAGGTTCATCGTCACCGCACCGACGAGGCCGTCACACGCCATGACCGGCAACAGCCGCCCGAACGGCGACGCGACCGAGCGCGCCCTGGTCGACAAGGTCCGGCCGACCAGCACCCAGCGCAGCACCGTCGCGACGAGCGCGACACCGAGGAATCCAAGTGCCACCCCGATCAGACCCCACCGCACGCACACGGCAGTGGTCGCGAGCGTGAGCGCATCGACGACGATCGCGTAGGCGAGCCACGTCCCGGGCTTGCCGAGCCCGTAGAACAGACCGTGGTCGAGCATCGCCCCCAGGGTCAGCACACCCGCCAGAGCCAGCGCCTGCGCCAGGACAATGCTCTGGTCCCACCCCTCCCCGAAGACGAGGGGCACGACCAGTGGCGCGCTGACCGCGACGAATGTCAGTGGCAGGCCAACGGTGCCGTAGGACATGCCCAACGCCCGGAGGTATGCGGACCGAAGTCGGTCGAGCGACTCGCGCACCCGCGCGAAGACGACGGTCGAGACGGGAAGGATTGCTGCCGCGCTCATGTCCGATGTGACGTCGATGAGCCGTCGGGCGATCGTGAGGTACCCGAGGGCGGCGGCCCCCAGCACGTTGGCGATGATCGCCGCCTCCGCCCAGCCCCTCGCCGCCGCGACCAGCTCGACGGAGACAACTTGGCCGCCGAACCGGGTCATCGCAGCGAGCTCCCTGCGGGCGAAGCGCAGACTCGGTCGCCAGCGAGATGCCCACCAGGCCATCCCCGCACTGACGCCCTGCGACACAAGCTGCTGGAAGACCAGCGCCCACACACCAGCGCCCGTCAGTGCGAGCACGATGGCGACAACCTGGGCGATGGCTGCCGCCACCGCCGTCTGGGCCGCTAGTGCCCGGAACTGCATCCGTCGACGGAGCAAGGCGACGGGGACCGCCTGGAGGCCGACGAACAAGATCGACGGCACCAGGGCACGCAGGACCGCCGTCACCTCATCAATGCCGAACACCAGGGCGAAGGCCGGTGCCAGGGCGAAGAGCAGACCCCCGAGAACGCCCGACGCGACGAAGGAGAACCAGAAGCTGGTGCTCAGCAGGGCCTGATCCGCCGACTTCGCCTGAACGACATAGGCGGAGAAGCCCATGTCGGACAGGAGATAGACGAACGGGATCACGGTCATCGCGGCGGCGACGACGCCGAAGTCCTCCGGGGCGAGGAACCGCGTGAGGACAACGATCGTGACAAGGCCACCCAGCCTGGTCATCCACTTCTGAGCGGTCATCCACAGGACACCGCGGGCGGCGCTCGCGCCAAGGCCCTGCTCCGAGCCCGCTACGTCGGGCTGCCCGGTGTCCTGGCCGGCGTCGGCCGGGGCACCTGAGTCGGAGGTTGATACCGCCTCCCCCTGGCCCAGGCCGTCGGTGCGACCAAGCGCAGGCCGGGCGGGTCTGGGCACGGAGTCGTCCACCGAACGGTGGGGGCGGCCGAAGATCACGACCTGGGCGCTGAGCCGCCGACCGCGTCCGCTAGCACCCCGACGACGTACTCCTGCTGGTCGCGCGTGATGTGCGGATAGATCGGGAGCGAGAGTATCCGGTCGGCTGCCGACTCGGCGACCGTGAACTCTCCGCGCCCGAGACCCATCGAACGATACGCACCGGTCAGGTGGATGGGGGTCGGGTAGTGGATACCTGCACCAACACCGGCCGCATTGAGTTGCCCGAGGACACGATCCCGCTCGTCGACCTGAACGACATACAGGTGCCATACGTCCTCGTTGCCCTCGGCGCTAGTCGGGATGCGGACGCCGTCGACGCGTCCAAGCAGCTCGGCGTAGTAGGCCGCAGCTACCCGACGGCGGGTGTTCCACACGTCGAGTCGATCGAGCTTGGCCTCGAGAACCACCGCTTGGACTGTGTCCAGTCGCGAGTTGAAGCCGATCACCTCATGGTCGTACTTGACGGCGCTCCCGTGAGCCGCAATCACCCGGACGGTGCGCGCCACGTCGGCGTCGTCCGTGGTCACCGCACCTCCGTCACCTGCCGCACCGAGATTCTTGCCGGGGTAGAAGCTGGTCCCGGCCGCCAGGCCGAAGGATCCTGCCGCGCGGCCGTTCTGCCTCGCGCCCTGCGACTGGGCAGCATCCTCGACGAGCGGCACGCCCGCATCCGCCGCGATCTTCAGCAGCCGCTCCATCGGCGCGACCTGTCCGAACAGGTGCACGGGCACGATCGCCTCGGTTCGCGGGCCCACCGCGGCCTCGACCGCGTCGGGGTCGACGAGAAGGTGGACGGGATCCACGTCCACGAGGACCGGGACGGCCCCGACTCTCGAGACGGCCTCGGCAGTCGCGATGAACGTGTTCGCCGGCAGGATCACCTCACCGCCGGCTCCGACCCCGACCGCGCGCAGCGCGAGCTCGAGCGCGTCGGTACCGTTCGCGACACCGACGCAGTGCGCGACCTGAGAGAAGGCCGCGTACGCCGCCTCAAAGCGCCCCACCGCCGGTCCTCCGATGAACGCCGTCGCCGCGAAGACCTCGTCGAGGCCCGTGCGCACCTCGTCCGCGATCTCCGCCTGCTGCGCCGCCAGGTCCACCAGGGGAATGTTCACTGCGCCACCTTCCGTTCTGCGCGCCACGCGGCGTCGCTCGTGCTGGACACGTCGTGAGGGGCGACGGGTCCAGGCCCGCCGCCGTCCCGCGGCCGTTCGACCGGCCGCGCAGGGACACCGGCCCACGTGCTGCCGGACGGGGCCTGGGTGAGGAGGACAGCCCCCATTCCCAGGGTCGCTCCGGCCTCGATCCGCACGTTCTCGCGGACGGAGGCGTTCATCCCGACGTAGGCGCCTCGTCCGACGACGACGGCGCCACCCAGGCTGACCCCGGCACAGAGCGTCGCAAAGTCCCGCACGACGCAGTCGTGCGTCAGGGTCACGTTCGGCATCACCACGACGTGCTCCCCGAGCGTCACTGCTGTCGTCATCACAGTGCCTGCCAACAGGATGCTGCCGGCACCCACCTCACACCCGTCCGGCACCTCCACCGCAGGGTGCAGGACCGTCGCGTAGCGGTGGGGCAGGACACCCGTCGCTTCGAGCCGGCCGACGATCCTCTCGCGCGCCGTTCCCCGGCCCGCGCAAACCAGCAGCTCGGCATCGGGGACGGACGTCACAGCGTCGATGCCGCCGAGGACCGGGACCCCGTCGACCATCGTGCCGTGGCGGGACGCGTCGTCGTCGAGGAAGCCGACGACCTCGTGCCCGCCGTCGCGCCGCACCATGGCGAGGACCTCGCGCGCGAGACCGCTCGCCGCGACGAGCACCAGCGGCGCAGCCATCAGCCCGCGCCCGCGGCCGTGTGGAGCGCGTCGACCACGCGCGCTTGCTCGGACTCGGACATCTGGTGGAAGACGGGAAGGATCAGGGTCGAGTCCGTCAGGTGCTCGGTCACGGGGAGCGGGCCGTGACCGGCACCCGAGTACGCCGGCTGACGGTGCGTGGCCATAATCCCTCGGCGGGCCGAGATCTCCGCCTCGGCCAAGTGAGCGAGGAGGTCCTCGCGGTTCATCCGGAACGAGGCACCGACCTCGACCCAGAAGGACTGGAAGTTGCACGTGCCCCACTCGGGATCAGCCACGGGCCGCAGACCTGGGAGGTCAGCGAGGTGCTTGGTGTAGGTCGCCGCGATCTCCCGGCGTCGCGCCACCACCTCGGGCAGGCGGCCGAGCTGCACCAGGCCGACCGCGGCCTGCAGATCGGTCATCCGGTAGTTGAACCCCACCTCGAGGTACTGCTCGGCCGGCGCGAGGACGGAGGCGTGCCGAGCGGCCGCCGAGACGCTCATGGCGTGCTCGCGCAGGCGGCGGGCACGCTCGGCCCAATCCTCGCGGGAGGTGGTGACCATGCCTCCCTCGCCCGTCGTGACGATCTTGCGCGGATGGAAGGACCATGCCGCGATGTCAGCACCCGCACCGACCGGACGACCACGGTAGGTGGAGCCGGCGCCGCAGGCAGCGTCCTCCACGACCACGACGCCCCGAGGGTCGGTCACCGCACGGATCGTCTCCAAGTCGACAGGAACGCCGCCCTGGTCGACGACGATCACTGCTCGGGTCGCCGGGGTCAGCGCCGCTTCGACGGTCTCGGCCGTGAGGTTGCCCGTCACCGGGTCGACGTCAGCGAAAACCGGGCGGGCGCCGGCGTACACCACCGAGTTCGCGGTCGCGATGAACGAGAAGGACGGGACGACGACGTCGTCACCCTTCTCGACACCGGCGACGATCAGCGCCAGGTGTAGCGCCGTCGTGCACGACGACGTCGCGACAGCATGGTCGGCCTGCTGCACCCGAGCGAACCCCGCCTCGAAGGCCGCGACGCGCGGCCCTTGCGCCACCCAACCGGACTCCAGGACCTCCGTGACAGCCGCGATCTCCTCCGCGCCGAGCCATGGCTGCATCACGTTTACACGGCTCATCGGCGCACTGCCGTAGCCGAGGTCAGCGCACTCGGTTGCGCACGTCCGGCTGCGATCTCCTCGCGCAAGGGTCGCCACCACGCGACGAGCTGACGGAGCCCGTCCTGGAGGCCCACCTCCGCCGTGAAACCGAGGTCGCGCCGCGCCGCCCCGACGTCCGCGAGGCGACGGCTCACCCCGTTGACCGCGCGTTCCGGACCGTGCTCGACCTCCAGGTCGGAGTCCATCGCGCGCAGCAGGGCCCGGGCGAGCGCCACGAGGCTGGTCTCGGTTCCGCTGGCGATGTTGTAGACGCCGTCGACCACGTCGGAGCCCGCCGCGAGCACGTTCGCCCGAGCGATGTCCGTCGTGTAGACGAAGTCCATCGTCTGCAGCCCGTCACCGAAGATCAGCGGCGGTAGCCCGTCAGCGATGCGTTCCATCCACCGCACGAGGACCTCCGTGTAGAGACCGTGGACGTCCATCCGCGGCCCGTACACGTTGAAGTACCGCAAGAGGACGTAGTCGAGGCCGTACATCGCCCGGAAGCTGCGCGCCATGCCCTCGTTGAAGGACTTGGCGGCGCCATAGAACGTGTCGTTGTTGTGGTGGTGGTGCCGCTCCGTGGTCGGGAACTCCTCCGCCAGCCCGTACACCGAGGCGCTCGACGCGGCTATCACCTTGTCGACCTTGTGCTCGGCCGCAGCCTCAAGCACCGTGAAGGTGCCGTCCACCAGCACCTCGAGCGCGAGGCGAGGCTCCTCCGCACACTGGGTGATGCGGATCGCCGCCTGGTGGAAGACGATGTCGCGGCC
>Ga0209747_1000636_pt1 | contig 18965 bp, 12 predicted proteins | sample BarGraNGADG00311_FD_184498 | JGI IMG/M metagenome (GOLD analysis project Ga0209747, IMG submission 184498) | Arctic peat soil microbial communities from Barrow, Alaska - Barrow Graham LP Ref core NGADG0011-311 (SPAdes) (version 2) | ecosystem: Environmental > Terrestrial > Soil > Wetlands > Peat...
AGAAGCCGAAGCCCGAGAACTTCGCGAGGCTCTCGAAGATGGCTTTCGCGGAGACCTCGCTCATGCCGTTCGAGATCGCACCCGAGAGGAATCGCGCGCGAAGCGCCTCCATCTGTTCCGGGGACCGCGCCTTGGTCATCGCGCGCCTGAGGCCGTCCGCCTCGGTGAGGCTGAAGCCCGCGAGCGCGACGGCGGCCTTCATGACCTGCTCCTGGTAGACGAAGGTGCCGAGCGATTCGGAGAGGATCGGCTCGAGCGACGGGTGCAGGTAGATCAGCGGCTCGCGCCCGGCGCGGCGCAGCAGGAAGAGCTCCTTCATGCCGCTGCCCGAGGCGCCGGGGCGGATGAGGGCGATCGAGAGCGTGAGGTCCTGTATGTCCCTGCACTTCATGGCCTGCAGGAGGGAGCGCATGGCGGGGCTCTCGATCTGAAACACGCCGAGCGTCCGGCCCTCGGAAAGAGTGCGCAGCGTCGCGGGGTCCTCGCGGGGCAGGTGGTCAGTGTCGAGCCGGGCGCCGTGGTTCTTGGCCGCCCAGGTGGAGGTGTCCTCGATGACCGACAGCCCTTTCTGGCCGAGGATGTCCATCTTGATGAGACCGAGGCGCTCGATCGGGCCCATGTCGTACTGAGTGATGACGAGGCCTTTGGTCGCGCGCTCGAGGGGCACGAGGTCGGTGAGCGGCCGGTCGGCGATGACCACCCCGCCGACGTGGATGGACAGGTGGCGCGGGAAGCCGTCGAGCCTCTCGCATATGTCGAGAATGCTCCGGTACGGCTCGCGGTCCAGGGGGATGCGCCCGCGGTATGACGAGATGCCTTCGGCCACGGTCTCGATCTGGCTCGCGCGGCAGTGAGGGACGTTGCGGCTGAAGGCGTCGACCTCGCCGGGCGAGAGGCCGAGCGCTTTTGCGACGTCGCGGACGGCCATGCGCGCCTTCATCGTGGCGTACGTGCAGATCATGGCGACGCGGTCCTCCCCGAAGCGCCTGTATATGTAGTCGAGGACCTCGTCGCGGCGGCAGGCGCTTACGTCCAGGTCGATGTCGGGCGGGTCGTCCCTGGCGCTGGAGAGAAAGCGCTCGAAGTAGAGGTCGTGCTCGAGCGGGTCGATGTAGGTGATCCCGAGGACATAAGCGACCATGCTCCCGGCGGCCGAGCCGCGGCCGGCGGCGGGGATGCCGCGGTCGCGGCAGTGCCTGGCGATGTCGTGCACGACCAGGAAGTAAGGCGTGAAGCCCATCTGCTCGATAGTGTCCAGCTCGAAGTGGAGCCGCTCGAGCGCCGCGGAGGTCAGCGGGCGGTAGCGGCGCGCGGCGCCCTCGAAGCAGAGCTTGGTCAGGTGGCTGAAGGCGGTCTCCCCGGTGGGCAGGTCGGCGGCGGGGAAGAGCTGCCCGCCGAGCTGGAAGCGGAAGTCGCACCCATCGGCGATCTCGCGCGTGTTGGCGGTCGCGTCGGGGACATTGCAGTACGGGTAATCCGCGAACAGACGCTCCATCGCCCCGGCCGGCTTGAGCCAGGACTCGGTGTCGGCGACCTCGCCCGCGGGCACCCGCGTCACGGGGCATATGACGCGGACGGCGCAGAGGGTGCGGTGGAGGTTGTAGTCGGCCGCGCGGCCGAAGGCGACCCGGTTGCTCGCGGCGCAGCGGACGCCCGCCTTCCTGGCCGCCTCGATGACGCGCTCGGCTGTGATGTGGCTCTCCGGCGTGCCGTCGTTCACCAGCTCCGCGAAGAGGCCGTCCCCGAAGATCGCGGCGAGCCCTTCGAGCAGGGGCGCGTCGCCGCACATCGCGAAGAGCCCGCCGGCAAGCGCCTCGAGCCTCTCGAGGGAGAGCGGGGCCTCGCCGAGCCGTCGCTCGGTCACCGCGCGGCAGAGGTTGCTGTAGCCCTCGTCGTCGCGGGCGAGCAGGATGACCCGGCCTGCGGCTTCACCGTCCGCGCCTGGATGCTGTTCGATCGAGAGGTCGCAGCCTATGATCGGCTTGATGCCGGCGGCGAGGGCTTTTTCAAAAAACGGGACCGAGCCGTAGAGGCCGTCGCGGTCGGTAAGCGCCAGGGTGTCCATCTCGAGCTCGGCGCAGCGCTCCACGAGGTCCGCGACCGAGGAGCCGCCGTAGAGGAGGCTGAAATTGCTGTGGCAGTTCAGGTGCACAAACATGTTCATGATCGGTTATCTCACCGTGGCCGCGCACGACGGGCCCTCCTCAGTCTCACCTGCATTCCCGCCCCCCGGCGCGAGCGCGTCCCGCGACCAGGGCGGCGGTGCTCCCCCTGACTATCGCCGAGAAGCCGTACCGCTCGCGTATCTTGTCCACGCTCTCGTTGAGGCTGTCCAGCTTCATGCTGTCCTTGCTCTCGCCCGGGCCGGTGCCGGCGCCGGCGAAGAGCTCGCCCTGGCACCCGGCGGTGACGAGCCCGGAAAGGGAGACCCCTACGAGCCTTATGCGCACGCCCCGCTCCAGCAGCCGCTCGAACAGATCGAGGACTACCTTGTAGACGGACTGTTCCTGGTCGGTCGCGACGCCGAGCGTCTGGAACTTCATGTAAGTCTTGAAATCGGAATGGCGCAGCTTTACCGCGATCCTGGTGGTGGCGAGGCCGTCCGCGCGAAGGGCCCGGCAGCACCTCTCCGTCAGCAGGAGAAGGGTGGAGCGCACCATGTCGTAGTCGATGGTGTCCGTGTCGTAAGTGGTCTCGCGGCTGACCGACTTGGGCAGCCTGCCGCCCTCCAGGCGCCTGCGGTCGATGCCCCGCGCGTGCTCGTGGAGCACCCTGCCCCACGAGCCCAGCACGCTCTCGAGCGCCTCGACCGGCAGGAGCGACAGGTCGCCCACAGTGCGTATCCCCAGGTCGGCGAGCGACGCCCGGCAGACGGGACCCACGCCGGGCAGCTTCTCGACGGGCAGCGGCGCGAGGAAAGACAGCTCCTCGCCCGGCTGGATCTCGAGGAAGCCGGCGGGCTTGGCGGCCGCGGACGCGACCTTGCTGACCACCTTCGCCGCCGACAGGCCGGCGGAGCAGGGGAGCCCGAGCTCCAAAGCGACGCGCTTGCGGATCTCCTGTATGACGGCGGCCGGCTCGCCGAACGCGAGGCGGCAGCCGGACAGGTCGAGGTACGCCTCGTCGATGCCGGCGTGCTCGACCGTGGGGGTGTACTCGTCCAGGATGTCGAAGACGCGACCCGAGAAGTAGACGTAAGCCTGGAAGTTACCGCGGAGATAGACGGCCTGCGGACAGAGCTTGCCCGCCTTGGAGAGCGGCATCGCCGAGTGGATGCCGAACCGGCGCGCCTCGTACGAGCAGGCCGCGACCACGCCGCGCTGCGAGGGGTCGCCGCCCACTATGACGGGCTTGCCCTCCAGTCCCGGGTCGAAGAGCCTCTCGACTGAGCAGAAGAAAGTGTCCATGTCGAGGTGTGCTATGGCCGGCATATTTTTTGCGCTCATCTTTCTCGCCTGTCATTAGATATTGGGGGCCGGCTCTCAGCCGGCCTTCTGTCCCGAGTCCGAGAGAATCAATAGAACCGAAGCACTCCTTTTACCTTGCCCTGGATCTCGACGCTGTCGTCGGGGCCCAGGATTATGGGCTCCATCGAAGGGTTCGCCGGCTGGAGCCTGATGCGCGGCCCGTCGAGGGCGACCTCCTTGTAGAACTTTTTCAGCGTGACCCGGTCGCCGTCGATCAGGGCGACCACCGTCTCGCCGTTCTCGGGGACCGGCTTTTCCTCGACGACCACGTAGTCGCCGTCGAGGATGCCCTCGTCCACCATCGACTCGCCCGCGACCTTCAGCGCGTAGACCCCCCTGCCGGAGGCCAGCGCGGCGGGGACCTCGATCTCGTCGCCGAGGGCGAGCGCCTCGATCGGCTCGCCGGCGGCGATGGTGCCCAGCAGTGGGACCATCATGCTGCTGGAAACGGCGGGCGGGCTCGCGCCCGTCCTGCGCTCCATGGCGGCGCGGCCCCTGGCGGTGAGAAGCACCGAGCGGGCCCGGTCCGGCCGCCTCACCACGAGGCCTTTCGCCTCGAGGGAGTCGATGTGCTCGGCGACCGTCGCGACCGAGGACACCCCTAGCTCGAGCGCTATCTCTCGCATGGTCGGCGAGTATCCGAGGCCTGCCCTGTAGTCTCTGATGAACTTCAGGACCGTCGCTTGCTTCTTGGTCAGTGTCTCTTCCATTGGTGCCGCCCTCCCGTACCGGCAGGTTTATTGTACCCGAACAAAAACCGAAAAATCAAGTGTGAATTTGCCCGGTCAGGTCTGAGCGGCGCCCTGGTTGATCTCCTTTCCGGGCCGCGCGCGCTACCACTAGTGCCCGCAGACCAGGCAGCGCAACCATTCGCGAGCCCGGTTCGTCCATCCTTGTGCAGAGTCCTTGTAATAGAATAGCGACGGTGGTTATTCTGAGACCGGACCTGCGAAAGGAAGGACTTGAGAAGAAAAACACCATGGTTGCTCGCGATCTCGGCGCTCCTTGCCGGGCTGCTCGTCATCGGCCTGGTGGCCGGGTGCGGCAGCGACCAGTCCCAGGCGCGTCAGCTCGTCGAGCAGGCGCGGGAAAAGAGCAAGACGGTCGCGCAGACCGAGCTGAAGCTGCAGCAGAAGGGGCAGCAACTCGCCAACTTCTTCAACACGATCCAGAACATCACTCCTGACACGGCAACGGCGATGAAGACGTTCTTCAACGACGCGGTCAACCTCCTCGACCAGGTCAACAACGCCGCGCAGAAGACCCGCACCGAGTACCAGAAGATCCTCGAGCTCAACAACGCGGCCGACTACAAGAAGTACGCGAACATCGAGATCCAGATACTCGACCTCATAAACAGGCGCTCGCTGCTCATCAAGCAGTTCGCGGCGATCTACAACAGCCTCGTGGACGCGGCTGCGAACGGCCAGCAGATTGACGAGACGTTCTTCTCGAACCAGGCCAAGCCGATCGTCGAGGAGCGCGCCAAGATCACTTCTCAGATGGACAAGCTCAACACCCAGGCGCAGGAGCTGGCCAAGAAACTGAAGATCCAGTAGGCCGGCGCGGTCCTCTGACGCGTGTAGAATAGAGCTAGACCAGGACTACCAGGGGGTGCTGGATGAACTGCCCTAATTGCGGCAAAGAGACAGACGAGAGCAAGCAATTCTGCCTGAACTGTGGAGCGCCGATCGCAGGTGCGCAGCAGCCCGGTGTGCCGCAGCAGCCGCCCCAGGCCGCGCCGCCACCGCCTCCAGGAGTTCCACGGCAGCCGGCCGGACAGGCGGCCCCGCCGCCACCACTGCCCATCGTGCCACAACCGCCGGCCCAGGCCGCGCCGCCACCGCCTCCGGGAGTTTCGCCGCCTCCGGGTGTTTCGCCACCCACGGCAGCGCCACCGCCAGGAGCAACATGGCAGCCACCCCCGGCAACGCCGCCTCCCGCGGCACAGCCTCCGGGCGTTGCGCCCAGGCCTCAGCCGCCTGGCGGCTACCAGCAGCCCACTATACAGATGCCACAGGCTCCGCCGCCTGGACATTACCAGCAGCCTCAGTACCCACCCGGCCAGTATCCGCCGCCCGGGCAGTATGCCCAGCAGCAGCGGCAGTACGCGCCGCCCCCCGGACAGCCGTATCAGCAGATGCCGCCAGGGGCGCCGGGCTACCAGCAGCAACCTTTCGCCCCTGTCTCTTCAGGCAAGAGGGGCTCAGCCTGGGGAGGCATCCTCGGGATAATAATGGGCGGGGTTCTCATCGCCTCGACGTTCCTGCCGTGGCTCAGCGCGCGTGCGTTCGGCGTGTCCTCGAGCTCGTCGGGCTTCGACCTGATGAGGGGCTCTTCAGCCCTCGGGGGCAGCGGCTTCGCGTTCGTCCTTCACGGCAGCGGGACCGTCTTCCTCACGGGATTCTTCTCGCTGTTGTTCGGCGCGCTGATCCTCGTAGGAGCGGTGGTAATGCTGTTCCGCCGGAGAGTCGCGGGAGTCGTGATCTTCATCCTCGCCCTGCTGTCCACGGGAGCCGCGGCGGTGAACATCGCAATGGTCTACTCGAAGATGAGCCCGGTCACGCCGGGTTTCGGCTTATGGATGTTCGCTGGGGCGTCGCTTATCGCCCTGGCGCTCGGCATCGTGGGGCTGGCGTCCGCGGGAGGATAATTAACTTATCTGGGCGATGCGCCTGGCGAGCTCTTTCTTCTCGTCCAGGTCCGCGAGCCTTGAGATCATTATCCGCTGCGCCTGGGGCGAGCCCGCCCCGTGGATGCTCTCCGTCAGGTACGCCGCAGCCCCGCACCCAACCGTCATGTTCTCGATGAACTTCATGACCTTGATGCGGTCGAGCGTCGGCACCCCTGAGCTTCCCTTGAGGTACTTCTCGAGGTACGGCGCGATCTCGGGGTTGTCGAAGTCCTTCTGCGACGGCATCGTCACGATGAGCCCGCCTGCGATGTCCTGCAGCAGGCGCGCTATCTCGAACGGGAAGCGCGTGACGTTGAGCTTGCAGATGTTGGCGAGCAGCGCGTCCACCTCGTAGTTGCCGGCCGCCGTCGCGCACCCGCGCGTGCTGCAGGCGATGCCGCAGCAGAACAGCGTCTCGTTCAGGTGGATCATCTCGGTGATCTTGTCGCGGACGTGGCTCGCCTTCTGCGCGCCCTGGTACTCGGCCGCGAGCTGCGCCGCCCCGATCAGGACGTCGCCCACGCCGACCTTGCAGCCACCGTAGCTCTGCCTGTGGAACGACGCGAAGCGCTCGACCACCTTGCCGCTCTGGTCGGTCTCGCCGCACATGAAGATGCGCTCGTTGGGGACGAACACGTCATCGAAGATGACCAGCGCCTCCTGGCTGCCGTAGCCGGGGTTGCCCACGTCGAGCGGGCTTCCTTCCATCTTGCGCGTGTCGGACGGCTGGCGCCCGAGCACGAATGTGATGCCCTTGGAGTCCGCCGGAACGGCGAACGAGACCGCGTAGTCTTCTTCGCCATCCCGCATCGCGGTGGTCGGCATGACAAGGATCTCGTGCGAGTTGAGCGCGCCGGTCTGGTGCGCCTTCGCCCCGCGGACGACGATGCCCTCGGGCGTGCGGTCGACGACGTGCACGAACATGTCGGGGTCGGGCTGGTCGCCGGGGCGCAGCCCCCTGTCGCCCTTGACGTCGGTCATCGCGCCTTCGACCACGATGTTCGTGTCCTGCACCCATTCGAGGTAGTCCTTGAACCGGCCATGGTAGGGAGTGCCGTGAGCCTCGTCGCACTCGTAGGTCACAGAGTAGAGCGCGTTGAAGCCGTCCATGCCGACGCATCGCTGAAAGCACGTGGCCGTCCTGCGCCCGAGCATCCTCTGCATCAGGACCTTGTCGACGAGGTCGTCGGTGCCCTGGTGAATGTGCGTGAAGCGGCTGACTTCCCGTCCCGTGAGGTGCGACTTCACGAAGAGGAGCTGCTGCGCCTCCGGCTCGTCTCCCACATTGTAGGACTCGGCGACCGCGTTGGCCGACGGCCTGACGAGCGGGTGGTCCACGGTGTTCTCGCAGCGCTCACCGAGCACGAACACTTCGCGCTCGAGCCCGCGCAGGCTGTCGATGTACGCTTCCGGATCCTTGATCTTCATTGCCACTCCCCGTCCTCGGCATCGGTTACGGATAAAAGTCTATATCAATGCAACTGCGATTCAACACGATATCTCTCAATGCTGCGCATGCTTGCAGGACCCCGGTAGCCCGGGTGGGTGAATTTCGTTCCCGGGGGTGGTGCGCGGGGGCCTTGCGAGTTATAGAATCTACGCTAGCGGTACAGGTAAGGGAAAGGACGCTTGGATGGAATGTCCACTTTGCGGCGAGACCCTCCCCCTCCACAGCAGGGTCTGCCTTTCTTGTGGCCATGAATTCGACACGTTCTTCCTGACCGAGGAAGCCCAGTCTTCCGAGGTGAGGAGGAGCGTCGCTCCTTCAAAAGCGCCCAGGCAGCCGGCGGCCCTCAAGCCGAGCCGGCCTCCGATCAGCCGCAAGACGATGGGCCTGATCGGGGCGAGCATCGGGGCGGTGGCGATAATCGCGGTCGCAATCGTCCTCTTCACCATGAACGGAAGCGCGCTGCCGCAGAAGCCCGAAGATACGGTGGCGAAATACTACGAGTACCTCCAGAAAGGCGACGTGACTGGGCTGCTGAACCTGTTCGAGAGCGGGTTCCAGCCGACGGCGAACGACAGGGTCGCCGTGAGCGCGGTGCTCCACGCCAACTCCTACAAGGTGACCGGGCCCAACGTTCACCTCATTTCGGACGCGGACGGCACCGCCTATGTCGCGATCGACAGTATCGACGTGAGCACGACTCCCAAAAACGACGGCGCTCCGACACAGGATTCACTTGCGGCCCTGATACAGAAGTCCAGGCCCGGCGGCCAGGTGGCGGCGGTGGTCAAGCTGGTGAACAGCGGGGACGGCTGGAGAATATCCGGGCGCCCGTTCAACGGCTGGGGCCCCGCGAACATCTGGCTGATCGGCCAGCTCCAGCCAGTTTAGAGGAACCAGCCTTTTCGGGCGGCGGTGACCTCAACCATCTTCTTGTATAACCATGGCTTCGCCCGCCGCTCGAGGTAGAACGCGGGCTCGAGCAGGCTCTGCCCCTCGGAGATGAAACCTTCTTCGACGGCGACGCGCTCCAGGCCGCAGCCGGGGAAGATCCTGATGCCGACTGTCACGCGCACGATCTCGGGGGCGAGCTCGTCCATCAGGGCGATGCTCTCGTCGACGGACTCGCGGGTCTCGCCCGGCCCGCCCAGCAGCAGGAAGCAGTTCACCTCGAGGCCGGCCGCCCTTGCCGCCTTCACGCTCCGCGACACGTCCTCCTTCGAGAAGTCCTTTCGCAGCGACTGGAGCATCGCGTCCGAGCCGTGCTCGTTCCCGATCGAGACCGCGAAGCAGCCCGCCTCGCGCATGGCCTCGAAAAGCCCGGCGTCGAAGAAGAGCGGGTTCGCGCCCGCGGACCACTTCATGGCCAGGCGCTTATGGCGTATGAGCTCGCACAGCTCGTATGCGTACTCGGCCGGGTGGTTGAAGTGTGAGTCCGCGAAGATGACCGTGCGTACACCGTGTTCTTTCTCTAGCGACTCGAGCTCGTCGGCAACGTCCTGCGGCTCGCGGCACCGGATGGTGCGTCCCTCGACCAGCGGGCTGCTGCAGTATATGCAGTGCAGCGGGCAGCCGCGGCGCGACTGCACGTTCGAGACGAACGGCGGCCCCTGCCCCGGGACCCACCTGTACCCTGACACGTCGAACGCCTCCCGGTCGGGCGGCGGCGAGCGCCTGAAGTCGAACGAGAGGTCGATGGGGTTGACCTGCCTCAAGCCGCCGCGAGCGACAGCGAGCCCCGGCAGTGTGCTCGGGTCAACGCCCGCCTCGAGCGCCGACAGCAAAGCCGGGAACGCCGCCTCGCCCTCTCCGACGACCCCCAGCTCGAGGCCGAAATAGTCCAGGCACTCAAGCGGAAAGATCGTGAAGCCGGCGCCGCCCAGCACGAGCGGGACGTCCGTCACCTCGCGCACGGAGTCCAGGATCCCGCGCGCCTCGGGCAGGAAGAACTCGTTCGCGTACATGTCCTGGTTGTCTATGTTCCTGACCGCGAACCCGATGCAGTCTGGCGCGAATTCCCGCACGGCTTCGGCCACCGCGGCCGCGGGGTCGTCGGCGAACATCAGGTCGAGGCCCGCGACCTCGTGCCCGCGCGCTCTCACAGACGAGGCGACCCACGCGACGCCGAGGGGCCAGGGGACCATGTTCTCCCTGCAACGGTTCTCACTTATCAGCAGTACTCTCATAGCTTGCCTTGTTTGCGGACCTGAGGCGGCCATCTGTTACTATATTTCTATGCTCAAACCCGGATTCAATGCAACGCCGAACCGTGGCAGGCGGATCGCGAGGCCGATCGCGCTGCTGGCGGTCGCCGTTTCCATTATTACACTCGTCGCCCTGTCGGGCGTCAGCGCCGTTGCCGGACCCTACGGCTGGGACGGGGGGCACGACGCTGTCGGCTCCTCGGCGCCGAGCGGCACGGCCTACTTCGCCGAGGGCACCACGCGCAACGGCTTCGAGGAATACCTGATAATGCGGAACCCCGGCGCGGACGTCGCGAACGTCACCATCAAGTACCTGTTCCCCTCGGGCAGCCCGCAGACGCAGGTGATCGACCTGGCGCCGTGGGCTGGCGCGTCCATCTGTGTGAACGACGTTGTCGGCCCGGGCAAGGACGTGTCGGTGTCGATGGACTCGACCCCCGGGATAATCGTCGAGCGGGAGATCTACTTCAACTACAAGACCATCTGGACGGGCGGCCACGCGGCGCGCGGCGTCGAGGAGCCGCGGGACACCTGGTATTTCGCCGAGGGCACGACGCGGGCGGGCTTCCAGGAGTGGCTCTGCCTGCAGAACCCGGCGTCCCACGCCATCAACGCGACGCTCACCTACATGCTAGGCACGGGCGAGACCCGCGACCAGGCCGTCATCCTTCCCGCGAACAGCAGGCAGACCGTGGATGTGAACACGGTGCTCGGCCCGGGGCAGGACGCCTCGATCAGGGTCGCGGCGGCCGAACCGGTGATCGCCGAGCGACCGATGTACTTCGACTACAAGGGCGCCTGGCGGGGCGGCGACACCGCGACCGGCTCTGCCGACCTCTCGGGCTCGTGGGACTTCGCAGAGGGCACGACGCGCGCCGGCTTCGAGGAATGGCTGTGCGTTATGAACCCGGGGCCTGACGCGACGGCGCACATACAATACATGTTCCCGGGCGGCGCTCCGGTGACGCGCGATTACCCGCTCAAGGCGCACTCGCGCACGACGGTGTCCGTGAACGAGGCGGTCGGCCCCGAGAAGGACGTGTCGATACACGTCGGCTCGGACGGCGAGGTGCTCTGCGAGCGGCCGATGTACTTCAACTTCCACGGAGCGTGGGAGGGAGGGCACGACGTGGTCGGCGCCCTGTCCGGCGAGCGGACGTGGTACTTCCCGACCGGCTGCGTGGGCCCGAACTTCCTCTCGTACCTGTGCGTCGAGAACCCGGGCGACCTGTCGAACAAGGTCCTCGTCGAGGTCCACGGGGACGGCGGAGACTACAACAGCCAGGACCTGGTCATGGAGCCGCACAGCCGCGCGACGTTCGACATCAGCGCCTTAGGCGCGAGCGTGAGAAACCCGTGGCTCAAGGTCTCTGGGACGAAGGACCTCATCGCCGAGCGGCCGGTTTACTTCTCCTATGCGACCAAGGTGGCCTCGGTGCCGTTCACGATCGCGAAGTGGGCCGGAATAGATATCAAGAGCCCGATCGCCTACTCCGACTGCCTGGGACCGCAGTTCCACGAGGCAGCCAAAGACGGCGCGAACTGCCCCCCGATGCAGCCTTACGGGCTGTGCATGGGAGACTACAACGCGGGGCGCCTGGCCCCGGGCCTGACGCGGTCGGAGGGCAACGACCCGGCGTACTTCGTCGAGAGCACCCGCGCAAGGGGGACATACTCAACGACGGCTTGCGATGTCCACGCGAAGGCGGGGTCCACCGTTTACGCGCCGGTCGACGGCACGGTCGTGGCGGCCGAGCCTTACCTGCTCTACGGGAAATACCCTGACTTCAGGGTGAAGATACGCATCGACGGGCAGCCCAACTACCTGATGGAAGTGCTCCACATGCGTGAGCTGCTGACGTCGGTCGGGGCGCGCGTCGAGGCCGGCAAGACAAAGGTCGGGGTCGTGCGCGACCTCGTGCCCTACTTCTACAGCGGGCCGAACCCCTTTACGCGCGAAGAGGGCAACCACGCCCACATCCAGATAAACTACGCGCCCGGCGGCGGCACCGGCCCCCAGACCGTCTCAAACTAGGTCGTTCACTGTCCACTTTTTGCGTCCACTTTTTTTCGTACTGTCACGCCGCAATCCCTATTCAAAGCGCCGAACGTTATAACAACGGGTAATTCTCCAAGGCAAGACTGGGGTGATCATGCGTCGGAATTCTGCACGCTGTCAGCTGGTATCAATTGTGGTCGCTGCTGTATTGATGCTGACGGGGGTGGTGCTGTCCCTCGGCGGCTGCAACCGGGTCCGGTCCCACTGGACCAACATCAGTGCCGGGGAGAAAGACGCCGGCGGCGGTTCGTTCGCGTATGACGCCGCCCACGACGTCCTTTTTGTGTCCGCTGCCAACGGGGTCCTGCGCTGCACTGCCCCTGGCACGAAACCCGCCTGGACGCACATGGTAGGTGGCCGGAAAGTGGACTATGTCGCAAGCCTCTGTTACGACTCCGTCCACAACGTCCTTTATGCCGCCGCAGGGTCCGGTGTTTACAGTTGGGCCGGGCCGGAAGGCGCAGGCGCATGGAAGACCATGAACGGCGTGGGCGACAACTTCAGCCTTGCTTATGACGACTCCGGCGACGTGCTCTACGCCGGGACCCGCGGCGGCGTCTATCGGTGCACCAACCCCGCGAGTTCGCCGGCATGGGCGGTCGTGGACGGAGGGCCGCGCGGGGCTACCACTCTATCGCTGCTCTACGACTCGACTCGCCGCGTCCTCTTCGCCGGCACGGACTCGCAGGGAATCGGGGTCTGGAAATACCAGGGCGGCGTGTGGACGAACCTGGACAGGAACTTCAGCAAGTCCAGGTCCATCGGCCATGGCGGAGCGCTTGCTTACGATTCCTCGCGAGACATCCTGTACACGCCCGGCAGGCAAGGCATCCTGCGCTGCGCCAAGGCGGCGACGGATCCTTCCTGGAGGACCGTGGGCGGGGTTGGTTCTTATTACTTCTCCGCGGTAGCCATCGATACAACGAAGAACGTCCTGTATGCAGGGGCTTATGTCCCCCTGCCTGATAACCCATATCTGGAAACCGCGCCTGGAGCAACCCCGAAGATCAACCAGAACAGCCACGGTGTCTTTGCCTGCGCAAGCCCGGATTCGAGACCGGCATGGACGAACACGGGCGGGGCGCTCAGCTCCAAGAACATAGGCGACCTGGCGTATGATCCCGGCCATCGTATGATGTACGCCGCGGCCGGTGCGGAGGGCGCCTGGCGCTACGACAGGTCAACGGACAAATAGTAGCCCGCTAGCCTCCCAGGTTCTTCTTTATCCGTTCGAACTCGTCGTGATCGATCTCGCCGGCCGCGTATCGACGCTTGGCGATCTCCAGCGGGTCCTCGCCTGCGCCGGGGGGTGGCGGGGGCTGCCAGCGTTCGCTGTGCCAGTTGCGTTGAACGACCAATCCGATGATGACCACCGCGATGATCACGAAGAGCAGCATCAGGAACATCCACAGCCACCAAAATCCGCCGGCGCCCATATGGAACATTGCCGCCTCCGCTTTCTCTGTAATGAATGTTGCCTATGAGGCCTTGTTTCGTCCCGCCCGCGCCTAACCCTGTTAAAAAGCACCCCTGGGGTCAGGCCCCAGTGGTGCTTTTGGTCACGGATTGCACAAAAAGTGGACGGAAAAAGTGGACAGTGAACGACGCCTCTAGGCCACGGTCACATCCTCGCAGAGGTAGACGCTCTGGATGGCCTCAAACAGGCTCACGCCTTCGGGCTGCGGCTTCTGGAACGTCTTGCGGCCGCTGATGAGCCCCATGCCGCCCGCGCGCTTGTTGATGACCGCGAGCCTCACGACGTCGGCCAGGTCGTCCTTGCCCGCGCCCCCGCCGCTGTTTATGAAGCCTACGCGGCCCGCGAAGCAGTTCAGAACCTGGTAGCGCGTCATGTCTATCGGGTGGTCCGAGCACAGCTCGTCGTACATGCGTGGGTCCCACTTCCCGAACTTCTCGCCGGCGCGGTTGAGCGCCTCGTACCCGCCGTTCACTGTCGGGGCCTTCTGCTTGATGATGTCCGCCCCGATCGTAGCGCCGAGGTGGTTGGCCTGCCCGGTGAGGTCGGCGGCGGTCTCGTAGTTGACGCCGTCGATCGTGAAGGCCTCGTTGCGAACGTAGCACCACAGGACGGTCGCCATCCCGAGCTCGTGCGCCGTGTCGAAGGCCTCGGATATCTCGATGATCTGGTCGTCGGACTCCTCGGACCCGAAGTAGATCGTCGCGCCGACCGCGACCGCCCCCATGTCTAACGCTTGCTCGACGCCAGCGAACGGTATCTGGTCGCTGTGGTTAGGGTAGGTCAGCAGCTCGTTGTGGTTGATCTTGAGGATAAACGGGATCCGGTGCGCGTACTTGCGTGCGACGCTCCCGAGCACGCCCAGCGTGCTGACCACCGCGTTGCACCTCGCCTCGATGGCGAACTTGACGATGTTCTCCGGGTCGAAGTAGATCGGGTTCGCCGCGAACGAGGCGCCGGCGGAATGCTCGACCCCCTGGTCGATCGGGAGGATCGACACGTACCCGGTGCCTCCCAGCCGCCCGTGGTCGAAGATGGTCTGGAGGCTGCGGAGCACCGCCACGGGGCGGTCCGAATCGCGGTAGCAGCGGTCGACCCAGTCGGGGCCCGGCAGGACGAGGGTATCGCGCGGGATCTTCGGCTTGTCGAATCCAAGAAGGTCGTCCGCCTCATCACCCAGGATCGCCCGTATCCGGTCGATGTCCATGTCCGCTCCCCTTTCCGTCTCCGCCGCCTGCGCCGCCGGGCACGATAACCTTCTTTGAGGGCCCGGCCTCTCCTCCATTCTAACGCTTGCGGTTACAATACACGCATGAACAAGCGCACGCGCCGGTGGCTTCGCGTCCTGTGGATCGCGGTCCTGGTCATCGTAATCATCTATGGCATCGGTGCCATCAACCTTTACTCGTCGATCGGGCGGTTCCCGACCGGCGTCCCGCGCCCGGCGCCGCATATCCGCAACCTCATCTGGCCGACCGTAGGCTATCCCGAGCTGGTCAGGGCCGGCGCGACCTTGAGCGCCGAGTTCGAGGCGAGCGGGCTCGACAGGAATGCGGCGTTCACCGCGACGCTGACGCCGGTCAGGCCGGAGCTGGCCGGGTTGAGCTACAAGCTCGCGTCGACCGGCTCGACCCTGGGGGGATCCGAGCACTGGCCCGCCGGGACGAGCCACGGCGGCGACACGGTCTGGCGCGTCCGGTTCGCCCTGCCCGCGAGCGCCGTGCCCGAGCTCTACAACCTCTCGGTGGCCGCGGCTGGCGGTGCGGTCAAGGTGACCGACTCGCAGGAGCACTCCGTGTCGATCAGGCCCGCGGGCGCGGGCAAGGACTTCACTTTCCTGACGCTCGCTGACATCCACGTGCACCGCCTCAACATCTCGATGCCCCTCGATCCGCAGACCAACAAGGGCATCTCACCCGACGGCACGCCCGTGTTCTTCCAGCGAGCCATCGAGCAGGTGAACCTGGTGCGCCCTGACTTCGTGCTGATCCTGGGCGATAACATCCGCGCGCAGCACGCGCCGGGCGATTACCAGATCGAGTTCGCCGAGTTCTACAAGACTCTCGCGCAGTTCGAGGTGCCCGTGTTCATCATCCCGGGCAACCACGACAGCTACTACAACGAGGTCGACGGCCTGAAGGTCTACGAGGAGAACATCGGCCCGCTCTTCTATTCGTTCGACGTGGAGGACAGCCACTTCAGCATGGTGAACACGAGCCAGTGGCCCGACACCGACCGCATGCTGATGCAGAAGTTCGGCACGTTCGTGTACCCGCGCAAATGGCAGGGGCAGGTGCTGGGCGCCACCGACGAGCGGAAGCCGCAGACGTACGCGGGCGAGCTCGCGTGGCTCCGCAACGACCTGATCGCGAGCACGGAGTCGCACCACAAGTTCATCGCGATGCACCACGACCCGTTCAGGCCCAACGGCCGCGGGATCTCGTGGAAGAACGAGCGCTTCGCAGGGCTGTATGCGCTCGGCGGGGGAGGCAGGGGGAGCATGGCTCTCAAGGAGCTCGCGGCGCGTTACAGGGTGAACTACGTGATGACCGGCCACCTCCACAGCGATTACATCGGCGCGGCGAAGTGGAGGGACGGCAAGGGCTCGACTGTTTACGCGAACCAGACCATGGTCTACTTCGACGAAGGCGGAATGAAGATGTCGTACCCCGGTTATCGGAACTGGGACGTGCGCGCCTCAGGTGTTACGGGCTATACGTACCAGGACGCTTTCCACTCGACTCCGCTGTACGATGGCTCGGTCCTCAACGGCGAGACCGACCTCGACCACCTCGACATACCGGCGCTGTCGTCGAGCGCGACCCCGACAGGCTTCACGGTGAAGAATTACCTCGGCGCGCCGGAGGGTCTGCGCGGGCTGGTGGGAGTGTTCCCGGCGAGGTCGGCCTACAGCATCAACGGAGGCGCCGCATACCAGGCGGTGCCGATGCCGTCCGACCCGACGCGGGCCGTCGTCTACGTCGAGAGCTTCGTGCCGGCAGGCCGGCCCGGGCAGAACTCAACGACGCCCGGCGCGCCAGCGACGAAGACCGTCACCGTCGACTGACAACCGCCCGGGATGTGTGGCTGAAGACAGCAAAAAGCACCACTGGGGCCTGACCCCAGTGGTGCTTTTTTTGCCGTGTCAGGCTTGCCCGCTAGAGGCCGTAGCCTCTTGAGACGCTCCCGCCCTGGGCGAATCCCCTGTAATTGAAGTACATCGGCCGCTCGACGACCACCGGGTCCGACGCCTCGAGCACGAGGCTCGAGTCGAGGTCCGGCCCGAGCAGCGCGTTGACCGAGATGGTGCTCCTCGTCGACTTCGGCACGACCACGTTCTGCACTAGGGTTATCCCGTCCGGCTTGAGGAACGACAGCTTGATGTTCACGTCCTTGCCGTTCGGGTTCTCGATGCTGACCCACTCGTCGAAGCTGCCGTCGACCGCGTTCTGGCGCGTCGTCCCCTCGGCGAAGTAGTAGGTGTTCCGTGGCGCCGGCGCCCCGGTCGCGATCGCTCCTCCGGGCCACGATCCACCGCCGTAGTCGAAGTACATCGAGCGCTCGGCCACGACCGGCAGGTCCGAGTGCAGGCGAACCGACACGTCCTTGTCCCAGCCCACGGCCGCCGCGACGTTCAACGTCTGACGGGCGTTCGGGCCCACGACGATGTTCTTCTGCGCGGTCCCGCCGCCACTGATGGCGTAGTAGACCTTGACGTTGGCATTCACGGGGTTCGGGTTCGCGACGCAGATCCACTCGCTGGCCCACTCGTAGGTGGCGCCCTCGGCAAAGTAGAAGTCCTGCGCCGGGTACGTCGCACCGATGGTGCTGTCGCCGCCGGGGCAGTTCCCGTGATAGTTGAAGTAGATCGGCCGCTCGGCGACTATCCCGACGTCGCTCGCCACTGAGACGCTGACGTCACGATCTATCCCCACGTCCGATGCAACGTCGCGCGTGACCCTGCCGCCGGCCGGGACGACCACGCTCACCTGCTTTGTGACGTCTCCCGTGTAGTTGATCGTCGCGGTGGCGGCGCGCCCGTCAGGGTTCATCAGGCAGAGCCACTCCTCGAACGAGCCGTCGCGCGCGTTGTTCCTGGTCGAGCCCTCGGCGAAATACCAGTGCTCCGAAGGCGAGCTGGCTCCGGCGACGGCGTCGCCGCCGTTCCACTTGCCGTGATAGTTGAAGTACATCGTGCGCTCGGCGACGATGGGCCTGTCTCCCTGGACCACGGTCGCGACGTCCCGCCCGCGCCCTATCTCCGCGGCAACGTCGATCGTGAGCCTGCTGCGCCCGGCGACCGCGTAGTCCTTCGTCTCGGGGTTCGCCCCGCCCGCCAACAGGTAGCTCACGGTGACCTTGGCCTGCGCCGTGCCGGGGTTCATCACGCAAAGGTACTCGTCGAATTTGCCGTCGACCGCGTCGTCGCGCGTCGAGCCCTCGGGGAAGTAGTAGGTGTTAGACAGGGTAGGGGTGAAAGTCACGGCGTTGGACGTACCCGCCGGCGTCATTACGCACACGTCCCCGGCGCACGCCCCTTCCGGCATCCTCAGCACAATCTTGTTGTTCGTCCACGAGATGACCTGAGAAGCCGGGACGTCCGCGCCGCAGCAGGACACGCACCATGCCGACCCGCACCCCGCGCCGGAGGGCAGGCTGCCGAAACCGTCTCCCGTTATCGTGACCTCGGTGCCGTACGGCCCGCTGGTCGGGCTGATGCCGGTGATCCCAGGGCCTGCCGACCCGGTCCAGACCTGGAAGCCTGCGGTGTTGAACGTGCCGGCGATGAACTTGCCTTTGTAGACGGCGCTTACGAACGTGATCATGTTGTTCGGGTCGCCGAACCCGTCCTCGGTTATGGCCTGGAATGTTCCGCCAGCCTTCTGCTTATAGAGCGTGGCGGGACCCATGGGCGGGCCGGTTGTCTGGTTGCTTGTGGCAACGAAGAGCTGGCCCTGCCAGGGGAAGCCAAGGACCATGTTGTTCGTGGGCGAGGGGATCGCCCCCAGGTTTATCTTCGCCCAGGCGCTCCCGTCGAACCGCCACAGCTGGCCGCCCGCGGGATTCCAGGTCCCGGCGTAGATGCCGGCCCCGTCCGTGAAGGTGACGTAGCAGCCGATGTTGCCGGTGTCTCCGAATCCTTTCTCCCCGGTGTTGGTCCACGTCGTCCCGCCCATGTAGACCATCGGGATGACGGGGATCTGGTTGTGGAGGGCATCCATCCTCTGGATGACCACGTTGACACGGCCGTTGTAGACGACCGCCGAAGACATGGCGTAAGCGTTCTCGTCGAAGCCGTCGTTGTTCGCCCTGGTGAACGTCGAGCCGTCGTAGCTGAACACCTGGACGCCGGTGTTGTAGTTGTCGAACCCGATAAGCAGCTTCCCGTCCTGCACGCCCATCGGCCAGCAGTTACTGTCGTTCGGGTCGGTAAACGCCGTCTCCCCGACCCTTTCCCAGTGGGAGCCGTCCGGGGTCCGCCAGAGCTGGCCTGTGCCGCTGCCGTGCCCCGTACCGATGTAGTACTGGCCCTGGAATACGACCCCCGGTGTCAGCGAGATGTTGCCCGCGTCACCAAAACCGTCCGGAGCGGCCTTGGCGAACCTGCTGCCGTCCCAGGTCCAGACCGGTGCGGCCGGT
>Ga0209747_1000640_pt1 | contig 18949 bp, 18 predicted proteins | sample BarGraNGADG00311_FD_184498 | JGI IMG/M metagenome (GOLD analysis project Ga0209747, IMG submission 184498) | Arctic peat soil microbial communities from Barrow, Alaska - Barrow Graham LP Ref core NGADG0011-311 (SPAdes) (version 2) | ecosystem: Environmental > Terrestrial > Soil > Wetlands > Peat...
TGAGCGTCGTTGGTAGTTGAATATACCTAATGCCTCTCAAGTAGGAAGCGGCCAGATACCCACCCAGATCACCTACAACTCCTCCTCCAAAAGTTAAAAGAATCGCATTGCGATTTACCCCATTATCGAGAAGATGCCTATATCCTTTCTCGAGAGTTGTGAGGTTTTTGTTCTGTTCGCCTTCTGGAAAGGAAAAGATAACCAGTTTTTGGCCAGGATCGAGGCTTTCTATTATTTTAGTGCCATGTAATTCAAGAATCCTTGGATGGCTAACAAGAGCCAATTGATTGTATGGACCTAGCTCTTGAAGTATCTGAACCAGCTTTTTGTGGTAAAGAAATTCCCCAATTATGATCTTGTATGGTCCTCGTGTGGCTTGAACATCAATTTCCTGCATCTTTGAAATAGCTCCTCGGCAACCTGTTCTGCCGTTATATTATCCACCTTTATAATTTCGTCTGCCGTGCTTGAATAGATCTGCGATCTTTGCTTCATTAAATCAGTCACCGTTTTTTCGATACTCTTTCCCTTTATCAGAGGTCTTCCCGATCCTTCGGAAAGGCGATTGATTGCCTCCTCTACTGAGATTTCAAGGTAAAAGATATAAAAATTGGCTCGCAGAACCTTCACATTCTCTTCATCCAAGACCACCCCGCCGCCACATGCCAAGACCTTTGCTGTCGATGCCGATTGCACAATGAGTTCCTCTTGCTCGAGTCTCCGGAAGGACGATTCTCCTTCCTCCAGAAAGAGTTGGCTTATGCTCTTCCCTGCCCTGCGGGCGATTGCCTCATCCAGATCAACAAAATCAGCCTGCAACTTTGAAGCAAGTATTTCTCCTATCGTGCTCTTGCCGGCACCCATGAAGCCTATGATCGCTACGCTTTTCCCCAATGCTTGAGGCAAAGATACTCCGTCCTCCCGCACTTAAAAATTCGCTTGAAACCTTTTCAGTGTTTGATATCTTTCCTTCATCTCTTCGATATTGTCTCCACCCAGCTTTTCCAGCAAAGCATCGGCAAGAACGAAAGCCAGGGCAGATTCGGCAATTACGGCCGCTGCTGGAACGGCACAGACATCAGCTCGTTCTACTGCCGCTTTGATTCTTTTCTTATTGCAGAGATCTATGGAATCGAGAGGTGAAGTGAGGGTTGGTATTGGTTTCATGGCTGCCCTCGCCACGACAGGCTCCCCATTGGTTATTCCTCCTTCGATTCCTCCAGCACGATTACTGGAATGCCGGAAGCCTTTTCCTTCCTCATGGTATATCTGATCCGCGGCTTCAGACCCTCTCATTCCAGAGAGCGTGAAACCGCAACCGATCTCAACCCCCTTTATGGCCTGTATGCTCATTATGCTGGCTGCTATTCGTCCGTCCAGCCTCCTATCCCATTGCACATGGCTTCCCAATCCTATTGGTATCCCAAACGCAATGACTTCAAAGACGCCGCCCAAGCTATCTCCCTTTTCTCTGGCTTCGTCGATCTCTCTTATCATTTGTTGAGAAGCTTCAGGATCAAGGCAGCGCATGGGATCCTGGTCGGCTTTTTTCAGAAACTCAATGTTCAAGCTCTCGTAATCAATCCTCGCCTGCACTTTATTAACAGATAAAACATGCGAATATATTTCTATATCGAAGATACGCAGGAAACTTTTAGCAATCGCACCCGCCGACACCCTGCCCACGGTTTCTCGAGCCGATGCTCGCTCCAGTATGGTCCTGACATCCCTGGTCCCGTATTTGATTGCACCGGCAAGATCCGCATGACTCGGGCGTAATTGCGTTAAAACAGGAATATTTTGCTTTGCCTCTACGCTCATTACTTTTTCCCATTTTTCGGATTCCGCATTCCTTACTTCCAAGGCAATCGGGCTTCCCAACGTTACGCCCATTCTTACCCCGCTTATTATCCGGACCTGATCAGATTCAATATCCATGCGAGCGCTCCGCCCATAACCCATACGCCGTCTGTACAATTCCTTGTCTATTATCTCGGAATTAACCGGAATTCCAAACGGAAGTCCCTCTAAAATAGCAACAATTGATCTGCCATGAGATTCTCCGGCATCTAGAAATCTCAGCATCCCTCGTATCTCACTTTCTTTTCAGGTCAATTAATATTTCTTATATTACATGTTAGATAATGGAACTAGTAGGCCTACAACGGCCGCTCCTGTCGGGTCCTTGTCTAACGCTCAGTTAAATTAAGTGGAGCAGTTTGTCCCCCTAGCTTACAGATGAGTCCAAGCCCGGTCGAAGGCAAGTCATTAGGATAGATGCAATAGAGTGTTTTGACTGCGGCTGATACGCCTTAGGGCTGTAGATGCTGCTCGCCGTTCGGGGGCTTAGGAGTTACCCGCCTCCCGCCGGCGAAACAACTCTTGCCGCGCTTCGAACTTTTATTGCACGAAGTAGCGCGACCTTCGTCTTATCCACACGTCTAGGTAATAGAATACTCAAGGGGGCTGAAAGTCAGCAAAGTAGCAGGCACTTTCTTGTAGACAATTGGAGCAAAGAAAACCGGATATCCTCAGCGACGTTTTCAATGCATTTTGATGAGAATGGATACTCCATAATTGGGTATCTGGCAGAAAAAGAGCCGCTGAAGAGAAAGTTTCTTTTTAGGCGATCCAATATTATATCAATTAAATCTTTCTAAGTTCTCCTACCTTGAGTTCATAATTTTCGTCTCCGCATAATACAACCACAGTCTGGTCATCCTTTATCTCTTGAACTCTGAGGACATCACCAAAATCACTTCCTGCCTTCAACCTATCGTAGCTGTTATCATTTACTTTGATTTTTGCGTACCTGATGCCCCTTATCTCGTATATTTCTTGAACCATTACAACCTTCTGCGTCGCTGAAGTTGTGACGCTAGAGGTAGCTGAAGAGGATGACGTTGAAGTTGTCGATGACGTTGAAGTTGTCGGTGACGTTGGCGGTGTATAATTAGGGAATCCAAGCATTTGCCATTCTTTGCTTGCGAGCGCCCCGTCATTCTTTCTTAGGTCTGCCGCTTCACCTATCAATGGATAGAATGGGTCGTTCAGAACCCACACCTCCACAGAGGGTATCTCCCCGATTTGCTGATCATTCTCCTGCATATGAATCTGAAATTTTTGCTCAAGAACGCGAGAACTTATTGCTTTCGAATCTATTTTCGAATCCATTCCTTCTTGCACCATAGCTTGGGATAAAGCAAGTTTGGAATCATGATCCTCGGCCGAATTCAACCCCGTGATCAAGACTGTGACAACTATTAGCGCCAGCCCTAACCCCGTCAGCAATCGAATATGCCTTAGCTTGATATAGGGCCCTTTTTCCTCGCTGCATTTGTCTGTTTGGAGTCTCATCTCCACCTCTCGTGACTACTCGTCAAAGTCCCTTCCACTCACTCATTCCCCCCGCAATACATCACTTACTATTCAACAACTGGTCCACGTTTTTATCGGTTGTAAAGAAGAATCTGAATTTCATTTTGATTTCCAGATATGGGAGACTTGCATCGCCTGCCTGAATCTCCAAATATACTACTTTAATCGATCTTGTCAGCCTTTCAATGTGGTTAAAGAACTCTACCAAGTTGAAGTAGCGACCATTAAAAACAGTTTCGGAAGTAACAGCGTAATAAGTATTAACTTGTACGGGTGCTTCAGGCTTAAACGAAGAAAAGTCGAGCCCTGATTCCTCTGCGGCGTGATCGATTTGCTGGATGACATCCGCTAACTCCACATTCTCGGGGACCTTCTCTTTTATTGCATCTATTTGTCTATTGAATTGTTCCGGATCTTGCTCGTATTGCTTTAATTGATTAAGTCTGTTCTTTTCTTGCTGAATACTGCTTTCAACGGCCCGGGTGTCTTTATCCATGCTACTCGCCTGATTTTTTTGTGGAAATACTACCAAGAAAAGTCCTAAGACCAGGATTATGATAGAAACCAATGCCCCGGCTAAAAGCCAAATTCCCGCTCCGACTCTCACTTTCATAATCAGCTACCCGCCTGTTGAGGACTGACTCGATTTCCAAATCGCTTTATCGTTATTCCATCGTCCTTCAATCGTGAAATGAATAGCCCAGTCAGAATATGTTTCTTCTTGTACTTGTCCAGGCTGACTCGGCGTTGCCACTATCCGCTTTTCCTGTATGCTTTCCTCTTTTGAATCCGTAATCCAGAGGTTTGTCCATTCGCCCATGTTTTGCAGCCTTACAAACAATTCGGCAACTTTAGGCTGGCCCTTGAAGTAATAGTAATAGGGGTAAGCGTCCAAGAAGCCTTTTGACTTGAAATCACTTGCCCTTGGGAGCCATGTCTGTATACAAAGCCATGCCGGCGCTGCATAGCCTTCTATCTTAACCGGAACACTACTTGAAGGTGATTGGGCTGATGCTCCTCCGGTCGAAGCCTCGAGCGGTTGCGCATCCATTGTTAGATGGGCAAGCCAGATAGAGGGTGCTTTCGGATTTGAAGCCGTAGCCAGACCTTCGGGAACACACATGGCGAGTTCATTTAACATTTGCGCCCAAGCGACCCGGCCTGAATTGCTTTCCTCATATAAGCTCTTGAGGGAGCTTAAATCCTGTTGTTGCGTTTCAAACTTCTCAATCGGCTTTGTTTGTTTCTGAAGACCTGCAAGTTCTTCTTGTTTTTGCTTAAGATCATCTGCCTTACTCGATTTTTGACTGCTGAAAAGAAAGAAAAGGCCGACAATAATTGCTACGACTACAAGTGCCATAACTATGAACCAGGGAATTAGTCTCGGCTGGCCAGACTTTTCCTTTATTTCTTCAGGGAGTAGGTTGATTCTTGTCATTCTATTACCTCTCGCAGAGCCAAGCCGACGGATACTGCGACCGAAGGTTCTATTTCAATTAATTCTTCAGGGGTAAAAGCCAATTTCCCGAGCTGAACATTTTGAAAGGATTTTCCTGTTTCAACCGATAATCGCAGCCCTCGATTTATTTCTTGCAGGAGGTTCACTGTCATAGAGCCGCTGCCGCTTAAAATTACCTTGTTAAAGGTGCGCTCTTGTGTTTGCGCTATATAGTAATCAATTGATCTTCTGATCTCACCGACAAAATTGAATATCTCTTGTTGCAGGATCTTGCTAGCTTCCTCATTCACCTGCTTTCCACGCCTTATCTCTTCGGCTTCTTCCCACTCCAAATCCAGACGATTAACAATAGCCCGGGTAAAATCGTCTCCTCCCCTCAATAGAAAACGCGCAAATCTTGGTATGTTATCCTTGAGAATAGTAATATTTGTAATGCCAGCGCCAATATTTATGATACAGATTGCATCTAATTCCTCATAATTGCCTGTCTGTATTTCTTTTAGCAGCAGCGCCCTCGGAAGTGCAAACGCCTTTAGGTCAATGGCGGAGAGTGACAATCCCGCCGCTCTCAAGGCCTCTATGAAGCTCTGTATCATATCCCTATGAGCTGCGACAAGGAGAACAGTAAGCATCCTCTCTTCATCAGCCGTCATAAATTCCTCGACTATATCGAAATCCAAAATTGCATCTTCAATGGGGATGGGAATGAACTCTTGGACCTGGAATCTGAGAGCGCTCTCTAACTCTTCCTTTTCCATATACGGAAGCTCGATCGGCCGGACAATTACCTTCTGATTAGCGATTCCTAGAATGACCGAATGTCCTTTAATCCCTGTCAGGCCCCATAGTTCTTTCAGGGACTCTGCCAATGTTACGCCATCCTCCACCTCACCGTCCCTGATGACGCCTTCCGGCATATTTACTATTCCAAGGTTAGTCAGAACAGCCTCTCCACGCGCCACATTTATCTCAGCAACTTTTATGGACCTGGTGCTTATGTCTAATCCTATTGCTGAAGCCGCTTTCCTCGGACTCACTTGCTACCTCCGTGGTTCAGCCTTCGTCCTCCTTTTGAGATCCCCTGGATAAATAGTCATTGACTTCGCTCTCTTTGATTCGATAGTTCTTACCCACTCTAATAGCCGGTATCTGCCGACTCTTTACCAATCTGTAGACTGTCATATTTGATACTCTTAATATTGCGGCAACTTCGTTGACCGTTAATAATTTATTGCTGAATCTATCCCCCAATTGGACCCTCCAGCGATTCCATCTCTTACAAATAGTATTTCTTGTCTAAAAAAGTATCCTGAGCCAATATATTTCATCGCCAACAACTTTAACTATCTTTAGCACTATTTCCTACTCTCAACTTCTCTATACTATAAAGGCTTCTAACCATCGCAAAACAATTGCTTTTATTAATCAATAAGCAACAATACAAGTCTTTTCTACTCTGTTCTTTCATCTAGCTTCTTGATTCTTCGTGCAGCTGAAAAACTCCTTTTCTTTATTTCTTAAACCAAACGAATTCAGCATAAGTCTTTCAATTGATCCCCAGGCCGACAAACCGTTTTATCGTCAAGAACAATGCTTCTTTTCGTCGCCTGACATTCCTTATTGCTTATTGAATTGAGAAATGAGGGAAAATATGGGCAGATACAATGCTATTACAATAGTACCGACAACCAAGCCAAGTCCCACAATGAGTAGCGGTTCCAAAAGCGATGTCAATGATTCAACCGTTGTTGACACTTCCGAATCATAAAAATCGGAAACTTTGTTGAGCATGGTATCTAATGCTCCGGTCTCCTCTCCGATTGCCAACATCTGGGTAACCATTGGAGGGAAGAGGGGGCTTTGGCCAAGAGGTCGGGCGATAGAGTCTCCTTCCTTCACGCCGGCTCTTATACTTTCCACCGCTTCCGCAACAAGCGCATTTCCGACCGTGTTGGCTGTAATTTCAAGAGCTTGAAGTATGGGCACACCACTCGCCACTAGAGTCCCCAAAGTCCGGGAGAATCTCGATAAGGACATCTTATGAAAGAGGGATCCAAATATCGGCAATTTCAGTTTCACACTATCGATTTTGCGCCTTCCACTGGGGGTCTTAATCCAACGCCTGAGCAGCATTATTCCGATTACTACTATCGCTATAAAGCCAACTCCTTTAATACTTACGAGAAAATGGCTTACTCCCATAATGACTTTTGTAAAGAATGGCAGGCTTGCTCCCATGTCTTTAAACATTTTTTCAAAGATTGGCACAACAAAAACCAACATGACTAGCAGGAGTAACAAAGAAATGGCGAGCATGGCAATCGGGTAAGTCATAGCTGACTTGATCTTTCGGCGTATTTCATCATCGCTTTCTAATGTAGCAGCGACTCTTAATAAGACATCGTCCAGGACTCCACCTATCTCACCGGCCTTTACCATGCTCGTATAAAGCTCTTTGAAAACATTTGGATGCTTACTCAATGCTTCAGAGAGGGATCTCCCCATTTCTACTTCATGCTGTACATCAGATATGACTCCTGTAAGAATTGGGCTTTCGGTTTGCTCCGCAAGTATGTTCAAACATTTAACGAGGGGAAGACCTGCATTGATCATTGTGGCGAATTGCCTGGTAAAAATAGTTATATCCTTACCCTTAACCTTTGGTTTGAAGATTCGGATTTCTTTTTTACCTAAGGATACTTTTTCTTCCTGTATTTCTATTACAAAATAACCCATCTCTCTGAGCCGCTGGCTCACAAGAGCTTCATTGTCGGCCTCCAACTGACCAGTTATTATCTTTCCTTGACGGTCTTTGACCTTGTAAGAATAGTTGTAAGGCACAGCCCTCTCTCCTTCATCATGTCTGCAAGAGTTGCGGCATTGATCTAAACCAATCCTAAAAAATAACTCTCAATTTGCTCCCGATTATCTTACATTTCTTATATATCGTTATTGACTGCGAATTACTTGATCTTCGATTTTACCTGCTTTTATCGCTCTATTCGTCGGCTTGATCATCCCCTGGAAGTCCGCTCTGGCCTTCAAGGGCCGTATTGATGACACTAACAATGTCTTTGATACTCGCCTCATCGAAATAGGAAGAATATTTCATGATCCCATAATCTAAGGCGATTTCCATAAAGACCTGCCTAGCCCTTGTATAATCCTTCAAAGCTATGCTTGAAGCAGCCAAGGCTCTAAGAATAAGTAATCTTGATACGGTATGGGATTGGTATTGGAGTGCTGTTTCCAAACAAGCCCTAGCCTCGTCATATTGCTTCTGCATGATATAAAGGTCTGCAAGCTCAAAGTACAAGTCTGCAGATTCTGGATTAGCATCAATACCCTGATTGATGAAATCGATTGCTTCATCAATCCTTCCTTGATCGGCTATAAGACCGGACCCGATATAATAAGCATCCGTATAATGGGAATCCAGCATGCTTATAAGATAGAAATAGGGAATCAGCGCCGATTCTTTTTCAGGGCCGCCATAATATGTATGGTGCAATTTATCATTCTTGATAAATAAGGAATATGCTAGGTACTGCCTAACTCCGCCCAAAAAATCAAGAATTTGTGCGGCATTGTTAAATTCACCGTTTTTCCCCTGGTTGGAGCCTGATGACCGCCTATCGATTCCCCATTCAAGAAGTCCGGCCGCGAGCAAAAGGACCACTATCAGGACAATCCCTAGCTTTTTCACAGGTCCCTCCGAGAAAATAAGTAGACACCGAGGTAGAGGATGATGCAGGAGAAGGCCGCGGCCATTAAGGTGAGAAGAATGAGATCCATCGCTCCGACCCTGAAGACTCTTTCTCCATGCGCTATCGTCTCATTGATATTGAAGCGCTCCAGGTTCGGCAAGATGTAATATAGAAATCCTGCCCCCACCTTGGCGAAGGGATTGCCATTGTTCATCAGGTTGTAGAGATAGTCACCTTTGACATGGGCTACCACATAGAAAAGGATTGCCAGAAATATACATACCAGGGGGCTCAGGTAAAGCGACGCCATCATTGTTAAAGAGGTCAATATTGAAGCCTCGAGGAAAATCGTGAATAGGGCTTTGGCCAAGCCGGGATCAAAGAGATGGAATTTGGCAAACACGAATATCACCGTTACGACGAAGATCAAAGCAAGGGTAAAAGCGAGGACCAGCATGATGCCGAGGAATTTTCCCAGGTAATATTGCCAGCGCTGCACCGGCTTTGAAATGATGTTATAAATCGTCCTTCTCTCGATATCCCGTGCTATTATCGTCGCTCCCATTATAATCGCCAGTATAAAAGCCATTATCGTCGTGAGTCCCAGCGCCGCATCTCGCATCAGGTCCACCTGCACGCCCAGTTGGGCGCTGGGAAGAAGCGGGATCAAGAATATCAGCAACATGGTCAGGACCAGGATTATGTAGAAGACTTTCCTGTGCATGGCGTCCTCGACAACGCTCCAGGCAAAGATGCCCAGTAGCCTCATTTTTCGGTCCTTTCCGATGATGTCTCGACCCTGTTAATAAAATATTCCTCGAGGCTCAAGCGCTTTTGCCTGACCTCGGCTATCGAGCCTCCATTCTCCATTAGCAGTTTCAAAGTAGCGTTTAAATCTTCACGCTTCACATTAAGCCCGCGCTTTTCCTCGTCCTCCCACGATGCCGATTCGGGAAAGCCGCCGGAGAAATCATGCAGAGGTTCCAACAAGGATATTTCGTACTGCTCCTCGGATTGCAGTAGCTCATCTAAGGACCCCGATGCCACGTTGCGCCCTCTATCAATGATCGCCACACCATCGCAGATATCCTCTATCTCGGAAAGCTGATGGGAGCTGAGGAGAATGGTCGTGCCTCCCCGTCTTAAGTCCTCGAGGATTCCCTTTATATGAATCTTACCCATAGGATCGAGGCCACTGGAGGGCTCGTCGAGTATGAGGAACTCCGGCTCGGAGATCAATGCCTGTGCAATCCCCATCCTCTGCAACATTCCCTTGGAGAACCGGTTCAGGCTTAAGTCTGCTTCCTCGGTCAGACCCACCAGGTTCAAGAGGTGCGAGATTCGTGCCTCAATAGCCGAAGCCTCGAGGCCGAACAGCTTTCCGAAGTACCTAAGCAACTTCCTGGGGGTGAGATACAGTTCAAAATAGGGCTGTTCGGGAAGAAAACCCATCTTCTTCCTGGCTTCGGCGCTTATGCCCTTGTTCCCGAATAACCATATATTGCCAGAATCGGGGCTTACAAGATCGAGGACTGACTTCAGTGTTGTTGTCTTGCCCGCTCCATTTGGACCCAGCAGGCCGAGGATTTGACCGGAATTTACCTCGAGATTCAGGCCATTGATAGCATCGCGTTTTGGGCTTTTTCGCCCCGTCCTGTAACTTTTCTTAAGGTCCTCTATGCGAAGGACAGTCGTCATCTAAGCGTCACCCGATAAGCCTTATCATTTCGTCGCGGTTGTTGCACCTTGCCATAGCAACGTCATACGAAATAATGCCCCTTTTGAAAAGGGCCGCGATTGAATGGTCCATGGTCTGCATCTTGTACTGGCCGCCGGTCTGCATAGCCGAGTATATCTGGTGGGCTTTGGCCTCACGGATAAGGTTCCTTATAGCTGATGTTGCCACCATTACCTCAACCGCCGGTATTCGGGTTTGCCCATCTTTCGTAGGAAGGAGTTGCTGTGTGACAATTGCTTGAACCGTTGAGGCCAGCTGTTGCCTGACCTGCTGCTGCTGATAAGTGGGGAAGACGTCGATTATTCGGTCTATGGTTTGCGGTGCGTCCTGAGTGTGCAGGGTTGCAAAAACCAGGTGGCCGGTTTCGGCGGCGGTCAGGGCCGTGGAAATTGTTTCCAGGTCCCTCATTTCCCCCACGAGGATAACATCTGGATCCTGCCGCAATACGTACTTAAGGGCATTAGAGAAAGAATGGGTGTCGCTGCCTACTTCCCTCTGGTTTACGATACATTTCTTGTGTACATGAAGGAATTCGATTGGATCTTCGACAGTCATGATGTGCAGATTACGATTCTCGTTGATTATATTGATCACCGCCGCCAGGCTGGTGGATTTTCCCTGACCCGTCGGGCCTGTTACCAGGATGAAGCCGCGTGGCAGCATGGCGAATTCGGTGAGCACCGGGGGGAGGCCCAATTCCTCGACGGTTTTGATCCTGTAGGGGATGATACGAAAGGCGGCTCCCAGGGAGTTGCGCTGGAAATAGGCATTTACGCGGAAGCGGGCGCTGCCCGGCACCGAATAAGAGAGGTCATATTCGAGGTTGCTCTCCAACTGCTCCCTTTGCCTGGCAGTAAGAATGCCATATATCATATCCCTCGTATCGCTTGAAGTCAGTCTCGAATATTCCTCAAGCCGTTGCAGCACGCCGTTTATACGCATAACGGGCGGTGCGCCGACGGTCAGGTGGAGGTCCGAAGCACCCCTTACCAGGACCTCTTCCAGGAGTTCATTGATATCAAGCTTTACAGCCAAAGCCACTCCTCCTCTCGACTCGCAATGGCGCCGAGCCAAATAACTCTTCTACATGATGACCCTGAGAACCTCTTCCAGAGATGTCACTCCCTGCCTTACCTTCGCAAAGCCTTCTTCCCGCATGGTCTTCATCCCCTCTGAGCGGGCCATCTCAGCGATCTCGACGTGCGGCGCGTTCCTCGACACGAGCTTCTCTATGTTTTCGCTCACCTCTAATACCTCGTATACTCCGATGCGGCCCTTGAATCCGGTACGGTTACAGGCCGGGCATCCCTTTGAGCGGAACAACTTCTTTTCCTCCATGTCTTCCCACGTGAATCCCACTTTCTCCAGGAAATTCGGGTCGGGTTCGTAGGCCTCCTTGCATCGATCGCATAGCTTGCGAGTCAGTCTTTGCGAGCTCACGCAGTCGACAGCGGAAGCGATGAGGAACGGTTCGATGCCCATTTCCAGAAGTCTGGTCAGTGCACTCGGCGCATCGTTGGTATGCAGCGTGGAAAGGACCAGGTGTCCGGTGAGGGCCGATTCAATGGCTATCTGGGCAGATTCCGCGTCTCGTATCTCACCGATCATAACGATGTCGGGGTCGCAGCGCAGGATGGAGCGTAAGGCTGAGGCGAAAGTCAGGCCGGCCTTGTAATGGACCTGGACCTGATTTATGAGGGGGAGCCGATACTCAACCGGATCCTCGACGGTTATTATGTTCTGTTTGATGCTGTTGAGGACATTGAGCGTCGCGTAGAGGGTGGTCGTCTTGCCGCTTCCGGTCGGTCCCGTGACCATGATGGTCCCATATGGCTTATGAAAGCTGCGCGAATATCTCTCCATAGTCTCGTCTCTGAAGCCCAGTTCCTCGAGGCTCATCAGGGAGGCGCTCTTATCCAGTATACGCAGGACCATCTTCTCGCCATGTATCGTAGGCAGGGAAGCGACACGGATATCTATGGCCTTGCCCCTCATATCGATAGAAGCCCTGCCGTCCTGCGGGACTCGCTTCTCGGCGATGTTCATATCGGCCATGACCTTGATCCTCGCGACCACCCCCGGGTGAAGCTGTTTTGGGTTGCGCCGTATTTCGTGAAGCACTCCGTCGATACGGAAGCGCACCCGCACATCGTTATCCATCGGTTCGATGTGCACGTCGCTTGCCCGGTCCGTCACCGCCTCCGTTATCAGCAGGTTGACATATTTTACGATCGGTGCGTCATCGATCTCCGCCTCCTGGCCGTTGTCGCTTGCCTCCTCGGTAATATCATCCACCGAAAGCTGTGCATCAGCGTCAGCCCTGCAGAACCGGTTGATAGCCGATATTATGTCCTCTTTCGTCGCGACCAACGGCTCAATTTCCATGCCGGTCATTATCCGTACGTCATCAAGTGCAAAGACATTGGTCGGATCGGCCATGGCGATCATTAACCTGCCGTCCTCGAAGCCTATGGGTATCAGTGTGTAGCGCCGTGCCACCTCGGCATCGACCAGACTTGAAGCCGAAATATCGATATCGTAGTTGGCGAGGTCAATATATTTAAGGCCTATCTGGCGGGCGAGAATAGACGTCAGGGCTCCCTCACTCACCATCTTCAATTCGATGAGTACCCGGCCGAGCGAGTTACCGCTTTCCCTCTGCTTGGCCAGAGCTTCTTCGAGCTGATCTTCCGTTATGATGCGGTTTCGTATGAGTATCTGCCCCAGTTTCTCTTTCTTGGGCTTTTGCATCGCTTTCCTCTATCTTACGATCTCCCGATTCATTGCCTCTCGCATATTCCGCAAGGGCGCCTCGCGACCTGTCCATATCTGGAAGGAGGCGGCGGCTTGATGCAGGAGCATTCCCTCGCCACTCGCCGTCCTGGCTCCCCTTGCGGCGGCCGCTCTTAAAAATGTGCCGGTCTTTCGGTACTTCAAATCGACCACCCATTGACCTTCGTGGAAATTCTCCAGACCCACGGGTGGCATATCCTCCGGAGTGTTCCCCAGCGGCGTACAGTTGATAATCAAGCCGGACTCCTTGATTACCTTCGCACCCTCGTTATCGAACGTCCTCTCAAATATCTCGGAATTGGAGATGGCGCTCTTTAACACGTCTTTCAACTCAAGGGTCCGGTCATTGGTCCTGTTCATCACAAAGACCTTGGCCGCCCCCCGCCTCGCGACGGCCAGGACGACACCTCGTGCGGCTCCGCCCGCGCCGATGACCGTTACCCCCTGATTCTCCAAATCGATGCCCGCCTCTTTAAGGAAGTCCTCAAAGCCCTTGGCATCGGTATTGAAACCGACGGTCCTGCCATCTTCGAGGGATACGGTGTTCACCGCCTGCAGCAATTCGGCATCACCCCGCAGTTTATCCATCAAGATCGCGGCAGCCATCTTGTGCGGAATCGTGATGTTCGCCCCCTTGAACCCCAGCGCGCGAAAGCCCACAAGCGCCGTCGCGAGTTGATCGGGCAAAACCCGCATTGGTATATATAACCAATTCATATTAAGACTGCGAAAAGCGGAGTTGTGAATAGCCGGTGAAAGGGTATAGTCAATGGGGTAGCCGATGATTCCCACTATTTCCGTCTTACCGTTTAGCAGCATCTTTATGCCCACCCCCCTGTATGAAGATCCATGATGGCTAAAGGATCCATGTTCACAACCGGCCGGGAAACATGTAAGTCGTTCTTGATATCATTATTAAGAAGAAGGCAATCGGAATTGTGAATTTCAAATTCTACTTGTCCAGGGTCTTCAGAATATCATAAAGAAGACCCAGGAGAACTTTCTTTACATCTTCCTTTTCCATGCCCTCGCATGGAATTATTTGCACCTCGCCATCGACGTTTAGCTCGTTCCTGATCCCCTCAACTGCCTTTGCAGCGTCGTTGCCTTCAATTCGGGTTGCCGCCACGACATAGGGTGCGTCTGAAAGGGTGGCAAAAAATTCCAGAACCCTTTTCCCCTCCGTAAAGGTATCCGGCCTGCTGGCATCGAGCATTAGGATATATCCGAGCATTCCCTCGGAAAGGATTTGCCACATAAAATCGAATCTCTCCTGTCCCGGAGTACCGAAGAGATAGAGGACTATGTCTTTAGATATGGTTATTCTTCCGAAATCCATGGCAACCGTGGTCTCGGCCTTCACACGCCGTGTTGAATCGGAGATGGCTCTCTCCGTCGAGACAATCGCGATCTCGCTGATGCTCTTTATAAATGTGGTCTTGCCCGCACTAAAGGGCCCGGTTACGACGATTTTGAAGGACCGCAAGGCATTACACCCCTTATAATTTCTTTATCCCATCGATGATACGCATGATGATACTCTTGGTCACCGCTTTATCTCGCTTCACTTTCGGGACCGCCCTGCCCTTATCTATTTCCTCCACTTCCCCCTCTTCTCCTTTCGCTTTGACCGGAATCTTTATTTTCTTGGTCGGCTGGGGCATGGATGCTCCGGTCAGCTCGGCCAATTCCCTTTCGAGCGAATAACCACCCATATCGAAACCGGTCGTTTCTTCTTCTTCTGCGGAGGGCGCTTGCTCCCCCGTCGCCTCCGGCACCGCCGTTGGTGCCTTCGCAGCCTCGGAAATTATCGGCGGAGGCTGCACTGGAGCTTGAGGGCGGGCTTCGGTCTCCGCCGCCGGCATCTCTACGGAAGGCCCCGCCTCCAATGTCTCAGCGCTTATGGTTTCCACCTGTTCCTCGGCCTTGGCCAGCTCTTCCTTTTTCGCTTCAGCCGTAGGACTCACCGTCGCCTCCGGGATTTCCTCCATCAGCCCGCGGAGTTCATCTTCCCGCAGCTGGTCTTCGGCCGGCGTCTCGACGATTTTTTCCAACAGATCGAAGGCTTCCGTCGCCGGGGGTCCTTCTTCCGCTTCAGGGCCCTTGGTGCCAAGCACCTCCTCCCCGATCGTCTCGAGCAATTCCAGCGGAGCGGCCGGTTCAATCGGTGCTTCAAGGGCTTCGGCGGCTGATCCCTCGTACATCCCCGCGATTTCCTCTTCCAGCTCGCTTATTTCTGCGCCCAGATCTTCGTGGACCTCCTCTTTCAGGATCTCCTGCTCCAGATCAGCTATTTCTTGCTCGAAGCTCTCGCCTGGAGCTATGGCTTCCTCCTCCGTTTCCAATATCTCCCTTTCAAGTTCCTCGATTTCCTTGAGGAATTCATCATCGAGCCTGGGTACTGCCTCCTCGCCGGCCCCTACCGCAGCGATTGTAGAGGTTTCCTCCGCATCGAAGAAGGTTTCCGCCAGCATCTTGCCCTCATCCAGGGATCCCTCCTGCGACATTACAGGCGCCTTTCCAACGGGCAATACAATTTCTCCCAGCGGAACATCTTCCAGCATCACGCTTTCAAGGATATTTCCCGCAACCGATTCAGCTGCTGAATCAGGCTTGAGAGCCGCCGTCGAGGGTACGAGCTCTTCCAGTTCAACCGTTTCCGGTACCACCACCTGCCGCCCCTCAACCGAAATAGACTCAACGGCCAATGCTTCCGCCGCTTCCGGGATATCTTCGAGCATTACACTTTCCAAGGTATTTGCGCTGTCGCGAATCGGGGCCTCTTTCTCCAGCCTTCCCTGATCAGTAGCCAACGGCCCGGCGACCGAGGCCAACTCTTCAACTTTTCCTCGTTCTTCGGATGGGGCCTTCTCCTCGATCAATTCATCGAAGCCGGCTTCGGAAACCGCTTGAGCCGTCTCCGCTCCTCGTCCCTCCGCCCTGGTTTTCTCGAGGTGGTCCCTCCACTCTTCTGGTATTTCCTCCGGCTCGAGCTCCGCGACGTCCTCTTCGCCAGCCAAGCGCTCGATTTTGCCGTATTTCTTTTCGAGGTAAGCCCTCTTAGCCGCCCTGGCTTCGACGCTTTCCTTGGTCATCTTTTCATAGCCGTAATCGGGCGGTCTCCTGGTCTCTTCCGGTTTGGCCTGCTCTTCTTCCTCCTCATCAATCCGTACGCCTTCGGGGAGAAGTGAGCTTATCTTCTTCTTCAATTCCTCGAGTTCGGCTTCCTTACTATCGATGTGCAGAACTTCCTGGGCCTCCTTGCTCTCCACCATGGCGGTTTTTTTCATCTCCGCGACATGCTCTTCTTCTTTGCGCTGTTCCTCCTCAATCACTTGGCGAGAATCGCCTTGGATAACCAACTCCTCGATGAGCTCCTCTTCAACCTCAGCCTCACTGACAACATCGATTTCCGGCGTAGACGCTGCTTCCTCAACAAGAATGTCGCTTTCGAATTCATCGCCGATCTCGATTTCCACGAAGTCCCCCGCCGATTCGAATTCGATCTCCCGCTCTATGGTTTCTTCTATTGACTCCGGCTGCACTTCCGCTATAGCCTCCGCTATCGGGGGAGTCTGAATGGGAGTTCCGGCTTCGAGCTCGTGCGCCTGCGGCGTTTCAATAATGCCCGCTTCCATAGGACTCTCAACGAGATCCTCTATCGCGGTCTCTTCAGTGACAATAGATATGGTTGCTTGCTCTGCCAGATCCTCCTCCACTGCTTCTTCGGCTTCGATCATCGAGGCTTCTTCAATGGTCAGGGGCTCAATTTCAGCCCTATCTTCTGCATTCTCTTGAGAAGCGACGGGCGCCGCCGTCTCTGCCAGCGGCTCCTCCTCCGCAGTTTCTTCGGCTTCGATCATCGAGGCTTCTTCAATGGTCAAGGGCTCGAGATCTACTAGCGGCATCTCTTCTGGCGCCCATGGCGGCTCGGCCTGCACGATCTCTGCGAGTTCTCCCAGTGCAGGTTCTTCAACCGCAGTTTCGAGCTCCACCTCTTCAGCTGCCTCTTCCTCGATAGCCTCTTCCGCGCGTGCTTTGTCGCCCTCCTCCAATTCAACTGCAGGTTCTTCCTCGAACCTCTCGAGCACCTCCCCCACCACATCGGCTACCTGCCATTCGGCTTCCAACTCGAGATCAACCAGCGTTTGCTCGTGTGATTCGGGCGCAGACAATTCCTCGATGATTTCGAGTTCCATCTCATCCGTAAGATCCGTGACCGCTTCCCCTTCGGCAAGCGAAATTTCGAAATCCCCCGGGCTCTCGTCCTCCCCTGCAGGCTCCAACACTTTCGCTGGAGTCTCCGTATCCTCCATGGCCTCGGCAAATGTATCTATTAAATCCAATTCTTGAACTTCAGGCCCTTGCTCGGGGATCACCTGGCTTTCAAAACGGTCCAGCTCCTCCGCAAGCTGCTCCAGCCTGCGATCGGCCTCCTGTTCCTCGATGGCGGGAGTAATGTTTTCAAGCAAGCCGGACCCGATCAATCCATAAAGGATCTTACAGGTGTGCAGGGTGCTCATGCCGGTAAGTTCGACGATCTGCCTGACGCTTTTCTCGCCATCTATATAAGTGAGAACCATCCATTCCTCGGGCGTCAGACTTATCTGAGCGGCATCCCTTCCGTGCATTGAGGTCATCCTGAATATGACATTGAGATTCGGAATTTTTTTCTCAATGCGGTTCCATTCGTCGAGGCGCCGGGAGCCCTCCATTATTAATTCCTCGGTGCTGATGGAAAGACCTATGTCCTCTTCGGGAAATACAACTCCAGGCTGGAAATCAAAGCCCCCGTCCGTCCAGCGCAACATCTCGAATACGGCGTCCTGGATCTGCTCCTCGACGAAAATCTCCAGCTGTTCCTTGGTGATATAGTTCATACGGACAAGCAATTGCCCCAGACGCTGTCCCCTGGCCGTCGTCTTTTGCATCTCCAGCACCTCGTCCACCTGCGCCTTGTTGACGATGCCGGCGTTCAGCAACTTCATGCCCAGGGCCTGCCGCTTCCAGTTTGTCGTGGCGAAAAAGACTTCGCCGTTACGGAAACATATGTATCCCCGCGCTTTGCCCCGGGTAAGGTTGAGCGTCCCGTTCTTTTTGCTAAAATTCAACAGTTGGAAAAGATCGGGAAGACTGAAATCCTTGAGACTGCCCTTTAAAGCCATATCGCATCATCCCTGATCCTATCTGAGCCCGTCTGTGACCCGAACCTTTTTGTCTGCCTCATCTCGTTCCCTTTAGTCATATTCGATCCTGAACTCCGCCTTGATGATCTCGGCGATTCTCTTGGCGGCCCCCTTGACATCATATAGGACGAGCCCCAATTTGCTGCCCTTCCTCACCAGTGCGGTTAATACGGCGTCTTCTCCCGCCGCCATCAGGAACACGTATCCCGAATTGCCTTCCACGAATACCTGGGCCAACTCTCCCCGCCCCAGCTCTTCCGAAGTCCTCTCCCCCAGACTCAGCAGCGCCGCTGACATGGCGCCTAACCGGTCCTCTTCGAGGGTGTTGGGAAGAACCGAGGCCATTACGAGGCCATCCATGCTCACAACGGCTGCCGCATCGACTTCCGCCGACCTTGATACCAATTCACTCAGCGCGCTGCGCAGTCTCTCTTCCCTCGATTCCGCCAAGTAAACCTCCTACAAAATACTCCGGCTTCCCGGCTATTCAAACAGCTTTGCCAGGTCCTCAGCCGTATGCTTCGCTTCCATGAATACGACCCCTAACTTGGCATCAGGATTTACTAAAAGTGAGAGCAATGCATCCGGGCCGCAATGGACCAGTAGGAGATAGCCCAGATCACCTTTAATATAGACTTGTTCCAGGACTCCCCGCTTGAGGTCGCGCGCCGCCCTTTCGCCCATGCTG
>Ga0209747_1000644_pt1 | contig 18839 bp, 10 predicted proteins | sample BarGraNGADG00311_FD_184498 | JGI IMG/M metagenome (GOLD analysis project Ga0209747, IMG submission 184498) | Arctic peat soil microbial communities from Barrow, Alaska - Barrow Graham LP Ref core NGADG0011-311 (SPAdes) (version 2) | ecosystem: Environmental > Terrestrial > Soil > Wetlands > Peat...
ATTTCTGAAGCCAATCAGGTAGTATTTGAGAGCCTTCAGCTCAATGCAGCGATCGTCCGGCACGTAGGCGATCCGGATTTCACCAAAATCGGGAAGCCCTGTCTTCGGGCACACCGAGGTGAATTCAGGGTAGACGATTTCGACCTCGTAGTCGCGGGCCGGGTTCGGGTTGGGGAAGGTTTCGATGTCGGGTGCAGCCATGCCACGATTCTACCGCGACCTCGCGGAGAGACGCGTGGATGCGCGTTTTTCGGGCAATGGCAATTGACAAACTCGGAAGGCGCGATCTAGCATACGACGAAATTCCGGCCTGTTTCCGCACAACCGCTTGCGCGCGCGGTTGTCTCGGTGAATATCAAGCGCGCCCAAGATCAGGGGGACGCCGATGGTTGACGCCCGCAGGATGGGCAAATCGGAACTCTTCGCGCACTTCGCGGACCGCTTCGAAATGAAGCGCGTCCAGACGCGTGAGTTCTTCGACGAGCTGACCGCGCTCGCCGAGAAAGAACTCAAGCGGTCGGGCGAGTTCGTGTTGCCCGGGATGGTGAAGCTGGTTGTGCAGAAGCGCAAGGCGCGGATGGGACGGAATCCCGCGACCGGCGAGGCAATCAAGATCCCGGCTAAGACCGTCGTGAAGGCCAAGATCGCGAAGCAGCTCAAAGACGCGGTTCTGCCCCGCAAGTAGCTGCGTTCCTGAGCGCCGCTCGGAGATCGGCGGGCTCAGGAAGTTGGCGTCGATCGTACCGAGCTGGCGGGTCGGAGCAGGATGCCCGGCAACGCATCCTGCGTCCCGGCCCGCCGGTTGCTTTCCTTCCTCAATTTCCCCGCAGTCTCTTCGCCAGCGGCCGGATCGCCAGCCGGTCCATCTTGTGCTTCATCGTGCTGAGAGGGATTCCCAGGTAGCGGGCCGTCCCGGTGACGTTCCATCCCGATCGCTCGAGCGCCTTGAGGATGAAATTGCGCTCGAACGTCTCGCATGCGCGCGCCAGCAGTTTCCCGTCGCCCTCTCTCTCCGCGCGCTCGGGCGCGGGCACCGGCACCTGGTACTCGAACGGCAGGTCCTCGTCGGTCAGCCACTCCTTGTCGGTGAGGGCCACGAGGCGCTCGATCAGGTTCTCGAGCTCGCGGATGTTGCCCGGCCACCATTGCGACTGCAGCAGCCGCATCGCCGGCGGCGCCACACCCCGCACGTTGCGACGGAAGCGCGTCGCGTAGCGGCTCACGAAGCACGAGACGAGCTCGGGGATGTCCTCGATCCGTTCGCGCAGCGGCGGCATGCGCACGGGGATCACGTTCAGGCGGTAGTAGAGGTCCTCGCGGAACCGGCCTTCCTTCACGGCCTTTTCCAGATCCACGTTCGACGCGGCAATCAGCCGGAAGTCGGTGCGGATCGGCCGCGCGCCGCCCACGCGCTCGATCTCATTCTCCTGCACGGCGCGCAGCAGCTTGCCCTGCAATTCCAGCCGGAGGTCGCCGATCTCGTCGAGGAACAGCGTCCCTCCTCCCGCCAGCTCGAACTTGCCCAACTGCTGCCGAACGGCCCCGGTGAACGCGCCCTTCTCGTGGCCGAACAGCGTGCTCTCCACCAGTTCGCGCGGGATCGCGGCGAGGTTCACCGGGATGAACGGGCCGGCCGGGCGCTCGCTCTCGCGGTGGATCAGGCGCGCCAAGAGTTCCTTTCCCGTTCCACTCTCGCCCAGCACCAGCACGGTGGCCGACAGCTTCGCGATCCGCTGGACGATGTCCACCACGTCCTGCATCGCGCGGCTCGGCCCGACGATGAACTCGCGGTCCGACTCGGCGACCTGCGCGCTCAGCGCGAGGACCTGGCGGTTCAGATCCTGGTGATCGCTGGCGTTGCGCAGCACCGACAGCAGTTCCTCGCCGTCGCCGTCCTTGGCGACGAAGTGATAGGCGCCGAGCTTGATCGCCTGCACGGCCGTCTCTACGCGGCCGTCGGCCGACATCATGATGATCTCGGGCAGCGCGTAGTTCTCCCGCACGATGCGCAGCAGCTCGAGGCCGCTGATGCCGGCCAGCGTGGCGTCCACCAGCAGCAGGTCCGCTTCCTCCTGCGTCAGCATCGCGACAGCCGCCTCGCCGCTCGCGGCCGACAGCACGCGGTAATGTCGCTGCAGCAGCGCGGACGTCCTGAGGCGCGTCGCCCCGTCATCGTCCACAACCAGCACGGTCTTTGGCTTGGTGCTCATCTCGAGGCGTGATTGTACCGCCTTCGAGGCCTGGCCGGGCCAGGTTTCGACCGGGGCCTGGCGTCATCGCCCCGCACCCAATGCCTCGGCGGCCGGGAGGGCCCTTGTTGCAGTTCCTACGTTGTTGCTTGACAATAGCTGGCTCCTATCGATACTTGGGGACGGCAGGGCGCGTGTCGCCAGCGGACGATCCGATCTCCTCCGTGCGCCACACGCCCTCGTTGCTCGTGCTGTCGGTGACCGCCGGTCTTCCCGCTCGGGACGACGCGGCGTCCCGGCGAACTCGGTGTTGTGCGATTTCTCCCGGGCGGCCACTTTCCGATGACACTAATGGCCTTCGTGGCTTCTGCCCTCGTGGGCATTCTCTTCTGGAACGGGATTGCGGGACGGTTCGAAGGGGACAGGCTGGAGCGATCCCTCAGGATCCCGGTGGGCGGCTACTACATCCACGTCCACCACTGGCTCTACTGCCTTGCGCTGATGGTCTGCCTGTACTGTTGCGACGTGCAGGCGGCCCTCGCCCACGGCTTCCTCTCCGGATCGATCGTGCACGGCCTGTCCTACCGTGACTGGTATCTGGTGCTGTACCGGCGGAGCGAGGCTAACGAGGTCTACGCCCGCTGGAGGGAAGCGTGATCGGTCTCGCGGGGTTCGTGCTCCTCGGCGCAGTTGGCGCTGTGCAGGCCGTATCGCCCGGAACCTTGGCCCCACCATCACCGACGGCGATCGACCGCGCGTTCCGGCGGATGTACGCTTTCGACTTTCCCGGTAGCCTGGCCATCCTGGACGAGGCGGCGCGGGGGGATCCGGACAACCCGCTGATCCCCGCGGTGCGTGCGAGCACGTACCTGTTCATGGAAATGGACCGCCTCAAGATTCTCGAGATGCGGTTCTTCCTGCACGACAACAATCTGGTTGACGGGAGCGCGAAGCTCCTGCCAGACCCCCAGGTGAGGGCTCGCTTCATGGCCGCGCTCGATGACACCAGGCGCCGCGCGACCGCGCGCCTGGCGGCCCACCCCGATGAGGTGGACGCCCTGTTCGCCATGTGCCTGGCGGCCGGCGTCGAGACGGACTACACGGCTCTCGTGGAGCGTCGCACCTGGCGCAGCATGAAGCTGGCGCCCACGACCCTCGTGTACGCCAAGAAGCTCCTGGCGCGTACGCCGCCGTTCCACGACGCCTACCTCAGCTTTGGCGCGCTCGAGTACATCGTTGGCGACCTGCCGTTCTTCATCCGATGGTTCGCGCACTACGACGGCATCGAGGGGAACAAGCGTCGGGGGATCGAGCAGTTGAAGCTGACGGCGCGTCACGGTCGCTACCTGGGCCCCTTCGCCCGCATTCTGCTCGTCGTCGTCTCGTTGCGCGAGAAGAAGCTGGAGGACGCACAGTCGCTCCTCGATGGTCTCGTGCAGGAGTTCCCTGAGAACCCCGTGCTCCGGAAGGAGCTGGCGCTCGTCAGCGACCAGGTGCGCCGTCGCCCGCGGAAGTAGCCGGCCTGCCATCCCGTCCACAGCCCTCGATGACGCCGCCCCGCCTCATCGCCATCGAACTTTGGCGCCGCCGGATTCGTCTATCTTCTCGTGTGTCCCACGTCTGCCGGGGAGAGCCCGGACCGTCCAACTCGGCCCGAGATCTTACTAACGAGAACAATGGGCCGCCCGGATGGATGGTCTTCGAGATCGACGGTCTCTCGCTGGCGATCACCGTTGGCGCCACGTTTGTCGCGGCGCTCGTGTCAGGGCTGCTGCCGGCCTGGATGTCGTCGCGCGCGAACGCCGCCGCGGTCCTTGGCGACGGCGGGCGCGGCAACACCGGCGGGCGCGTCAGTCTGGTCACGCGGGGCCTCGTGGTGTTCCAGATCGTGATGACCTGCATCCTGCTGATTGGATCGATCCTCCAGGTTCGCTCCATCCTCAACCAGCAGACCATCGACTACGGCTACGACCCGGGCAGCATCATGTCGGCCCGGATGGGTCTGATGGATGGCGACTACCCCACGCAGGCGTCGCGGAAACTCTTCTACGATCGCTTGCTGCGCGAGTTGCGCAATTCCTCGCAGTTCGAGAGCGTCGCGCTGACCAGCCGCATGCGCATGGTGTTCTCAGGATCCGGCCCGATCGAAGTCGAAGGCAAGACCTACAAGGAGAGGCGCGACCGCCCGAACGCCAATTTCGAGCAAGTCACAGGCGGCTTCTTTGACGTCATGGGTCAGAAGCTCATGGAGGGGCGCGACTTCAACGAACAGGATCTCGACTCGAGGCTGCCGGTGGCGATCGTCAATGCCGCCTTCGCGCAGAAACACTTCGGACGGGAGAGCGCGGTCGGTCGACGGTTCCGCACCGGCGACGGCAGCACCCCGCAGTTCGGCCCATGGCGGACCATCGTTGGCGTTGTCACGACCGTGCGCATGACGGGGCCGTTCAACAACCCAAACGTGGACGAGACCGGCTTCTACGTGCCGTTCTATTCCATTCCATTCGGCCCGGCACCGGCGGAACCGCTGGCGAGCCAGTTCGCAACCGTGATCGTGAAGCCGCGCGGCGGCCAGCGGCCCGAGGCCATGATCGTCCCGCTCCGGCGGGCAGTGAGCAAGGCAGACGCAAACCTCCCGCTGTACTTCGTGGGCACCCCCAAGCACCATCTCGATGGGGCGGTGGCTACGAACCGCGTCATCGCGGTCATGTTCACCGTCTTCGGCGTGGTTGCCGTCGTGCTGGCCGCGGTCGGCATTTACGGGGTGATGTCGTTCTCGGTGAGCCAGCGCACGCAGGAGTTTGGCGTCCGCATGGCACTTGGAGCCGACAGCGGCCGCATCCTGGCGATGGTGCTGAGGCAGGGCACGCGGCAGATTGCCCTTGGGCTATCGCTTGGCCTGGTGCTGTCGCTGGGGATTGCCACCGCTGGGAGCAATGGCATTGGCAACATGCTGTTCGGCGTCAGTGCGCGCGATCCGTTGACCTACGTGGCGGTGTTTTCGCTGGTGACCATCGTCTCACTGTTGGCCGTGTTCGTCCCGGCGCAGCGGGCGACTCGGGTGCACCCAATGGTTGCCTTGCGCGCGGAGTAGCGGAGCGAGTTGGGGGCGGGTTCTCCCTCGTGCTCTCCTGACGCGTACGCTGCGCGCGCAGGGCGCACATGTCGAGGCGCTGTTCGCCACCGAGGATCGCCGGGGCCACGCCGCGCCGCCGGCCCCGGAAGTGGACGCATGACCTACGGGGAGGCGACAGCGGCCCGCGAACGGTAGCCCAGGCACTCCGCGAGGATCTGGGCAAGTTGCGGTGAGTACTCGGGGGCGAGCATCCGCAGGTGGTCGCACCGGAGCAACCGCCGCTCGATGCCCTGACCGACGAGGGGCGTCCATCCCAGGAACGGATCATTGTGGTGGATGCCTGGACGGCGCGGGCGCCCCTCGGCCGCGATCAGCACCACGTGACCGTCATAGAACTGCGGCACGTACTCCCCGCAGATCCGCATCATCGCTGTCGCCGAGATCTGCATGGCGCGCCCAACGTCCGTGGCGCTCGCCTGGCTCTCGCGGTCGAACAGTTGGTCGGGCCGTCCGGCGAGCAGCTTCAGCATAAATCGCGTCCGCTCGGTGAGGTATCGAATGGCGGCTTTCGCGCCGAGGCCGCTCGCGTGCCGCAGGTGCAGTCGGATGCGCACCGGCCACGACCGTCTCGGAGGGTATCCAGGCGCATTGGTGTCGAGCAGCGCGAGCAGCGTGACCTCGTCGCCGGCCCGGCGCAGTTGCTGCGCGATCTCCCAGACGAAGTGGCCGCCGAACGAGAAGCCGGCGAGGTGGTAGGGGCCATGTGGCTGGATGCGGCGCATGTCGGCCATCATGCGCGCGGCCACCGCCTCGAGCCTGAGGCCAGCGCCGCCGTCATGGCCGAACGCGGCAAGGTCCAGCACGTACAGCGGCTGCTCGGGTCCGAGCGCGCGCGCGAGACTCTTGAACACCAGGATGGCCGCACCCCAGCCGGAGACGAAAAAGAGCGGCGGCCGGTCCCGCCCGCGCTGGATGGTGACTGCAGACGACGTCTGTGCCTCTCCCCCCACGTCGCGCAGAAGCGCGGCCAGGCTGGCCACGGTGGGCGCGTCGAGCAGCGCGGCCAGTCGCAGCGACCTGCCGAACTCGCGTTTGACCTCTCCGAGCAGCCGCAGCGCCAGCAGCGAGTGACCTCCGAGATCGAAGAAGTCGTCGTCGAGGCCGATCGCGCCGACGCCGAGCACCCGTGCCCAGATTGCCCGCAGGCGCTCGGCCGCGTCGTCGCCGCCCTCTGGCGCGGGCGGTGCTGAGGCGACATGAGCCCTGTCGGGGTCGGGCAGCGCCGAGCGATCGGGCTTGCCGTTCGCGTTCAGCGGCAGGGCCGCCATGTGCACGACGGCTGACGGGATCATGTAGTCCGGCAGGTGCCGTCTCAACGCCGCGCGCAGGGCACTGGCGTTGGTCGCCTGGCCCGTGTAGTAGGCGACGAGTTCCCGCGCGCCCCGTTCCCTCTCGCGCACCACCACCACGGACTGCGACACCCCAGGCAGCGAGCCGAGCGCCGACTCGATCTCGCCGAGCTCTATGCGGAACCCCCGCAGCTTGATCTGGCCGTCGATGCGTCCGACGAATTCGATGTTGCCGTCCTCCAGGAGGCGCGCCCGGTCGCCGGTCCGGTACAGGCGCTCACCCGGCTGGAACGGGTCGGCCACGAAGCACTGCTCGGTCAGTTCGGGCAGGTTCACATAGCCGCGTGCAAGGCCAGGCCCGCCGATGTGCAGTTCACCAACGAGGCCCGGCGCGAGAGGCTCCCCCCCCTCGTCGAGCACGTAGGCCCGGGTGTTGGCGATCGGCCGGCCGATCGGGATGGTGCGGCCAACGACCGCGTCGCGCGGCACCTCGTACCAGAGCGCGAACGTGGTGGTCTCTGTCGGGCCGTAGACGTTCAGGAGGCGCCGCGGGGCGCCGGCTTCGAGCAGCCGCGACACGGGTCGCGGGTCCATCGCCTCGCCGCCAACCAGCAGGGTCGTCAGCGGCGCGAACATCGACGGCGACGACGAGACGTGCTCGTTGAACAGCGCGGGCGTCAGGAACATCGTGTCGATGCCGTATCTCCGGATCGCGTCGCTGAGCAAGGGCGCTTCGAGCAGTTCGTTCCTCCCCACGATCGCGAGGCGCGCTCCGTTGAGGAGCGCCCCCCAGATCTCGAACGTGGCGGCGTCGAACGCGATGGTCGACGCCTGCGCCACCGAGTTCGCGGGGCCAAGCTGGATGTAGTCGGTGTTCAACACGAGCCGACTGACGGCGCACTGCGGCACCGCCACCCCCTTGGGCCTGCCAGTCGAGCCGGACGTGTAGGCGATGTAGGCGAGGTGGTCGCCATGGGTCAGAACGACCGGATCCCGGGCATCCTGACGCTCGGTCGATGCCGCCTCTTCGTCCAGGTCGATCACGGGAGGCCCTCCTTCCGGCAGGGCGCCGACCGTCGAGTGGTCCGCCACCACCAGGACGGCCCCGCTGTCTGCCAGCATGAAGGCCAGCCGTTCGGCCGGATGGTCGGGGTCCAGCGGGACGTACGCGCCGCCCGCCTTCACGATGGCGAGCACCGCGACAATCATCTCGGGCGATCGCGGGAGACAGATGCCGACGGGGAGGTCCGGACCCACGCCGCGTTCCCGGAGCCGGTGGGCCAGACGATTGGCGGCACGGTTGAGATCGCCGTAGGTGAGCCGCCGGCTGCCGGCGCACACCGCCACAGCTTCCGGATCGCGGTGGGCCTGGTGCTCGAACAGGCTTTGCAGGCTGGCGTGGCGCGGGAAGTCGCGGGCCGTGTCGTTCCACTCGGTCAGCACACGGTGCCGCTGATCGGCGTCCATCATCGGCAATGCCAAGATGTCCGCCCCTGGATCAGCCACGATCGCATCCAGCACGCGCTCGTAGTCGCGAGCGATCCGCCGGGCCTGATCGTCGTCGAACCGGTCGATGCTGTACTCGAACAGCAGCTCGATCCCGCGTTCGTCCGCGTGGGGAATCGTGATCACGCTGAGGTCGAACTTCGCGGTACCGTTGCCCATCGCCTCGACGACGCTCCATGTGAGCGGCCCAAAGGACAGGTCGGGGCTCAGCGCATCGTGCGAGCTGAACTGCACCTGAACCAGCGGGATCGCGCCACTCGTACGCGCCGGACGGACCGCATCGACGATTGACGAGAACGGCAACTCGGCTCGTTCCAGCGACCACTGCAGCGAGTCGGCGGCGGTGGCCAGGAACTCCCGCACGGAGGTCCTCGCATCCGAACGGATGCGCACCGGCACCACGTTCACCAGCATGCCGACGAGCGACTCCCACTCGAGGCGGGTGCGGTTTGCGGACGAGGTGCCGAGCAGGAAATCGTCGCGCCCGGTGTAGCGCCTCAAGAGGAGTGCGAAGGCCCCGAACATCAACTGAAACAGCGTGAGCTTCGATTCCGCGGCTCGGCGCCGCACGAGGTTCGCGACATCGCCTGGAACGCTGACGCGCAACTGCCGTCCCCGAAGCGTGGGCCTCTCGTCGCGGGCGCGGGCGAACGGCAGCGCGATCACCGGCTCGCAGTCGGCCAGTCGCGCGACCCAGTCGACGGTCATCCGTCGGGCGGACGCTGATGCCAGCCACCGCTGGTGCCACGTGGCAAACTGGCGGAACTGCGTGGCCGGCGCGGGCCATGCCGGCGCGCGCCCCCCGGCGAGCGCGGTGTGCGCCTGCGAGAGCTCGCGCAGGAACAGACGGAACGACCACCCGTCATGAACGTAGTGATGCTCGATCATCACCAGTTCGTAACGGGTGTCGCCGGTGCGGAAGAGCACCCACCTGGCCAGCGGTAAGTGAGCCGGGTCGATGCCCTGCTCGAGGATGCCGTCGATCTCCTGCTGCAGGACCTCGCCCCGCCTGGCCTCGGGCACCGCGCGCAGGTCTCGCTCCGGCAGGTCTACCACCAGCGCCGGATGAACCTCCCCGAACATGGCGCTGGTCTTGTCGTAGTGATAGGTGGTCCTGAAGTGCTCGTGGCGATCGACGACCGATTGGATCGCATGGCGCAGGAGACAGAGGTCGAGCGGTCCCTCGAAGCGGAAGAGCGACTGCGTCAAGTACGCGCGATTTCCTGGTGTGAGCAACTGGAAGAAGCCCACCTGAGCCTGGACGCGCGTGGCCGGGTATGTCGCGCCGGTCAACTCGTCGAGCGCCGGCACGGCTTCTCTCGTGCGGCCAGGGGGATCCGCGGCCCGATGGCGGTCGATCTCGGCGGCCAGTCGTGCCACCGTGCTGTCCCCGAGCAGGCAGCATGGCGATACCGTGACGTTCATCGAATGGCGCAACCTGTTGACCACCTGCATCGCGGCCAGCGAGTCGCCGCCCAGATCGAGAAAGGTGTCGTGGATGCCGACCTGCGCCAGGCCGAGCACGGCGGCCCATTCCTTGGCGATGCGCCGTTCCTCATCGGTGCTCGGCGGTGTGAACGGACCGGTGGCCGCGCGCGAGTCGCCAGGCTCCGGCAGGCGGTCACGGTCGATCTTGCCGTTGGCGGTCAGCGGGAGCGCCGGGATGGTGATCCAGGCGGACGGGATCATGTGCTCGGGCAGGTGCCTGGCGGCCCAACGCCGCAACTCTGGGGGTTGCGGCGCCGTTGAGCCCGGCCTGGGCACCACATACGCCACCAGCCGCCGCTGACCCGCGCGGTCTTCATGCAGGGTGACCACACACTGCCCGACGTCGTCGGCCCGGCGGACCACGTCCTCGATCTCTCCGAGTTCGATGCGGAAGCCGCGCAGCTTGACCTGCTGGTCGCAGCGCCCGAGGTAGTCCATGTCGCCGTCCGGCCGGCGCCGGACCATGTCGCCCGACCGGTAGAGCCGCGCGTGCGGGTCGGCCGCAAACGGATCGGGCACGAAGCGTTCGGCGTTCTGGTCGGGCCGATTGAGATAACCGCGCGCCACGCCGGCTCCACCGACGTACAGCTCCCCCGGCTCGCCGTCGGGAACCGGCTGGCGTTCCTCGTCGAGCACGTGCACCTGCAGGTCGGGAAGCGCGCAGCCAATCGGGCTTCCGCCGCGGGCGACGTCGGTCAGCCCCAGGGGGCGGTACGTGACGTGCACCGTCGTCTCGGTGATCCCGTACATGTTGATCAGCCGTGGCCGGGCCTCGTCGAACCGTCGGTACCAGGGCCGCAGGCTGCGCGGGTCCAGGGCTTCGCCGCCGAAGATGATGTACCGCAAGAACTGGCAGGCCTGCGCTCCCTCGTGCTCCAGCGCCAGCATCAACGGCCCGAACGCGCTTGGCGTCTGGTTCAGGACCGTGACGCCCTCGTCCTGCAGGAGACGCAGGAACGACTCGGGCGAGCGGCTGGTCTCGTAGGGCACGATCACGAGTCGCCCGCCGTGGGCCAGCGCGCCCCAGATCTCCCATACCGAGAAGTCGAATGCGCACGAGTGAAACAGCGTCCACACGTCGCGCTCGTCGAAGCCGAACCAGGCCTCGGTGGCCGTGAACAGGCGCGCCATGTTCCGATGCGTGACCTGCACGCCCTTCGGCGCGCCCGTGGAGCCCGACGTGTAGATCACATACGCCAGATCGTCCATCGCCGGGGCTTCTGGCAGGTCATCATCCGGCCACGCCTCGGACGCCTCGTCGGCCCCATCCAGGTGCAGGACCTGCCCGTCGAATCGGGGCAGGTGGGTCTCGTCGGTTGTCAGGGTGAGCAGGAGCGTCGGGCGTGCATCCGCCAGCATGAAGGCGAGACGTTCAGTCGGGTAGTCGAGATCGAGCGGGAGGTAGGCGCCACCGGCCTTCAGGATCGCGAGCAGGCCCGTGAGCATCTCGCAGGACCGACTCGTGGACAGCCCCACCAGCACTTCTGGGCCGACGCCGGCTGCCTGCAGGCGGCGCGCCAGCCGGTTCGCGCGCCGGTTCAGGGCCTCGTAAGTGACCCGTTCGGATCCCAGGACGAGAGCGGTCGCGTCCGGGAGACGGCCGGCCATGACCTCGAAGCGGCGAGGCAGGCAGACATCTCCCGGCGCGCCGCCTGGGCCGATAGGCGCCCCGTCGGTGCGTGGGCGGCCCACCAGTCGGTCGGTACGCCACGAACCACTCCGGGCGGTGTCGGGTCGTGATCGGTCCATGGCCGGCTGTGCGGGCATCCCTCGGTTTCGCAGGGCGGATAGAAGCCCGGCCTACTTCTTGCCGATGTAGACCTTCTTCTCGACCACCCCGCCGCGCGTGGAAGAATATCGCAGCGTGCATTCCGTGCCGCTGATGCCGTTGAGGCGGATCTTGAAGATGACCGGCTTCTTCTCGTTGCCGGCGAGCCGGTCGATCGTCACGGTTGGCCTCCCCTTCGGCTCGACCATGATCACCTTGTCCTGGTTTGCGGCCGACTGTTCCGGCTGAGCGCCTTCGCCGCCGCGGCCACCCCGGCCTCCGCCGCCTCCCATGTCGGCAAGATCGCCGCGGCCCCCGCGGCCTCCGCGGCCGCCCATGGCCTGCGTCGAGGTCATGCCGGCGGGGAAGACCATGGACACCGAATCGGGGCGCACGATCTTGACCAGTTGGGCCTGCCGCAACGCCGTCGGGATGACGCCCTGATTCTCGACCGAGAGCTCAACCGTGTACTCATCACCCTGGCCGGTGATCTTCGGCTCCGCCATGACCACCTTGGGCAGGCTGGCCGCCAGCATCAGGTTGAAGCGGGCTTCCTTCTCTGCCCAGATTTCAAGCAGCTCTGGCGGCGGATTCTGGCTCCAGAACTTAGGATTCCAGCCACCCACTTCCGCTTCGCCGTAATCGGGGTGGATGATCTTGGTCCACGGCTGGAAGCGGCTGACCTTCAGCTCCTTGTCGTTGTATTGCAAGCGGTCCAGCTCATCATTCACGACGCCGTCTTTGTTGTAGTCGCCGACATTGCCGCCGTTCCAGAGCTCATCCCCATACCAGATGGCGCCATACTGCCAGTACCCGAAATCAGGGCTGTGGCCGAAGATCGGACTGTTGCGGCCGTAGTCCACATAGACATCGCCGGCCCTGGCGTAGCCGGTGATCTCCTTCCCCTTCGCGTCGAAGGCCTTGTACAGCGCCAGGTCTTCAGGGTACATCCGCTCGTCACTGGGGGATGTGGAAGGCGGACGCAGGAGCATCGGGACGGAGGTGTCCATCGTGTTCACGACCGAGACGTTCGGATGAGAGAGAAGGAAGGTAACAACCGCGCGGGTTTCAATCTCCGACAGGGGATACTCGCCGGCGCCACTCTGGCTGAAGCCGCGAAGGGTCTCTTCGGTCTCCGGCCGCCAGTTCTCCGGGTAGTTGCGGTGAAGGTCGAGGCCGCCGATGCCATCTTCGTTGATCCGGCCATCCTGGTCGTTGTCGTAACCTTCGCTCAGCAGCAGGTAATCGCCTTTCCCCTGTCCGACCCTCCTCATCAACCGGCCCTTGGGGTCGCGCGGATCAACGATGGAATCCCCCTTGCCCATCTCCACTTTCACGCGCATCTGGCGGATGAATCCATCGCCGTCGAGGTCTTCCGCAGGGTCCTCATCCAACAGGCCGTCCCCGTCGTTGTCATAGGGGCGGATCGTGCTGCGAAGCGTCTGGGCGGTCTCCAGATAGAGAAGATTGCCGTCCGGGTTGTTCACCGGGCGGAAGTAGTAGGTGAAGTTGTCGAGCAGGCGGGTGACTTCCTTGTCCTTCCCGTAGTTCGTCAGCATGTAGTTCAGCATCCACAGGGCCGACTCACCTGCCGTCACCTCCCCGGAATGGCGGTTGCCTTCGACGTACATGGCGGGCTTGTCTGTGTGCTTGCCGGTCTTCTTGTTGGTGAGGGTCACCTGGTAGATATCGATGCCGCCGAAGCTCTGCGCCACGACGTAGAGATCAATCAGGTTCGGGTACTGCTTCTCCCACTTCTTGAGGAACTCCACCGTCTCGGTGTACTTGTGATAATGCTTGAAATCCATGACGCCTTCCTGGAGCGGCGTGGTCTCGACCAGGAAGTTGCGGCGAAACGCGCTGGGGCCATGGCGATATCCCGGCACGGTCCAGAACTTGGCCTGTCCTTCCTTGGGAGCCTGCACCTGGGCCCGCGCATCGCTCGCGATCGCAAGCGGTAGGAAGCAACAGGCCCATGCGATCAATCGCTTTGTCGTTCTGCTCATCAGTGGTCTCCTCTGTGCGCCAGTCAACCCCCGGGCGGCGCGCCAACCCCGGCAACAATACAGCAATCCGCCAAGCCGCGAAAAGGACGTCGAACCGGGTCAGAATTAGCCTCGATGCGTCATTCGGCCTGCGGCTATCGGCCTGCGACTGGCGGCCAGCACGCAGCCAACAGCGTCACGCCGTGGTGTGGTTCACTCCACCCGGAGTGACGGGACGATCCGGGTCGCCACGAGCGGTTGCGTCAACAGGGCCTCAGGCCGCGAGCCGCAAGGCGCAAGCCGGACTGTCGCATTGAGGTTAGTCGCGGGTGGTGGAGACCTTTGATTCCGTCGTCGATGGCTGGGAGGTCAAATCCGTGCTCGACCATGCCGACCTGGCGAGGACCCTCGATGCCAGGAGGGTCCAGCAGGCGTCGGTGATCGATTTCGCGCGTCGTCAGGCGGCCCGCCACCTGGCCTGTCCGAACTCGCGGAAGAGGTCAGCGCCCCCATTGTTGCCCCTGGTGCTATCAGCCTTCATCCTCAGCACGACAAGGCCTACCGCAGGCGCTGAACGTCACCGTGGGGCGCGAGAGTACCGTGCGAAGTCGGCTGACGATTCAGCCGTGCTCATCGAGCGGCACGACCTGCACGGCCGCGTCGCGCACCGCTGACAGGAAGCGGTCGGTGGTGGAACCGTGGCGGAGCAGTTCCCAGCGGGATCGCGCGCTCTGCCCGAAGATGACGTGCGTGATGCCCTCGCGTTGGGCGAAGGCGATCAGGCCTTCGGCGGGGCGCTCGGCGTGGACCCGGACCACGGTGGCGCCGAGGTTCTGCGCGAGGCTGACGTTCTGGTCCAGCGCCGCCGAATCCTGGGGCGCAATCCTGTCCGGGCGCTCCCGCGGCGTTTCGACGTACACGGCATACCACCGGGCGCCCAGCCGCCCGGCAATGCGCGCGCCCGTCCGGATGACCCGTGGCGCAAGCACGCTCGAGCTCATACACACCATGACACGCTCCGGCATCAGCGCAGGCTGCAGGCCCTGGCCGGTCCGGTAGCTGGCCGCTTTCTCCGCCACTTCGTCGGCGACCGCCCGCAGCGCCAGCTCGCGCAAAGCCGACAGGTTGCCTTTCCGGAAGAAGTTCGTCAGCGCCTGTTCAATCTTCTCGGGCCTGTAGATCTTCCCCTGGCGCAGCCGGTCCCTGAGCTCATCCACGGTGACGTCGACGTTGATCACCTCGTCCGCCCGGTGGAGGAATGTGTCCGGCACCGTCTCGCGCACGCGCACGCCGGTGACGGTAGCTACCGCGTCGTTGAGCGTCTCGAGGTGCTGGATGTTCACCGCGGTCAGCACGTCGATGCCGGCATCGAGAATCTCGACGACATCCTGGTAGCGCTTCTCGTGCCGGCTGCCAGGCACGTTGGTATGCGCCAGCTCGTCAACCACACAGACCTGAGGCTTGCGCCGAATGATTGCGTCGACGTCCATCTCCTCCATGGTGACGTCGCGATACCGAATGGCGCGGCGCGGGATGACCTCGAGATCCTTGATCTGTGCCTCGGTGTTGCGGCGGCCGTAGGTCTCGACAAAACCAATCACGACGCCAAGACCTCGCGCACGAAGCGCATGCGCTTCCTGGAGCATCTCGTACGTCTTGCCCACACCGGGAGCGGCCCCAATGTAGATCCGCAAGCGCGCCCGATCCCGCTCCTTGATCCGCGCCAGCAGTGCGTCAGCGGTGGGTCGTTGTTCGGGCATGTGCGAGTCGTTCATACCGTAGGGGGTTGCCCGATGCATCGAATCAGTTTCACGACTGCATCTCCGGGAGTGACCGGCGTTCGGCTCGTCGACTAGGCCAAGCCTACGGCCACCAGGAACACGTCAATCGCCTTGATGCCGACAAACGGTAGAAGCACACCACCCACTCCGTAGATCAGCAGATTCCGCCGCAGAATTGCCGCCGCGCCGAGAGGCTTGTAGGCAATCCCCTTGAGGGCCAGAGGGATCAGCGCAATGATGATCATGGCGTTGAAAATCACGGCCGAGAGAATGGCTGACTCCGGTGTGGCGAGTCGCATGACGTTCAGCGCCCCAAGCTGCGGGAACGCCAGGATGAACATCGCCGGGATGATGGCGAAATACTTGGCCACATCATTGGAAATCGAGAACGTGGTCAAGGCACCGCGCGTCATCAAAAGCTGTTTGCCGATCTCAACGATCTCGATCAGCTTCGTCGGGTTCGAATCGAGATCGACCATGTTCCCGGCCTCCTTGGCGGCCGTCGTGCCCGTGTTCATGGCCACCCCGACGTCGGCTTGCGCCAGAGCTGGGGCGTCGTTGGTGCCGTCGCCCGTCATCGCGACGAGCTTCCCCTCACCCTGCTCGCGCCGGATGAGCGCCATCTTGTCTTCCGGCGTCGCTTGGGCCAGAAAATCGTCGACGCCGGCCTCTTTGGCGATTGACGCGGCCGTCAGCGGGTTGTCGCCGGTGATCATGATGGTCTTGATGCCCATCGCACGCAGCGCGACAAATCGCTGCCGCATGCCGCCCTTCACGATGTCTTTCAGGTGTACGACACCAAGCGGGCGCATCCGCTCGGCGACCACGAGCGGGGTGCCTCCGGCGCGCGCGATGCGGTCGACGATGGTTTGTAGCTCTGGCGAGACCACGCCGCCGTTCGCTTTCACATAGGCGCCGATCGAATCGGCCGCCCCCTTCCGGATTTCGCGACCGTCGAGGTTGATGCCGGACATACGCGTCTGCGCCGAGAACGGGACAAACGCTGCCTCCTTGTCGGCCAGCTCGCGCCCTCTGATGAGATACTTCTCCTTCGCCAGCACGACGATGGACCGACCTTCGGGCGTTTCGTCCGCGAGCGACGCCAACTGCGCCGCATCCGCAAGCTCGCCTTCCGTCACGCCAGCGACCGGCACGAACTCCGTCGCCTGGCGGTTGCCCAGGGTAATCGTGCCTGTCTTGTCGAGGAGCAGGGTGTTGACGTCGCCGGCCGCTTCGACGGCGCGACCGGACATCGCCAGGACATTGTGTTGCACCAGGCGGTCCATGCCGGCAATCCCAATCGCCGAGATGAGGGCGCCAATCGTCGTCGGGATCAAGCACACCAGCAGGGCGATCAGCACCGGTATCGGGATCTCCGTTCCGGCGTAGTACGCAAATGGCTGCAGTGTCACCACGACCAGCAGAAAGACCAGCGTGAGCACGGCCAGGAGGATGTTCAGCGCGATTTCATTCGGGGTCTTCTGCCGTTCCGCGCCTTCGACGAGCGCGATCATGCGGTCCAAGAACGTGTGCCCCGGATCGGAGGTGACGCGCATCTTGATCCAGTCCGAAATGACGCGCGTCCCGCCGGTCACGGCCGACCGATCGCCGCCAGATTCGCGAATGACTGGCGCCGACTCTCCTGTGATGGCCGACTCGTCGACCGACGCGACGCCTTCGATGATTTCGCCATCGGCCGGAATGAACTCGCCGGCGCGCACCATGACCACGTCGTTCTTGCGGAGGCTCGCCGCCGGCACTTTGTCCATGCGATCGCCGGCCGTCAGCCGGTTCGCGACGGTTTCGGTCCGCGTTTTTCGGAGCGTGTCCGCCTGCGCTTTGCCGCGGCCTTCCGCCATCGCCTCCGCAAAATTGGCGAACAGGACGGTGAACCACAACCAGAAGGCGACCTGCCCGGTGAAAAGCGGCCGTCCAGTCCCCGCCGCCAAGTCCTGGATGAAGATGATCGTCGTGAGGAGACTGCCGACCTCAACGATGAACATCACCGGGTTCTTGACCTGAATCCTGGGATCGAGCTTCCGGAACGAGTCCAGCATCGCCTGCCGGACGATGCCCGGATCCCAAATCGAAATCGTACGTGCGCGTTCTGACATACCCGTCTTCCTGTTCTATCGGCCCGCGGCCGCCTTCACTGTCCCAAGCGTCTCGTCGAGGGCGAGGTTCAGTTCAAGCACATTGACGCGCGCCCGGCCAAGAAACCCCAACGCTGGCGGCTCCGTGTGCGCGTGAATCAGTGCGCGCACACGCTCGATGGGCACGCCACGAGTTGACGCGACTCGCGTGGCCTGCAGCTCCGCTGCGCTGGGCGGAACATGCGGGTCCATGCCGCCACCGCTGGCGGTCACCATCTCCGACGGGACCTGGCCGGCCGTCACTCCTTCTTGCTTCGTCACCGCGTCGAGCCGTTCCTGGACAGCCTTCAGGTGATCCGCGTTCGAAGGCCCGTAGTTCGTGCCGCCGGTCGACGCGGCGTTGTAGTCAACGCCCGAGGGCCGCGGCTGGAAGTACTCCGGCCGCGTGAACTTCTGAGCGATGAGCCTGGAACCGACGATGGTGCCATCGGCACGGCGGATCAGGCTGCCTTCCGATTGCGACGGGAACACCGCCCGGCCAATCGTCCACAAGACGACGTGATAGCCGCCGCCGAGGAGCACCATCATGACGATTGTGAAGAGGATGCCTCGTTTGAGCTCTTTGAACATGGTGATGTCTCGTTCCTAGCGCAGGGCCAAATGCTCGGCAATCGGTCCGAGGACCGCCACCGGCATGAACATCAGCAGGCCGAGGATGACGATGACGGCCCACAATGTGAACCCGAACGTGGCGCTGTCTGCTCGCAGCGACCCCGCGGTTTCCGGCGATGCGGGTTTGGCGGCCAAAGCGCCCGCCAGCGCCAACGGCGCGATGATCGGGATGTAGCGCGACAGCAGCATCACCAGACCCGTCGACATGTTCCAAAAGGGGGTGTTGTCGCCGAGCCCCTCGAATCCGGAGCCGTTATTGGCGGCCGACGAGGTGAACTCGTAGAGCATTTCCGAGAAGCCGTGCGCGCCCGGGTTCTTGAGCCATGCCAGCGCGGTCCCAGGATCGGCGGTGGTGGCCCAGACATAACAGGCAATGGCGGTGCCCACAAGAATTGCCAGCGGGTGCCAAAGGAGCGCGAGACTCGCCAACTTCATCTCTTTGGCTTCAACCTTCTTGCCCAGGAACTCCGGCGTACGACCGATCATCATCCCCGCCACGAATACCGCGACGATCACGAAGATGAGCATGTTGATGAAACCGACGCCGACGCCGCCAAAGATGTTGTTCAGCCACATGCCAATGAGCGGCATCAGGCCACCGAGCGGTGTCAACGAATCGTGCATCGCGTTTACGGAGCCATTCGACGTCACCGTCGTCGTGACAGCCCACAACGCCGAGAGCCCCGCTCCGACGCGAACCTCCTTGCCCTCCATCGAGCCGGTGGACTGGTCCACCCCCAGCGCGGCAATCGCGGGGTTGCCCCCGGCTTCCTGCGCGACGGCGAACGTCACCATCGGGAGATACACAGCGAGCATCGTCACGAAGATCACGACCGCGAGTCGGCGTCGACCCACCATGTAACCCAGCGTCCAGACCATCGCCATCGGGATGATGGCGATCGACCAGGTCTCGGCGAAATTGGAGATCGGCG
>Ga0209747_1000649_pt1 | contig 18774 bp, 15 predicted proteins | sample BarGraNGADG00311_FD_184498 | JGI IMG/M metagenome (GOLD analysis project Ga0209747, IMG submission 184498) | Arctic peat soil microbial communities from Barrow, Alaska - Barrow Graham LP Ref core NGADG0011-311 (SPAdes) (version 2) | ecosystem: Environmental > Terrestrial > Soil > Wetlands > Peat...
CGTTTCTCCTGGATTAATGGTAAAAGCTGATGTTTTACCAAAAGGGAAACCCAACATTTTGTTAATACTCTCAGATGACCACTCTGCGCCCTACCTTGGCTGTTATGGCAATCCAGATCTAAAAACGCCTAACATTGACCGCCTGCCAAAAGATGGCATTATGTTTAAAGAGCTTATACGACTGCCCCTCAGAGTGTCCCTTCCAGAGCTTCTCTCTTAACTGGTCGCAAAATATCCGGCTAAAAAATGAAATTGAATTTTTGCAGTCTTAGCAGTGGCAGTAGCGGAAATTGTTATTACCTTGGTAATGAGTATCATGGCATATTGATCGATGCTGGGATCTCAGCAAGTTCCATCCGTAAGTTTCTTAAGGATATGGATATTTCAATGCAGTCAATTATGGGTGTCCTGATAACCCACAATCATAGTGACCATATCAGAGGATTAAAAGTACTTGTCAAAAAAAACAATCTGCCTGTCTTTACAACTCTTAATGTCTGGAATAGTGTTCTATCTCCTAAACTGAGTATCTCCCGTGACTGTATCCGGGAAATAAGCTTACAGAAAAAATTTAATCTGGCTGGCTTTGATATAGAGGCATTTCCTGTTCATCATGATGCACCTGAAACAATTGGATTCCAAATCTGTTTCGGTGATAAGAAGATAACAATTGCCACCGACCTGGGACATATTTGTGATACTGCCGGCCAGTATATAAGAGATGCTAATTTACTTGTTATAGAGTCAAATTATGATGATCAGATGTTGGAGAATGGCGGATACCCACAATTTTTAAAAGCCAGAATAAGATCAGACAACGGGCATTTGGGGAATCATCAAACGGCGCATTTCTTAGCTGGTATAATGAATGACAATATAAGCCATATCTGTCTTGCCCATCTGAGTATAAACAATAATACTCCTGAAAAAGCTCTGAATACCATCCAACGGATTTTTTCTGAACGAGGTATAAACCGGAACAATCAGTGGCGAATATCTACTCTAAACCGGAATATACCAACTGAGATGATAAGGTTGATTGAATAGATCTTTGGAAAATAGTAATATTTGTGATTTTTATGTTTAATCTTGTTCTGGAATTCATAATTACAAAGCATGGGGCAGAAATTTATACCGTTTGAGGTAATCGAAAAATTTATGGTGAATATTCTGTCAAAAGCAGGAATTCCAGATGAAGAGGCAAAGATTGTTGCTGATGTATTATTGCAGGCCGACAAACTGGGTTTTGACTCACACGGAGTAAATCGTCTAAAAACCATATATCTCGATCGCATTGCAGACGGGACTCTGAATCCTGAGACGAATTTTGAGGTCGTAAGGGAGGGCCCCACTACAGCAGTTATTGACGGACATAATGGTATGGGACAAGTTATAGCATATAAGGCTATGAAACTCGCGATTGAAAAAGCCAGAGCGTATGGAATGGCTATGGTAACAGTAAGAAATTCAACACACTATGGTTTTGCCGGATATTACCCGCTGATGGCAGTACATGAAAATATGATTGGCATTACCGGTACAAATGCACGTCCATCCGTTGCTCCTACTTTTGGAGTTGAAAATATGCTGGGTACCAATCCCCTTACTTTTGGTATGCCAAGTGATGAACCCTTCCCGTTTTTGCTCGATTGTGCCACTTCTATCACTCAAAGAGGAAAAATTGAGCTTTATGCTCGTGAGGGAAAAGAGATGCCCAAAGGATGGGTGATTGATGAGAATGGTAATAGTAAAACGAATTCTTCAGAAGCGCTGGATGACTTTATTAAAGGAAAGGCAGCACTTGCACCTCTTGGCGGAGTTGGTGAAGATACTGGTGGTTATAAAGGGTATGGATACGCAACTGTTATTGAGATACTATCATCGGCTTTACAACAGGGAGCATTTATGAAACTGTTGATGGGTACCCATGAAGGAAAGAAGGTCCCAATACCAGTGGGACACTTTTTCATTGTAATCGATGTAAATGCATTTACAGAGCCTGACAGTTTCAAAAAGACAACCGGGGATATCCTTCGTCAACTAAGGGCCGCTAAAAAAATGCCTGGTCAAACACGGATTTACACAGCAGGAGAAAAGGAAAATGATACCTGGCTTGAAAGAAAAGATAAGGGAGTCCCGTTCAATGATCAACTTCTTGAGGAATTCAGAGGTTTATGTAACTCATACAATCTCAGGGAATATATTCATTTTTTTGAAGACTGAGTTTAGTTCTGAGATGTATTTAAAGATATAATCTGACTTTATTCCAGTAATCAATAGTGGTTTTACCCGAACCATTCCATTCCCGGGCAATTAATTCATAATTGGGATAACCAATTTTATTAGCATAATAGAGAAATATTTCTTTAGAAACTTTTAGCTTAAAGCAATCGCTATGGGTATAACTATTGCCAGTCCTGTTATTAAAATCCCTTAGTCGTATGGGTCGTATCTGAAATGCTCCGGCTGCTTTTTCGATCGGATTATATGCCAGAGTATCTCCTTTGCTTTCCACCCTTATAATTGCATTTACCAACCGCTCATAAGGATTTACAGGATCACTTGCAAAAACACTAAGAACTTTTGCTTCGGGGGCTGAAACCTTTAATGAGATTAAAAAGAAGAGCAGAACCAGAACTATCTTCACTGACCGGTTTATTATTTTATTTAGTTTAGTCTCCATGCCTTTGTCAATATTATAATTGAAATAATTCTTTACCCTTTATAAATAGGGTTGTATTTAATGATTGCAACTTATATATATTGTTTCCGTTCATGAATATTCCCTTCTATAAAACAATTAATAACTCTGTCTGCAAAATTAACCTCTCATAATTTAATCCAGATTAAGTCGGAATTAGGATTTGATTAAGAATAAGTTAATTGTTAAACGAATGAACAATTAAATTGTTTAAACCAATTGAATATCATTGACCCAATTGGTTGAAAAAAATATATGATAATGAAAATTATTTCAGAGAAACCAAAGCTTAAATTTATGAGTTTTGTTAAGTGTAATATCTTACTTTTACACTCATCATTTGGATAGAAATATGGACATTCTTTTTAAAGATGCATTAAAGCTCAAACGCCCAAATGCATTCAATGTAATGGTTAAGCCAACAGGATCAATATGCAATTTAAACTGCACCTATTGCTATTATCTTGAAAAGAAGAATCTTTTTCCTGAAACGAATGATTTCAGACTGAAAGAGGATCTGCTGGAGAAATTTATTAAGGAGTATATTGAAAGCCAACAGGTTTCCATTGTTACATTTGTATGGCAGGGCGGAGAACCTACATTACTTGGTCTGGATTATTTTAAAAAGGTAATTGAATTTGAGAAAAAGTATTCCTGTGGAAAAACTATTGAGAATGCTTTTCAGACAAATGGTACAACACTTAGTGATGAATGGTGTAAGTTCTTTTCAGATAACAATATACTTATAGGTATTTCTATTGATGGTGAAGAACATATCCATGATCATTACCGTAGGACAATTTCAGGTAAGCCGACTTTCAAAAAAGTGATGAGGGGAATTGAATTACTTCATAAGCATAAAGTCGAATTTAACACCCTTAGTTGTGTAAATAATTATAATGTTCATTATGCAACCGAAACGTACAGGTTTCTGAAGAAGATTGGAAGCGGGTTTATACAGTTCCTGCCTGTTGTTGAAAGAATTGCAAACCGTCAGGAAGCAGGAAGTTTAAACCTTGTATTACCTGATTTCAGGATGGCAGCCTCAGTAACAGACTGGTCAGTAAATGGTAAGGACTTCGGTTCGTTCCTTATTTCTATATTCGATGAATGGGTAAGAAATGATGTTTCAAAAAGTTATATTCAGATTTTTGACACAACTCTGGCCAATTTGGTCGGTGAAATGCCCGGGCTTTGTGTTTTCTCAGAGACATGCGGCGAATCACTTGTAATGGAACATAATGGAGACCTCTTCGCATGCGATCATTATGTATATCCTGAATATCTTCTTGGAAATATTACGGAGACGCCAATGATTGATATGGCGAAGTCTCAGCGTCAGTTTGATTTTGGAATTGATAAGCGAAATAAGCTCCCTGCGTATTGTCTGCATTGCGATGTCCGGTATGCCTGTCATGGAGAATGTCCAAAGCACCGGTTCATTAATACTCCTGATGGCAAACCAGGGTTAAACTATCTGTGTGAGGGTTATAAAATGTTCTTCCATCACGTTGAACCATATATGAAGTACATGGCTGAGGAGTTAGAGCATAAGCGATCACCTGCAAATGTAATGAACTGGATCAAAAACAAGGACTCCCAGGTTATTAAAACAATAGTTCCAAACAGGAATGATCCCTGTTTATGTGGCAGTGGTAAGAAATTTAAAAATTGCTGTATTTCATCTCCTATATATACCAATAGCTAATAGCCACAACCTTGCGGAAACAGATTATTTTAAAACAGTTTCAGAAGCAAAAGGAAAAACCACTGATGGTATATGTGCTTGAATCATAATGAATTCCAACTGCCTTACAATTAATGGGTTAGCAGTTGCTACATTATTAGTTTCATATAAATCTTTCGATAGATCGTACAATTCTGTTTCGCCTTGAGGTGTCTTATCAATATTTAATTTTACAGCTTTCCAATTCCCCTTCCTTACTGCCATTTTGCCATCTTGTTCGTGAAATTCCCAGTAGAGATACTCATGTTGACTTTGCTTTTTCTCAAGTAACTCAGGAAGAAAAGATATTCCATCGAGTCCTTCAGGATTTGTTGCTCCTGCAATTTCAGCAAATGTAGGCATGATATCCCAAAATGCAGAAATATGGTCGCTTTTTGAACCTGCCATTACTTTACCCGGCCATTTAACCAGCATTGGCGTTCTGATTCCGCCTTCGTACAAATCTCGTTTATAACCTCTGAGAGGACCATTACTATTGAAAAAGTCAGGATCGGCACCTCCTTCCTGGTGGGGACCATTATCTGAGGCGAAAATAACAATGGTATTATCTTCAAGTCCAAGTTCCCGGAGTTTATTCAGAAGATCACCCACATAATCATCAAGTTCCGTGACCATGGCAGCATAAGTTGCATGTACTTCCAACTGAGAACCATAGGGACCAAGCCTAAAAGTTGGACCGTTATCTACCCCATTATAAGATTTCTCGGGATCAAATTTCCCCCGGAATATTTTCAAATATTTTTCTTTCGCTAGGAGTTCCGCATGAGGAATTGTAGTAGGATAGAAAAGGAAGAAAGGTTTGTTTTTGTTTTTTTCGAGGAAGCTGAGAGCAGCTTTATGTATAAGGTCAGCGCTATATGAACCCGTTTTACCGCTATCATTCTCGTGTAACAATATCTTTTCACGATTATGCCAGAGATGATCGGGATAATAATTATGCGCGAGAGTCTGACAGTTGTATCCATAAAATTCATCAAATCCCTGATTCAACGGGTCTCCCTCAGTATCAATAAATCCTAATCCCCACTTCCCGAAAGCGCCTGTTGTATATCCTTTTGCTTTTAGCATTTCAGCTATTGTATATGATACAGCTGGTAAAGGCCATTGACCTTCAGGCTTCACTGCTTTGTTACCTCTTATTGGGGTATGACCGGTATGCAGACCGGTCATAAGGCAGGAACGTGAGGGTGAGCAAACAGCACAGCCTGTGTAATGTTGGGTAAATAACATTCCCTGACTAGCGAGTTTGTCTATATTAGGAGTTGCAAATTTACTTTGACCATAACAACTTAAGTCACCATAGCCAAGATCATCAGCTAATATGTAAACGATATTTGGAGAAGGTTCTTTTTTGAAACCGGAAGCAAGTGAAACCAGCACAGCAGATGTACAGATTGCGAACGGTATTGGGTTTTTCATTAAATAATTAATATGAATCAATATGAACACTTTTAATGGCTCTGCCGGAAGGATCATTCATGTTTCTGAAAGATGCGTCCCAGGCCAGAGCTTCAGGAGTACTGCATGCTACAGATGGAACTGAAGGAACGCAGGAAGCGGCTGAATCGGAAGGGAAATGCTCGCTGAAAATTGTGCGGTAAAAATACTCTTCTTTGTTCGGGGGAGGATTAATAGGGAACCTGTACTTTGCATTTTTCAGTTGATCATCTGAAACTTCCTTTGATGTCATTGCCTTAAGAGCATCAATCCAGCCATAACCAACACCATCAGAAAACTGCTCTTTTTGTCTCCATGCAACGCTGCCTGGCAGGTAATCTTCGAATGCTTTCCTCAGGACCCATTTTTCCATAGGGTGATCCTTATTAATCATTTTGTCTGTTGGGTTAAGTCTCATTGCAACATCCATAAATTCTTTATCAAGGAAAGGAACTCGTCCCTCCACACCCCATGCTGCCAGAGATTTATTTGCACGAAGACAATCATAAAGGTGAAGCTTGCTTATTTTTCTTACAGTCTCTTCATGAAAAGATTTTGGATCAGGAGCTTTATGGAAATACAAATAACCGCCAAATATTTCATCAGCACCTTCACCTGAAAGAACCATCTTCACTCCCATTGATTTGATTACACGCGAAAGCAAATACATAGGGGTAGATGCTCTTATCGTAGTGACATCGTATGTTTCTATATGATAAATAACATCACGGATTGCGTCCAGACCTTCCTCTATTGTAAAGTTAATTTCATGATGAATAGTCCCGATATGATCTGCAACCTTTCGGGCTGCAGCCAGGTCAGGTGAACCAACAAGTCCAACAGCAAATGAATGTAATTGCGGCCACCATGCTTCACTCTTATCCTCAGACTCAATTCTCTTGGGAGCAAACTTTTTCGCTATTGCTGAAACCACAGATGAATCCAATCCTCCGGAAAGAAGCACTCCATAAGGTACGTCTGACATCAGCTGACGATGAACAGCAGCCTCGAAAGCGGTTTTCAGTTCTTCTATACTGGTTTCGTTCTTCTCAACAGCTTCATATTCCATCCAGTCGCGCTTATACCATTTGGTCATTACTCCATCCTTACTATAGAGATAGTGGCCAGGTAAAAATTCCTGAATCATATTACAGACACCTTCAAGTGCCTTTAGCTCAGAGGCAACATAAAAATTTCCGAATGAATCCCATCCGATGTACAACGGAACTATTCCGATATGGTCGCGTGCTATCAGATAACAGTCCTTTTCTTTATCATACAGTGCAAAAGCAAATATTCCATTCAATTCTTCCAGGAAAGCCGGCCCTTTATCACGGTAGAGAGGAAGTATCACTTCACAATCGGAATGTGTGAGAAATTCATACGAGTTTTCATACCGTTTACGGATTTCCTGATGATTGTATATCTCACCATTTACAGCCAAAATCAGATTGCAATCTTTGCTGTATAATGGCTGTTTGCCCGATTGAGGGTCGACTATTGACAACCTCTCGTGTGCAAGAATTGCCTTATCACAATAAAAAATCCCCGACCAATCCGGTCCACGATGCCTTAACTTTTTTGACATTTTAAGAACACTTGACCTCAATTCCATATAGTTGACTTTCAAATCAAAAACACCCACTATTCCACACATCTTCTTATTCTTTTTAATTATTTTGTAAAAATGGAATTAAAATACTCAGGGTACAAAGCTAATAATATTTATATAAACAATATTTAAAATGTTATTAAATATGACTATTTTAATACATTATTTAAGCAAATATTCAAATAAGGTATATAAATATTAAATATATGTTCATATTTATAAATATTATTAACATGACAAAAGTCATGTAATTTCGTCCGTTTCCCGTTATATTTCTTCCCATTTGTCATTAATGCTGTCAATAGACTTCCATAATCAGAACTTCTTTATCTTATTTTGACTCCTGTTCCCTAAAGGGGGCTAATTCACTAACATTTAGAATCTTAAATTTGCAATCCGAAAACGATTTACAAAAATAACGATGTGAAACCGTAAGTTAGAATGCATTCTCTACTTTTATCTTTTTACTTTTGTCTTTTGTCTTTCTCTTATTACTTTTTTCTTGTTGTTAATTTTTCTTAATTTTTATTAAAGTAGAGTTAAAATTTCATACTTCTTCCGGATAACTACACGAGAATATCTATATTGCGAATACATTATAAAACTGATACTTATGCAAAAATTTGATAAAAGAATAAACCTGCTTATACTTGCAATTCTGATTTCAGGAATTACCGCATTCTCCCAGACTCAGACCGGATGGCGCGGGAATGATCAGTCCGGTATATATAATGAGTCTGGACTATTAAAATCATGGCCTGCATCTGGTCCTTCTCTATTATGGGAGGTACTCGGAATAGGGACTGGTTTCTCAAGTGTAACTATCTCTGATAATGCAGTATATATTACAGGAAGAAAAGACGGAAAAGACGTTCTGACATCTTTTAGTCAGAATGGAAAGAAAAACTGGGAAGTAGCCTATGGTAACTCATCAGACAGCAACTTCCCCGATAGCAGGTGTACCCCATCATTTTCCGATAATAAGATTTTTCTTGTGAGCGGAGAAGGTGATATGGTTTGTGTCGGAGCAGATGGGAAGATTATCTGGACGGTAAATTATTTTAAGAAATATAAAGCAAAAGTACCTCAGTTTGGTATTTCTGAATCACCCTTATTAGTTGATGATAAGGTGATTGGAACTCCGGGAGGTTCAGTCGTATCTATGGTTGCATTCAATATTAATAATGGAAATGTGATTTGGGAATCTCCATCAATTAAAGAGGGTACACAATATGTAAATCCCAAGCTTATCGAATACGGCGGGATTAAAATGATTGTTACTATTACTGAGGGTCGACTTTTTGCTGTCAATTCTGCAAACGGAAAGCTTCTATGGAATTTTGACTATGAGGCTCAGAATGCTAAACCAACCGGCGACAGGAACCATGTAAATACACCTGTTTATAGCGATGGCTTTATTCTTGCAGCAAACGGCTATGAACAAGTAGCAGTAAAAGTTAAGCTCAATCCTGATGGATCACAACCCTCCCTTGTATGGAAGAACACCGATCTTACTCCTCATGTAGGTGGAATGGTGCTGGTTGGAAACTACGTCTACAGTTCAACACACGACACCAACTCAAAAGGAAGATGGATATGTGTCGACTGGACAACCGGAAAAACTATGTGGATTACTAATTGGTATAATAAAGGTTCAATAATAGCAGCAGACAATATGCTTTATATATATGAAGAGAAAACCGGCCATGTAGGATTAGTAATGCCAGGTTCTGACAAACTTGATGTTATAAGTGAATTTCAGGTTACAAAAGGATCCGGTCCCTATTGGGCTCATCCTGTAATTAATAAGGGAAGATTATTTGTAAGACATGGAGACTACCTGGGTGTATTCTCTATTAAGTAGGCTAAGGTTGAGGCTAAGGCTAAGCTCTAACCTTAACCTTAACCTCAACCTTAACCTCATATTTGGGGTAAAATTGAAATTCATATTGTACCTTTGCAACCAGATTTTAGCTGAAAGCATTAATGTTATCATTCAAAAAAAATTATTCAATAATTATAGGGATTATAGTTCTGGTTTTTACTGCAGCTCTGTGTTGGTGGTTATTCAGAGGTCAAAGAGTTGAGATTACCGAGCGTGTTCCGGGAATGGATCACAGACCAAAAATGGTACCCCGATCCGACTCAGTAGTAATCGGGGAATTTTTTGATACCATGGCCGTTATAGATGAGGTTGTAGCCGGCGATTGGCCAAGGTTCCGGGGTGTGGATTTTGATAACATAAGTAAAGACAAAACTCCACTAGCAGAAGTATGGGACACATCAGGACCTGCAATTATTTGGAGAACAACCCTTGGAGAGGGTTATGCCGGTCCGTCCGTTCATAATGGGAGGGTTTACATTCTTGATTATAACGAGAAGAAAAAAGCTGACATGCTTAGATGTTTTTCTCTAAAATCTGGTATAGAACTGTGGAGACGCTGGTATTATGTAGATATGAAGAGAAACCACGGGTATTCCAGAACAATACCAGCTGTTACTGACAAATATCTGTTAACTCTGGGCCCACGCTCGCATGTAATGTGTCTCGATCCTCAAAGCGGTAAACTATTCTGGACTATCGACCTGGAAAAAGAATATGGAATTCCGGGGAAAGAAAAGGGAAGAATCACTCCTGATTTTTACAGTGGACAGTGTCCGTTGATTGATAATGATGTAGCTGTTATTGCGCCAGGTGGCAAAGCTTTGATGATCGGTGTTAACTGTGCTACCGGTAAAGTTATGTGGAAAACTCCAAATACCGACACATTAAGAATGTCTCACGGATCAATAATTCCAATGGTAATCCTCGGTAAGAGAATGTATGTATATAATGCTGTTGGAGGTGTTTGCGGAGTATCTGCAGAAGGCGACGATATAGGATCTTTATTATGGATGACCACAGAATGGAGTCCGGCTACGACCGCGGCTTCCCCTCTCCTGCTTGATAATAATGAAATTGCAGTATTTGGAAGTTATGGAGCTGGAGGTGGCAGATTAAAAATTTCGGCTGATGGATCGGGGTATAAGGTTTCCGTTCTGGAACAACATAAAGCTACCAGTGGTATTGCAAGCGACCAGCAAACACCTATAATTATTGGAGATAATATATGGTGTCTGATGCCTGAAAATGCTGGCCCGCTGAAGAAACAGCTTGTGTGTTTTAGTAAATCAGATTTGCTTACTCCAATCTGGTCGAGCGGTAAAGAAAACAGATATGGCCGTGGACTTGGACCATATATTGTAAGCGGAGATAAAATGTATCTTCTCGATGATGACGGGATGCTATTTCTTTTTGGAATCCAGGGTAGTAGTGTTAAGCTATTGTCAAGTCATAAAGTTATTAATGGAATTGAAGCATGGGGACCTATGGCAATTGCCGGTAATTTCCTCATTATGAGGGATGCAAGAAATTTACTGTGTCTTAATATCGGGAAAATCAAGTAAAATGAATAAAAAAGTTGCTTCATTTTTTTCAGTACTGATTCTATTGGTCTTCATAGCGTACATTATTTTTGATTCTGCAAGACCTGAAGGTTTTTTAAAAAACAGTGCAGGAACTGTTGTTAAAGATACTTTATCTGATTCCTGGAAGGTTTCAGCCGAATTTAAGGTAAAAGAAGGAACCTTAAAAGCTGTGTCCGTATCATCGGATGGAAAAATATATCTTGGAGGCGATTCATTTGTATCCTGTTATGACAAGGGTCTTAATTTATTGTGGAATCTAAAAACACCTTATCCCGTTACGTCTCTTTCGAATTATGGTGATTCAGTCTTTGCTTCCACCATGGAATTAATTCTTGTTATTTCTTCAGGAGGAAAGATCAAAGGCGAATGGGGACCGTTCGAAGACAAGGGCATTATTACTTCCGTTGCCGCAAATAGCTCAAATGTTGCTTTTGCAGATGCAGGGAACAGGATAATATTTATTCTTGATAAAACGGGAAGTGTCAAAAGTATGATTGGCCAGAATGATGGTCAGTTTATTGTCCCAAGCCCGTACTTTGATGTGGCATTGAGTCCTGAAAATACTTTATTTGTAGCTAATACCGGTCACAGAAGAGTAGAAACAAGAACTATTGAAGGCGATCTTAAAAGCTACTTCGGAGAGCCGGGCATGGCTCCTGAAGCATTTTGCGGTTGCTGCAATCCAGCACATTTCGCTGTTTTCAAAGATGGTTTCGTAACAGCAGAGAAAGGAATTAACAGAATAAAAATCATGAGCAAGTCCGGAGAATTTGTTGAATATGTTTCCTCAAAGAATAAGTTCACACCTTCAGTACCACTTGATCTGGCTTCTATTGACGGAAAAACTATATATGCAGCTAATCCTGCGGACTCGAAACTATATATATTTACAAGAAAATAAAATCAAGACAAAAGACAAAAGGAAAAAGACAAAAGGGACTTTGCGTTGTAAGAGGGCAGATTGCTTCGCTTCGCTCGCAATGACGCTCCCCCCTTTAGGGGGCTGGGGGGCAAAAAATAAAAGGGAGAAAACGATAGAGTGAAAGAATATTATGTATTTGATAAACAATAATATATGAATAGGGCTGATTTCTTTAAAAAACTTACAAGGTACATGCTGCTACTTCTAATGGCGACCATTGTATTTGCATTGGGAAGCAAAATTGTGACAGCTAAAGATTGTTCGGGGTGTCCTGGTAACGGAGTTTGTAAAGGTAATACAGACTGTAATAAATATTGATTGGAGGGCTGAGTATGGATGAAGAGAAGAATAAATACCAATCGAGGAGGGATTTTGTAAAAAAAGCCGGAAAACTTGCCATTATTATTCCGTTGGCTTTGATACCCGTTGCCCTTTCAAAAAAGGTATCAGCTTCGGGATATGTGTGGCAGATTGATCCTTTTAAATGCACACAGTGCGGTCAGTGTAAGACTAATTGTATTTTAACACCGTCCGCTTCAAAGTGTGTTCATGCTTTTCAGTTATGTGGTTACTGTGATCTGTGTGGAGGTTATCAGCGACAGGGTGTAAAAAATATAAGCACTGCTGCCGAGAACCAATTATGTCCAACGGCAGCAATAACCAGAAAATTTATTGAAGAACCTTATTTTGAATATACAATTGATGAGGCACTCTGCGATGGTTGTGCCAAATGCGTTAAAGGATGTGCTGATTTTGGAAATGGATCATTATATATGCAGATAAGACATAACCTTTGTGTTAACTGTAATGACTGTTCCATTGCCCGCACTTGTCCATCTAATGCAATAAGCCGTGTGTCGGTAAAGAATCAGTATATACAAAAAGACAAAAGACAAAAGTAAAAAGACAAAAGTTGAAAAGATTTATTCCATACTTAATACTTGTGCTGTTATTATGCTGGCAGGCCATCCTGTATTCTCAGGAGCGGTTTCCGCGACCAGAGTTTGAATCGGGATATGTTTATGCCACAAATCAGATGCCAACACAAAGGGCTCCGGGTTGGGAGTACCTCGATGTTACAGTATTAGTAATTGCATTAGCAGTAACTTCCTGGCTTGCATTAAAAAAGCGCTCACGTCAGGGATTGATATGGATGTCAGTATTCTCTCTTGCATATTTTGGATTTTACAGGCAAGGCTGCATCTGTTCAGTAGGCTCAGTACAGAATGTTGCACTTGCACTTTTTAACGATGGTTATACAATTCCACTTTCTGCTCTCTTATTTTTTATAATACCTCTCATTTTTGCACTTGCTTACGGCAGAGTATTTTGTGCTGGGGTTTGTCCGCTTGGTGCTATTCAGGAACTAACCGGGTTCAGTCCTCTGAAACTTAATAAAAGAGTTGAAATTATTCTGGCCTCAATACCTTTTATTTACCTTGCTCTCGCTCTGCTCTTTGCTTCCACCAACAGTCAGTTTATAATATGCAGATACGATCCTTTCGTAGGAATATTCAGGCTCAACGCCTCATATACAATGATAATTTTTGGTGTTCTTTTACTCCTGGCAGGAATATTTGTGAACAGGCCATACTGTAGATTCCTGTGCCCGTATGGTGTTTTACTTAACGTTTTTTCAAGGTTTGCAGGCAGGCACCTTACAATAACACCCGCCGAATGTACAAATTGCAGATTGTGTGAAAACGTCTGTCCGTATAATGCAATAATTCCATCAGACTTAGATCAGAAAAAAGAAAATCCTGAAAAACCGAGAAAACAATTCATTATTTATCTTATTCTGATTCCTGTATTTGCCTTGACGGGGGCACTTGTGCTGTACAACCTCGCTCCTGCCCTGGCGCGTGTTAATACTAATGTACGACTTGCCGGAGAAATAAGAACAGAAAAAGAAACAGGAATAGAATCTGCTTCAAAAGCTGTGATTGCGTTTAAAGAAGCCGGTAAAACTGAAGCTGAATTATTTTCTGAGGAACAGGTGATAATCCAAAGGTTCATAAAGATGGCGCCATGGGCAGGTGTGTTTCTGGGAGTTTCACTTGGCATCGGAATGATATCTCTCACAGTCAGAACCCGGAGAGATGAATATAAACCGCACAAGGGAAAGTGTTATAGTTGCGGTACTTGTTTTAAATATTGTCCTGTTAAAGTTACAACCTGAAATGAATCTTAAACTTACAGAAAAAGATATCAGCCTTCTTAAGGTGATCAGCCAGATAGCTGGAGGATTTACTCTTATTATTGCACTGACAATGATCTTCAGTCTTATACAATTGAAAGTCATTAACCCACTCGACAACCCTGCCTTGCTCTCGGTAAAGGAACAATTTGACAAGGATCCGGCTAACGGGGCAAAGGCTGAACAGGTAAGAGCAATGGATCTGATGGCCAGGAAAGCCTACTTTTCTTCGAGATGGCAGGTAGAGGCGGGTTCTTATCTTCTGCTTGCAGGTGGTATTATTTTCATTCTCTGCCAGCGACTTATCTCAGGTCAGGAGAAACGAAATCCATTATTCCCAGGTGAAAAACCTGTTACATCTATTCAAAAGAGAGGCGAAAGAAAGTATCTGTTAGTTGCGGCTTCTGTTATTTCCATAACAGCAGTAGCAGCTTCCTTTATAATGCGTACAGAACTTCCCGGTCTCTCGGGACAATCATCCTCCATATCTACTGAGGAGAAGAGAAGTAAGGAAACTGCTCCTGACCCGGATAAAACTAATTATCCTTTTTTTCGTGGTCAGGATAGTCGCGGAATAGCAGGAGGATCAGGCTACCCAACAGAATGGGATGGCGCTTCAGGAAAGAATATTGACTGGAAAATCACCACTCCAAAACCAGGAAAGAGCTCTCCTGTTATCTGGGATGATAAGATTTTTATTACAGGAGCACAAGATAAGACTTGCGAAATATATTGTATTAATAAGAAAACCGGTGCAATATTATGGACTGGCTCAGCCTCCGGAATTCAGGGCGAACCCTCTGTTTTGCCGGAAATGGATCAGGAGGCAGGACTGGCAGTCTCTTCTGTTGCAACAAATGGAAAGGAAGTCTGTGCAATTTTCGCCAATGGTAATATTCTTTGCCTTGATATGGATGGAAAACTTAAGTGGTCTAAAAATATAGGATTACCAGAGAATACTTATGGATACTCATCCTCGCTGTTAATCTATAAAAAGCTTCTACTGGTTCAATTCGATAGTAATACAAAATTATCGCTGATAGGATTTGATATTGAATCCGGTGAACAAAAATGGGAAACAGTCCGCAAGGGCCGTCCTGTATGGTCTTCACCAGTTCTTGGTTATTTCAATGGAAGCCCGCAGCTTGTTATAAATGGTAATCCTGCCGTTACCGGTTTTGATCCGATAACCGGCAAGGAATTATGGGCAGTTGAATGCATGAGTGGCGACGTTGTACCTTCAGTTGCAGTAAACGGCACAATGGTTTATGCAGTAACCGATTATGCTAAGCTTGTTGCTATTAAACCTGGTACCGGTGCTTCCATTATCTGGGAAGACAACACTTTTACACCTGATGTTTCCAGTCCGGTTGCAAATGATGAATTCCTGTTCATTTCTACAGGTAATGGTGATGTTGCATGTTATAATGCTGCAAAGGGGGATACTCTATGGACACATTACTTTATGGATCAGTTTTATGCATCACCAATAATAGCCGATGAAATGGTTTACCTTCTCGACAGAAGCGGAGTTATGCATATTGTTCAGGCAAAACCTAAATTTCAACTGGTGTCAGAATCTGCCTTAGGAGAAGCTACCGATTGCACTCCTGCTTTTTCTGATAAGAAAATTTATATAAGAGGAAAGAAGAATCTTTATTGTATCTCGAAAAATTGAAAGAGACTGAAACTAAAATATTAAACGATAAATGCAACTGCCAACAAACTTCTGTTGAAGATATCACTATGGTAGTTGATGATGTGGTGCAGGCTACAGGAGGTGAACCGGATAAAGTAATCCAGATACTCCAGGAGGTTCAGAAAAGACTTAATTATCTGCCTTCTGAAGCGCTAAGGCACATTTGTAAGGTAACCAGGATCACAGCTGAGCAAATATCAGGTGTGTCTACTTTTTATTCTCAGTTCAGACATATTCCGGCAGGTAAGCACACAATAAAGATATGTTCGGGAACGGCATGTCATGTAAAGGGAGCTCCGCTAATTTCAGATGCATTTAAAAGGGTTCTGAAAATTGATGACACACGGAATTCTTCACCCGACAATTTGTTTTCAATTGAAGAAGTAGCTTGCCTTGGGTGCTGCACTCTTGCACCTGTTGTTCAGATTGATGAAAAGACTTACGGACATGTGAAACCTACTCAGACTGAAGAGATAATAAATGATTTTCTGAATTCAGGAAACAAAAGCATCAGTCTGGAAGATTCTGATATCAGGGAAGATTTTGATGCTGAAATAAGAATTGGTCTTGGCTCCTGCTGCGTTGCCGGAGGAAGCAAAGAAATCCTGTCTGAGATATCGGAATTAAAGGAAAAGTACGGTCTTAGAATCAGATTGAAACCGGTTGGTTGTGTGGGTGTGTGTAATCAGACTCCCTTACTTGAGATAGTTACAAGGGAAAATGTGCATTTCAGATATACAAAAGTAAGAAAACAGGAGGTTGAGGAGATTCTTCTTAAGCATATCATTCCCAAAGCTATAAACAAAAGAATAAAGTATCGTATTATCGACCTTGTCGACACCTTTCTTTCTGAGGATAAGCTTACCAGTCAGATTAATATAACTGGAGAATTAAGAGAAAAATACCTTAACAACTTTTTGAATTATCAGGTTCATCTCGCCACAAAAAATAGTGGTATGCTTACACCCGACTCATATGAAGAGTATTGTATGCTAGGAGGTTTTGAAGCATTGAATCAATGTCTTAACAAACTGAATAAGAATGAAATAATTAATATCATAACAGAGAGTGGTTTAAGAGGCAGAGGTGGTGCCGGGTTTCCAACCGGGAAAAAATGGGGTATTTCCATAATCCAGAAAGGTGATCCAAAATATGTTGTCTGCAATGGTGATGAAGGAGATCCTGGAGCATTCATGGACAGGATGCTTCTTGAATCGTTTCCATACAGAGTTATTGAAGGCATGCTGATAGCCGGCTTTGCGACGGGAGCAAAAGAAGGAATATTTTATATCAGAGCAGAATACCCGCTTGCAGTCATAAGAATAAGAAAGGCATTGGAACAATGCTACAAAAATGGAATTTTGGGCGACTCTGTTTCCGGTTCTGAGTTTTCATTTAATATAAGCGTTTTCGAAGGGGCCGGGGCATTTGTATGCGGAGAAGAGACTGCCCTCATTTACTCTCTCGAAGGGAAACGGGGTACTCCTCACCTGAGACCACCCTACCCCGTGGTAAAAGGTTTCAATGGTCAGCCTACTCTTGTTAATAACGTAGAAACACTTTCTCTGGTCCCATGGATTATTACAAATGGCGCTATTGCATTTAATTCCATAGGAACTGAAAAAAGCAAGGGAACAAAAGTATTTGCACTTGCCGGGAAAATATCTAAAGGCGGACTGATTGAAGTTCCGATGGGAATAACAATCAGAGAAATCATTGAAAAAATTGGTGATGGTATAGCTGATGGCAGAACGTTCAAGGCTGTGCAGATTGGTGGTCCGTCAGGTGGATGTATACCTGTAAGTGAGGCAGATACACCTATTGATTATGAGGAACTTACAAAGATGGGTGCTATGATGGGCTCCGGTGGAATGGTTGTTCTGGATGACTCAGATTGCATGGTCGATATGGCAAAATACTTCCTTACATTCACTCATAAACAGTCATGCGGAAAATGTACGTTCTGCAGAATCGGAACAAAACAAATGCTGAATATAGTTACCAGATTGAGTGAAGGTAAAGCTGCAATTGCCGAAATAACCGAGCTGGAAAATCTTTGCCAATCAGTGAAGAATGGCAGCTTATGCGGACTTGGAAAGACTTCTCCGAATCCGGTCCTAACAGGCCTGAGATATTTCAGGGAGGAGTACGAAGCCCATACCAGTGGATTATGCCCTGCAAAAAAATGCAAAGATCTTATACGATACGACATTACCGACAAATGTACCGGGTGTACAAAATGTTCTCAGGATTGTCCTGTAAAAGCAATCCCGTTCAACCCTTATGAGAAGCATGAAATAGACCAGGTAATATGTACTAAATGTGATACATGCAGAATAGTTTGTCCGGAGAGCGCTATTGAAATAATCAATATCAATGGTTAAATTTAAAATCAATAATATAGACTTTGAGGCTCCAGAGGGATCCACTATTCTGGATGTTGCCAGAGGTTCAGGCTTATCGATTCCGACACTCTGTCATAAGGAAGGGCTGCCGCATTATTCATCGTGTATGGTATGTCTGGTGAAAGAGAACAGATCAAATAGCTTCATACCATCATGTTCAGCTCAGGTTCAGGAAGGCATGGATATAAACACTAATGGGGAAGAAGTTGTATCGCTTAGGAAAAAAGCAGTTGAAATGCTGTTATCCGAGCACCGCGCAGAATGTGAAGCTCCCTGTAAGGTCGTATGTCCTGCCGGTTATAATATCCCGCTGATGAATCGTCTGATAGCGTCACGGCAATTTGAAGCTGCCATTGAACTGTCCTTGTTAAAAACAAATACAGATGAACTCTTTTGCATTAATTGCCCTGGTTACTGCGAGAATGCATGCCGGAGAAAGAAGGTGGATATGCCTGTTTCTATACGGAATCTGCAACTATTTATTTATTCAGAGACAAATAAAGATAAGCCGGCTCAACTTACAGATATTAAAGATATTAGCAGTGCAATAATTAAAGAAAAGGTTACGACACAAAAGAAACCTGCG
>Ga0209747_1000651_pt1 | contig 18771 bp, 10 predicted proteins | sample BarGraNGADG00311_FD_184498 | JGI IMG/M metagenome (GOLD analysis project Ga0209747, IMG submission 184498) | Arctic peat soil microbial communities from Barrow, Alaska - Barrow Graham LP Ref core NGADG0011-311 (SPAdes) (version 2) | ecosystem: Environmental > Terrestrial > Soil > Wetlands > Peat...
ACTATCATGTACATGCTGGAAACGGGTAGCCCGGTCAGTCGTTCAATAGACGTGGAAGCGCAAAAAAGAACTACGGTTAAGGTTGCGGATGTAGTTGCCAGGGGCCACAACGTCTCCGTCCAGATCACTTCAGACAAGCCGGTAGTGGCTGAAAGGCCTATGTACTTCAACTACGATGGCTGGACCGGCGGGCACGACGTCGTAGGATTCTAGTTTCCCGTCTTGCTTCGCGGCTATCAACGCCGGCGCTCCAGCCACGGAATATATCTTCCCTATCCATTGCGCTTCTGACTGGGCATGATAATCTCCTCCTTACGAGGGTCGCGGCGCGGAGGTTGGACCGATTGAGAGTAGTCCTTTGCCAGGCAGTCCACCGGAGCGACGAGAGGGAAGTAGGTCTTGAGCCGCTCGGCCTTGCTTATATCTCTTCTTATGTAAGCGCGCACTTACCGGAAACAGAGTTCTTCTACGCTGAGAACGTCGATGAGGTACTCTCTCGCGACCCCGAAATCGTGGGAATATCCACTGTATCGCAAAACTATGACGTCGCCAGTCACCTGGCCCGCGAACTCAGAGAGAGATCCTACACTGGGCCGCTGTTGCTGGGTGGGTTCCACATCTCCGCACTGCCGACGAGTCTTTCCTCGGAATTCGACGCCGGGGTAATCGGCGAGGGCGAGCAGACAATGCTCGAGATGGTTCGGCTGGTGGGAGCGCATGGGTTCGGTTCCGGGCATCTGCTTCCGCTCGAACGGCGAGCTGGTGATGACCTCGGCGCGGGAGCAGATCAGGCCGCTGGACCGGATTCCACAACCCGACAGGGATATGCTTTCGGAACTGTGGCCCCCTGTTCGGGGGGGGCGAGCTTCGTCTGTTCACCTCACGCGGATGCCCCTACGATTGCGGATTCTGTTCCTCCTCCCAGTTCTGGAGAACCGCAAGGTTTTTCGGAGCCGAATACGTGTTGCGGGAGATGTCGGACCTGGTGGAGCGCTTCCACCCCGGAAGACTTCTCATCCACGACGACCTGTTCATTGCGAATCGCAACAGATTCAGGGCTATAGCGGAGAGCGCTGGGCCTGGCTGATGAGGTCGAGTATGTGTGCAGCGTACGCGCCGACCGCGTTGATACGGAGACATGCGAGCTGCTCAAGCGCATGAACACCAGATGGGTCACCCTGGGTGTCGAATCCGCCTCCGACCGCGTCCTGGCCTTGATGAACAAGCGCACCAACGTCAAGCAGATACTCCAGGCGCTTCGCCTCCTGCGGCATCATGGAATAGAAGTGGAAGCATGCTTCATCCTGGGGTATCCGGGAGAAACGGTCAAGGACATGAAGGCGACGGTTGCTTTCATCGAGGAGAACTTCGGCACCCTGTTCCGAGACTTCAGCCTGTTCCCCCTGGTGCTGTTCCCGGGGACCCGCGTCTGGGAGGAAGCCGTGCGGGGAGGACTGATAGACGAGAACTTCGATCCCGAGTCGATCAATCGCAGCACCAACAACTTCAATCCGGACCGTTACGTCTTCTTGAACAGCCACGTCCCGCGGGACACGTTTTTATACTACGTGTACACGGTCAGGGAACGATTACGACGTTCCAGCAGGAACCTTAACGAAGCCAGTGAATTCCAGGGCAAGCTCCTGGGTCAGATCGACGCCATGAGCCTCGAGATGGACGAGGCCTCCCGACACCTCGCCAAGCTGGAAGAAGAACTATCACACGAGAAGGAACGTATCGCGATGTTGGAACAAGGCCGCCGAGATCAAAAGAACTCTCTAAAGCGCTTCTTGACCCGCGGGTCCGGTAGATAACGCTCGGGCTTCTCTGCGATCTCACTGAGCTTTGGGCGGTACGCCCCAAGAAGTCCGGTCTGACCAGGAATGCCTCAAACAGCTTGAAATGTCTTCCGATCTCGTATAATTGACGAGACCTGTGGAGATCCTCCAGGGAGAAGGACCCGGACATGGATATCTGTTGGCATTCAACTTTTACAAGGCCGCGCGGCTACGCCATGATAAGCCGGGCTCTGGTCCTGGCTCTCGAAGAAGCCGGCGTCAGGATCAGCTACAGCTATCTCTACGGGCCGGGAACCGTCTTTCCTGTCAGCGAAGAGAAGGTCCTGGACGATGACAGGCTGAACGCCGTCAAGCAGCGCAGGCCCCGGGGCGACTGCCTGCACGTGGTATTCGGCCAGGGGGATGCATTTGAATACGTTGAACATGGCGTCGTCCATCCGAAGTACAGGATCGGCTATACAATGCTGGAGACCAGCGGGCTGCCCAAGGAGTGGGTGCGCCAGGCCAACGAGATGGACGAGGTCTGGACCCCCAGTCCCTTCAACGCCTGGACGTTCAGGAAGAGCGGCGTAAGGCAGCCGATCTGCGTCATGCCGCTCGGCGTTGACACCGACCGCTTCAACCCCCAGGTCCAGGGGTACCCGGTACAGGATGTGTTCACCTTTCTCAGTATCTTCGAGTGGGGAGAGAGGAAAGCCCCCGAAGTCCTGTTTAGAGCATTCAATGAGGCTTTCCGCAGGGACGAACCGGTAGTGCTTCTATGCAAGTACGACAACTACGACGACGCCGTGGAGATCATCCTCCAGATAGACGCCCTGGAGCTCGATCCCGAGGGCGGACAGATCATTTTCATTGCCAACCAGTTGGTGCCCTACCATCAGCTGGCCCAACTCTATCGGTCCGCCGACTGCTTTGTGCTTCCTACCAGGGGCGAGGGCTGGGGAATGCCGATTCTGGAAGCGATGGCCTGCGGCCTGCCCGTCATCGCCACCTACTGGAGCGCACAGCAGACCTTCATGACCGACGCCAACAGCTACCCCCTCCAGGTGGGTAAACTGGCTCCCGCTGTGGCCAAGTGCCCGTACTACGAAGGGTTCAAGTGGGCCGAGCCCGATACCGGCCACCTCAAGCGCCTGTTGAGGCACGTCTTCGAGAACCCTGATGAAGCCAAGGCCAAAGGCGATTGCGCTGCGCTCGATGCAAAGCAGAAATGGTCCCTGGGCTCTTGCGGAAAGCATATCAACGAGCGGCTCCAGGAAATTACCCAGGAGCGCCTCGGCAAGTTCAACCCTTCCTTCACCACTTGGCTTCCCAGGGGCCCCTTTAAACCAAGAATCGGGTTGGACATCTCCCGGGGTGTTGGAGAGCCCGTCACCGGGGTCGGACGTTCCTGCCTGTCCCTGGCACGGAGCCTAACCGTTCTTCCCTCGGAGGAGAATCCCTTCGAATTCCTCCTGCTGCCCGGCCTGGGCGATTTCGTGCACCCTTTGTATCTTGAGAACTATACGTTCGAGGGCGTCCGGCATGATAGCTTTACGTTGTACCGGGGGCCGCTACCCGCCTTTAGCAGCCCCGCACACTACGTGCCGGGCCTGGACCTGGTCCACAGCACCGCCTACATGAAACCGGACACTGAGGACATCCCTCTGGTCGTCACCGTCCACGACCTTACCTTCCTCACCCACCCTGAGTACCACACTGAGGAGAACATCGAGTTCTGCAAGACCAACATGATCCTGGCCATCAACTCGGACTGCAAGTTCATTGCCGTCTCGAAAAACACCAAGAAGGACATGCAGGAGATATACCAGATCGACCCCAAGCGGATTTTCGTCTCCTACAACTCGGTCGACCCGGGCGAGTTCAAGCCGCTTCCGACCCAGCAACTGCGCGGTGTGCTAGACAAGTATGACCTGCCGGAAAGGTTCTTTCTCTCTATTGGCAGCCTTGAGCCGAGAAAGAACCTTAAGACGATTATCGAGGCCATGCAGCTGTATGAAGGCCCGGAGAAGCTGGTCGTGGCCGGCGCCGCGGGCTGGAAGTACTCGGAGCTGTACGAGGCTATCGAGAAAAACAAGGAGCAGGTAACGCTCATTGGCTATGTGCCCCAAGAGGAGCTGCCATTGTTGTACAACGCCGCCCTGGCAACCGTTTATCCCTCTCTCTATGAAGGCTTCGGTCTTCCCATTGTGGAGAGTATGGCCTGCGGCACGCCTGTGATCACATCCAATAACTCTTCCATCCCAGAGGTCGCGGACAACGCCTGCATTCTACTGGACAATCCCACCGACCCCTCGGCGACTGCTGAGGCGATGGCAGAGCTGGCAGGAGACGAGCTCAAGAGGAAACGCCTTTCCGATGCAGGGTTGGAGCGGGCAGCGAGGTTCACTCCCGCCGATACTGCCGCCTCGGTCGTCCGCGTATACGCCGACCTTCTGGGTATTTCGAATTAGCCGTTGCTCAGGGCGGCTTACCGTTGGAATCCACACGTATAAGAAACAAAGAACCGCGCTCCGCCGGCTGCGGACGCGTTACCGTGTTCGTCCGTAGCAGAGTATAATCCTTCCGGCGCTCATTTCCCGTATTGAATCTCCAAGATCCTCGCCTTGAACGCCGAAGCAAATCCTGGGAAGGCGTTCACCTGAGTTTGTGACATCCTCGGAGGAGGTATAATGTGAAATGTGGACGACGCCCCGCCGGGGTAAGGGGAATCGCGGTTTCGCCGAGGAGCAACCGATGGAAGACAGAGAAGTAGACCCTCAGCAGCTAATGGGAGAGATAAGCAAGGCTCTCGATGACCCTTCCTCACTGATAGAGGATTTCGGCGCCATGGAGAGGCCGCCGGTGTTCAACCTCGATTTCATTCATCCTCCCCACGCCCGGAGCCTGAGGATCAACCTGGGGTTGATATCCAAGAACTGGGAGATAGACAGCGAGGTCCCCATCTCTTCTAAGCGAAAGTATGCGGGCAGGTTGGTAATCGTTGTTAAGCACGTTGTACGCTCCCTGACGGCCTGGTATATGAACCCCGTCATCCACGAGATCAGGAAGTTCAACATGCTGGTTACCCGCACCCTCTACGACATCAACAAGAACATCGAAGAGGTAAAAGAACGCCTGGACAACCTCGAGGAGGTCCAGGAACTCCTTGAAGACATCGGGGAGGAAACGGAAGCCGGATCAACACCGGAGAAGGCCTAAACCCCGCGGGTCTACCCTCATTTTGAGTACTGCAGGTCCCCCATAGGGAACAGTCTATTTGCGGGGGGACCTTCCCCCCGCAAATAGATAACCCCCCTGGTCGCTGGTTCGAATCCAGCTAGGATAGAGTGGAATTTGTTTGGAGTGGTGGGCCTAGCTGGATTCGAACCAGCGACCTCACCCTTATCAGGGGTGCGCTCTAACCTGCTGAGCTATAGGCCCAATGAAACTGTAAGGTAACATTATCGGTAGCACCGGGCAAGTGAACGTGCTATCCTTTGAGCACTCCAATAGGGCTCATCCTGGCGACCTTTCGGGACAGTCCCGCCCCCTCACACACATCGACCACGCGGGTAACGTCCTTGTACGCCTCGGGGGCTTCCTCCGCCAACAGCGAAGCCTTGCTCCCGAAAACGAGTATACCCCGTGATTCCAGTCTGCTTTTCAACTCGCCGCCGTTAACAAGCTTCTTGGCCTTGGTCCGGCTCATGGTGCGTCCGGCCCCGTGGCATGTCGAACCGAAGCTCTCGTTCATGGCTGAGCTCGCGCCCACCAGCACGTATGAATGGGTCCCCATATCACCGGGGATCAGCACCGGCTGTCCAACACCCGAGTAGTCCTCGGGGACGTCCGGGTGTCCCGGCGGGAACGATGCCGTGGCTCCCTTTCGGTGCACGCACAATCTCATAGGCCTGCCCTCCACCTGGTGCGTCTCGAACCGCGCTATGTTGTGAGACACGTCGTATAGGAGCTCCATCCCCAGCTTCGTCTCCGCCGTTTTGAACTGGGCCTCGAACGACGTCCTGGTCCAATGCATCATGGCCTGCCTGTTGGATATCGCGAAATTTGCTGCGCAGGCCATCGCGCCCAGATAGTCGTCGGCCTCGGGCGAGCCGATCGGGGCGCAGCCCAGCTGCCTGTCGGGAAGTTCGAGACCGGTCCTGCGCACCACACCGTCCATCACCTTCAGGTAATCGGTGCAGATTTGATGACCTACACCACGGGATCCCGAATGAATCATCACCACGACCTGTTTCTCATCAAGTCCGAATTCCCTGGCAACATCGGGGAGGAATATTTCGTCAACCACTTGGAGTTCCAGGAAATGGTTTCCCGAGCCCAGCGACCCCACCTGGTCGCGGCCCCTCTCGTACGCCCGCTCGCTTACCCTATCGGGATCGGCTCCGGGATAAGCGCCACCGAACTCAATGTGCTCCAGGTCTTCAGGCCTGCCGTACCCGAGCTCTATCATCGAGCGGGCGCCCCCGGTAAAGACCTTTCGCAACAGGGGTTTCGGGGTCTGGATCCTCCCGCGGACACCCAACCCTTTCGGTACGTTTGACGCCAGAGTCGACATCAACTCCCTTAGCACCGGGCGAACATCACCCTCGGTCAGATTCGTCTTCACCAATCGAACGCCGCAGGAGATGTCAAAGCCGACTCCCCCGGGGGAGACGACCCCCTCCTCCGAGAAAGCGGCAACGCCGCCGATAGGAAACCCATAACCCCAATGTATGTCCGGCATCGCCAGTGAAGAGCCCACTATGCCGGGAAGAAAAGCGACGTTCGCCACCTGCTCGAGCGCGCGGTCGCGTCCCGCCATCTCCACAAGCTCCTCGTCCGCGAAGATTGTGCCCGGGACCCTCATCCCCGGCTTGAAAGTCGTCGGGATTTCCCACTTGAAATCCGAGAGCTTCCGCAACCCTTCCATCAACACACCTCACACATCAAAAATAATTCTCGCGAACCACGAATCGTCTCGCCGCTCGACCGTCATCTGGTGGTATGTCGCGGCTTTGATCTCCCCCAGCAGGCGATGCCTCCCCTGGTCAATCTTCTCACCGGACACAGTTGCTTCCAGGTGGAACCTTTCTATCCTTGCTATCTCGAATATCGACAGCAGGAGCTCCTTAGCATCCAACAGATAAAGGAGCTCGTTCAGCCACTCGAACATCAGCTCTTCCAGATCGTTCGCCTCGAGCGTTATGCTCCTGGAGACAGCGGGGGAAACAACGCCGGGTGCGATTATGATGGAATACATCCCCTCCGCCGCGCCGGCGAAAAGGTCAGCGAGGTTATCGGCCTCTACCTCAATGCCAATGTCCGCGGTGTGCTCGATTGTTCTGAACCGCAAGCTCCATCGCCTCGGCAGCTACCGCGCCAGCGGCAGCGTAAAAGTAAAAACGGAACCCCGGCCTGGCTCGCTGTCGACCTCTATTGCTCCTCCCATTGCCTGCACCAACTCCTTGGTTATGTACAGGCCGAGTCCCGAGCCCGGGAAAGATCGCGTCTCCCCGCTGTCGACTTGATAAAACCTGTCGAAAATCCTCTCGAGTTCCTCCGGGGGAATCCCAATACCACGGTCGGTTACGCTCACCTCCGCCATGGAGCCTTCTTGCCGCGCTTCTATCAACACCATACCGCCTTCGGGAGAGAACTTTACCGCGTTCCGAACCAGGTTGCCCAGTGCGACTTCCGTTTTTTCCGGGTCGGCATGCACCAAGATTGGAGATCTTTCGGCCTCGATTTTGATCTCCAGCACCTCGTCCACCGTCCCCTGATCAGCCCGCACGCGTTCGCACAAGTCCACCAGCTCAAAGGTCTCATGCGATACATCGAAGCGACCCTCCTCGATGCGCGACATGTCGAGAATGTTCTCTATCAACCCCTCCAGAGCGACGGCCTTCTTCAGGATTATCTCGATAGATTCCTTCTCGGTATCCGGGTCGATTTCATCGAAGTGCTCTACGATGGTTTTTGCAAAGCCCTCTATTACAGCCAGTGGAGACCGCAGCTCGTGCGAAACGGTCGAGACAAAGTCGGACTTCATTCGGTCTAGCGCCATCAGCTCCCGGTGGGCTTCCTCCAGCGCCTCCAGGTGCCGGCGGGTCTCGTCGTACAGGGCCGCGTTTTCTATTGCCACCCCCGCCTGCCTACCCAGAGCCTCGAGTAAAAGCACGTCCTCGCTTGAGAGCTTGTTGTCACCTTTCTCCATATGGAGCACCAGCACGCCAAGCACCTTGTCGCCGGAGATAAGCGGGACGGCGGCTCCATAGAGCACTCCAAGTATTTTCGCTATCGGATCGCTAACCAGAACAGATTTTATCTCCGGTGTGAGTTCGTCCTCGGCTGGAGCGAGCAAAGCGCGCTTCGTGTCCACCACAACGCTGCCGATACCGTTCCGCAGCGAGAGAGGCGTATCCATCAGCCGGTCAAGATCTATGTTGTAGGACGCGCTCCACTTTAAGTCGTTCGAGCCCGACTGCACCAACGCAACCATCGCGTGCTTGGCGCCCACCGCCCGTGCCGCTTCCGTCGCGGTCCTGCTGAGCAAAGACTGGGGCTCGAGCTCGCCTGAGATCCCCTGCGCGCTGCGGTACAGCAGGGAAAGCCTCTCGTGCTCTGCAGCCAGCTCCTGGTAGATAAGAGCGTTTTCGATGGACACCCCGATTTCGGCGCCCGCCGCGTCGTGGAACCCTTTGTCTCCAGCGTCGAACACGTTCTTCTTGCGGGATCCCAGGCCGATGAAGCCCATCATCTTCTCCCCGCTTCGCAGAGGCATCACGAGCGTCTGCGCAACTCCTGCATCTCTAAGCACGTCCCCAATTGCGGCTTCCAGGCCGCCGGACGCGTCCTCGCCCATCTCCAGAATCGCGGATTCTCTCTGGGTGGCGATCATCTTGTCAACGATGTCCCCCCGCGCCTGGACTCTTTCCAGCGCTTTCATGCCCTGTAAGTCACCCACCTCCGCCACCGGGGTAAACCTCTGCGTCCCCGGTTGGCCCTCAAGGAGTATCATCCCCCCGTCGGCCCCCATCACCTCCGCGGTTACAGTGAGAATGGCCTCCGCGACCGTGTCCAGGTCGAGCGAGCTCGTCGCCGCTTGGACGATCTCATTCAGCGAAGCAAGCTGCTTGGCCCGCCTCTCGGTCTCCGCTTCCGCCTTACGGCGCTCGGTGATGTCCCTCAAGGCCGACAGGATTACTTTCTCACCCGATATGCTGGTCTGCCGGATGGTTACCTCCATGGGGATACTCTCCCCGCTCTCCCTTATTATCGGAACTTCAAACGTGGTAACCCCTTCCTTTAAAACATCGTCGCGCCTCTCTATGTAGAACTCCTTCAAGCCCTCCTCGACGAGGTCCACCATATTCATGCCCAGGAGCTCCTCACGGCTATAGCCCGTATCCACCGTCGCCCGTTCGTTCGCGTCTCGTATCTCGCCCTCGATAGTATGAACAACAAGGGCGTCGCCCGCCGTGGAGAAGAGGGTGGAATAATCCGCGGCGGCGGCGGCCACCGCTTCCTGCATACGTTTGGATTCGGTAATGTCCTTAACGGCGACCAGTATCTCTCCGGCGCCGTCATCAGTCACGCCCAGGGAGGTTATAGACATCACCAGGTCTACAATCGACCCGTCTTTCTTCTCTACCCTCTCTTCCACAACCAAGACGCCTTCCCGATCAAGAGGTTCCATTATGTCTTTAGTCATCTCACCCAGTTGCGAGCTCTCCGGCAGAAGGAACCCCATGGCCCTTCCAATCAACTCCTCCTGGTCATACCCCAACATTTCGCTAACCTGGTTGTTGACCCAGGTGATCACACCGTTTGTCAGCACAAATAGTCCTTCTCCGATGCTCTCAGTGATTCTAGTTCGGAACCTCTCCGATCTTCCAAGCTGCTCGACCCACTGCCTCCTCTCAAGTGCCCTGGAAACCGTGTTGCATATCTCCCGCAAGAGATTCAACTCGTGGGTGGACCAACGGTGCGGGACATCTTCAGAGTTAAAACCGATGGCGCCGGCCACCTGGTCTTTAACAACAACGGGGGCAACCGCTACGCCTGCCGTCTCCATTCCGCCGATTGTCTCGTTTTCAGCCTCCCGAGGAATATCCTTCGTGCTTTCGAACGCTATTTCACTCCGGGAACCGAGTGCCTCCAACCACCACGCCAGCTCCTCCGGTTTAAAAACCTGGAAGGAGTCTCTTTCTTGCTCCGCGCCTTCCGGAACCCACTGAATGACCTTCGATGTGGAGCTACCGCTCTCGGGTACCTCGAAGTAGAACGTCCGTTTCATGCCGAGCAGCTCGCCCGCTCCCTCCAACGTCTCAGCGATCGCCTCATATACATCCTCGGGGTTCACGAACCTCGTTGCGATTGGGACCAAGGCCTCTTCCACCCGCGCCTGCAGCTCGCGCTCCGCCTCCCGCTGCCTGCGCTCCGTGACATCCCTTATCACAAAAATCTGGACGGCGTCTTCGCTGGGCCATCCCACAAGCCCGGACGTTATCTCAATGTGGTGAATCCTCTCTTCCTTGTCTATGACTCGAATGGGGTAATTCGGGATTGTCCGCCCCGTCCTCCAATCGTTCACGAAGTCTTTCGCGGTGCGCTCCTTGTCGTCCGGGTAAACGAATTCGAAAAGGTACTTGCCCTGCGCTTCCTCCTGGTTATACCCCAATATGTCACCCGCGGCGGGGTTCGCGTACAGGATCTCTCCGGCTCGATTCCCCACAACGATAAGGTCACGGCTTGACTCCACGATTGTTCGGTAGCGACCCTCCGACTCGGCAAGCAACCTCTGGGCACGCTCGCGCTCAGTCACATCGCTAACGATTACCATCGCGTCCGCTGTGGGACCCGGCTTTCCCAGAACAGCCGTGGTCGCTTCGAAAAACTTCTCCTCGCCGCTTACAACCACTCGTATAGGGTAGCGCGCCACCCCTTTGCCCGTTTCCCAACCTCGGTAGAACCTCTCGATAACCTGCCTCCGCTCGGATGGGTGGACGACGCTATAGATATTCTGCCCAATTAGCGATTCGGGGGCCTCGCCCATCAACTGCACGCTCGCGGCGTTTGCAAAGAGAACTTTCCCCTTGGGGTCTGTTATGAAGATAGAGTCCCGGGAAGACTCCACCAGAGTGCGGTATCTCTCCTCGGAAGCTCTTAGAGCCTCCTCCGCCATATACGTCTGCGTTACATCCGTGATTGTTACCATTATCACCGGGCGCCCACCCAGTGTGATACGACTGGCAAGTGTATGGGCTCTCAATATGCTGCCGTCTTTGCGCCGTATCTGCAAGTCATAGAATGGAGGTCCCTCTCCAGTCCTGATGTAGTCTTCGGTCAGTTCGGTCGTTCGCTCTCGTTCCTCGGTCACTATCGTTTTCATCACATCTTGCATGGTTCTCAATTCGGACCGATCGTATCCCGACATCTCAAATGTCCGGTCGTTCGCATATATGATCTCTCTACCATCGTGCACCATGAGCCCGAAAAGGCTGCTGTCAGCTAGAGTGCGATATCTTTCCTCGGACTCGCGCAGTTCATCCACCAGATAAGCGTTGCGGATAGCTATTGACGCCTGCCGGGCGAAGCTTTCCATTAGCTCCGCTTCCCGCGCCGTAAACCTTCGTCTGCGGGAGGTCATATCAAGCGACAGGGTGCCGACGAACCTACCCCGCATCACCAACGGCACAATGAGAGCGGACTTTACGCCACGCTCCTTTACCACATAGTCGGGGATTCTCGGGTCGCGCTCTGCGTCGTCTATAACGACCGGCTTAAGAGTCCGTCTGGCTTCGAACATCGCCCCCCCGGTGGAGATGGGCAGGTGATCTATCTTCTCCTCTGTTGAGGACCAATTATCACCGGCCACTTGCCGGAGAACGTTCTTCCCCTCGTCGAAGATCCATATATTGCACAGATCCACCTGGAGGAGCTCCGCCGCGTCCGCGGTAACCTTCACAAGAGCGGATGTCAAGTCGAGCGTCCCGGTCAGGCTCTGCGCGACACGCAGGAGCGCCGTGGCTTCTTTGGCACGCTCCTCCGCTCTGATGCGCAGGCGCGCGTTCTCCGCGCCCAGCTCCAGTGCATCAGCCGCACCCCTTAGTAGTTCCAGCCCAGCAGCTGCTTTATCAGGCTCGAGTTCATTGCCAAGCAGAAGCACCCCCACGGGGTGACCCTCCGCAAATACGGGCACGCCGATAATGCTCTTCAAGCCCTCCGCATCGATGGCGATTTTGATATCCGGATGTACTCTGGTCTCGTGCGACCCTACGATCTCGATTCTCTTTCCGTGGACCGCAGTCGTGGGGAACAAACCTTCCGCCTCGCCGATACCCTTTGCCGGCTCGGCTTTCTCGAAGCCTTTGAGAGCAACGCGATACCCCTCCCTACCCCCCTGCTCAAGCCTATAAGCCACGCCGCAGCGATAACCCGGCAGTGTTAGCAGCGTGCCGAGCGCCACCTCCAACATATCGTCGATATCGGTTGAGGACCCCGCCCTCGCCAGGATGGTGTTGACGACCAGCAGTTCCTCAGCAAGCCTCTCCGCCTCCCTCCTCCTGGCAAACCGCTCGGTCACGTCCTGTCCCAGCGCGATCGCGCCCTCCACCTGGCCTTCTTCCACCATCAATGGGGAATAAGTCCAGGAGATCATCCTCCTCGAACCGGACTTCGCGACAACTGGAATCAGTACCGCTTCGGTCGCTCTCAGCTCTTCGGGGGGCGAACCGAAGTATTCTCTGGCGCGATCGTGGTATTCCTCCGGAACAAGGAAGTTGATCCCGTCGCCCGTTTTAATCTCCGCTTCGCTGTAGCCAGTAATCTTCTCCGCGGCGCGGTTCACAAATGAGATATTTCCATCGTGATCAAGCCCGATTACCAGCGCACTGACGGATTCCAGGAGCGCCTTGGAGAGCTCTCTGGAGCGGCGCATCTCTTTCACCAGCACATTTCTCTCCGGCCGGTCGTTGCTGACCACTGCCATATAGGGCTCGCCGGTAACGGGGCCTTTGATGAACAAGTAGAGATTTTCGCGGTCGGCCCAACCGTCGGCGGTGGACATGGGCATTTGTCTTCTTAAGAGGGATTTGCTCTCCAGGATTTCCTCGAGGGGACAATCGGGACACGGCTCTTTTCCGTTCAGCAGAACTTCATAGCAGGGCTTCCCGACGCTGTTCCCCCAGAGAAACTCCGCCGCGCCGTTCATGTAACCTATCTCGTGACTGGGGGACACAAGAAGGACCGCTGCCTGCGTTGCGTCGACGAACTCTTGAATGGTCTCTAATTGGAAAGAGGTGTTTTCGGCTTTTTCCTTTTTCGGACGAACCATCTTTCTCACCCGAAGCCGGCTTTTACGCGGCCTGATGGATATCGAGCTCCGGGTCAGGCTTCCTCGTCGGCCTCGTATTCTTCCTCGGCGGATCCGCTGTCATCGCCTGAGACCATGAGAGCCACAGCGCTGACCCTATCCTTGTCCTGGACCTTCATGACCTTGACGCCCTGGGTCCCCCGTCCGGTCCTCGGTATCCCGTTGACCGGGACCCGGATGACGATCCCTTCTTGCGATGCCACCACAAGCTCCTGGTTGTCCATAACAACCCTGGCACCTGCAAGCACCCCTTTGACTTCGGTCAGCTTTATGGTCCGAACGCCCTTGCCACCTCTCCTGTGGAGTGGATACACACCACCGGATGTCCTCTTCCCGTACCCGTTAGATGTTATGACGAAAACGTCCGTCCCATCTCCAAGCACTTCCATGGTGAGGACACGGTCGCCCCTATCAAGCTTCATCCCCTTCACCCCGGCCGATACCCTGCCCATCGGGCGACAGTCCTTTTCGCTGAACTTGATGGCCTGGCCTTTCTCCGAAACCATCAGCAGCTCCTGATTGCCGTCGGTGAGCCTGGCTCGAATCATTTCATCCCCAGGGAAAAGCCTTAAAGCTATTATGCCATCCTTGCGCGCTGAATCATACCGCTCGAACGGGGTCTTCTTTACGATGCCGTTCTTGGTGGCAGTAACCAAGTATTTACCGCCCTCGAAGTCCTTGGTTGCTATGACCTCCACTATCTTCTCAGCCGGCTCCAACGGCAGCAGGTTGACCATCGCCTTTCCTTTTGATGTACGGCTGCCCGTCGGAAGCTCGAAAACCTTCAGCCTATACACCTTTCCTTTATTGGAGAAGAAGAGAATGAAATGATGCGTGGTTGTAATAAACAGGTGCTCAACGAAGTCCCCCTCCTTGAGGTCCATCCCCGTCACGCCCCTGCCGCCCCTCTTCTGCTTACGGAATGTGGTGACTGGGACCCGCTTCGCGTATCCCGAGTGCGTAATGCTTATCACCATCTCTTCCTCGGCAATAAGGTCTTCCATGGAGAGGTCTTCGGCTTCCCCCCCGACCTCCGTCCTTCGCTCGTCGGAGTACTTGCTCCTTATCTCCTCCAGTTCATCCTTTATCAGGGCCAGCACCTTCGAGGGATCGGCCAGAATCCCCTTTAATTCCTTTATCCTTTGCCTGAGCTCCTTGAGCTCATCCTTTACTTTTTGCCTCTCCAGACCGGTGAGCCTCTGCAGCCTCATGTCCAAGATGGCTTGTGCCTGCACCTCGCTGAGTTTGAACCTGGTTATCAGTTTGTCGCGTGCCTCGTCCACCGTCTTGGACGCGCGGATCAGCTCGATTGTCTCGTCAATGTTGTCGATCGCTACCAGCAGGCCTTCCAGGATATGGGCCCGCTCCTCCGCCTTGCGCAGGTCAAACCCGGTCCTTCTGGTCACCACTTCCTGCCTGTGCTCGACGTGCTTCTGCAGGAACTCCTTGAGTGGCAGTGTGCGGGGAACGCCGTCGACCAGGGCCAGCATTATGATGCCGAATGAGGTTTGCATCTGGGTGTGCTTGTAAAGCTGGTTAAGAACAACCTCCGGGTCGGCTTCTCGCTTGATCTCGATTACCAACCTCATGCCGCTGCGGTCGGACTCGTCGCGCAGGTCCGATATGCCGGCTATGGTTTTGGATTTAACCAACTGGGCGATCTTCTGGCTTAGCTTAGACTTGTTGACCTGGTAGGGTATCTCCGTTATTACTACCCGCTGCCTTCCACCCTTCACCTGCTCCGTGTGGGCGAGCGCCCGTACCTGGATGATCCCCCGCCCAGTGCTGTATGCCTGTCTTATCCCGGCTTTTCCCATTATGATGCCGCCCGTGGGGAAATCGGGACCTCTCACCCTATCCATCAGGCTGTCGAGCCCCACCTCGGGATCGTCTATAACCGCATTTATCGCGTCGACTACCTCCCCCAGATTGTGCGGCGGGATGTTGGTGGCCATACCTACCGCGATGCCGCTTGAGCCGTTGACGAGCAGGTTGGGGAACTTCCCAGGCAGTGCCACGGGCTCCTGCATTGAGCCATCGTAGTTATCGACAAAATCTACGGTCTCTTTCCTGATGTCGTCCAGCAGCTCGATGGCCACCAGCGCCAACCGTGCCTCCGTGTATCGCATCGCCGCGGCCCTGTCGCCATCAACGGAGCCAAAATTTCCATGGCCGTCAATCAACTCGTAACGGTAGGAGAAGTCCTGCGCCATCCGGACCAGCGTGTCATAGATAGCGGCGTCCCCATGAGGATGGTAGCGCCCCATGACATCCCCGACTACGCGCGCGCACTTTCGGTGCGGGTTCGCCGGCGTCACGCCCGATTCCATCATGCTGTATAGAATTCTCCGGTGGACTGGCTTGAGACCGTCCCTCACGTCAGGCAGGGCTCTTTCGACGATAACGCTCATGGCGTACTCGAGGAACGAACGCTGCATCTCATCTTCAAGCTCGACCGGCTCTACACGGCCGCCAACAAGGTCTATCATCTCTTGATTGCCTTTCTCCCCGGGTCTTTTAGGGCCACCCGACCTTTTTAGATGTCGAGGAACCTAACGTCGGAGGCATGCTCCTGGATAAAGATCCGTCTTGATTCAACGTCGGTGCCCATCAGGGTATTGAAAATCATGTCCGCGGCAACTGCATCCTCGATATTCACCTGAAGGAGGTTCCGCCGGGCCGGATCCATGGTGGTCTCCCACAACTGCTCGGGATTCATCTCTCCCAGACCTTTGAACCTCTGCACCTGTGCTTTCTTGCCGTTGTTCTCCTTTATGATCCGCGCCCTTGCTTCGTCGTCGTACGCGTAGAAGTTCTTCTTGCCGATGGTAAGCCGGTACAGCGGTGGTTGCGCCACGTATATATATCCTTCCTCGATCAGCTCCGGCATGTACCTGTATAAGAAGGTGAGCAGAAGAGTTCGGATGTGAGCACCGTCCACATCCGCGTCCGTCATGATTATCGCCTTGTGATAACGCGCTTTTTCAATATCGAAATCGTCGCGCACGTTTGTCCCCAAGGCCGTTATCAGCGCCTGTATCTCCTGGGAAGAAAATACCCTGCTCGGACCCGCCTTCTCCACGTTTAGTATCTTTCCTCTTAGCGGAAGTATCGCCTGAAAGCTGCGGTCCCGCGCCTGTTTGGCAGACCCCCCCGCGGAGTCGCCCTCGACAAGATAGATCTCGCAGAGCGCCGGGTCTCTTATCGAACAATCCGACAACTTCCCCGGCAGCGAGCTGGACTCGAGTATGCTTTGCCGGCGCACCAGTTCCCTTGCCTGCTTTGCCGCGCTGCGCGCACGCAACGCCGTGAGGGCTTTGTTTATTATGCTCTTCGCGTCTCCCGGGTTTTCCTCAAGGAACTCCGAAAGCTTTGAGTTAACGGTTGATTCAACGAAACCCTTTATGTCCGGATTGCCCAACCTTGTCTTGGTCTGGCCCTCAAACTGCGGCTCCTGCATTTTCACGCTGACTATCGCGGTAAGCCCTTCTCTCACATCCTCTCCCGAGAGGCTCCCGTCCTTTTCCTTGACCAAGCTGCGGGTCTTGGCGTAGTCGTTGATCGTCCTTGTAAGGGCCGCCTTAAAGCCGACCAGATGGCTGCCACCCTCGTGGGTGTTTATGTTGTTGGTGAACGTAAAAATGTTGTCAATATATCCGCCGTTGTACTGGACGGCCACCTCTACTTCTGCGTCCTCCCTTGCCCCCTGTATGTAGATCACTCTTTTTTGGATGATCTCCTTAGAGGCATTCAGGAATTTCACGAAGTCAACTATCCCGCCCTTGTATTTGTATGTTTCCTCCCTGGGCTGCCCGGGTATCCTCTTGTCCTCAAAGACTATCTCGAGCCCGCCATTCAAGTAGGCGACCTCACGCATCCTCTGCGCTATTGTGTCGAACTTAAAATCCAACTCTTCGAAGATATCCCCATCTGGCTTGAACTTGATGATTGTGCCGGTCTTGTCGGTTTTGGCTATCTTCTCAAGCTGCGTCTCCGCCTTTCCCCTGGCAAACTTCTGAGAATAGACCGCGCCGTCCCTTCCCACCTGCACCTCCAGCCACTCTGACAGGGCGTTTACCACTGAAAGCCCCACTCCGTGAAGGCCTCCAGCCACTTTGTACCCGCCGCCGCCGAACTTCCCGCCGGCGTGCAGCATAGTCAACACAACCTCCACCGCCGACTTCTTGAATCTTGGCATCTCACCGACCGGTATCCCCCGCCCGTCGTCGATCACCGTGACCGATCCATCCTCCTCGAGAGTGGCGCGTACGTGCTTGCAGTGCCCCGCCATTGCTTCATCGATCGAGTTGTCGATCACTTCGTAGACCAGGTGGTGGAGGCCCCTGGCTCCGGTCGATCCCACATACATCCCCGGTCTCTTTCGTACGGCCTCCAGCCCGTCCAAGACCGTAATACTTTTAGCGTCGTATGCTTCCTCAAGCTCTTTTTCTTCCAACTACTTCCACCTCTTTACGGAAAGATTTGCGCGTTTCGAGGCCATGCGAGATTTTGGAAAGTGACTTGTGTTTCAAGGCTGGACCTCATGTCTTTATTATACCATTTGTGTCGCCCACTTTGGGCTTAATTATGCAAAATCTTGAGCTTATCGCCCGTCAGGCTTGCCCTGCTTGCTTGCTACGCTCGCTTTCAGCAGTCGCTCAAGGGCATTTCTCGTCTCCGCTTGTCCTATGGATTCCAGCTCGCCTTTTACCTCTGCCCCAAGCACAACGGACTCTCCTCCTTCGGGATTCTCCTCTGCCCCGGCTAACTTTACTCCTCTTTCTCCAGGCCGTGCGCCTTCCGTCTTGGCTTGAATCCTTATCTTTTGCACGTCTCCCTTGCCTATTACTGCTTCTATTCCCTTCAGCAGTGCCGCCGTCTGGATGCTGAGCTCAGCGGCCCAGGACGGCCCGTCCGCGGACACGGTCAGCGTTCGTCTCGCCAGCCTGGTCGGCGAGCTATGCTCCCCTTCTCTGTCGCCCGCAATGCCCCTCCAATTAATCTTCAACAACTCCAGCTTGCGCCTCTTTCCCTTGAAAGAGGGGACGCTTCTGCTCGCCATTATATCTCCGAGGCTCTCCGGCTCAGTCAACTCCTACTCTCCCGTTCTTCACCCTAAATACTTTCACCCTATCTCTTGCCTTTTCCTCAGGTAATTCGGTTGTGGTAATTAAGGCCTGGCTCCCCGAACCCGCTACCTCCAATACCCCCCGCCGCCTGTCCCTATCCAGCTCGGATAGTACGTCGTCCAGCAGCAGGATCGGCAGTTTCCCCGTCTCTCTCTCCAAATATCCCTTCTGTATAATCCTCATACAAAAGGCGATCGTTCTCTGTTCCCCTTGGGAGGCTGAAAACCTTGCGTCCCTCCCCCCCAGTGTTATTTCAACTTCATCCCTGTGTGGACCTATGACCGTAGTCCTGGCCCCCTCTTCTATAGAGGCAGTCTTTTCCAACTCTTCCCTCATCCTCTCCTCAACAGTTGAAACCGACCCCCCCGGTTCAAACGTGCACTTGTAATTCACTCTGATATCTCTCTCCTCGCCCGAAACCTCGTAGTAGGCTTGCTCGATTTTCTCGCCTATCTCCTTTACCATCCTGACTCTTGCCCCCACAATC
>Ga0209747_1000652_pt1 | contig 18768 bp, 14 predicted proteins | sample BarGraNGADG00311_FD_184498 | JGI IMG/M metagenome (GOLD analysis project Ga0209747, IMG submission 184498) | Arctic peat soil microbial communities from Barrow, Alaska - Barrow Graham LP Ref core NGADG0011-311 (SPAdes) (version 2) | ecosystem: Environmental > Terrestrial > Soil > Wetlands > Peat...
GCCTGGCACCCGTCTAATTTCTAGTTTCCTCCCGACTATTTACCTCCGCCGGGGGTCGACCCCCTATGCAGGAGCCTGACCCCATGCGGATGCGGGGGGTTGACCCTCTTGCTCCTAAAGCTCGAGGTAGGAATGGGCGTAGAGGGTCTCCTCGTTGAGGATCCTTACAGTCTTTACGATCTTCAGGATCTCGGGGTCGCTCTCGTCCACCGACTCGCCGTTCACTATCTTCTCTACGATCTGGTAGTCGTTGTTCTTGTTAATGATGCCCATCAGTTCCTCATCGTTAGGGTCGACTATGGAGGCGGTCAGGCCCTTGGCCATGAGGACGGCGAGCAGCGTGCGGTTGATCAGGCTGGCTATGCTCTCGTCCGGTACCCCATTGGAAACATTTGACAATCCAACAACCGTCCCAGGGCAGGGATCGAACTCCGCGAAGACGCCCTGTAGCATATCCATGGCGTCGATCAACCCATGCACTTGATCCTGGGCCACGCTGATGGGGAGGACTATGGGGTCGATGAGCAGCTTCTCCATGGGTATGCCGTTCTCCTGAGCCGCCATTATTATGTTGTAGGCGACCTCGACGCGCTCGTTGGCGTCGCGGGGAATGTTGCCCGAATCGTTGAGGACCAGCCCGACCACCCAAGTACTCCGCTCTACCGCCAGCGGCATGAGTGCCGCGATGCGATCCGCCTGGGAAGATATGGAATTGATCATCACTTCGCCCTTGACCACTTCGAGCCCGGCCTTCATGGCATCTACATTCATAGTGTCCAGAGCAAGCGGGATATCCGTAACTTCCTGTACCGTTTCCACCACGAACTTCATACGCTCCGGACCTTGCTTGGTCGCCGGACCAAGGTTTATGTCCAGCCAGTTGGCTCCTCCCTCAACCTGGAGCAAGGCCATCTCCTGGATGGGCTTTTTGTCGAACTCCTTCATCGCCTGGCCAATCTTCGTCATCATTACATTGACCTTTTCACCGATGACAAGCATTTGTTCCTCCTTAGTTCTCCTTGTGGTCGACGCGACGATCCACCATTATTTCCTGATCTATTTCCTGATCTTTCATAAGTTCTCCCGCCCGGTAGGAACTCCGGATGAAGGGCGCGGAGGCGACGACGGGAATCCCCGCCTCCCTGGCCTCGCCGGCCATCTCCTCAAACTCGGCGGGAGAGACAAATCTTTCCACTTTCAGCTGTTCCCTGGAGGGCCTCAGGTATTGGCCCAAGGTGAGCATGCGGCATTCGGCCCCAGCCAGGTCGTAAAAGGCCCGCCGCAGCTGCTCGCGCGTCTCGCCCAGGCCCACCATCAGTCCACTCTTGGTTATGATCTGCGGCGCAATTTCGCGAGCATCTCTCAACAGCGCGAGCGATACGCGATAATCGGCCATGGGCCTCACTCGCGGATACAACTCCTCCACTGTTTCCATATTATGGTTAAATACATCCGGCTTCGCCATGAGAACGGTCGCCAGATACCGCTTGTTTCCTTTGAAATCTGGTGTTAAGACCTCTACTGTCGCCCGGGGCAGTTCCTCTCTCACAGCTTGTATTGCTAAGGCGAAATGCCCGGCCCCGCCATCCGGCAGATCGTCCCTGGTGACACTGGTCATCACCACATGCTCGAGGCCTATTGCCGCCGCCGCTCGGGCGATCTTTCCGGGCTCCCCCGCATCAAGTGGCTCGGGCGTCCCTTTCGTCACAGAGCAGAAGGAACAGTTTCGGGTGCAGATATCCCCCATGAGAAGGAAGGTCGCGGTGCGGGACGAGAAGCACTCCATGCGATTGGGGCACTTGGCGCTGCGGCAAACGGTGTGCAGTCCGAGGTCGCTGAGGATGCCATCAACCTCCGTGAGATTTTTCCCGGCCCTCATCGGTTGGTGCAACCATCTCGGCAGGCGGCAATCGTAGTGCCGCTCCCTTTCCTGCGCTTTCTGCAAAATTTCTTCTCCCATCGATTTACTCTCCGCCGCGAAGCAAGGACACCACGTTCTCCGTCAGCGTGTAGGCCTTCTCCGCCAAAGTGCCGTTCACACCCTCGAGACCACAGGCCGGCGTTATCATGGCTCTCTCCCGCAGCAGATCGCGATCCACTCCCCGGGACGCCAGGAGTTCGACTCCCTCTTCGAAACGGGCGGCCAGGCTCTCGGCCGTCTCGGCTTTCATCCCCTCGTTATTGGGTACCAGGCCCCAGGCCAGAGCTCCCCCCTCCTGCAGGAACTTCGCCAATTCCCCCGGATACAGCGCCATGCTTTCCATATATTGGTAAGCATCAAAATTCACGACATCCAGGCCCGATCTATACAGCAAGGTCCAATCGGTATTGCCGCAGCAATGTGACCCGGTCAGGCAGGTCAGTCCTTCCGTGCATTGCCTTATGTAATCGACCACGTCTTCAGCGCTCACGGCAACCAGGGCGGATCCGACCGAAACCAGGTAGGGTTCATCGAAAAAGATGAGTACCTGTCTCGCCCTCCCGGTCTCCCGCAGGAAGGCCTCCATCCAGCGTGCCTTCAGGTTCAGCAGCTTGAGCATGGCGTCGCACAATGCGTCGTTGTACAGGATCGGGCGGTTGTTCTCGTCAAGCACGGTTAGCCCGAAGCTTATGGGACCTGTTATCTGGCCCTTGAGGACGCCATAGGTCTTTCCCTCTGCCTTGACCCTGTCCGCAAAGGCGTACAACCCTGCCGCATAATCCCGGCTTATGCCGAAGCCCGAATGGTCTCCATCCAGGTAGGCACGGTAGACCCCTTCGATCTCGGGTAGCAGGTCCCGCGATGTGTCGCAGTAGACCTTGCGCTTTTCGGAATCGACTACCACCCCGGGAAGGCCCTCGCTGTACTGCGCATACATGTTCTCGCGAAAATCGCGCTGTGGCAGCTGCGGCCAGGCCGGGCATTCCCTCAGATGTTTCAGGGTGACTTCGACCGCTTCTTCCGGGTCGGTGTAGGGAAGGCTACCTATGGCCGTCGCCATCATCGCAGGCTCCCAGGACACCATGCCCACCTCATTTCTCCGAGTGTCCCAGTGCCTTTGCATTTCCGAATGCACAGGCCTGGCACCGGTCAAAATCTAAAAGAGATAACAGTGAAATGCTCAGGGGGAGGCCGAGAGCCTCCCCCTCCACAACTACATCTTGGCTATATCCACCCCGGCCTCTTCGAGGATCTTGGGCACTGCGCCCTCTTTCCCGATGGCCATGATGTGGACGCCGTCGCAGAGCTTCTCGTCGATGCACTGGCGAATCTGGCGCGCCAATATCCTGATGCCGGTGTTCATGGCCTCGCCCTTGGGGGCCTCCGACATTTCCTGTACCAAGTTGTCAGGCACGAATACGCCGGGAACGTTGGCGTTCATGTACCTGATAGCGCCCATGCTCGTCAGCAGCACCAGGCCGGCGCATATCTTGACCTTATCGTCGATTTTGCGCGCCGCTTCCATGAAGCGCTTGAAGTTTTCCATGTCATAGACGGCCTGGGTCTGAAACCACTGCGCTCCGGCTTCGATCTTCTTCTCGAACTTGATCATCTGGGGCTCGATGGGATGGGCCTCAGGCGTAACGATGGCGCCCTTGTAAAACTCGACGCCGCCGCCCAGTTCGTTGCCACCGGTGTCCTTGCCCGCTTCCATGCCGCTGATCAGCTGCAGGAGCTGCACGCTCTCGAGGTCGAATACCGCCTTGGCCTCCTTGTGGTCGCCTACCGGTATAGAGTCGCCGGTGAGACAGAGCACGCTGCGGATGCCGCGCGTGTAGGCGAAGAGCAGGTCGGCCTCGATGGCCATCCGGTTGCGGTCACGGCAGGTGACCTGCAGGTTGGGCTCGCCACCGTGCTCCTTGATGATGAGCGCGGTGCCCAGGGAGGGATAACGCATGACCGAGGACTGATTGTCCGTGATATTCATGGCGTGGACCTTGTCCTTGATAAGGTCGATGTGCTCGATCATCTCATCGATATCGGTGCCCTTCGGCGGCCCGATCTCGCCGCTGACCAGGAACTTGCCCGATTCCATTATCTCCTTAATGCCGGGCTTGGTATGCTTTTCGATAAGTAACGTCATCCTATTCACCCCCCTCGCCCTTTTTCTCGAATATGACCTTGCCGGGCTTCATGCTGGCCTGCCAGTTCTTGAGCCCGTAGATCTTGCGGAAGCGGTCGAGCTTGCCCATCTTGTCCAGCTGGTTGTAGATAAGCGTCCAGCCGCAGTCCTTCTCCTTATCCGTCTCGCACTTGCCCTCGTCGGTGCCGCCGCAGGGCCCGTTCAAGATGCCCTTGTGGCAGCGGGTCACCGGGCAGATGGCGCCGAAGTCCTCGAGCACGCAATCGCCGCAGAGGGAGCACTTCTCGGTGAACTGCCCCTGCCTGAGAATGTTGCCGAGGAAGACGGTGTTCGCGGAAGGGTGCACGGCCTTCTCGGTCGCCTCGCGCACGGATTGGGTGCCGGCGCCGCAGCACATGACCAGGAAACTGTCGGCCGATTCCACGGCCTCCTTGTTCTCCCGGAACTTGCGCTTGGTGTTGAGCTCGTGGCAGACCTCATCGTACACGGTGGTACCGGTTACGGTCTTTCCCTCCGCCTCCAGCTTGGCTTTCATCTCGGCCACCTGGTCCTCCCCACCGGTCTCGCAGGTGGTGGCACAGTTGCCGCAGCCGACGATGAACACCTTGTCCTCGCCCTCGAGTTGCTGCAGGACCTCCTCGAAGGGCTTCGATGTAGTGATTATCATCTCTTAAGTTCCTCCTCTAAGCTGTGATCGCTGGTGCGTATTTAGCTGGATAGCTGGCGCAAAAACGCCGGTATGTCGGCCGCTTCCCTGGTGCCTATGACTATCTCCCAATCCGGGAGCTCTTCTTCCAGCTCGCCCGAGATCTGGGCCACGTAGCCGGGTATGACCAGCTTGCGATGTTTGACCTTGTCGGCGATCCCCGAGGTGTTGATAAACTTGGCGATGGCCTCGGGCACGAACTTGCCCGCCGCCCACGCCGTCAGGACCGACTGCCCGTCCACGTCCACCACTCCCAGCCATGCCGGGATCTTGCTTCCCTCGATCTCGCCGGAAACGATAAAGTAGGTGAGCGAGAAGTTGGTGGTCACCAGCACCGGACTGTTCTCGTCCGGAGCGCCGATCTCGTAGAACTTGGAATCGACCGCCATCGGGCGCTGCGGGTCGGTGTAGATGTTGAGGCCGAGTACCAGCAGCGGGTACATCCTCCACGCCTCGGCATGGGAGAGGTTCACGATCCCACTGTACTTGCATATATACATGCCGGCCAACGCCGTCTCGTACAATTCGTCGTCGGTCTCTTCGCAAGGGAAGGTTATGGTCGGGAAACCGAAGGCGGTGAATTTAGCATTCAGGGCGGCGCGGCGAATGGCCACCAGGTCCTTGAATGTCTGGCCCGCCTGGCGCGGCGCCGGGTCGAGAACCAGATCCTTTACGCCCATGCCGGTCAGCTTGTCCGACAGCGCGGCCAGCTTATCGAGGTCGTCCGCCTTGACCGCCAGGGGCAGGTCCTTCTCCTTGGCCAGTGCGCCCATGGCATCGGCGTTGGCTTCGGTGGCGGCATAGATCAGCGGGCGAATATCCCCCGCCGCCTCCAGCCCGGCCTTCATAACGTCGACGTCCTCGCTTATGAGGATCAAGGGCTTCTTGGTGGCGCCCTTAACCTTCTCGATCAACGCCTTGAACTTGCCGGCGTCTCCGGATGCCGATTTAACCGTTACGGCTCCGACCTTGAGGATCACGCCTACGCGCTCGTGCTCGCACTCGTTGACCTGCTTCAGCAGCTCGTCGACCTTGGCGTCATCCTCCTCATCGCTTATGACCACACTCAAGACTGCAGGATTGAAGAAGGTCTTCTCGTGACGGAAGAGCACTAGTTCCTCTCCAACCTTGAAGGCCTCATCCCCGACTCCGACGGTGACCCCGCGGATGGGAGGAGCACTGGCCTCGGCCAGCTCGGCCCGCACCTCATCCGTTACATAGGGGCAATCGTCCAGCGACGCCTGTCCAGCCGCCAGCTTCATGGCGAAGGCGAGGCAAGTCGGGAAGTTGCATTCTTTGCAGTTGGTCTTGGGTAACTTCTTGAAGATATCCAAGCCCGAAAGTCCCATCGTTACGCTCCTTCCTCCTAATTCTCCGGGTGTCCCAGTGCCTAAACTCATTTTCCGGCGTGTCAGCGCCTAAACATTTCCCAATGTTTGGGTCTGATACCCGTCAAAATCCTTGAGGCCTGGCACCCGTCTTTCTTTAAACTCCCACATTGTTATTTTCGAAGAAGGAGGGAAGGGCTGCTCCCCTCCTTGCTTTATCCTTACACCAGCATCGGGTCCATGGTCAGGGCGGGATGCCCCTTCTCCTCCAGCCAGGGGAGGATGGCGTCCTCGTCAACGCCGACTTCCTCGTCGGCTATCTTGTCCAGGAAATCGGGGTCTCCGATCTCCTCGCAGCGCTTGGTCAGCTGCTCCTTGAGCGTCTCCTTCAGCTCCTTGGGCATCCAGACGATGCGCTCGAAGCCGCCGTTCGCTGAGATGAACTTCTTGGAGGTTATGTAGACCTTGCCGATGCCGATGAAGCCCGGGGTCTGGTTTCCGCCCCCGACCGAGTTGGCCAGGGTGGAGAAGCTCATGCCGCAGGGGGTCATGCCGGTGTGCTCGCGGTTGACTATCATGACGCCGTTGCACATAGGAAGGAAGGCCACGATGCCCTCGAAGCACCCGCATGAGGTCATGGGGTCCTCCATCATGGAGTACATCTGAACGTCCGTAATGTTGTTGCCCGATTGATTCCTGACGAACTCGTTGATGGCCGGCCAGATTCCCTTCTCGGCGTCGGCGACGTCGCCCTTCTTGACCGGCTGGTTCGGGCCGGTCGGGTCGATTTCGTACGCGGCCTTGCCGTCCAGCCAGTTATAGGCTCCGCACAGTCCGAGGCGCTCCGGCGATATGACGCAGACGTGGGTAGGTGCGAAAGACTGGCACAACGTGCAGGAGTAGAACAGGTCAACCGACTCGTCGCTCATGCCCGCGGTCTTCTCGTCGCGGTAGCGGTAGGCCACCCTCGCCGTCGCCTCCCACTCCTCGACGTCCTTGGCGTTGGTGTAGATGGTTACCTGCACCTTGTCGACGATGGACGGAAAGTCGTTGATCAGCTTGGCGCGGATGATCTCGCCGTAGTGCCTGATCTTGAAGCCCTTGGCCTGGGCCTTCTTGCTGATGCGGGTCCAGACGATGTCGCGCTGGCCCATGTGCCAGATGCCCTCGGCGCCGTTGATCAGGTGGTGGAGCTGGCGCTCGAGGATAGACTCGAAGTCCTCCTGCATCTTGCGCCCGGCCACCTCGACCACGATACCCAGGGGAAGCGCCGCGCCCTGCTCGACGTCGTCTATCTCCGGCCCGACGACCTCGATCTTGCCGTCGGTGACCTCGTCCATCTCCCTCATCTTGGCGTACTCGAAGGCGGGGGTGATGTTGCCGCCGAACTGGATGTACATGTCGTCCTTGCGGATGACCTCACCCTCGAAGGCGGGACCGTAGGCCATCGGTATGGGGATCTGCGCGATCTGAATCTTCAGTCCCCTTACCTCGACGCACCTCTGCACGATTTCCTCTTCCTTAATATCGGACACTACGTGCTCGTAGGTGCATACGCCGGTGGGGAGGATCTCGGGTATCTTGGTGTTGGCTATGGTGGGGAACCCGTAGTTGATGGCGCCTGCCGCATAGGCGTACTTCTGCTCATCGACGTAGTCGAGGGCGAGTACGAAGGCGAAAATGCGGTTCTTGTTGTAGCGCAGCACCTTCGAGAAGTCGCCCGGTTGTGCGCCGCCGAAGGACATGGCCGCGCGGGCGGCAAACCCCAGCGAATAAACCGCTGAGGACATCTCCTTGCCATAGGGCACGATGCGGGTGTCCCACCCGAGCTGCCGCTCCCTTTCGACCAGCTGCTCGGTGATGGTCTTGCCCTGGATATTGCCCGACATCCAGACATAGAGGTTTTTCTCCAGCAGCTCGACCACTATCTTGTCGGCCATCTCTGCCGTCGAGGCCAGGCCGACCAGCGCGCAGAACCCGGGGGCGGTTCCATCGACGAACTCAACCCCGCGCTCGCGCATGATTACATCGTCGGCCGCGCCCAACCAGAGGTCGTCGACCGGCGGATTGGATACGTACTTGCACCCTTCTATCACTTCGCCGGCGAAGAGGGTGGCTATCCCGGCGTCCAGGGTGTGCCCCAGGTAGGGAACCCAGTGGCCCTGCCGCGGTACCGGGGGAAGGAGGTCCTTGGCCAGGTCGAGCGCCTTGGCCATATCTTCTACCTTCCCCACCTTCATGCCGGAGAGAGCGTAGATGATGGGCAGGTAATAACCAGTGTTCGGGAACTCTACTGCCGCGGTCGCCCCGGCCGATTCCATGGCCTCGCCCAGCATGCGTTCGGCCTCGGCTACCTCTTTGTAGGCCCCCTTGATTGCTGCGGTTGCGATTATCCTACTCATTAGATTTTCAACTCCCTGCGCATGGCCATGTCGTAAAGCACCCGTTCTCTCTTGGCGGAGATGCCCAGGGCCTCACGCTTACCGTCGATTAAGGTCAGAAGCTTGCCGACCATCTTCTCCGGGTCCGCCTCGAAATGCCATGAGTTCTTGTAGATATCGTTGTACTTCTCAAAAAGAAACTCGGTCACGTTCTTGCTGCCGGTGGTCGGCCAGCTGACGCCGAACACGACGGCAGCGCCCGATGCGACGAAGTACTGGCCGATGGCGATGGCCTTCTCGCTCATCCACTCGGGAGCGCAACCCACCGCCGGCAGGTCGCTTATGTCGTCTCCCAGGCCTCCCTCGTGCACCATGGCCGTCAAGGCGATGAGAATGCGGCTGTTGTCCACGCAGGAGCCGAGGTGCAGCACCGGCGGGATTCCTACCGCTTCACAGACCTCCCATAGCCCTTGCGGGCAGATGTCGCGCGCGACTTCGGGAAGCATGAGTCCGGCCTTGGCCACCGACTGGGCGGCGCAACCGGTCATGACCACCAGGCAGCCGTTCGCGATCAGTTCGCGCACCACCCTGACGTTGATGTCGTCGTGCTTCACCCTGGGGTTGTTGCAGCCCACCACTCCGACCACCCCGCGAATACGGCCGTCGATAACGGCGTCGTTGAGCGGGCGGTAGGAGGCGCGGAACTTGCCACCCAGCATGTAGTTGATGTACTCGTGGTTGAATCCCGCGATCAGGGACTCGGTATTATGCGGAATGGCCACTTTGCCGCGTTTGGGGTAATTATCGATGGCCGCAGATACTATCTCCTTGGCTATGTCCAGGGCGTGGTCCTCGTGGAACTCGATGTGCTTCGCGAAGGGCATCTTGGCCTTGGGCGAAGTGGTGATGATGTCGGTGTGGATGCAGTTGGCGATCTGTCCTATGCCCTGATACACGCACTGCACGTCCACCACCATGGCCTCAACCGCACCAGTCAGCAAAGCGAGCTCTTGCTGGAGCACGTTGCCGGCGATGGGAATGCCGTGGCGGGTAAGCATCTCGTTGGCGGTGCAGCAGATGCCGGAGAGGTTGATGCCTTTGGCGCCCACGCTCTTGGCCTTCTCCTGCATCTCGGGCAGGCTCGTGGCCAAAACGATCATCTCTGACAGCAACGGCTCATGGCCGTGCACGATGATGTTGACCTCGTCCTCCTTGAGCACGCCGAGGTTGACCTTGCTCTCGATGGGGACCGGGGTTTCGAACATTATGTCCTGCAGCTCGGTGCCTATCATGGAACCACCCCAGCCGTCGGCGAGGGCGCAGCGGGAAGCCTGCAAGAGGATGTTCTTGTATTCCTGATCCACGCCGACCGACGTACGATGCATTAATTCGACAACTTCGCGGTCGATGCCCCTGGGAAATATTCCCAGCTGGCGCCAGATCTCCTTGCGCGGCTCGGGAGCCCGTTGCGCGAAGGCCAATTCGCCTTCCTGCTGCCCGAACATGGCAACGCAGCGCTCGCCCACCTCGAGGGCTATATCCTCGATGGAACGCTCGCCGATCTCTATATCCAGGTCGGCGGCCACCTCGAGCAATTTGATGCGGTCCTTGATTCCGTAGTCCGTGGCCTCGCCCTTGGCCGCCATTACCAGAGTTTCGGCAACGGCACGGCCGTGGTCGGAGTGGGCCGAGGATCCCCCGGCAACCATGCGGGCGAAGTTGCGGGCGACGATGGTATCCATGGTCGCACCACAAACGCCCCGGCTCTCGTCGGGCTTCTTGGGATTGATTCGGCAGGGCCCCATGTTGCAGATGCGGCAGCAGCTTCCGGCCTCTCCAAAGGCGCATCCTTTCTGCTGCTGCACGCGGTCGAAGGCGGTCTCCTGGCCTTCCTCCGCCGCTTTCTTCAGCATCTCCAACGAGGCCTCACATGCTGTAAGTTCCTCGTATTCTGCCATTTGGTTCTTCCTCCTAGTTTTCCCGGGCCTCAGTGCCTCCTGATTTTCCGGGTGTCCCAGCGCCTCTGCATTTCCGAATGCATGGGCCTGGCACCCGTCTAATCTTTGGGTCTGATACCCGTCTACATCTATATTTCAAACGCCTACGCGCACAGATCGGCGATAAGCTGCTTGGTCAAACGGATGGATTCGGGATGCCTGAGAACCAGGATGTCCGCCCCGGCCAGGAGGAGGGCCAGCGCCGTAATGGTCTCCCACATGATTCCGCGCTTCTCCGGGTCGCCCCACTCGGGGTACTCTTCCTGCGAGCTCTTGGCTTCCTTGGTCTTCCATGCCTGGAAGCCGACATTGCCCATTAGTGGCATCTGGGTCATCGAGTCGTCCTGCATCAGGGCTGCTATCTTCAGGCGCTCCATCACCGAGTAGGTATACTCAAGCCCGTAGCCCAAGGCACCCGTCGTCGGGTCGATGATGAGCTTATCCGCTTCCATACCCAGGTTGGTCAGGAGTATGTTCAGTTGCTTGGCCAGGTTGACGTCGATGGGAGTCATTCCAACCACGGTCTGCTTGTAACCGATGGCCGGGGCCCCTATTTTCTTGAAATTCTCCTCCTTGGCCGGGCCAAGTACCAGGTTCTTGCCATCGGCCTTGGTGGCCACGACCTTCATTACGTCCGCGTCCTTCTCGAGATCCTCGGTGCCATAAACGATGAGGGGGACATCGATCGCCTCCTCAACCTTGAGCACTGTGTCAGCGGCTTGTTCCGCCGAACCGTTGGTCGCCTTGGGATCGGTCGAGGTAAGCAGCAGAAAAACCGCGTCCGCTCCCCAGTCATTAACGGCCTTCTTGGCCCACGCCACAGGGTCGTTCTTGACGTCGCCGAGCGCCTTCTCCAACGCCGGGGGAAGCTCCCCCACCTCGTCGGAAACCTCGGCAGCAACTATGGGCGAGTTCGGCATCTGTCCCTCCCAAAGATGGAAGGGAAGGCAATTCTCGCCGCCTTCTTTCTTGGCCTTGCTGCCAGTGCCCAGCTCTACCTCGCGGACTTTGCCCTTGGCTGTTTCCGTCGGTAGATTGAAAGCCATCTCAACTCTCCTTTCCAATATCCATTACCTACCAGTGTAATAATACGTCGTCTAATCTCTGACCGCTTTGTCTTATATCATTCATTTCCCGAGTGTCCCAGTGCCTGTGCCTTATTTCCGGGTGTCCCAGTGCCTCTGCATTTCCGAATGCATGGGCCTGGCACCCGTCTAATCTTTGGGCCTCGCACCCGTCAAATAATTCCATGCTTAATTTTGCATGCGCGGAGCGCGTTTTTCATGAGCATGCGGTTGGTCACCGACCCCACTCCGCCCGGCACCTGCGTGATGGCCTTGGCCTTGTCCTTTACGGCGTCGAATGATACATCGCCGACTGTCTTGGTCTTGGGCTTGCCCTTGTCGTTGAGCACCGGCTCGCCCTTGTCATCGAGGACCTTTACGCGATTTATGCCGACGTCGATTACGATGGCGCCTTCCTTCACCTGAGCGGGCCCGATCAGGTCGGCCTTGCCCGCCGCTACGATGAGGATGTCCGCCATAGTGGTATGTTTTTCCAGGTTACCCTTCATGCTGGTGAAAACGTGGGCCACGGTTGTCGTTGCGTTCCGGTTCAGCACCAGAAAGGCAAGCGGCTTGCCGACGATGTTGGAGTGGCCGACTACGCAGATCTCCGCGCCCTCGTAGAAATCCTTGGGCTCTACATTCTGCTTCTTGGCATAACGATCGAGTATCTCGATCACGGCCGAGGGGGTGGCCGGCGGGAAGGACGGTTCGCCCAGGGCCAGCTTTCCCATGTTAAAAGGATGGAAACAATCGATGTCCTTGTTGACGTCGATGGAATTAATTACAGCACTATCCGAGATGTGCTCCGGGAAGGGACGCAGAGGAAGGATTCCGCTCACCGCGTCATCGTCGTTCAGCCGTTTGACGATCTCGACGACCTCTTGCTCGCTGACATCGCTCGGAGGGTTCTCGTTGATATAATTGAATCCCGCTTCCTCGCAAAACTTCTCTACTTGGCCGCGGTACATCTTGGCCCCGAAATCCTCGCCCACGAGGAAGGTGGCTATACCGGGAGTTATTCCCTTGGCCTTCAGGGCTTCGGTTTCCGCGACGATCTCCTTCATTAATTCATCGCCTATCGCAACACAGTCGATAACATCGCTCATATGCCTGCTCCTTTCCTCGCTGAAATCCCTACCAAATATTTCTAATTGCGTTCAATCGAAATGTGCGCTCAATCGAGATTGCCGCGCGCTCCTCGTAATACGGCTTTTATGCCTTCTCTCGAAACGGATTCCCTAATCGAGATTGCCGCGTCGGCTATGCCTTCGGCTCCGCTCTCCTCGCAATACGGATAATCACGTCTAGACGTGATTATCCTAGCTTTTCGTAGGTGACTTTTACTACTTTTTCACGGAGCGACGCGGTCTCTTCGAGTATCTCCTGGATTCGCGCCCACTTGCTTTCCGAGAAATTCTTGTCCTCGATGCTGTTCACGTTGATTTTCACGTTGAGCGCCGCGCCCTGGGCCGCCGCTTCCGCAAACAGGACGGCTACCCCCGCGTCGCTCACCGCGCCGACGTTGCCAATGTCGGCCGCCGTCTCGGACAAGCGCGCTGCCTCCAGGCATTTCTCAGCGATCTCGAAGGGCACCTCGGTGGCTTTCTTCAGGGCGTCCTGGATCTTCGCCGTGCGCTCCGCCTTCTCGGCATCCGTCTGCCGCGGAAGCTTGAAGACGGCGGAGAGATCGCCGTAGACCTCAGTGTCTTTCTGGATCAGGCCCTGAAGTTCGTCGCGGAGTTTCTCTGAGGATTTGAGAAGTTCTTCCACCTGCCCCTGGACGTCCGCGTATTTTTCTTTGCCCAGGGTGAGGTTTCCAACCATCGAAACCAGGGCGGCTCCTACTGCTCCGACCAAAGCGGAAGCGGAACCACCGCCCGGCTCCGGCGACCTGGAGGCGAGCTTGTCCAAAAAAATGATCATAGGCTTCTCTACGTACATCGTTAGACCTCCCCGGTCCAGTTCACGATTATCTCATTATTCTTCTTGAAGCGCCATACGTTCAGAGTCTTAATTTTCCTGCCGGTCAGGCCTGAGATCTTCAGCTCTCAAGATCGAGGTAGGCGTCGAGGATTCGGTTAACCGCCCGCCTGGCGGAGCTGTCTTCCGGCAGGTCGGCGAGGGCTTTCCCCTGTTCGTCGAATTCTCTCACCATCTCATCCTCGGGAATGACGCCCGCCACCTCCAGATTTGCTTCCTCCGCTATCGCCCGCAGGTTTTCGGGCAATCCATCGCGAACCCTGGTGACCACGAGGGCCATGCGCCTTATGTCCAGCTTGAGCTCTCTGGCCAGGTCCCTTATGGAAAGCGCGGTCCGCACACCCCTAACCGAGGGATCCGAGGCAATGAACATGATGTCCACCCCCCGCGTCGTGCGCCTGGAAAGGTGTTCCATCCCGGCCTCGTTGTCGGCTACCACATACTGGTAGTGGCCGGACATGATATCCAGGTAGCGTCGGAAGATGTTATTCAGGTAGCAGTAGCAACCCGGCCCCTCCGGGCGGCCCATGGAAAGCAGGTCGAACCCCTTCTCCTCAACCAGCGCCTGCTGCATCAGGGTCTCCACCCAAACCTCCTTGGACATCCCGGCCGGCATGCGGGAGATGTTGTCCGTGAGGTACTCCCTTATCGAGCCCACGGTCTTCCCGGCCTCGGTGCCCATGGCGAGATCGAGGTTGGCGTTGGAGTCGGCATCGACGGCGAGCACCGCCTTGCCGGTATTTTTTACCAGATAATCCACGGTAAGCGCGGAAAAAGTGGTCTTGCCCGTGCCTCCCTTGCCGGATACGGCAACCATGAATGTCATATCAACCCACCTCGCGTTCCTCGGGAGGCATTTCGGCCACCATCTTCTGCTCGGCGCGGTAGGCCTCGAGCTTCTCCTTCACACTGGGAAAATCATCCATATTGGTATGCGGGAAGAAGAGGGCCGACATGTAGTGGTCCATGAAATTGGGGTTCATGGAAAGCTCGAGGTAGGTCATCTGGTGGGCGATTTTATTAACCTTTTCCGTCATGTCCCTCGAGACGGCGCAGAGGTGGGCGCCCAGCAGGGAGCCGTTGCCGACGAACTTCATCTTGTCGTAACCGATATCGGGAAGTAACCCGATGGTCACCGCCTTATCCACCTCCAGATAGCGGCCGAAGGCGCCGGCGATCAGCAGCTCGTCGATCATGGAGACATCCAGGTCCATCGACGAAAGCAGGATGTCTATTCCCGCGTAGACCGCCGCCTTGGCCCGCATCAGGTTATCGATGTCCACTTCGGTTATGACTATATTGCGCCGCGTCGCCGAGTCTTCCGCCCAGACCAGCACGTACTCGGCCCCGCCCTCGTTGGCCCGAACACGATTGGTGGTCAGGTCGAGATCTATTTTCCCCTTCTCGTTGATTATGCCGGTAAGGAACATTTCAGAGAGACTGTCGATCAGGCCTGAGCCGCATATGCCTATGGGCTTCCTGCGCCCCACCGTAATTATCATGGGCTCGTAGTCGATCTTGTTGATGCGCACCTGCTCGATGGCGCCCCCCGTCGCCCGCATGCCGTTCTTGACGCCGCCGCCTTCGAAGGCGGGGCCGGCCGAGCATGAACAGGAGAGCAACCATTCCTTGTTCCCCAGCACCATCTCGCCGTTGGTGCCTATATCTATATATAGAGTGAGCTTGTCGGAATTGAAGACGCCCGAGGCCAGGATTCCGGCCGTGATGTCGCCACCCACGTAACTCGCCACGCAGGGGATGGCGTAGATATAGACTCCGGGCGCGATGCGCAGGCCCACGGCCGAGGACTTCATCCAGGGGAAGAAAGTGCCCGAGGGAATGTAGGGTTCCTCCCGGATGTACTTGGGATTGAGCCCGAGAAGCAGGTGGGTCATAGTGGTATTTCCCGCGATCACCAGGTGGGTTATATTGCAGTATTCTATTCCGGCCTGCTCCACCAGGTTCTTGATCAGGTTCCAGATGGTTCCCACCACCACCGACTGCAGCTTGGCGAGGCCGGTCCCACGCGTCGCATAGATTATGCGCGTTATGACGTCTTCGCCGAAAGCGACCTGGGCGTTATAATCCGAGGCCTGCGAAAGCACCTGCCCGTTTTCAAGGTTTATGAGCTCGGCGCTTATGGTGGTTGTTCCCACGTCGATGGCTATCGCCGATTGCCTCCTGGTCGTGTCGCCCTGTTCTATGCGCACCGCCCTCAGGCCCTGGCCTGAATCGAGTACGGTGATAGTCACATCCCAGTCGCTCTGCCTGATGATATTGGGTACCCTCTGCAGGACCGGGTAGTCGATTATGACATCCCGCAGGCCTGCTTCCATGGCCAGGCCGCGCTTGATGCGTTCGGCGTCACTGGCGTTATCGTCGAGCGTCGGCTCGGTGAGGACCAGGTGCACCTTGCGCGTCGGGGGATCGAGTTCCCACTCGGGCAATCGCTCCTCCCAATCGGCCGCCGAGAGCAGGTGGCCCTGCGCCGGTTCAGGTTCCTTGCGCTCGAAGATGCGGCGGTCGCCGATGCGGGATTCGATAGGAATGGTCACGTTGAGATCTGAAAGAATTTTTGTCTGGCAGGCCAGTGCGTAACCTTTCGCTACGTCTTCCGGCGCCATTTTGGCATTGGGCTCCCTCTCCACCTCCCCTTCCTCGATCACCACGCGGCATTTCCCGCACGACCCCGAACCTCCGCAGGAGGCGTTGATATGGACGTCGGCGTCCATGGCCGCCTTGAGGATAGTTTCCCCGCATGCCACCGCGATGAAGCGATTGTCCGGCAGGAAGAGAACGCGGCAGGTTTTCTTCAACTAATGCTCCTCGGTCGCTGCTGCTACCCGTAAAGTGCCCCGGCCTCTCGACCGGGGCACCCCTTTTTTATATCATATACCGTCCGCTCATCGTTTTAGAACAACCCGAGGGTCTTTCCGTTCTCGTCTATGTCCACATCCATCGCGGCCGGATGGCTGGGAAGACCGGGCATGGTCTTCATCTCGCCGCACAGCGGGTAGAGGAACCCGGCGCCGATCGACGGCCGAATATCCCGCACCGGCAGGCGGAAGTTCTTGGGAACTCCCTTGAGATTCGGGTCATGCGAGAGTGAGAGGTGGGTCTTGGCCATGCAGATGGGAAGTTTGTCGAAACCGGCCTCCGTGAACTGCTTTATCTTCTGCTCGGCCAGAGGCGCGTAATCCACTCCGTCCGCCCCGTAGATCTTGGTAGCTATAGCCTCGATCTTCTCCTTGATCGAAGCATTGTCCTCGTAGAGGAACTTGAAGTTCTTGGGCTCGTCGCAGGCGGCCACGATGGCTTCCGCCGCTTCCTTGCCGCCCTCGCCGCCCTTGGCCCAAACGTCGATGGGCACGCAGGCCGAAACGCCCGCGGCATCCGCCAGCTTCTTAACCAGCGCGATCTCGGCATCAGTGTCGGTAATACGGCGGTTGATGGTCACGACGACCGGAACGCCGAAGAGCTTCATGTTCTCGATCTGCTTGACCAGGTTTCCGGTGCCGGTTTCCAGCGCCGGCATATTCTCCTTTTTCACCAGTTCCTCGTCGAGCTTCTTGCCCGGGCGCGCTTCGAATGCGCCGCCATGCATCTTGAGAGCCCGGATGGTAGCGGTGATGACCACGCAGTCTGGTGTCACGCCGGAGTAGCGGCACTTGATGTCCATCATCTTCTCCGCCCCCATGTCGGCGCCGAAACCGGACTCGGTTATGACGTAGTCGCCGCACTTCAGCGCAACCAGGTCGGCCACGATGGAGTTGTTGCCGTGCGCTATATTCGCGAAGGGGCCGGCGTGCATTATGCAGGGATTGCCCTCGAGAGTCTGGATGAGGTTGGGCTTCAAGGCTTCCTTCAAGAGCACGGTCATCGCGCCCGCGGCTTTCAATTCCTCGGCCGTCACGGGCTTGCCGTCATAGGTGTAGCCAATCACTATGCGGGACAGGCGAGCCCTCAAGTCCTTGAGGTCCTTGGCCAGCGCCAGTATCGCCATTACCTCGGAAGCGACCGAGATGTCGAAACCGGTTTGGCGGGGATAACCGTTCTCACGCCCGCCAATCCCGATCACTATATCGCGCAAGGCGCGGTCGCTGATATCTTGTACCCTTCTCCAGGAAATGGTAAGGGGGTCGATGTTCAGGGGATTCTTGAGCAGGATGCTGGTGTCGATCATTGCCGCCAGTAGGTTGTTGGCCACTCCTACCGCATGGATATCGCCGGTGAAATGCAGGTTGAGGTCCTCCATGGGGACGACCTGCGAATAGCCGCCGCCCGCCGCGCCGCCCTTGATCCCGAAAACGGGGCCCAGAGAGGGCTCGCGCAACGTCAACACGACATTCTTGCCAATTATTGCCATTGATTCGGTCAGTCCTATTGAGGTAACCGTCTTGCCCTCTCCCAGCGGGGTGGGGGTTATGGCGGTGACATCGATATACTTTCCGTTGGGGCGGTCCTTCAGCCTTTCAAGGACCTCATCGAAATCGATCTTGGCCTTGTACTTGCCGTAAAAGTCGATCTCATCCTCTCCCAGACCCATCTTCTTGGCAATGTCGACGATGGGCTGGAGTACTGCCGCTTGTGCAATTTCCAGGTCACTCGGAACCATGCTGCAACTCCTTTCCTTAATAAACCTGTAATATTACCGCGATTCTTTTGTGGTCATTCCGCGGCCTGGTAAACCGTTTTTAGACATATATTAAACCGAAGGCTCGCGTGCCTCCTTGCAGGAGGGCGTGTGAGTCCCCGGTAGTCCACATGATTTAATTTGATTTTTTGCCGGTTTCCCCCTTCCGGCACACCGAAGGTATTATATCCGCAACCACTGCAGTAATGCAACAAAAAAGGGCGGCATTCGAGCAGCGGTTTTTGCTGGTCAAAAAGGGTTTTTTATCCAAGTTTGCCGGTAGGTTTGGCTGCTTGGATCCGAAAGCCGCCGCGTGCCCTCCGCATTGGAATCATCGGCCCGTACGCATGCAGCGGTGATCGAATACGACCTTCTAAAGTCTTTACAACCAGCGACCGTTAATGAAGGTGAAAACGCCTGAAGCCAGGTGGGCAAGAATCGGCCTTAAATGGTGGGAGGGATTGTGATGAAAGGTGGAACGTCAGGCAATTCTTCGACCGGGACCAAGCGAAAGCAATCCAGAACGCTTTATCAAATAACCGCCCTGCTGGTTGTTCTTCTGATCGTATCGGGACTTACCATATTCTTTCTGGTCGGCAGCGCTCAGAAAAA
>Ga0209747_1000655_pt1 | contig 18745 bp, 16 predicted proteins | sample BarGraNGADG00311_FD_184498 | JGI IMG/M metagenome (GOLD analysis project Ga0209747, IMG submission 184498) | Arctic peat soil microbial communities from Barrow, Alaska - Barrow Graham LP Ref core NGADG0011-311 (SPAdes) (version 2) | ecosystem: Environmental > Terrestrial > Soil > Wetlands > Peat...
GGCGCCCCTGGAATAATAATGAGGAGGAATGGATGAAGAAGCTGATCAACGACCCGTTCGCCTTCGTGGACGAGATGCTGGACGGCATCGTTCGGGCGCACCCTGATCAGTTGCGCTTGGTGGGCCCCGACAAACGGGCCGTGGTACGAGCCGATGCCCCGGTGCAGGGCAAGGTGGCCATCCTCACGGGCGGCGGGTCCGGCCACCTGCCGGTGTTCATGGGGTACGTCGGCAAGGGAATGGCAGACGGCTGCTCCATAGGCAACGTCTTCTCTTCGCCGAACGCCGACCAGATGTTCGAGGCCACCAAGGCCGCCAACGGCGGCGCTGGCGCCCTCTTCCTCTACGGCAACTACAACGGCGACAAGCTGAACTTCGGCATGGCTGCCGAAATGGCCGAGATGGAAGACATCAAGGTCGAGACGGTGCTGGCGGCAGACGACGTGGCCTCCGCCCCCGTTGGGCAGGAGTCAAAGCGGCGTGGCGTTGCGGGCATCTTCTACGCATACAAGATCGCCGGTGCCCGCGCCGATGAGATGGCCTCCCTGGCCGAGGTCAAGGCGGCGGCAGAACTTGTGCTGGCCAACACGCGGAGCATGGGGATGGCCCTCTCCCCCTGTACCATCCCCGCAGCTGGGAGGCCCACCTTCGAGATCGGCGACGACGAGATGGAGATCGGCATGGGCATCCACGGAGAGCCAGGCGTGCGGCGTGGCAAGCTGGAGCCAGCCGACAGGGTTGCAGACGAGCTGCTTCAGCCGATCATCGCCGAGTTGTCCCTCAAGTCCGGCGATACGGTGTCCGTGCTGGTGAACGGTCTCGGTGCGACCCCAAAAGAGGAGCTCTATGTGGTCTTCCGGAGGATCCACCAGCAGCTGCAGGGGCGCGGCATCGAGGTCTATCGCCCTTATGTGGGCGAGTACGCCACGTCGCTGGAGATGGCAGGGGCATCGCTTACCATCATGAAACTCAATCCTGAGCTGCGGCGGTTGTTGGACGCCCCGGCCAGCACACCCTTCTTTGCGCAGCAGTAGGGAGGATGAGGGTGAGGGATTCTCTGGACGTCAAGCAGTTCGTGCAGATGATGGAGCAGGTGCTGGACAGCCTGGTTGCATCGGCTGAGGAGCTGAACAGGCTGGATGCCGCCGTGGGCGACGGCGATCTTGGGATCACTATGACACTGGGATCAAAGGCGGTGCGTGGCGGCCTTCCCGCGCTAGAGGGGCAAGACATCGGCGCCATTCTGGCCAAGAGCGGAATGGCCTTCAATACCGCGGCTCCATCTACCATGGGGGCACTCATTGCCATAGGCGCCATGCGGGCCGGCAAGGAGGCGAAGGGCACTCCGCGGCTGGACCTGCCCCTTCTGGCGAAAATGGCGCGCGCTGCCGAGCAGGGCATCATGGAGAAGGGCGGGGCGCAGCGGGGCGACAAGACGCTGTTGGACGCCCTGGGCCCCGCCGCCGACTCACTGGAGGCGTCATCAGGCGCAGGCAAGACGTTAAAGGATGCCGTTGCCGACTCTCTGGCCGCTGCCAGGGCAGGAGTGGAAGCCACAATCCCGCTGAAGGCCAAGTCCGGCCGAGCGGCGTGGATCACCGAGCGGACTGCCGGCCAACCTGACCCCGGTGCGACCGTGATCGTGCGCATCTGGGAGGCGATGGCCGATTTCGTCGGCTAGCTGGGTCAATTCGGGAGGCAGAAGGGAGCATTGCGCTGGTTGCCTCCCGATGCGGAAGAGGGGAGCGTGCCTATGTAGTGTACGACTACTCCGATAGCCCTCTTGCAGAGGGGTTTCGTCAAAGGAAATCAATGCGGCCGGCAACGATGCCGGCAACCTTGGGTCCTGGAACACGGAAACACAATCCTTCCAACCTATTTGTCTGAGGAGGACCACCATGTCCAATCGACTCATTGCACTGATCACGATAGTCATGGCCACCGGCACCGTAACACTCCTGAGTTCCTGCGGAGGGGCGGTGCCCGCTCCTGCAGCCCCAGCAGCTGCCCCCGCCACGGCGGCGCCTGCGGCGGCAGCACCAACCAAGGCCCCCGAAGCCACCAAGCCGGCTGCCGCACCCGCCGCCACTTCTGCCCCCGCAGCAGCAGCCAGTTTCCCGAAGCTCGAAATCAAGATGGGCCACGCCCAGAACGTGGACACTCCTTGGCATAGAGCCACCCAGAAGTTCGCCGACCTGGTGAAAGAGCGCACCGGCGGGAACGTCACCGTGCCGATCTTCCCCGCGAGTCAGTTGGGCTCCGAGAAGGACGTGGACGAACAGGTCAAAAACGGCATCGTCCAAATGACCGTATCCAGCTCGGGAATGGTTGCCGTGTTCGACGGCTGGGGCCCGGTGGGTGTGCTGGCGATGCCCTACATCCTCAAGGGCAACACCGAGGAGGAAGAGGCCAAGCAGCTCGTCAAGTTGGCCCGCAGCCCCATGATGAAAGAGGTTCTGGACAAGTGCGCCGCCGCCAGCGGCATGCGCGCCCTGGACATGGCATGGTGGTACGGGGATCGCCACCTGACCACCAAGAGCAAGCAGGTAACCAAGGTCGCCGACATGAAGGACCTCAAGATCCGAGTTGTCGACTCACCGATGCAGCGACTTGCCATCCAGGCCCTGGGCGCGTCCGTGACCCCCATGGCTTTCGCCGAGGTTTACTCTGCCCTACAAATGGGCGTGGTGGAGGGCCAGGAGAACCCGCTCAACACCATCTACTCGTCCAAGTATTACGAGGTCCAGAAGTATCTGGCGCTGACCGGCCACATGAGTCAGAACGAGGAGATCCTGATCAACGAGAAGTTCTATCAGGGACTCTCGCCGGAACTGAAAGCAGTCTTGGAGAAGGCGGCACAAGAGGCAGGAGACTACATGACGGCCGAGCAGATCAAGGCCAACAATCAGAACATGCAGGACCTGAAGGACAAGGGAATGGTGATCACCGTCGTGGACAAGACGGAGTACGCCGAAAAGACGAAGGACGCCTGGAAGGAGTTCGAGCCGCAGATCGGCAAGGATCTCTACGACAAGGTTAAAGCGTTCCAGAACTAGCGCTCCGCCGGAGTGATCTTTGCGGCCATCCCTTACGGGAGCCTACGGCAACGTGACCCCTAAATGGAGTGGAGGCCTTGGCCGGAACGTTCTTCTTCCGGCCAAAGCCTCCACTCCTGCTGTCGAACTGCTAGAGTGTGGGAGGCAACGCTACCCCCGTCTCCCTGCTGGCCGTCTCGAGGTCCTTCCAGACGCCGGCGGCAACTGGGATCCCGCTCTTGAGGCGCTCCGCACGCTTTAGCCACTCCATCTCGCCGGGTACGTAGATCCGATCGGCGCCCCGAGCCAACTCCGACCCGTGCATCTCGTGGATCGCCTCATCCATCTTCGCCTTGAACTCGGCCGGATCCATGAAGGCGTTGATGTCGATTGCCTGGCATATGTGGCCTATGTTCAGATCAGGCTTGATGCCATCGTCAAATACGGGCACGCCGGTCCCGAAGCAGGCACCGTTCAGAACGCTGCCAAGGGCCATGATCACAAAGGACATGCCATACCCTTTGTATCCACCAACCGGCTGCACCAACCCCGCATAACCCTCCTTCGCGTCGGTGGTGGGCTCGCCGTGCCGGTTGAGTGCCCAGGTCGGAGGGATTGGGCTCCCCGTCTTAACCGCGTGGGCGATCTTTCCTCGAGCGACCACGCTTTGAGCCATGTCCAGTACCACCGGAAACTCCTTGCCGGCGGGAATGGCTACCCCGAAGGGGTTGTTGCCCAGGAGAGGGGTGATGCCGCCCCACGGCGCCATGATGTTGGTGCCACCGGGCGTGGCGGCGAAACCGATCATGTCGTGAGCCACGGCCATCTGGGCGTAGTAGGCGCAGGTGCCGAAGTGGTTGCTATGGCGCACTCCGACGTAGCCGACTCCCACCTCCTTAGCCTTTCGGATTGCGATCTCCATCGCCCGCACACCGACAACCTGTCCGCTTCCGTCGTCACCATCCACCAGAGCGGTGCCAGGAGTCTCTCGAAGGATCGTGATCTTGGGGCGGGCTTTCATCGCCCCGGCCTTCAGCCGAGCCGTGTACGGCTCGATGCGGAGCACTCCGTGGGAGTAAACACCCCTTAGATCCGCCTCGACCAGATGGTCCGCCACGATGGCAGCCTCGTCCCGGGGCATGCCGTACTTCATGAAGACTTGAGTCGCATACTCCCTCAGGGGATCCGCCAGGACAACCACACCGGCTTTGTCGTCGGCCATGGGGTCTCAACTCCTTTCGCTTCGGTGGGGAGAAAGTGTGAGGGGGCCGGCCGAAGCCGGCCCCCATTCTTGCAGCAAGTCTCCGATGGGCTACGGTGCCTTCGTGGGCGCCGGAACCGCTGTTGGGGCCGTGGTGCCAGGTTCCTTGCGCGCCTCATCCATCAGGCCTGGAAGAGTGGTGTCCATCTGATCCCAGTAGTCGCCGAACTCCTTCGGCGTCATGTACCTGGCGGTCAGGGCCTGATCGTCCAGCTTCTTCTGTAAGTCCGGGCTGTCCCACGCCTTCTTGAAGGCAGAGGCCATGGTGTCAACTATATCCTGAGGAGTGCCGGCCGGGTACACGAACCCGCGGGTGGAGGAGCTCTCCTGCTTCTTACCGGTGAGCGCCTCGAATGTCTTCACGCCGGGATAGTACTTGGTCTCCGACGGCCCGGTGACCGCCAGGATACGAACCGAACCGGCCTTGTACTGGGTCATATAGTCACCGACGTTGTTGAAGTTGACGTCTACGTGGCCACCCAACAGGGCGGCTATGGAGGGAGCGCCACCGGTGAAGTGGACGGGTGCGAACTTGATGCCAAGCGCCTGCTGAGTCCGCAGCAGGTTCAGGTGGTCGTCACCCATGATGCCGGTGGTCGAAGCGGTGATATTGCCGGGGTTCGCCTTTGCCGCATCGATCACGTCCTGCAGCGTCTTGTACTTGCTATCGGAACTGACGGCGATCACGCCGGGATCCTGCACCTGCAGGCCGATGGGCAAGAAGGATTTCCGGTCGAACGCTGCCTTCCGCTCTGGATCCAGGTAGATGGTATTGGCCTGGGGAAGAACGGCCATGCCGAAGGTGTAGCCATCCGGCTTCGCCTTTGCAAGCTCGGTCAGGCCCACCTGCCAGCCGGCACCAGGCTTGTTCACGACCTGGACAGGGACACCCAGCTCCTTCTCGATAAGGGGGGCCAAGAGCCTCGCGCCAATGTCGCTGGAGCCGCCGGCATCCGATGCGACGATGATGGTGATGGGCTTGCCCTTTTCGGGCCAGTTGCTCTTGGCCGCCGCCGCGGAAGCGGCAGTAGTTGGCTGGGCGGCAGGAGCCGCAGCCTTCGTCGGTTCGCCAGCCTTGGCAGGCTCTGCCGCCTTAGTGGGAGCGGGGGCAGGCGCGGACTGCGAGCAGCCCACAACCACCAGACTCGCCAAGGCAAGGACGGCAACCATGGATACGAGTAGTCGCTTCATCACTCCTCCTTTGGATTTGGCCCTGGTACAACGGTGCACCAAATGTGGGGATCGCGATTGCATGCCTGCAGGCTAGTGGACAGGGGGATTCTCCACGGTGCTACACGCTCAACGCCGCTCAGAGCAGGGGGCATTTATGGTGAATCACCAATCCTGGCACTCAGCGGCACCAGCAGCACCAGCGGCCAGAAACCAGCGAGATTGTATCACGAAGGTGGACGTCAACACTATCAATTAGAACATAAGTGGCAGGGTTAACAGCCCCATCTCCGGCCAGTTCCGAAAGCGGAGTGGGACTCCGGACATCCCCAATCCTGAGCTGACGTACAGAGGATTGCCATTAACCGTGTAAAGACCCCTGCCATAGCGGGTCCGGGCGTGGCTGTTGCAGACGAGGCCATCCAGTAAGGGCACCCGGATCTGCCCCCCGTGGGAGTGGCCGGCAAGTGACAGTTGGAACTCCCCGGGGTGTAGTCGGTCGGCAACATCCGGGTAGTGGGTAAGCAATACCCGAGGACCGTTACCGCTGCCCATCTTCCGGCGGACCATATCCAGGTCGTCGCGCATGCTGTATCCATCATCGACACCGGCAAACCAGATAGGACCCGAGGGCAGTTCTAGACATATGGCCTCGTTGCACAGTACCGTCACACCCATCCGATCGAGTCCCCGACGAAGAGTTGCTAGCGATCGCCCACCGTGGACGTAGTCGTGGTTCCCAAGCACAGCCAGCCTGGGCACGTCCCTCCTGAGCGAGGACAGCATTTCCAGCACCCCCTCAGAGCCGGCCTCGCTGCCGATCAGGTCCCCGGTAATCACAATGAGGTCCAATCGCTCCTGATTGCACACCCGGATTGCGCGGGAGATGGGACCGCGTCGCCAACCCGTTCCCCCTACGTGGAGATCGGACAGGTGGGCCAGCCGCAGGTCAACCGACGGCACGCCACGGCCGGAGGCCAGCAGGTTCACCCTCTTTACCCTCAGACGGTTGGGCTCAAAGGCCGCTGCCTCCAAAATGGCAAGGCCAAACGCCAGCCCGGCTAGACTCCACGGGGAAAACCGTCTCATCCTAATTACTCCGACGAAATCGCTCTGAAATGGGGGCCGACCGGCAGTAATAGCCCTATACCAACGAATTCGCAACACAAGTGCCAGCGGTTGACTGCAAGCGCCGCAAATCCTACCATGAGTAGCCTATTCTTGACCCAAGGAAGCCGCGGTGAAAGCGCGCGTTCACGTTTTTGTCTCAGGCCTGGTGCAGGGGGTCAACTTCCGAATGGCCACCCGCCGGGAGGCCGAGGCGCTCGGGGTTACTGGGTGGGTCAGCAACGCCCCTGACGGCCGCGTGGAGGCCGTCTTTGAGGGCGAGGCATCGGACGTGCAACGGACAGTCGACTGGTGTCACCACGGGCCATCCCGGGCCCGAGTCGAGAGGGTTGAGGTGCAGACTCAACCCTACACCGGTGAGTTCGAGAGCTTCGACGTGGTACTGAGCCCATTCTGGTAAAACGCTATCGGCGGCGGTCGACCGGTGATACAATTGGGCTAACACGGCGATAGGAGACTAACCATTTCCGAGCAGCAAGAGAAACCCGTTACCCCGCAACAGGACCGCGGCCATTACCGCCGCCACAGAGGCGCGTGCTGCTTCTATCGCGAGAACTGGGCTCCGGACTCCGATGCGGGTGCAGCTGGGGAGCATCTGCTCTACCAGATCATATGTCTGTGGGATACTCCTCCCGTCACGGATGAAGAGCAGCAGCGCTGTCTTCACGCCGCGAGTGGGTGTTGGCGTCCTAACCACCCTGGCAACAAGTGTCCCAACGGGCAGGCTGACGTAAAGAGCGCCGCCCGAGGCAAGCGGAACGGCCGCACCCCCGCTAGAGGCGCCGCCTCAGACGACTCCGACGGCGAAGAGGGTCTCGACGGGGAAGAGTAGGGCTCAGCCTGGGAGATCACCCAAGATCGTACCTGCCCCGGAATCAGCTACAGCGGCAGTTCCTGCTCGGGGTCGACCCTGGGGAACTGGGAACTGACGATCACCTCTCGCATCTCCTCGATCGTCGTCGTCGCGTTCCCGATCTTCCGAACCACCAGCCCCGCTGCATAGTTCGACAGGTGGGCGGCCACTTCCGCCCCTGCCCCTGCCGCCAGCGCCAGTGTGGCGACCGCGATGGTGGTGTCCCCAGCTCCAGTTACGTCGAATACCTCGCTGCGGTTGGCGACGGGGATGTGTGTCGGACGTCCACCGGACTCCATCACCGACATGCCGTTGGCCCCGCGGGTGATCATCACTATCCTGGCACCCAGGTTGTCCAGCAATCGGCGGCATGCATCGTCGAAAGCCTCGTCGCATTCGAGATCACACCCGAGGGTGGCCGCGGTTTCCGCTTGATTGGCCTTCACAAGCCCAAACCCCTTGAACCGGTGAAGGTCCCCCTGGGAATCCACTGTGAGCAGCTTCTGATGCTTCGTCGCCAGCCGGTAGCAGGCATCCACGACCCTGGGTGAGACCACGCCGCTCTTGTAGTCGGAGAGTAGCACCGCATCCACGTTCGGCACCTGATCCTCCAGAAATTCAACCAACCTCTGGACGGTCTCAGGGTTGGGGATAGACCTGGGCAGCCTATCCAGCCGCACCACCTGCTGTCGAACGATGTCCGTGGAGTGGGCGAGGATGCGGGTCTTGGTTATGGTCGCTTGGTCCCGGTCCTCCACGATGCCGTCGGTGCGAACCCCTGCCGACTCCAGCAAAAACCTCAACTCAGCGCCGGCGTCATCCTCCCCCACTATGCCCACCATCAGTGCCTCGGCCCCGAGGGAGCAGAGGTTGCGTGCGGGGTTGGTTCCCCCTCCCGGCAGGGCGTAGCGCTTCTCAAACTCCAGAATGAGCACAGGAGCCTCGCGGGAGATCCTGGTAGGCTTGCCCACCAGATACTCGTCCAGGAAGAGATCCCCCACCACAAGCACCCGTTTGTCCTGAAACCCGGGGAGTATCTCCAGAAGCCGGTTCCTATTCAACTCCACCCTCCGGCGACCGCCCTATCGCACGCGGCTGGTCGCCACCACAACTGCCAATACGAGGAAGAGTAAGCCGAAGAGGTTTCCAACGATCTCCAGCATGCCAAAGCTTGCGGCCGCCTCCAGCCTCATCCCCAGGGGTAAGCTCTCCGGGATCCTGGTGAGCACCATCGCCACCCTCCCAAACACCACGCCCAAGACCGTCAGGCCGCCGGCCAACCACACCAGCTCACGAGATATCCTCCTGCCAGCCCCACGGCTCACCGCCTCGCCGACCAGATATCCCAACAGCACTAGCAAGAGGGAGGAAAACATCGAGGCAGGCCCTAGCTGTGTCAGCAGGTAGCCTCCGGCAAGCGCCACCGCTAGCCCCATCCCCGTCGCCTTGAGGAAGCGGGCTCTTCCGACCTGGAACATCGGCGCTTTCTTGAGGTGCGCGCACTCGCGACAGCGTCCCCCAACCGGCGTCTGGATCACGCAGCGGAAACATATTGGCCTTTCGCAGCGGCTGCAGCGGAGATTGGTCTCGGTATCTGGATGATTGACGCAACGCGGCGCCGCTCTTCTCTCGCTCTCGACAGCCAAATCGACCCCCCCAGGAAAACACCGGTAATTGGCTCAGTTTAGCACGTTCCGCACCCGGGACAGAGTCATCCTACGTCGCTAGAACGGACATGCATAGCCCTATTGAGGACGCGACTCCGTGGCAGCCATCAGTTCCTTGGCGGCGGCGACCACTGCATCAGGAGTAATTTGGAGCATGCAGAGGGGATTGCCGCAGCCGTTGCGCAGGCCAAGCGACTGCCCGACGTAGAGGCATGGGCTACATCCAAGGTCGAGGCTGACCACCCGGCTCCGCTCCCCGGCCGGGTCGTAGGGCGCCCACGCCCATCGATTGGAAGGGCCGAACAGCGCCACAACCGGCACTCCAGCCGCAAAGGCGATCTGGGTGACCCCGCTGTCGTTGCCGACGAACAGCCGGCAGCGCGAGAGTATGGCGGCAAGGTGTAGTGGGCCAGGGACAGCCTTCAGGAGGAGCGGCCGGCACTGGGCGGCAGCGAGCACGCTGGCAGCAAGATCCTCCTCATCGGGTCCGGCCACCACCAGCGGCTTGAGGCCAACCGAGGCAAGGGAATCGGCCACCGCCGCAAAGCCGCGAGGCGACCAGCGGCGCACCGGACTGTAGGAGCCAGACCCGGGGTGGATAGCCACCACCCGATCGGTCGCAAGTAGGCCAATCCCGCCCCAGGCCTCGTCCGCGTAGGAATCCTCCGCATCGCCCCAGCGAACGCGTACCACTACTGGTTGAGGATCGATAGCCCCAAGCAGCCCGACAACCTCCAGCCAGTATTCCACCTCATGCCGGCCACCAAATCCTCGGTCTCGCACAGAGAGGTTCAGGAAACGGGCTCGCCCGTCGTCCAACCCCACCCGGAACCGAGCAGCCGTGGCCAGCATCAGAAAACCGTACTTGACCACCCCAGACCAGAACACCATGTGGTGCAGTAGGATCGCCGCGTCGAAGTGCATTGCCCGAAGCCGTGCCGCCAGAGCCCAGAGGCCGGTCAAGGCGCGGGGGTTCAGGAATCCACCGGCATCGTCGAAGAGGTACTTGTCCAGCACAATCACCCGATCCACCAGCCCAGCTCCCTCCAGCATCGGAGCAGTGGCCGGGGTGACAAGGGCGGAAATCTCGGCCTCGGGGTGGCACTTTCGCAGCGCCTCCATGGCGGGAAAGGCAGTCAATAGATCGCCGATGCCTGCCAACTTGACTACCAGGATCCGGCGGAGAGAGGGGTGACTGCTGGGTTCTGGGTTCCGGGTTCTGGGTTCTGGGGTGAGTCGCTCAGACACTGGACAGCATCTCCCTCACCGCGGGCCACACCTGATCCACGGCTATGCCGCTCATGCAGATGTCGTCGCCGCGCCTGCACCCCCGCGGCACGCTCAGATCGTAGCAGGGGCTGCAGTCCACCTCGGTTCGAATCACCCGGGAGTCGGCCCCGATCGGACCATTGGTGGATGGATCGGTGGGGCCGTAGAGAGAAACGGAGGGTATCCCCAATGCGGAGGCGAGGTGCAGGGGGCCGCTGTCACCCCCCAGGAAGAGGCTGCATCGGCTCAGCAGCGCGGCCAACTCGGATAGGGTGGTCCGCCCCGCGGCTACCAGCGGTTCCGTCTCCATGCAGCCTCTCACCTGATCCGCTAGGGGTGCCTCCGCAGTGGACCCAACCAGCACGATCCGGCAGCCGGCCTCTCCCTGCACCAGGTCCGCGACCTTGGCCCACCGCTCCGGCAGCCACCTTTTGGCCGCCATGTTCAGCGCACCAGGGTGCAGTGCCACCAGTCTATCCGTGGCCAGGCCGCCCAGGGCTGAGAGGATCACGTCGGCGCGAAAGCGTGTGGATGGATCGATCGTTAGAGCGGGAACCTTTGCGATCGCGCCCACACCCATCGCCCGCACCAGGTCGAGACAATATTCCGACTCGTGCTTCCCTTCCAGGTAGCGCCGGCCGCTAACCGCCAGATCAAAACAGGAGAGGTACCCCTCGCTCCGATAGCCCACCAGGCACCGGGCCCCGCTCAATAGGGCCGCCGCGGCACCAACTCTCCCATAGAAGCTGACGCAGAGGTCGTACTGCTCGGATCTCAACTCCTCCGCGGATGCCTTCACCTCTCGAAATGCGACTCCGCTCGCCCAGGCTTCTGGCCGCCTCCAGCGGTTGACGTCCACTGCCACCACCCTGTCGACCCCCGGCACCATCCGGGCAAGACCAGCGGTGTAGGGCAGCACCAGGAGTGACAGCCGAGCCTGGGGAGCCGCCTCCCTCAGCGCGGCGATGGCAGGGAGGGTGAACAGCAGGTCGCCCAGCAGGTCCAGCCGTATGGCCAAGATGGAGCGAATCTCGCGCAAGTCCGGCACACGCGGCCCGCCCCCTCTCTCCCGCAGCAGCCCCCACGAGGAGAAGAGGAGATCCGCGCCCGTCCACGCCGTGGACTTTCCCGCCCGCTTTAGCGGAGAACTCACCGATAGCCCTCTCAATCCCAACTGAAGCAGCCGAGTGCTGGCCCTATGCCCCGCGGCCCCGACGCTACACGGCGCCCAGCAACGCCTCGCACTCGCGTGCCACCGCCTCCACTCCTATCGAACACATACAGGGCGGCGGACTGCCGTCGGGCATCTCTAGATCCAGCCTGCTGCAGGGAGCATCGGCCCATCCCCCCGTCACGACCCGGTGCCTGGCCGTATCACCCCATGGCCCGAATACCGCCGGATCGGTGGGACCGAAGAGCCGGAGCGAGGGCACGTCCAGCGCCACGGCAAGATGGAGCGGCCCGTTGTCCGTACCCACCACCAGATTGCAGCGACTGTAGACGGCCGCCAGAGTCCCAAGTTCGGTCTTCCCGGCCAGCGATAGGCCACCCGGCACTGCTGCCGCGATCCGCGCGGCAACGCCCGCCTCCGCCCCGTTCCCGGTGACCAAGAGCTGAGCCCCCTTCGAGGCGAGGGCCTGCCCCAACTCAACCCAGCTATCCTCCGACCACAGCTTCAGGGGCGATCCACTGCCTGGATGAAAGGCAACCACAACCCGACCGGGGTCAAGCTGAAGCTCTTCCAGCATCCGATCCGCGCCGGACAAATCCTCCGGCCGGACGCCGAATCGCAGCCCTAGCGGCTCGGTTGCCTCCACCGCCTGCGGTTTTCCCTTCAGCCGCAACAGCCGTCTTGCGACCTCCAGCGACTGCTCACTCCAATGGACTCGTTCCGACGGCTGCACCATATGGGTGAGGAAGGGCTGGCACTCCTTCACTCCAAATCCGATCCGGATCGGAATCCCCGCCAGCGCCGACAACCAGGCTCCCCACCAATGGTCGAAGCGCAAGACCAGGGCGGCGTCGAACCGCCTGCGCTTCAGCGTTGCCGCCTCTCGACAGAGCAGCGCGTAGGGCGCCAAGGGTGAGCCCCTGTCACCACGAGTGAAGCCCGGGAAGGGCAAGGTAAGCACTTCGTCGAGCAGGGGGTCGCGGCTGGCCACGTCGGTAGACCATGGGCCGACGAGCATTGTGAGATGGGCGTCCGGCAGCCCATTTCGCAGAAGCTCGACGGCCGGCGACGTGAGCAGCAGATCGCCCAGATGATCAGGGCGAATCAGCAACACTTTCGGCTTCTTGGGAAGCTCGAGCCCCACCCTTTGGGGCACTGAGAACTTGGTCGCTCCGCCGGCGGCCGTGAGAAGCACACGCCGAAACGACGTGCGATTGCCGGTACCGGCGGGGCTCATCTGGGTACAGGGGCATGCGAGAGAGATCTCTATGATTGGCCTCCATTATCTACATGGCCGCGGTCGACCGGCTTCGGCCCCAGGGCTGTGCTGGAGGGACCGATGGCAAACATCAACTCCCCCTCCGCGACCACAGCGTCAGCTACGGTGGCCCGAGCACTCCCCTTCCCCAAGGGACCGCGCATCCTGGTGAGCTGAACCTCCAGCCTCAAGGTGTCCCCCGGGAACACCTGCTTCCTAAAGCGGAATCCATCGAGGCCGGCGAGGAAGGCCACCTTGCCATGGTTCTCCGGGATCTTGAGGAGCACCACGGCACCTACCTGGGCAAGAGCCTCCACGATCAACACTCCAGGCATCACTTTGAACCCTGGAAAGTGGCCCTGGAATTGGGGCTCGTTGGCGGAGACCGCCTTGATCCCAACTGCCCGTACCCCCTCCTCCAACTCGACTATCCGGTCCACTAACAGGAAGGGATATCGGTGAGGTATGATGGCCTCGATCTCGTCTGAGCTCAGCATGCTTCCTCCAAACGCAGGTGCCGGTAGCGCGCCAGCACTCCGAATGGCGTCGCTATCGGCGACATTTGTTTCGCCAGATCAGAGTAGGTCACCCGCCTCAGCTTCTGCACGCCGCGCCGCTTCCGCCACTGCCGGGGCAGCCCGGACAGGCCGGCCAGCCTTCCCCTTAGGGCGGCCAGATCCCGCCTTGCCACGATCCCGTACAAGACGCCAGCCAAATCGTAGGCCGCAATCATGGGCAGTGCCAGGTAAAGCTGGGGCGACGGATAGTTCTTCGCGATGGTCCACAGCTTGTTGCGCCCCAACTGGTAGCTCTTGAAGGGGGACCCTTCCACGCCCGTCGCCGAGTGCACGTGGCTGACCACGGCGGTTGGGGCGTAGAGGCACTTCCATCCAGCCAGACGGGCGCGCCAGGCCAGATCCACATCCTCCAGATAGGCAAAGAAATCCTGGTCGAACAGGCCTATCTCATCCAGCATGCTTCGTCGGTAGAGGGCGGCCCCCGCACACGGGCCGAACACCTCCTCCACCGGTCCGGCGCCCCGATCCGGCCGGCCTCCCAGGCGATCCCAGGCAATCCCAACTCTATCCATGGCGATGCCCGCCGAGTTGATCACTCCAGGTCGGTGAGCAAACAGCATCTTGGAGGCGACCATCCCCACCCGTTCGTCCACCAAAGCAGGAGCCGTCAACTGATCCAGCCAGTCGGGTCGCGGCTCGGTGTCGTTGTTCAGCGTGGCCACGAAAGGGTTGCTGAGGAGGCGGATCCCCACGTTATTGGCCTCGGCGAAACCGAGATTGCGCGGTTGGCAGAGAAGCCGGACGTGGGGGAAGCGCTGGCGAACCATCTCCGCCGATCCATCGGCGGAGCCGTTGTCCACCACCACGACCTCGAAAGAACACATGATCTGGCACGCCATGGCATCGAGGCAGCGCTCCAGATGGATGCGCCCGTTCCAGTTGACGATCACGACGCCGACCATCGGGGCCGTCTCGGCCATGAACTGCTGCTCCAGGGATTTAAGAGTAGGCAACCACCAATACGCGAGGGCGGACGGATGATGCAGCGGGATGGAAATCTCGCCCAATCTCTCTGTTCCGGTGGCTACCGGTTCAGCTATAAGCTAGTCTAACAGAAAAGGGCCAGGGTCGTGGTAGGCGTACCCGTGTACTATACTTGTCACCTAGAGTTCCAACTGCTCCCGCGGAGTTGGATCTCGTGCGGCACATCTCCTTAGGACTGGAGTGTCGTGGAAGGCCGTAGAATCTGGCGATTGAGGCTGATGAGGACAGTAGGATGAGCGATGCCACGGCATCCCTCCGACAACTTCCCAGCGTGGATCGGCTGCTGAAAGAGCATGCAGCCGAGGAGCTTTCCGGTCGCTACTCACGAGAGCTGGCGGTGCAATCGATTCGGCAGGCGCTTGACGATGCCCGGGCCGCTATCCGTCGTGGAGAGCGGATCGCCACTGTCTCCGACCTGCTGGATGCGGCCAAAGAGCGACTCGACCGGTCGTTTCGGCCCTCCCTTCGCCCCGTCATCAACGCCACAGGCGTCATCATCCACACGAATCTCGGCAGAGCCCCCTTGAGCGACGATGCGCTGCGAGCCGTCCAGATGGTCGCATCGGGCTACAGCAACCTGGAGTACCGGTTGGAGGAGGGGACGCGAGGGTCGCGCCACGACCACATTTCCGATCTGGTCCGCAGGATAAGCGGGGCCGAGGACGCCCTGGTGGTGAACAACAACGCCGGCGCCGTCCTATTGATCCTCTCCACCCTGGCTCAAGGGCGAGAGGTGATCGTGTCCCGAGGGCAGGCCGTGGAGATCGGCGGCGGCTTCCGTATTCCGGATGTGCTGCACCAGAGTGGGGCAAGGTTGGTGGAGGTCGGCACCACTAATCGCACCTACCTACGCGATTACGACGAGGCAATCACCCCGGAGACGGCGCTGCTGCTCCAGGTCCACCCAAGCAACTTCAGGGTGGAGGGATTCGTCCACTCCGCCACCACTGAGGAGTTGGTGGAGCTGGGCCGTCGTCGCGGCATCCCCGTCGTGGACGACCTGGGCAGCGGATCCCTGCTGGACAGCTCGCGGTTCGGCCTCCAGCACGAGCCTATGGTGCAGGAGAGGGTGGCCGCCGGGGCAGATCTGGTGGCCTTCAGCGGGGACAAACTGCTTGGCGGCCCCCAGGCGGGCCTGATTGCCGGCAAGGCCGAACTTGTGGATAGGCTGCGTCGCCATCCACTGGCGCGGGCGATCCGGGTGGATAAGATGACGATCGCTGCCCTGGCCGCAACACTGAGCCACTACATCTTGGGCGAGGCTATCGAGAGAATACCGGTGTGGAGGATGATCTCGACACCCCTCTCCGACCTGGACGCCCGCGCTTTGCGTCTGGCGCGGAAGCTCAGGCAGGCCAGCCTGTCTGCCGAAACCGTCCCCGGCCTTTCCACCGTGGGCGGGGGATCCCTCCCCGGCGAGACGCTGCCCACCCGATTGGTCGCCGTCCGCCCGGGGCCGGACCGGTTGTCAGCCATGGAGTTGGCTGCCGGACTCCGCCGCCAGGACCCTCCCCTGGTGGCGAGGCTGGAGCACGATCGCTTGCTGCTGGACCTTCGCACAGTCCGCCCCGAAGACGATCGTGTGGTAGCGGCCCATCTGATAGCGGTGGCGCGCCTCTCTGCCTGACGCCAAACCAGAAGCATGCGGGACTGGCCAGCCGCTGCCGCGCGGAGCAGGTCGTCGTCCTAGAGTTCGAGCGTTTCGCCCCAGAGCGACTATAATGCGTCTTGAAGCACCAGATCGCGCGAGGGAGAGGCGTGTACGTCATCGGCACAGCGGGACACGTAGACCACGGGAAGTCCACCCTGGTCCAGGCGCTAACCGGCATCGACCCCGACCGACTCCGTGAGGAGAAGGTGCGGGGCATGACCATCGACCTGGGATTCGCCTGGCTAACCCTGCCGAGCGGCCAAGAGGTGAGCATAGTAGACGTCCCCGGCCACGAGCGCTTCATCAAGAACATGCTGGCCGGCGTGGGGGGCATAGACGTGGCGCTCCTGGTGGTAGCCGCCGACGAGGGCCCCATGCCTCAGACCGACGAGCACCTGGCCATCCTGGACCTGCTGGGAATCTCCAGGGGAGTCGTCGCGATCACCAAGTCCGACCTGGTAGAAGAAGAATGGCTTGAACTGGTGAAGGCCGAGGTGGAGGAGCGGCTGGCACCCACCTCCATGGCCGGCGCCGCCCTGATCCCCGTCTCCTCCGTAACCCGCCAGGGGCTGCCAGAGTTGATTGACGCCCTGGACGGACTGCTGAAGGCGGTGCCAGTCAGAAGCGATACAGGCAAGCCTCGCGTGCCCGTGGACAGGGTGTTCAGCATCGCCGGTTTCGGGACGGTCGTCACCGGCACCCTGATCGACGGGGAGCTTCGGGTGGGCCAGGAGGTGGAGATACTCCCCCAGGGAAAGAGGACCCGGGTGAGGGGGATCCAGACACACAAACGGAAGGTGGAAGCCGCGGGCCCCGGCAGTCGCGTGGCGGTGAACCTGGTCAACGTGCCCGTGGAGGAGATCCAGAGGGGGAACGTGGTTACCCTGGCTGGTTGGCTCCGGCCGACGAGGGCGGTGGACGTTCGTCTGCGGGTCATCAAGGCCGCTCCGAAACCGCTGGAGCACGGCGACAGCCTCACCTTCCACACGGGCGCGGCAGAGGCGGTGGCCAAGCTCTCCCTCCTCGACGCCCAGAAGCTGGATCCTGGCCAGAGTGGCTGGGCGCAGCTGAGGTTGGCTGAGCCGATAGCGGTGGCCAGGGGCGATCAGTTCATCGTCCGGATGCCTTCCCCCAGCTTTACAGTAGGCGGGGGCATGGTGGTGGACCCCCTTCCCAAGCGGCACCGCCGATTCCAGGAGCAGGTGGTTGAGAGCCTCGGGACGCTGGAGAGGGGGACACCGGAAGAGATCATTCTCCAGAACATGCCTCCCACCATCCCTCTGGAGATGCAACAACTGATTCGGACGACCGGCCTTCCCCAGGAGCAGGTGAGGGAGGCGGTTGGCGCGCTCGTCTCCAGCCAGGGACTGCTTCTGCTAGATGGCGCAAAAGGGGCCCCCAGCTCGGCCCCGGTGCTCAATGGCCAGAGCGTTCTGATCTCGGCGAGAGCCTGGGCTGACCTGACGGAGAAGATCGAGTCGCGCCTCTCCGCATATCATGCCGAGTACCCACTGCGCAGGGGTATGCCTCGGGAGGAGGTGCGGAGCCGAAGCGGGCTGGAAGCCAGGTCCTTCAGCCGGGTGGAAGCGCGGCTGCTGGCCGAGGGGCGGATCCTCCAGGATGGCCCGTTGATGGCACGCGCGGGACACCGGGTGCGGATGACCGAAGACCAGCAACGGCGCGTGGACGAGGCTATGGCCTTCCTTCAGAAGACCGGGGCATCCCCACCCTCGTCGCCGGAATTGATGGCGCAGTTCGGGCTGAGCGCCGAGTTGATGGTAGCGCTTCTGGACCAGGGCAGGATCGTCGAGATCGCCCCTGAGATCGTCCTGGACCGCCAGAGCTACTTATCCATAGTGGAAACCATAGTGGAGATGATCCGGCAGCAGGGACCGATAACGGTGGCAGCGGTCCGGGACCGCCTCGACACCAGCCGCAAGTATGCGCTGGCGATCATGGAGCAGCTGGACGAGAAACGGGTGACCCGCCGCGTGGGCGACGAGCGAGTGCTGTACTAGAAGCCCGAGTCGTCCCTGACTCGGGCGGCCGTTGGGGCAGGCACGACCCCGCATATGGAGACTGGAGTTGGATATCAAGCCCACACGGCTCTTCCTCGTGCGCCACGCGGAGACTGAATGGAATGCGGCGCAGATTTTCCAGGGGCACTTCGACTCGCCCCTCACCCCGAACGGGCTCCATCAGGCAGCTCAACTGGCGGAGAGGCTTTCCCCCGAGGGGATCGATGCCATCTACTCCTCCGACCAGGGAAGGGCAATGCAGACGGCGAGGGTAATCGGTGATCGGACGGGCATCCTCGTGACCCCGAGAGCCGAGCTTCGGGAAATCGACTGCGGTGAGTGGGCCGGCAGGGGCTATCAAGCGGTCCGCGAAGGATGGCCCGAGAGCTTTGACAACTGGAGGAGCAATCCCCATCTCCACAAAATGCCCGGCGGGGAAACCGTCGCCCAGGTGCAGCAACGAGTGCTCCACTTCTTGGAAGAGGTCTGCGCGCAACACCAGGGCCAGACGGTGTGCGCCATTACCCACAACACCGGCGTCAGGGTGGTTGTCTGCCACCTTCTGGGTCTCCCGCTTTCCCGGCTCTGGGATGGCCCCCGACAGCCCAACTGCGCCCTGAACCTGATCGAGCTGCGGGACGGGAAAATGGACCTGGTGGAGGTCGCCGCCACCGATCACCTCACCACCATAAGCACCGTCGG
>Ga0209747_1000657_pt1 | contig 18735 bp, 18 predicted proteins | sample BarGraNGADG00311_FD_184498 | JGI IMG/M metagenome (GOLD analysis project Ga0209747, IMG submission 184498) | Arctic peat soil microbial communities from Barrow, Alaska - Barrow Graham LP Ref core NGADG0011-311 (SPAdes) (version 2) | ecosystem: Environmental > Terrestrial > Soil > Wetlands > Peat...
TGGCAGGCTCCGGTTACCTTAAAAGCGATTAATAAGATTAAAATTGTCTTTAAGGATATGTTACCTGTTTATGCAGAATACCAGGCACTGAACGGTTCAATTATGAAGAAAATCTACTATAGCAACTATACAGATTTTCGTACCTTCAGAATGCCACTCAGGATTACAGAGATTAGCTTTGAAACGAAAGAAGATTCAACAATAAGACTGTCAGTATTTTCAAATGTACGAACCAAAGACTTTCCCGAAAATAGCTATTTCAACTTTAAAATACCGGATGATGCAAAAATCAGTAAATAGTTTTCTGCTTTTTATATTGTTAACATCTGTTGGATTTCACTGTTCAGCTCAGCAGATATCTGTCAAATCAGATATTGAACTGATTCATACACAACTTTCAAAATCGGATCCCGATCCTTTTATACGTCCGTACATATACCAACATGAGACCTCCTTTATTAAGAAGTATAATCCCATTAGTCTTTTGCTCGGCAGTTCATTATATGTTTACCAGAATGTTTTCTCAAAACATATATCCGCTGATTGCCTTTTTACACCTGGCTGTTCCGAATTCAGCAAACAGGCTATTAAGGAATATGGATTACTAAAAGGGACGCTTTTGTCGATAGAAAGAGTTAACAGGTGTAACAGGATTGCCGCAACAGATCTGAGACATTCCGAAATAGATCCAAAAACTAATCGTTATCCTGATCCGGTTTCAAGACACAAAAAAGCATATTTGAATGATTGATTTAAAGAACTTTGCGCCTTTGCGTCTTTGCGGCAATATTACCTTAATACTTTTACTATTTTTTACGACGCCTTCCTTCTCTCAGAATACCACCCTCTGTGACTTAAAATTTGTTTTTCATCTTGTAAATGCCGGTGATATTGAAGAAGCAATATATTTACTTGATTCAACCAACTGCTATTCAGATTCTTCAAGCGATAGCCTGAACTATCTGAGAGGGTGGAGCCTCTATTCGCTTAAACGGCTGGTTCCTTCCTCCGAAAGCCTTATTAAGGTCAAACCAGGGTCTGATTTTTATCTGAAATCACATTTTTTTGCGGCCTACAATTATACCTATACTGCAAATTTATCTGAGGCACTGGAGACTCTTTCAAAAATGGAATTCAATAGTGAAAAACTCAATTCTGTAAAGAACTTTGAGCTTTCAGGAATTTATCTTCTAATGGGTCAGAAAGAGAAATTCGAAGATTATTTTTCACGAACAAACAGGAGCTATTATGAAATTACAGAATCGGCCGATAATCTTCAGAAAATTTCCGCAGACTTATACAAACATAAGATTAAATCGCCTGTAGTTGCGGGGCTGCTTTCTTCAATAATTCCAGGGTCGGGAAAGTTTTATGCCGGAAAAAGGGGAGAAGCAATTTCAGCTTTTTTAGCAAATGCAGGGTTAGGATTGGTAACATGGGAAAATTACCGGGAAAGTGGTTTCAAAAGTTTTAGAACACTCGCTTTCGGAAGTGCATTTGTATTTTCCTATGCAGCAAACATTTATGGTTCAGTTTTAACTGTTAATATGATGGAAACCGAATATAAAGAAAATGTTAAGAACTCGATTCTTTTTAATTTGCATATTCCTTTGCGCAATTCTTTCGACAAATAGGATTATAGCAGCAGATTATTACTCAAACGCGCTCAGAATTTTTCATGAAAAAAAGTTCTATACTGCTTCTATTGAATTCGAGCGGGCTATCTTTTATGAAACTGATATTAAGAGAATTGCACTTTTAAAATATTATAAATCACTCTGTTACAAAGAACTTGGCGAAAATGTTAAAACCCTTGAAGAGCTGGGCGAAATTAACATGTTTAATGTTTCTGATTCTCTCTTCTTTTTGATACGATATCAGCAGGCCCTGAGTAATTATCTGAATAACGACCCTGATCAATCACTCTGGAATATAGGGGAAATAAGATTCAGATTTCCCGATTCAGTAAAAACAATTAGTATAATCCCTCTAAATATTATATGCTTAAACTCAGTAAGAAGATGGGATGAGGCTCATAACCTCTGGAATTATTTTCTTGAAAACACTGCAATGGATAATTCATTAAAAGCGAATTTTAAGTCCGAGATTGATAATTTATATAGAAAACGAAATCTTCCGGGGTTTCATTCACCAAAAAAAGCTGAAAATCTCTCAAGATTTATTCCCGGATCGGGACAGATGTACAGTGGGGCAGTTGTGGAAGGCTCTGTCAACTTTCTTATAAATGCTTCGTTTTTAGGTTTTGCGTTATATGAATTTTATACAGAATATTATATTACAGGTTATTTTGTGGGGTTAGGTTTTTTTAATAAAACATATCATGGAGGAATACGAAGAGCAAGTCTTCTTGCGGAACAAAAGAATACAGCGGCTCTGAATAAATTCAACCTCGAGACCAGTGCATTAATAATCAAAGTTATAGATTCGGGTAATTTGAAAATGAACCCTATGCCCAATTTATATATTTTGCAGAAAAGCGATTAGTAAGTCCATTTAAGAATTTTCCAGCCTCTTTTGATCGCTGCTTTTTTAAGCATCCTGTCAGCATTAACGCATACAGGATTTCCTACGGAACTAAGTACAGCCAGATCTGAAATTGAATCGCCATAATACCATGAATCCGAAGCGCTACTGTTATATTTTTCACAGTATGATAATAGCCTGACAGCTTTTTCTTTGCCAAAACAAAGTTTGCCAACAGGTCGTCCGGTTAAGTATTCGTTTATTACTTCAAGCTCAGAGCAGACAATATCATCCATCTTCAGATTCTTTGCCATCTCCTTACATATAGGGGTCAGTGCGGAAGACAACAGCACCACTTTTGCATTTTTCTCTTTATGCAATTTTATCTCCAGCCGGGCTTCTTTATATACCGAAGGCAGCATTACATTTCGGGTAACCTCAGTACAAAGATCTAAAAGTGACTCTTCCTTTAAATCTTTAACCCACCTTACCATTTCATCAACAATATTCTGTTCGTCTATAAGATTTAATTTGTAAACCAGTGAAGTATAAAGTGCATAAATCAAATTAGCATAAGACAGAACGCCTTTTCTTAAAGCGCTTCTTGCTAGCTCCTTTCCGCTGATAGCTTTTGTTATGGTCCGGTCGAGATCAAAGAAAGCAATATAGCCTCCTTCAGTATTATCTTTTGAAGAAATGGTTTCCATCAGGATTATAAATTGTATTTAATGCCCCTGGAAGAATTTGTACATCAAATTTTCTGGCGAAATTTAACTCGCCATCAACATGAAAAGGGACTTCAGTTGAAAATTCAAGTTTTACCGTGGGAGTCTGGTAGTAATTAACCCTTTTATCGTTAGTATGTGTTCCTTTAGGTACCATAAGCAGGATTTGGAATCGCTGGAGAAGTGACAACTTTCTTATCGCACAAACATCCAGCAATCCATCATTGGCGATTGCCTTTGGAGTTAGCAAAAAGCCACCCGCAAACCTTCTGCCTATTGAAATGGTATTAATAAAACAATCTGTTTCTTCACTTCTGGTTCCATTGTTTGTAATCATCTTTTTTTCTCGGAAGAAAAGGAGTGTTTTAATTATATGCCATACATATTTATACTTTCCTCCTTTTTTTGTTTCCCCGGGTGCGACGTAATTCTGGGCAGCCACCTCGGCATCAAATCCCAATCCCATCCCATTCAGGAATATCACTCCATTGCATGAGCCAACATCCATTTGGATTACATTTCTTTTAAAGAATATATCCCAGTCATTATCTTCAAAACGGTTAGGGAATCCTAATATTTGTATAAAATCATTCCCTGTTCCGGCTGGAATTATTCCGATAACAACATCCTTTTTATTAACCAGTGGCCTTGCTATTTCATTTAGGGTACCGTCGCCCCCCACGCCAATTATATACCTGAATCCCTTCTTAAAGTATTCTTCAGACAGTTCGGAAGCATGTCCGGCTCTCTCCGTGAATACCAGTTCAGCATCAATATTATGCTTCTTAATCATCGCCTCCAGTTTAGGTACAATGGTTTTTCCAAATCCGTTTCCAGCGATCGGGTTAATGATAAAAACCCATTCTTTCTTTTTAGGTTCTGTCATAACTTTTCATTTATAAGCCCCTTCAATGATATTTTTCACCGTTTCAATAATTTCATCATCGGTCTTTCCGATCAGTTCTTCACTTCTGATCGGTTTATGAATAACAATATCGAGTTTTGAGTCGAAATTAATATAAAACCGGGTTTTGGGCTTAAGTTTATAGAAACCATTAAGCGTAACAGGCAATATTGCAGTCTCGGTTGAACGGAACAGATAAATGAATCCTTTGAAAAAGTTTTTTATTTCTCCATCCGTAGTCCGTGTCCCTTCAGGAAATATCGCAACTGTATGATTATCTGATTTCAGAACAAGCTGTTCCATCATCAGCTTTGTGTTTTTGAGAGTCGGCTTCCTGAAAGGTACATAATTGGTCATCATCAGGATCTTTCCGAAAAGTGGTACCTTGAGAAGGCGTTCGTGACCAAACCACGAAACTCCCGGGTAAAACGACATTATTGCCATAATATCGAACAAGCTCGAATGATTCGCCACTAGAATATACTTATCGCTTTTGTTAATATTCTCTTTTCCCTGAAGATGTATCTTTTTACCAATAATAAGGAAAACAGATTTTGCCCATAGCTGTGAAAGAACACGGATCGGACCCTTCCAATGTAACCATGCAAAAATCAAAAGTGTAAGGACAACTACTACTGTATCTAAATAGAGGATCGCAAAAAGAGGGATTGAAATAGCTGCATAAAGCTTCGACCGCATTCTGCTTGAATTAATTTTAAGTGGTGAAATTTAGCTAATTATTATTGAAAAATTGGTCTGTCTCTATCTATATTTGAAATACCTTTGAATTTCAAATATTAACCAATGACATAAACTCAAAAATCGTTAATACCATCATCCAAACATATAAGTACTTATGTTATTACTTGGGATAGATATTGGGAGCTCTTCGGTTAAAACTTCTGTAATTGATGGTGAATCAGGGAAGTGTCTTGCTACAGCTTTTTCTCCTTCTGAAGAAATGAAGATAATAACCCTGAGCCCGGGATGGGCTGAGCAGGAACCTGAAACATGGTGGACAAATCTGAAAGTGGCAATTGCAGAATGTAATAGTAAGCTCGGTAAGAGGAAAAATGAGATCGCTGCAATTGGAATATCATACCAGATGCATGGACTTGTTACCGTCGATAAAAACAATAAGGTATTACGGCCTTCAATTATCTGGTGCGACAGCCGTGCCGTAGGGTACGGTGAAAAAGCGCTCAACGATCTCAGTAAAGATTTCTGCCTTTCTCATCTTCTTAACTCTCCTGGTAATTTTACTGGTTCAAAACTTGCCTGGGTAAAAGAAAATGAACCTGAATTATACAACAGAATTCATAAGATTATGCTTCCTGGCGATTATATTGCTCTGCGACTGACAGGAGAAATAAGTACATCATTCACCGGACTTTCGGAAGGTATATTCTGGGATTTTAAAGAAAACAGGGTTTCAGACGATCTTCTGAAGTATTTTGGTTTTGATTCCGGAATTTTACCGATAGCTTTTCCCTCATTTTCAACTCAGGGAAAGCTTCTGAAGTCAGTCGCTTCTGAACTTGGCTTACCAGATGGTATTCCGCTTTCTTACAGGGCAGGAGACCAGCCAAACAACGCTCTCTCCCTGAATGTTCTCAATCCTGGAGAAGTCGCGGCAACAGCAGGAACTTCCGGAGTTATTTATGGGGTAACCGATCAGAAAAAGTATGACCCTCTTTCAAGGGTAAATACCTTCCTGCATGTTAATCATACCAACAAAGATGCTCGTCTTGGGGTACTGTTATGCATAAACGGCACCGGCATACTCAACTCCTGGCTAAGGCGAATGAGTATCGGAAGCCTGTCGTACAATGAAATGAATGCTTTGGCAGGAAATGTTCCTGCAGGCTCAGAAGGACTCTCAATTTTACCTTTCGGGAATGGTGCCGAAAGAATGCTGGGTAACAAAGATATTGGCGCCGGTATTTCAGGTTTGAATTTCAATATGCACCACTACGCTCACCTTTTCAGAGCCGGACAGGAAGGAATCGCCTTCTCATTGAGATACGGACTAGAGATGATGAAGGAAACAGGTATCGATCCTCAGATTATGAGAGCATGTGAAGCCAATATGTTTCTGAGTAAAATATTCAGAGAAACACTGTCTACAGTAACAGGCACGGCGATTCATCTTTATAATACTGACGGATCAGTTGGAGCAGCAAGAGGAGCAGGGATCGGATGTGGGTTCTACGGGTCTGAAAAAGAGGCATTTAAAGGCCTTGAAACAGTGAGCATTACAGAACCGGATAAATCTAAATCATATGAAATAGAGGATGCATATGGAAGATGGGAGAAGATTTTGTCAAAAGCAGTAAAATAATTTCCCTTAGAGCCCTTTGCTGTTAATGGATGTTATTAATAGTTAAACATAAATTGTAAATGCCATGGTATATAAAGCAAAAAAAGAAGCATATCCCGGTATCGGGAAGATTGAATATGAAGGTAAAAAATCTAAGAACCCGCTTGCCTTCAGATGGTATAATGCCGACGAAAAAGTTGGAGGTAAAAAAATGAGGGACCATCTTCGTTTTGCAATTGCATACTGGCACTCATTCTGCAGTGACGGATCAGATCTTTTTGGAAATGCAACCAGATTTTATCCCTGGGAAGGTGCCTCAAATGACGACAAGACTAAACAAAGACTTGACGCTGCCTTCGAATTTATAACCAAGATAGGAGCAGAGTATTACTGTTTTCACGATACAGATATTGTAGGAGATGGCACGGTGTTTGAAATTGAAAAACGTCTTGAAAAAATCGTGCCGGTTATGAAAAAGATGCAGGAACAGACAGGGACAAAACTCCTTTGGGGTACAGCAAATCTGTTTTCAAATCCCAGGTACATGAATGGGGCGGCAACTAATCCGGATTTCGCAGTTGTGGCAAATGCAGGTGTTCAGCTTAAAAATGCTATCGCTGCAACAGTTGCTCTGGGTGGTGAGAATTATGTTTTCTGGGGCGGGAGAGAAGGCTATATGAGTCTTCATAATACGAACATGAAGAAGGAACTTGAACATATGGGCATGATGTTATCAATAGCCCGTGACTATGGCAGGAAAATCGGATTCAAAGGTACATTCCTCGTTGAACCTAAACCTATGGAACCTTCAAAACATCAGTACGATTTTGATGTAGCGACCATAATAGGATTTCTGCGTGCACATGAACTCGATAAGGATTTTAAGCTTAATATTGAAGTCAATCATGCCACTCTTGCAGGTCATACTTTCCAGCACGAGCTTCAGGTAGCAGCAGATGCAGGTCTTCTTGGAAGTATTGATGCCAATAAAGGGGACTATCAGAACGGATGGGATACTGATGAATTTCCGACAAATATCTATGAAGTCACTGAAGCCATGATGGTCATTCTTCAGGCTGGTGGATTCTCAACCGGTGGTATCAATTTTGATGCAAAGATCCGTCGCAATTCAACCGATGTGGAAGATATTTTCATTGCACACATCAGCGGTATGGATACATTTGCCAGAGCTCTGGTTATTGCTGATAAAGTTCTGAAAGACAGCGACTATCTTAAACTAAGAAAGAAAAGATATGAATCATTTGAGAAGGGTTCTGGTAAGGATTTTGAGAAGGGAAAGCTTAGTCTGGAAAAACTACGGGATATTGCTTCCGAGATCGGTGAACCTAAAACAACAAGTGGGAAACAGGAGCTCTATGAGCAACTGATAAATATGTATCTGGCTTAGAAAGATTAATTTCGTTCCCGGAATATTTAAATTGTCGTGGAAATGACTTTAAAAACAGGTGGGTGTGCTATTGATTTTTTCACTTTACATAATTCGGCAACACTGATTATTGATGCTTTATATTTTTCAGGAAAGTCGGCCGGTAGCTGAATGTCAATAGTTATGTTTACCGGGAGACCAGATTCTTTGTCGAATTCAGTGTTTTGAATAATCTTAATGTTATCGGTCGGAATTTTACGGTTATCGCAGAATGATTTAACATATATTCCTGCGCAGGTGCCTATTGAAGCAAGGTAAAGTTCAAATGGTGAAGGCCCCGAATCGTTTCCTCCGCCGCTAACAGGTTGGTCGGTTTTAATCACGTGTCCATGAGAATGTGCTGTAACTACTTTTCCACCGTCAAATGTTATTTCCATGATATTTAAAATTTGGAAGAAATTTTATAGTGATCCTGAAGTATCATCCGGAACATTTTTGAAGGCAAAACATACTTTAATACTACTGCAAGTTTCTGCTCGAATGATGCAATAATATATCGCTGCCGTGGATTCTTACACTCAACGATCTTAACAATTTTCTTTGCAAGTACAACTGGTTCCCAGCCGTTGGCTTCATCTTTTTCAATTACAGCCATAGTCTTTTCATACTGTGCATTATAAGGGTCATTGTTCCCGGTAGGGGCCAGGAAATTTCTGCGGTTTGCAGAATTGTTGGTATGAAAATCGCCTGGATTGATGAGTACAATTTTGATCTTAAATTGGCTGACCTCCATTCTGAGCGCTTCACTGAAACCTTCAATTGCAAATTTCCCTGCAGAGTAGAACGCCTGAAATGGCAAACCCATTAAGCCTCCGATAGAACTGAAATTGATAATTGTTCCGCCTCCCTGATTTCGCATAAAGGGCAAAACTTCCCGCGTAAGATTGGCCATACCAAGAAAGTTGGTATCCATCTGGAGTTTAATGTTTTCGATGGGAGAGGTCTCTATTGGTCCACCAGTATGCATACCGGCATTGTTTATAAGGATATCAATCCTGCCTTCTTTTTGAACTATTGTCTGAACTACCTTCTTTATACTATCAATATCTGTCAGGTCTAGAAGCAGTGTATTAACCTGAGAGTTAACATCAGCATTTTTTCTTACTGTTCCGTAAACAATGTGCCCGTTAGCAGCAAGAAGTCCGGCAGTCTGTTTGCCGAATCCTGAGGAGATGCCTGTTATTAGTATTACTTTTTTCATAAAGCTTGTTTATTTCCTCTGGTTTTTGCCCCAAAAAATCCTCCTTGTATTTTGTCCCAAATCCCTATTTTTGGCCCCCCAACCCCCCTGAAGGGGGGCTAAGGAGCTTATTTTGAACCCCCTTTAGAGCCTTCCCTGAGCGAAGCGAAGGGCAGGGGGCAAAAAGCTTTCAGGTGGGCAAAACTACAGGAGGGGTTTTTTATAAAATCCCCAGCGATTTAGATGCTTTGGTTATCTTTTCAATTGAGATCTCCACCTGTTCTTTAGTATGTGTAGCCATAAGTGAATATCTTATTAGCGAATCTTCTTTTGGAACTGCAGGCGATACAACAGGATTGACAAAAACTCCGTCTTCAAGTAATATTTGTGTAAGCTTCAAAGCTTTTATGTCATCCCGTATAAATAAAGGTATAATCGGTGTTTCGGATTTTCCGGTGTCAAAACCTGCCGCTTTAAACCCTTTCAGAGCATAATGAGATAAGTCCCACAGATGGCTGATCCTTTCCGGTTCCGCTTCCATTATGTCTATAGAAGCAAGAACTGCTGCAGCCGATGAAGGTGTCATGCTGGCGCTGAATATAAGTGTCCTTGAATTATGTTTTATGAAATTGATCACTTCTTTATCGGCTGCAATAAAACCACCGAGTGAAGCAAACGATTTTGAAAAGGTGCCCATAATCAAATCGACCTTATCGGTAAGTCCAAAATGTGAGGCCGTACCTGATCCGTTTTTCCCCAGAACACCAAGAGAATGGGCATCGTCAACCATTATCGACGCATTATATTTTTCCGCAAGCTGTACCAATTCAGGAAGTTTTACAATATCACCCTCCATCGAAAAAATACCATCAACAACAATCATCTTGATACGATCGCTGTGGCATAGTTTTAATTTGCTCTCAAGTGCATCCATGTCATTATGAGCGAACTTAAGAACTTTTGAAAATGAAAGCCTGCTGCCTTCAATAATTGAGGCGTGGTCGAGCTCATCGAGCAGAAGATAATCGTGCCGGCCGGCAAGCAAGGATACTACCCCAAGATTGACCTGAAAGCCTGTACTATAGCAAAGAGCGCCTTCTTTGTTAACAAAGCTCGCAAGTTTCTCTTCCAGTTTAATATGGATGTCAAGTGTCCCGTTCAGAAACCTCGATCCGGCGCAACCGGTTCCATACTTTCTTATTGCAGCTATTGCAGCCTCTTTAACTTTTGGGTGGTTTGTAAGCCCGAGATAGCTGTTCGATCCGAACATCAAAACCTTTTTTCCGTTAATAACTACGACCGTATCCTGTTCGGATTCTATCGCCCTGAAATAGGGATAAATGCCTGCCTGCATAACTTTCTGAGGGGCATCGTAACCTGAAAGTTTATCTTTTAATATTCCCACTACTTTATCTAAAAGTTAATTAAAGTGATGCCAAAATTAATAAAAAAAGAATGAAACGGAAGAAAAGCAGCTCTTTTGAGTTAAAATATATTGTCAGAACGGCTCGATTAGATAAATCCTGCAGATTTCTTTTTCAAATAGTATAATATTATTTGGAAAGTATTGATATGAAATTTACTTTTACGCCCGAAATCAATTTTGAGAATTAAATGGACGACGACCCGGCGAATTTATTTATTAAACTTTGGTATAAAAGGTAGTCCTCCCATCAGGTCATTTCCTTTTATATCTTAAAAGCAAGGAGGTGACAATGACATCACTCACAACATTTTATTTAAGCGGAATAATTGGCAAAGAAGCATTTGGAGCCGATGGAGATGATATTGGAATAATTAAAGATTTACTGGTTAATGCGGTGCCTTCAGGAAAAAACGACCCGAATGAACAGCTTGTTACAGGTGTAAGACTTAAGATCGGAAAGGAAACAAGCTTTTATTCCTTTAAAAGCTTCAGAGTTGTAAAGGCAAGAGAGATCCTTAATGTTAATTGCACAGGTCTGATTGAACTTAGCAAGGATGACGTCAACAACGGACTTTTACTCGTAGAAAATATCCTCGATAAGCAGATTGTGGATATGAACGGACGAAAACTGGTAAGAGTTAATGATGTACGACTGGCTACTCTTCCAACCGGAACCTTTGCCATAGCTGTTGATATCGGAATTGAAGGATTATTGCGTAGAATAGGAATATCCGGTCCTATTAAAAAAGTTCTGGCCCTGTTCAAGATAAATATTCCGGCAAAATTTATTCTTTGGGATGATGTTCAGGCTATAGATCATTCAAACCTTAATATCAGGCTTTCAAAGAGCTATTCGAAGTTACATACACTTCACCCTTCCGACCTTGCAGATATCATAGAGGACCTTGGCAAAAAATCGAGTATGTCGGTGTTCTCGTCTCTTGATGAAGAAAAGGCTGCCGACGTTCTTGAGGAACTCGAAACACATGCACAGATTCATATTCTTGAAAGTCTTCCGGTTGACAAGGCAGCCGATGTTCTGGAAAAGATGCCTGCCGACGAAGTTGCCGATATACTCGACGAACTCGAAGATGATAAAGCAGAGATGTTATTGAAAGAAATGGACTCTGAGTCTTCCCAGGAAGTAAGGGAACTTCTCGAGTACGATGATAATCTTGTAGGAAGTATTATGACTACAGATTATATGTCCTTCAGCCTAACTACAACTGTGGCAGAAGTACTAATTGAATTACGATCAAAAAAACCGGAATCAGTTGACCTTTATAATATGTTTGTCACAGAAGCAAACGATGAATTAATCGGCACATTTAATCTCCGAGATCTGGTCGTTTCAGAACCAAATTTAACTGTAAGTAATATAATGAAGTCGGAGCCTGTATCACTTTTCGATAACCAGAAAGTTGGCGCAATTGCAGAGATAGTCTCTAAATATAATCTGCTGGCAGTCCCGGTTGTTGATCATAATAACCTTCTTCAGGGGATGGTAGTTGTAGATGATGTGGTGGAAGATCTTATTAACAAGAGAAGAACGAAGAAAAGGTAATAAAAAAGATAAAAGACAAAAGTAAAAAGACAAAAGTCTGCAAGCATGTTCAAAACAAAACTTAAGGAATCACATTTTTTTAGAAATCTGGCATTATTCTTAGCCATCATCGGCCCCGGAATTATAACCGGAAGCGTCGATAATGATGCAGGTGGAATAACTGTGTACTCTGTAGCTGGTGCCAATTACGGTTACAGCCTTATCTGGACTCTCATACCATCATTCATTGTATTATTGGTTATTCAGGAAATGAATGCCAGGATGGGTATCGTAACAGGGAAGGGACTTTCAGATCTGATACGCGAAAATGCAGGAATGAAGATCACTTTTTTTATTTTTATTGGATTGCTCTTTTCAAACATTGGCAATACAACTACCGAATTTGCAGGCGTTGCAGGAAGTATGGAAATCTTTGGTATAAGCAAATATATATCAGTACCCGTAGTAGCTGTTATGGTATGGTTCCTTGTAGTAAAGGGAACTTACAAGATTGCTGAGCGGATCTTTTTAATATTTAGTGTTTCACTTCTTACTTATGTAGTTTCCGCTTTAATGAGTAAACCAAACTGGCAGGAAATTGGGTCGGCAGTAGTACATCCTCAGCTTGAAATGAATACCAATAGTCTTGCCATGGTAATTGCACTTGTAGGAACTACAATAGCTCCCTGGATGCAGTTTTATATGCAGTCGACTGTAATCGAAAAGGGGCTTCAAATGAAAAATTACAGGTTTACACTTATTGATATTACGGTAGGTTGTGTTGTTACTGTAGTTGTTGCATTTTTCATTATGGTTGCTTGTGGCTCAACATTACATCCGAATGGTATTCAGATAAATGAGGCAAAAGATGCTGCGCTTGCCCTTAAACCTCTTGCCGGTGCATTGGCATCTCAGGTATTTGCCTTCGGATTGTTCGTTGCTTCTGTTTTTTCTGCAACAATATTACCATTAGCAACAGCTTTTTACGTGTCTGAAGCTTTTGGATTTGAAGCAGGAATTGATAAAAAATGGGACGAAGCAAAAGAATTTTATACCCTTTATACAGGGATTCTGGTCATCTCAGTAGTAATTATTCTGATTCCCAATGCTCCTCTGATTCAGATTTCAATATGGTCACAGGTAATCAATGGTATATTATTACCCGTAGTTCTGCTATGTATGATACTATTGATAAACAATAAGAAGATCATGGGAATCTATGTTAACAAACTACATCAGAATATTATTGGATGGAGTGCAGTTATTATTCTAACAGGTCTGTCGTTAATGTTGCTGATTATGCCCTTAATAAATAAGTAATACTCAACGAAACTTTGAAAAAAAAACGGTGCCCTTTGGCACCGTTTTAACCCCTCCCATACTGTATTAAAAACCCCCTATTCTCTCATTAATTCTTTTTAACGGATGGTGTTTTTGCCGGTGAAACTGCAGGTTTAACTGCTGCATTGGAAGCAGGTTTAGTTGCTTTCTTGCCTGCCGGCTTAGCTGTGGTTTTTGCAGCTGGTTTTACAGCTGATTTTGCAGCCGGAGTTGCGACTGGTGCATTCGTTGCTGCAGGTTTTGCAGCAGTAGTAGCTGCAGTTGGAGTCGTTTTCTTACCAGGAGTATTAGTTGTCTGTGCATTGACAACCATAACTGCCATAATTAATACCAAAACAAATAATACTTTTTTCATTTTTTTATAATTATTTGATTAAACAGAACAAATGTATTGTGCAATTCTGAAGGTAATCTGAAGATAGAATATTTTAACAAAACTTTATGATTTCATCTCAAGAAACAGATTTCTGAATATAATTCAATCTCATTATGTGAATATTATGAGAATAGCTATAGTTAATGGTCATTTTGTAATTATCAGTTATCTTCCTGACTATAGATAAACCGAGGCCAACTGACTGAGGATTATCTCCACCTTTATTAAAACGGCGAAAAAGCAGTTCAGGATCGGTTGTTAATGGTAATCCGGTATTTGAGATAGTTATGGATTCATTATCAATGATGCATTTTATGTAGCCATTTTCTATGTTATATCTTACTGCATTACTCAATAGATTTGAAATCAGTACATCGGCAAGAACCTCATTCATTTCAACAATAGCGCTTTCCGGGGTCTCCAGCTCAACCCTGATCCCTTTGATTTCCATTATTTCCCTGTAACTTTCAAGGAAGGATTCTATTTTTTCCTTCAGAGATATTTTTTTGTTCTCGTGAAAATATTGATTTTCTATCTTTGAAATAAGTAATAATCCCTGATTAAGCTTAAGCAGACGGGTTGTTGCCTCATCGATGGACTTAAGAAGGTTTAAATTTTCTTTTTTAAGATTTTTATTTTGCATAAGCAGCTCCACTTTTGACCTTATAACCGCTAACGGAGTTTGAATCTCATGTGCAGCATTTTCATTGTACTCTTTCAGATTGAGATAATCAATCCGCATTTTTTGAGTCATCTTTTCAAAGACCTTGTTTAATTGCTGAAACTCAACTACATCTGTTTCCGGTAGATCCAGTGGTTTATCAGAAAGTAAATCAAAATTTCCTGCCTTATCTACTGATTTATAAAAAGGGCTCCATAATTTCCTTGAGATAAGATAATTTATGAGAATTGAGATAATAAAGAGTGAAAGAAACAGACCAAACATATACCAGCTTATAGCCCGGAGTAAATCCTGCTTTTCAGTTAAAATCTGGAAAAGGCTTATCGTGTAACCATTTTTTTTGATAGTATTGCCAGAATGAAAGAAATACCTGAAGGGTATATACTCATCAGATTCTCTGTTATATAAAACAGTATCCTTTATATACTGTACCTTACTCAACGGATAACGATATATCATCGCTTCTATCTGAAAATCGAATGTAACTGTTGAATCAGGTACTGTCTCAGTTTGTTCAATCTGATCCCTTATTATTTCATTTTCTGTGAGAAGGCTATTGTCGATCTGCTTGTAAATGTCTTTTCTGATCGCATAGTATAGAAATATTCCACCCCCCATCATTGCAACGATAGAAAACAGAAAAAAATAATATGTGCTCTTGGTTAGTAATTTCAATCTTCTACGAATTTATATCCAAAGCCATAAATGCATTTTATATAGTTTTTCCCCTTTGCGGCAGTAATTTTTTTCCGGAGGTTCTTAACATGGGTATAAACAAAATCGAATGAGTCAGTTAGAATTACGTCATCTCCCCAAAGATGTTCGACAATTGATTCTTTTGTTATCATCCTGTTCTTGTTTGTCATGAAGAAAACAAGTAAATCATATTCCTTCTTTGTAAGATTCAATAATTTATCGTTAACATATGCCTGCTTATCAAAAGTGTTAGCTCTGATTTCGTTAAAACTGATCTCATTCATACCCTTTAAACTATTCCTGCGGTAGATTGAATTAAGCCGGGCGCTGAGTTCTGCGAAATGAAAAGGTTTGGTCAGATAATCATCTGCTCCTATTTTTAAGCCGAGGAGCTTATCTTCAAGTGAATTTCTTGCAGATAATATGAGTATGCCATCTGAGACTTTATTGTTTTTCAACTCTTTAATAATATCCAAACCATTGCCATCCGGCAGTCCAATATCGAGAATAATACAATCATATCTGTTATCCTCCGTCTTGTTTCTTGCAAGACCTAAATTTTGTGCCACTTCGCAAAGGTGGCCTTCCAGCTTAAGATAATCGTTGATGGCCAGCCTGAGTGAAAAGTCATCCTCAATAATTAAAATCTTCATCCCTATCCAATTAGAAAATCTTTAAATTTAATTATTAGATTTGTAAAGATATTACTCCTGAAGATATTTTAATTTAATACCTGATGAGAACTTACTCCTTTCTTGCACGCATTATCTTTTCAATTATTTTCACATATTCTTCAATATGCTTCATCTTTGCTCAGAATAAACCAGAGAACGATTTTCCTGTAAAAGCAGAGCTCTTTAAAGCAAAAAAGACTTCCCTTGACTTTCTTGATGATAGTTTGAATGTTAAGAAGTTCGGAATTATTTCAGATGCTATCTGGAATTATGCAGAGCTGGGAATGCAGGAGTATAAGTCTTCAGCCATTCTGATTAAGACACTTGAAGAAGCCGGTTTCAAAGTTGAAAAAGGAGTTGCAGGTATGCCAACCTGTTTTGTAGCTTCATGGGGAAGCGGTAAACCGGTAATTGGTATCCTCGGAGAATTTGATGCGCTACCGATGATATCCCAAAAGGCTCTCAGCCCGGTCCAGATTCCTCTTGTTACAGGAGCGCCGGGTCATGGATGCGGGCATAATATGATGGGAACAGCCGGAATCGCTGCTGCAATAGCTGTTAAGAAAAGCCTGGAACAGAATAATCTTAAGGGAACAATTAAATTCTTCGGATCGCCGGCAGAAGAGACAGTGATCAGTAAACCATATATGGTCAGAGCCGGAGTATTTAAAGATGTTGACGCAGTTATAGATAATCACGCTTCATCAGATTTATCTACTAGTTATGGCGTAAATGGAAGTGCAGTAATGTCCGTCGTCTTTTCTTTTAAAGGAATTACGGCGCATGCAGCTGTATCACCCTGGACCGGAAGGAGTGCCCTCGATGGTGTTGAACTTATGAATGTAGCTACTAATTACCTGCGCGAACATCTTTTTTATACCTATAGACTTCACTATGTAATCACTGAAGGAGGAGAAGCGCCAAATGTTGTTCCCGACAGGGCTTCAGTATGGTATTATATAAGGAATACCGACGACAGGCTTGCAGAGATGTACGGTCGGGTATTGGATTGCGCAAAGGGCGCCGCCATGGCATCTGGCACCAAACTCGATACAGTTACTGTTCTGACAGCTATCCATCAGCGACATTCAAATAAAGGGATGGCTGAAGCCTTACAAAGGAATATAGAACTTATTGGAATGCCCGTTTGGACAGACCAGGAGCAGGCCTTCGCAAAATCGCTTCAGAAAGAGCTTGGGGAGAAAGAAACAGGTTATGCTTTAAAGGTAAAACCATTGACTATCCCTTCCGAAACGCAGATGGGAGGAGGTTCTTCAGATGTAGGAGATGTAACTCTTGTAGCACCCACAGCTACCCTTAATTTCCCGGGAGGTGTGCCGGGTGAGATTGGTCATCACTGGTCAACTGTCACATCGGGGTACGGTTCCGCTGCATGGAAAGGTCTGAATACAGGCGCAAAGGTAATGGCTGCAACAGCTCTCGATCTGATGACAAAACCTAAATTACTGGAAGAGATTAAGAACGAGTTTGCTCTGTACTCAAAAGATCATCCATATAAATCATTCCTTCCTGATGGAGCAACCCCGCCTCTTAATCTGAATAAGGAGCTTATGGAAAAATACAGGGATGCAATGTTACATCTGCAAGGGGAAAGTAAATAATTCCGGGGATCAGAAATGAAATTTTTATTTGCGTATAATCAAAATTTAATATTAATTGAATCGGATGCAGAAAGGTTATTTTAATTCAAATTCCTACGACACCCCTGAAAAAGAGCACCTGTCATTCAAAGAAAAGATTCTTTTAAACAGCAGGTTATACTTTAACCTTTGCTACGCTTCAACCGTTCTTCGGACAAGAAAGAAAGCAATAAGAAAGGAGTATTTTACAAAAGATTGGACCGATTCATCGTTCCTCATATTCAGGTATATTGAAGCCGTTGGAGGTAAGTTTCATATCACCGGTATGGAAAATATTACGAAATCAGAAGGGCCTGTACTATTTATAAGTAACCACATGAGTACTCTTGAAACAATGATCTTTCCCTCTATAATTGCTCCTCTTAAAGATTCTACCTTTGTTGTGAAAGAGAGCCTTGTTAAACATCCTCTATTTGGTGATGTTATGCGATCAAGGAACCCTATCGTAGTAGGCAGAAAGGATCCACGGAAAGATTTTGAAGCAGTGATGAATGGAGGTTTGGATCTATTGTCAAAAGGAGTTTCAATTATCATTTTTCCACAGAGTACCAGAAGCCTTGAATTCAAACCGGAAGAATTCAATTCCATTGGAGTTAAGCTTGCAAAGAAAGCCGGGGTGGAGGTAGTTCCCATTGCAATAAAAACTGATTTTTGGGGTAATGGAAAGTTGATAAAGGAACTTGGCCCTATCGATCGTCATAAACATATTCATATTAAGTTTGGAGAACCATTTCGAATTACAGGAAACGGAAAGGAAGAAAATCAGAGGATTATTGATTTTATTCAATCCAACCTCGAAACATGGAAGTCTGACACTGCTGAAAAGCGTTAAAATTAAATTTGAATGAGGCAATTTGAAAAAAAAATCTGACATTTGATTATATTTAAGTGTAATCTATACATTTAAAATATTTTTATATATTTGTTGATAGAAAATCTAGACTTCAAATAGCATTTCCCTGTTTATTTGCATATTAAAATATTACAACTAATAAACTAATAAACTTAAAATGATGAATTGGAACTCACAAGAATTTATTTGGCTTGACTGGACAATTATGGCAGTCGGGCTTTTTGCTATAGTATGGGCCGTATGGCGTTCGATACAAAAAGATAAACGTTTGCAACAAGGTGCTAACAGCGAAGATTACCTGTTCGGAAAAGGCGAACCATGGTATATTATAGGTGCTGCTATTTTTGCTGCAAACATTGGCTCTGAACACCTTGTAGGGCTTGCCGGCACAGGTGCAAAGGCAGGTGTAGGTATGGCGCACTG
>Ga0209747_1000659_pt1 | contig 18722 bp, 17 predicted proteins | sample BarGraNGADG00311_FD_184498 | JGI IMG/M metagenome (GOLD analysis project Ga0209747, IMG submission 184498) | Arctic peat soil microbial communities from Barrow, Alaska - Barrow Graham LP Ref core NGADG0011-311 (SPAdes) (version 2) | ecosystem: Environmental > Terrestrial > Soil > Wetlands > Peat...
CCTTCGCCGCCGAGTCCCCGGCGACATCGTCCAGGAGCCCGAGCAGGCAAAAGCCCAGGACCGTCACCAGCATCATGTCCATCCCGACCGACAGGCTGATGAGCGAGTTGGAGGAGCCGTGAATGGGGTCAACGCCGGACCAGGCTATGACCACCGTCGGGACCCAGACCAGAAGGAAGGCGGGCGCGAATACCACACCGGCCCCCGTTGGGAGCCTTACTCCTCTGTAGTTGGTCCGCTGGAGCCTCTCGCTCGCCAGCGTGCCGCGAAGCAGAAGAAGCATGAGCAGGCCGGAGACGAGCGACCCCAGGAAGACCCAGAGCGGGACCAGGCCCCAATGGACCACCTCGCCTATCACTGCCCTTGCTACCATCAACCCTATCCTCCGCCGCGTACCGCGCGCGCCGCGAGCGCCTTGAATATGTCGGCGAACTGTCGTCCCCGGTGAACGAAGCCGGCCCAGTCTCTTCCCGTCTCGTGATGGCTCATCGAGGTCTGGACCTCGACGATCCTGAAGCCCGCGCGATGCGCGTCCACGGTCATGGCGACCTCGACGCCGAAGCCCTTTCGGAAGGGCGCAACGGCGTCAAAAACGGACCTGGTCATCGCGCGCTGCCCCGAGATCGGAGACCTCATCTCCAGCCCCGTCAAAAGTTTGATGCCCCTCCTCGCAAGCCCCTGTGTCAGGCCGAACCCGCCCTTTGTGCGAGGGGGAGGAAACGCCGCGATCGCCAGGTCCGCCTCGCCGGCCAGCACCGGCTCCACCAGCTTCGATGTCTCGGCTGCGTGCTCCCCGAGGTCTCCGTCCACGAGCAGCAGGACTTCAAAATCCAGAGCCGTGAGCACCCTGTTGAGCGACCCGCCCTTCCCGAAGTTCTGCCCGTTCACCACCAGGACGGCCCCGGCCTGTGACGCTTTGTGGGAAGTGGCGTCGCTCGAGGCATCGTCAACGACGACAACCCGCTCGACCCCTTCGATCGAGCGCACCGCCCGCACCGTGCTCTCAATGACGCCCTCTTCGTTGTACGCCGGAATGACTGCGACGGCTTTGAGCAATGGGCTGTCTTCCTAGGGTGGAGGCAGCAGCCGGTTCGCGGCGCTGCCGGTGCCGTAGTTGCCTGGCTTTCCGGCGAGGGACATGTCGAGGGCGACCTCTCCCGGGACAGTGTCGACGTGGTCGACGGTCGCGATGCCCTGTTTCTTGTAGAGCAGGGTAACCGAGTTTTCCACGCTGCTGGCCGTGACCCCGATCACGGGCGCCTGGGTTGCGACAAAAGCCTTGATCATGGAGACGTCGCTCTTGTCGAGGGACCCGGTCTCGATCGGCCCGAGCATGACAGTCGCCGAGACCGGGGCTGTCAGCGACCCGCGGATCCCGATGACGCCGATCTTCTGAAGCGTCGCGAGGATCCCCGTGTTCGAAGCCGTGGTCAGCTGGTTCACCAGCTCCGAGAAGACCCTCTGCTTGAGGTCCTGCGCCGAGGCGCCCGGCATCTGGAAGAGAGTCTGCAGGTTGGCGACGACCGCCTGGTTGTTGAAGACGTCGCTGCCTGCGATGGTTATGATCGCTGGCACCGAGCCCCCGGCTGCCACGATCCCGTCGGTTATCCTGGCGACCGCGTTCTCGTCAAGCTTTTTTGATGTCAGTATCGCGAAAGGCTTGCCCGGAAGCATGTTGGTGATCATGTAAGGCCGGGACTCGTCGGCATACCGCGAGTACGCGTCGAGCTGGTTGCGCAGGGTGCCGTTAGCGTCCTTGAGCTCGTCGAAGGTCTTGCGCAGCGAGCTGATCTGGGCCTTCTGTTCGGCCACCAGCCCCCGCTCAACAAGCGTCGTACCCAGCAGTATGCCGATCCCGAGGGCAAGGAACACGGCAACGAGCGATATGACGTGATATCTCATGTCGATCAATAGAGCGCACCCCGCATCTTAAAACAGGCTCTGCAGCTTCATGAGCCAGACCTGGAACCTCATCGCCATCAGGGAGATGAACTGCCTGGCGGGCTCGGACAGAAGGATTATAATCACTATCGTCACAAGGGCTGCGACCGCCATCAGGGCCAGGTGCCAGCCTTTCACCCGTGCGTGGTAGAGCTCGCTCACGCCCTTGGCGTCCACCAGGGCCGAGCCGACCCTCAGCCTGACGAGGAAGGTGCTCGCCATGCCCTTTCGCCCCTTGTCCATGAACTCCACGAGGTTCGTGTGCCCGCCCACCAGCACTATCATCTCGGCGCCTTTTTCGTAGGCGACCAGCATCGCGATATCTTCGCTCGTGCCCGGGTAGTGAAACACCGTGCTCGCCAGCCCCAGCTCGTCGAGCCTTTTCTTGCCGGGCGCCCGGCCGTCAGCGTAGCCGTGGACGACCAGCTCCGCCTTTCCCCTCAGGGCGTCGTCGGTGACACTGTCCATGTCCCCGACTATCATGTTCGGCTTGTATCCGTTCTCTATCAGGGCGTCCGCCCCGCCGTCGACGCCCACGAGAACCGGCTTGATCTCGCGGATGTAGGATCGCAGCGCTGCAAGGTCTTCCTTGAAGTCGTGGCCTCTGACCACGATGAGGACGTGCTTGCCATTGAACATCGTGGCGATATGGGGCAGGTCGACGCTCTCGATGAGTATCTCTTTTTCAGCCTCGAGGAGCTCGACCGTGTTCGTGGCGAAGTCGGCCAGGTGCTGCCCGAGGTTCTTCTTGCTCTCCTCTATCCGCAGCTCCATCTCGTCCATGGTGAGAAGCCGGCCCGCCGCGACTAGCTCGCCTCGCTTGAACACCTCGTTGCCGATCACCTCGACGACGTCCTCTTCTTTGACCTTCTCGAACACGTCGGGGCCGACCTCGTCGATGATGGTGATCCCTGAAGCCACGATCGTCAGGGGGCCCAGGTTCGGGTAAGTGCCGGTGAGCGAGCAGGCAACGTTGACCACGAATGACGGCTTCTTCTCGATTAGCGATTCAGCGGAGACGCGATCGATGTCGGTGTGGTCTATTATCGCGACCTCACCGGGGTGCAGCCTCTTTACCAGGTTCTTGGTCTTCTTATCGAGCCTTGCTATCGCCGTGACGCCGGCATCCGTATCGCGCGCCAGCGCTTGGGTCGATGGCTTCATATATTCACCGCCTTGTCCGCAGACAATCTATCCCATATTCGATTTGCGCGCCAGAACGTCAGTCGGTCTCCGCCGGGGTGGGCCCGGCGCCCGCCGTGATCGTCTTCTTCAGCTTTCCTGCGCGTTCGAGGATGTCGCGCGCGTGCTCGGCGGTGACCTTGCGTCCCGTTGAGTCCCCCATCATCCTGCACATCTCGGTGACCCTGTCCTCCCCCTCCAGCAGCTTGACGCCGGTGCTGGTCGGACCGTCGCCCTTGTCCTTGAACACGCCGTACTGCCAGTCGGCGAAGCTCGCGATCTGGGGCTGGTGGGTGACGCAGAACACCTGGTGGTATGGGGTCAGCTCGTATAGCTTCTGCCCGACGTTGGTCGCGGTCTCTCCCCCTATCCCTGCGTCGACCTCGTCGAAGACGAGCACGGGGAGCATGTCCGCGCCGGCCAGCACTATCTTCATCGCCAGCATCACCCGCGACATCTCTCCCCCGGAAGCGATCTTTCGCAGCGGCCTCGGTGGCTCGCCGGGCTCGGGGCTGAACAGGAACTCGACCTCGTCGCGTCCCGAGGGTCCGAAGCGCCCCGCGCCCTCGTCCCCCCCGTCTTTCTCGCGGTCGGCGACAGAAACGAGGAAGCTCGCACCCGACAGCTCGAGGCCCGCCATCTCCGACGTCACCGCCCGCTCGAGCTCCTCCGCGGACGCCCGCCTGTTGGCGGAAAGCTTCCCGGCCAGGCCCTCGAGTGTTGCGCGCGCCGCGGCGATCTCCTTTTCGATCGCGCCCGACCTGTGGGCCAATGCGCTGACCTCGGCAAGCCTTGCCTCCGCGCGCTCGCGATAAGCCGACACCGCTTCCAGGTTCCCCCCGTACTTCCTGCACAGCTCGCGAAGCAGGCTCAGCCGGGCTTCAACCTCGAGCAGGAGCTCAGGGTCGGTCTCGAGCGACTCACGGTAGCGGCCGAGCTCGGCCGCGGCGTCTTCCGCTTCAAGCGCGAGCGATTCAACGCGCTCACGCAGGGGTCGAACGGCCTGGTCGCGCTCCGACATCCTGGAAAGGTCAGCCGATGCGCCGGAGAGCAGGTCGCGCACGCTGGCCGAGGCCTGCTCGCCCGCGCTCAGAGCTCCCTCGGCCCTCGAGGCCAGCTCAAAGAGCTCGGCAGCGTGCCTCAGCTTCGAGGCGCGGGACTCCAGCTCGAGGAGCTCGTCGTCCTGCGGGTCGGCCGTCTCTATCTCGGCGATCTCGTGGGTGAGGAGCTCGACCTCGCGGTCGACGTCCACTCCGCCCGCGGCTCTCGCGCTGGAACGCTCGCTCTGAAGGGAAAGCAGGAGCCTGTATTCTTTCTGGTAATCGCTCAGCACCGCCTGGTGCTCCGCGCCCGCGTGCCTGTCCAGGTAAGCCATGTGTGACGATTGCTTCAGGAGAGCCTGGTGCGCGTTCTGGCCGTGGACTTCGACGAGGAGGTTCCCGATCTCCGTGAGGGCTGACACGGGGCAGAGCCTGCCGTTGACCGTGCACCTCCCCTTGCCTTCCCGTGAGAGCCTCCGGCCGATCGTGAGTTCCTCCGACCCCTCCTCGATGTAACCGAGCGCCGCCAGCTCCGATGCGGCCGCCGGGCAGGCCGAGAGGTCGAATGAGGCCTCGAGGACGGCTTCCTCGGCCCCGGTGCGCACCATGGTGGTGTCAGCCCTGTCCCCCAGCAGCAGCCCGATCGCCCCGATCAGGACTGTCTTGCCGGCGCCGGTCTCGCCGGACAGGACGTTGAGGCCCCCGCGAAAATCGACCTCGACGCCCTCTACGAGGGCAAGATCGCTGACCCTTAGAAATGAGAGCACTTCGCCTCCCGCCTCAAGGCTCGTCACACACCGGAGGGCTCATGAACTTGCGCCTCACCGTCCCGTAGAACGACGTTCCCACGAGCTCCAGTATCCTCACGCTTTCGCCGAGCGCGATAAACTCAACCTTGGCTCCCTCGGGCACTTCGACGTCGAGCCTGCCGTCGATGCTGAGCGACAGGCGCTCGGGTTCGCCCTCGACGCAGACCATGACGCGGTCTTTCTCGTCCAGCACCATCGGCCTGCTGAAGAGCATGTGGGGGCAGATCGGTGTCAGTAGCAGGCAGCGCACTTCCGGGGTCACTATCGGCCCGCCCGCAGAGAGCGAATAAGCCGTGGATCCCGTCGAGCTCGCGAAGATCAGCCCGTCCCCCGAGTAACTCATGAAGAACTCGCCGTTAACGTAAGTTGAAAGATGAATAAGCCGCTCGCGGATCAGCTTGCTGACGACTATCTCGTTCAGCGCCCGGTAAACGCTGCGGGACTCACCGCTCTCGAGGACGCATCCGACCAGCATGCGCTCGCTCACGTAGTACCTGCCCGCGAACACGTCGGCCAGCACCTGCTCGGCCTGGTGCGCCTCCGCGGCGGTCAGGAAGCCCAGCTTCCCGATGTTGACGCCGACGAGCGGCACGCCGAGCCCCCACAGCATGTCGGCCGCGTGGAGCATGGTGCCGTCGCCTCCGAGCACGATCGCGAGGTCGGTCCCGTACGCCTCACCCGGCGACGTCACCGGCATGTCGAGCCCGAGGGCATCGGCATCGCTTTCGAACATGAAGTAGTCGACGCCGGCGTCCTTCAACCAGTCGGAGACCCGGCGGACTATATCCAGGATGCCCGGTTTACGTACGTGCGGAACGATCAGGACCCGCTTGAACTCACGCTGTTCGGTCATCGAAACTCCATTTGTTCTGGACGGTGGTCGGCTCTCAACTATGCTTTATCGTGCGCCCGCCTGACGGCGGACTCCAGCTCCCGGGCACTCACGCTGCGCCCCTCCCTCTCGATCCTGATGAAGAATTCAGAGTTCCCCTTCGGGCCCCTGATGCCAGAGGGCACGACGCCGGTCAGGGCGAACCCGGATTCGTCCAGCCAGCCCGAGATGCCTTTCAGCACCTCGAGGTGTGTCACGGGGTCTCTCACCACTCCCTTCGGAGCCTTCCCTATGCCTGCCTCGAACTGTGGTTTGACAAGCGCCAGGATCGGAGCCCGTCCACCCATGGCGTCCGCAATCGGCTCGATCACCTTCCGGAGCGAAATGAACGACACGTCGACGGTCGCGATCCCCGGCTCGAACGGCAGGTCCGCTGCGGAGAGGTCTCTCGCGTTCAGCCCTTCGATAACACTGACCCTCGAGTCGTTTCGCAGTTTCCAGTGAAGCTGGCCCTTGCCGACGTCGAGGGCGATGACCCTGGACGCTCCCCTCTGCAGCAGGCAATCCGTGAAACCGCCGGTCGAGGCCCCCACATCTACCGCATCCACGCCGGATACGTCGATCCCGAGTTCATCCAGCGCGCCTTCAAGCTTGACGCCGCCTCGAGACACGAACCTGCTCGCCGGCTCGCGCACCTCGAAAACCTCGGTGCCTCTGACCTGTGTGCCGGGCTTCACGTCCTGGCGCCCGTCAACGGACACCAGCCCCTCCATCACCGCCGCCCTTGCGCGCTGGCGGGTCTCGAAGAAGCCCTCGTCGACCAGGTGCTGGTCGAGTCGTGTTTTCATGCTTTCTCGAGGACATCGCGCACGCTGGACGCGATGACCGCCGGGCTGAGTCCGACCGAGACGAGAAGCTCTGCTATCGAGCCGTGCTCGATATAGCTGTCAGGAAGCGCGTTGACGAGGACCGGCAACCCCGGCAGCCCCCGCGCGAGTATCTCCTCCACGGCGACGCCGTATCCGCCGGAGGCGACGTTGTCTTCTATCGTCACCGCGAGCTTCTTGCCTGCCGCCACCGAGACGACGAACTCCTCGTCTATCGGCTTTGCGAAACGCCCGTTGACGACTGCCGCTGTGATCCCTGCCCCCTCGAGCTCATCGGCCGCCTCGAGCGCTGGCGCGACCATGTCACCGAGCGCGTAGATAACTACGTCGGATCCTTCTTTGATGACCTCGCCCCGTCCGAGCTCGAGTGGCGTGTCCAGGACTCCCGGCGGTTCTGCGACGCCGCCTCTCGGGAAGCGGACCGCCGCGGGCGCCTGCAGCTCCACCGCGAAGCGCATCATCGCCTCGAGCTCGCGCCCGGACGCCGGGGCCATGACCGTCATGTTGGGAAGCATCCTCAGGAATGAGACGTCGAAGTAACCGTGGTGGGTCGCCCCGTCCTGGCCGACCAGGCCGGCGCGGTCGACCGCGAATACGACGGGCAGCTCGTGGAGGCAGACCTCCTGCGAGATCTGGTCGATCGCCCTCTGCAGGAAGGTCGAGTAGATGGCCACGACCGGGGACAGCCCTCCCAGCGCGAGGCCGGCCGCCAGGTTGACGCCGAGCTGCTCGGCGATCCCGACGTCGAAGAACCGCGCCGGGTAGCGCCTGCTGAACGCCTCGAGCCCGGTGCCGAGCTTCATGGCGGCGGTTATCGCCACGAGCCTCGGCACCTCCCGCCCGAGCTCGACCATCACGTCCGAGAACGCGTCCGTGTAAGAGCGCGCGCCGGGCTTCTTCAACATTCGCCCGGTCTTGGCATCGAAAGAAGAGACCCCGTGGAACTCGGCTGGCCTCGACTCAGCGGGCTCGTAGCCCTTGCCCTTCATGGTCACGGCGTGTATGAGCACGGGCGTGTCGATCTCGCGCGCCTGCCGTATCGTCTCCTCGACCTCGCTGACGCTGTGCCCGTCGATCGGCCCCACGTACTTGAGCCCCAGCGCCTCGAAAAGCATCCCCGGAACCAGCGCGTGGGTCACCGTGTCCTTGAACTGGGACGCGATCTTGATCAACCCGTCGCCGAGGCCGGGCATGGTCCTCAGGACCTCCTCGAGCTCTTCTTTCATGTGGGTGTAGCCGGGCTTGATCCTCAGTCGCGACAGGTAAGCGGCGATGCCCCCGACATTCTTGGAGATCGACATCTCGTTGTCGTTGAGGATTATGATCAGGTTTGAATGCAGGTGGTGGCCCGCCTGGTTCATGGCCTCGTAAGCCACGCCCGATGTCATCGACCCGTCCCCGATGATGGAACATACCGCGTAGTCCTCGCGGAGCAGGTCGCGCGCCAGCGCGAGCCCGAGCCCGTAACTGATCGCCGTACCGGCATGACCGCTGTCCACAGTGTCGTGGGGGCTCTCCTTGCGGCGCGGGAAGCCGCTAATGCCTCCCATCTGGCGCAGCGTCCCGAACTCGTCGCGCCTTCCCGTGATTATCTTGTGAGCGTACGCCTGGTGGCCGACGTCCCAGATGATGCGGTCGCGCGGCGAATCGAGCGCCCGGTGGATCGCTATGGCGAGCTCGACCGCGCCGAGGCTTGACGCGAGGTGTCCCCCGGTCGTGCTGGTGGTCTCGATGATCAGCTCGCGAATTTCGCGGGCCAGGCGCTCCAGCTCCTTTTCATCCAGGAGCCGCAGGTCGCGCGGAGAGTTGACGCCAGCGAGGATAGAAGGCTTTTCTTTATAATTTCCCAACGACTAACAACCCATTCTCGAGTCCCCGGGCCCCAGGCCGCCCCGGGGAAGTTCATTCCATTATAGATAACGGGCCGGTTAGCGTACAGCGGAATGCCGCTCGCGGCGCGTCAATGCAAGACAAGCGCTGTGCTAGAATGTGCGCATGGATCTTCCCAGCAGGCACGTTCTCTATCTTGCCAAGCGCATAGGTGCGCGCGGCGCTGGAACCGACGGCGAGGCCGCGGCGGCTTCATACGTGCTGCGGGCATTCCGGGACCTCGACCTCGAGGTCGACATGGAGACGTTCTCCTCCTGGAAGTCGGACATGCAGGGGCTCGCTCTCATCTATCTCCTGACCGTAATCACATACCTGGTCTTTTTCTTGAGCTATCCCATCGGCCTGGCGATGATCGTCCTCATCTTCTTCATCTTCCAGGTGGAGACGTACACATGGGCTGTGACATCGCGCATTTTGCCGCACAGCAGCGCCTCGAACGTCATCGGGAGGGTGCGGCCGAAGGGCAGCGCCCGGCAGAAGGTCCTCATCGTCGCGAACTACGACAGCGCGCAAAGCTCCCCGCTGGGTGGCCCGAAGATCTCGAGGGCGTTCAGGCTGCTGTATGTCCTGTCCTTCATCTCGATCCTCGCGATCCTGATAGTCGGGGTCATCGGCGTCGGAGCTACGCTGACCAAGGTCAGCAAGTCTGCGGTTCAGACGGTCTGGTTATTCGCCTCTGTCTTCCCAGCCTACCTTGCCGTGCTCTGCCTGGTCATCCTCTGGGGTGAGTCGAGAGGGCGCTACACCGCCGGGACGAACGACAATGCCTCAGGTGTAGGGGTGATGCTCGCCGTGATGTCGAGCGTTGGCACCGTCCCTCTCGAGAACACCGAGGTGTGGGGCGTTGCAACGGGCCGCGGTTTCGCCGGCGCGCGCGGCATGGTCGCCTTCCTGCACCGGCACCGGCACACGATGCGGGACGCCTACATAATCAACCTCGACCACTGCGGCATCGGCGACACGAAGGTCCTTACCCGTGAAGGGACGATGCTCGGCTTCCGGAGCTCGGGGCGCCTCAAGAAGATGGCCTTCCAGGCGGCCGCCCGCGGCAAGGGCATCGAGCTCTCCAAGGGGAAGTGCCGGGTGAAGAAGAGCGATGCGATGGCCGCGATCGTCCGCAGGTACAGGGCGATTACGATAGGCGGCGTCTCCGGTGGGACATACCCAGGGTGGCGGAACACGGACGATACTCTCGATACCATCGAGCGCGCGACCCTGGACCGCACCGCGAAGCTGGTCAACCTGCTCCTCGAGGAGATCGACAGCGGTGAGCGCGCAAGGCGCATCGCTCGAACGAGGCGTTCGACGGGCGAAGACGACGACCTTGAGCTGGAGTCCGAAGAGGCCGAACGCGAAGAAGAGCCGGAGCCCGAGGACGACTAGCCTTATTCCCCCATCACCTGGCAGATGATCTCCCTGTCCCTCGACTTGTTGTCGAAGTCGATCAGGATCACCTGCTGCCAGATGCCGAGCTCGAGTTTCCCGTCGTTGAAGGGGACCGTCAGAGACGGTCCCAGCAGTGAGGCGCGCACGTGCGCGTGTCCGTTGCCGTCGTGCCAGCGCTTGTTGTGGTGATACTCCCGCTGCTGAGCGGCCAGCCTCTCGAACAGCTCTTCCATGTCCTCGACCAGGCCGGGCTCGAACTCGATGGTAGTGAGAGAGGCCGTCGACCCGGGCACGAAGACTGTCACCGTCCCGGCCCGGAGCCCTGACCTGCGCACCGCCTCGGAGACGTCGGAAGTCACGTCCAGCATCTGCCCGTCCCCTCGCGTGGATACTTTGAAGCTCTCCCTGATCACAGCCATCCCGCGATCACATCGCGTACAGTTCGGCGGCTGGGATCACCCGGAAGCCGGCGACATTGAGCGCTCCGACAGCCTGCTCCGCCTCCTCGACCCTGATGATGACGATGGCTTTTTCCGCCGACTTCTCGAGGAAGCAGTAAAGGTACTCGATGTTCATCTCCTGCTCGACAAGCGGTTTCATCACGGCTCCGAGCCCGCCCGGGCTGTCGTCGACCTCGACCGCGATGACCGTAGTCTCCTTGACAGTGAAGCCCCGCGCCTTCAGGCCGTCGTGGGCTTTGTCAGGGTCATCTACTATGAGGCGCACGACACCGAAGTCGCTTGTGTCCGCGACGCAGAGCGCCCTGATGTTCACCTCGGCCTCGCCGAGGCTCCGGGTCACGTCCAGAAGCCTTCCCGATTTGTTCTCAAGAAAGACGGAAATCTGCTTTACAGCCATGGCCAACCCCCTATATTTCCCGGTTGTCGATCACCCGGATCGCCTTGCCCTCGCTGCGCGCGATGGACCTCGGCTCCATGAGCATGACCTTCACCCCGATACCGAGATAGCTCTCGATCTCGGCTGTGATTACCTCCTGCAGTTCCTCGAGCTGCCTGATCCTGTCGGAGAACAGCTCCTCAGAGACCTCCACCTGGACCTCCAGCATGTCGAGCCCGCCCTCGCGTTCGACGATGATCTGGTAGTGGGGCGAGAGGCCTTCGATCTGCATCAGCACGGTCTCGATCTGAGATGGGAACACGTTGACCCCTCTGATGATCAGCATGTCGTCGGAGCGGCCGCGCACGCGCCGCATCCGAACGTGCGTCCGCCCACACCCGCACTTCTCGTCGGTGAGGGTGGTTACGTCGCGCGTCCTGTACCTGAGAAGCGGCATGCCGTGCTTGTTGATGGTGGTGAACACCAGCTCGCCCTGCTCGCCGATGGGGAGCTTGTCCTGCGTCTCGGTGTCGATCGTCTCGGCAATGAAGGCGTCCTCGAAGATATGCAGCCCGTTCTTTTGCTCGCACTCGATCGATACGCCCGGCCCCATCACCTCTGAGAGCCCGTAGATGTCGAACGCCGAGAGGTTCAAGAGCCTCTCGATCTTCTCGCGCATGTTGTCGCTCCACGGCTCCGCGCCGAAGATCCCCGACTTCAGCTTGAGCTCTTTGAAGTCCACGCCCATCTCCTGAGCCGTTTCCCCCATAAACAGAGCGTACGAAGGAGTGCAGGCCAGCACGGTGGTCCCAAGGTCGGCCATCATCCTTATCTGGCGCTTGGTGTTGCCGCCCGAGATCGGGATGACCGAGCCGCCCAGCTTCTCGACCCCGTAGTGGAGCCCGAGCCCCCCGGTGAACAGGCCGTATCCGTATGCGACCTGGAACACGTCCGAGGAGTCGCCGTTGCAGGCGACCAGCGCGCGGGCGACCAGCTCGGCCCAGACGTCGATGTCCCGGTTCGTGTAACCCACCACGGTCGGCGCGCCGGTCGTACCGGAGGACGCGTGTATCCTCACGATGTCGCGCGTCGGCACCGCGAACATGCCGAAGGGGTAGTTGTCCCGCAGGTCGGCCTTCGTGGTGAAAGGAAGCTTCTCTATGTCGTCGAGGGTCTTGATATCGCGCCAGCTCACACCGCGCTCTCGCAGCTTCATGCGGTAGAAGGGCACCATCTCCTCGCACCTCTTGACGGTGTCCTTGAGCCGCTCGAGCTGGAGCTCGGCGAGCTTCTCCCTGTCCATGGACTCTATCTCAGGGTTATACACTCGTTTCACCACCTTGGATCGCCAGTCGAATCGGCAGTAATTCTAACACAATGGCGCCCCCGCTCAGGTACGGCTCAGCCCTCGAACAGCGCCTTGAGATCGTCCCTGACATGCGTCGGCCTGACGCCCGTCTCTTCGATCTCCTCGCGGCTCGAGATGCCCGTGAGGACCATAAGTGTATCGACCCCGGCGGCTATCCCCGCCTCGATGTCGCTGTCCAGCCGGTCGCCCACGACGAGCGTCTCGCCCTTGGCAACCCCCATCCTCTCGAGAGCCAGCTCGATTATGAACGGGTTGGGTTTTCCCACCACGTATGGATCGCGCCCAGCTCCGGTGCTGACCGCTGCGACCATGGTCCCCGCACCCGGCAGCAGCCCGTGTGGAGTCGGATAGGTCGCGTCCCTGTTCATCGCGATGAACACCGACCCCCTGCGGATCGCGACCACAGCTGCCTTCAGCTTCTCGAAGTCGAAGTGCCTGTCCCAGCCGACGAAGACGAAATCAGGGGCGTCGCAGTCGGCAGGGTCCAGCACCTCGATGCCGCGGCTCTTCAGTACCGAGATGAGCCCGTTCTCACCGATTGCCAGAGCCGTCTTACCGGCGGTCTCGTAGTTCCTGTCCAGGTACACGCCCGCGGCCTGGCTCGATGTGACTATCAGTTCGGGCTCCACGTTGATGTCAAAGCCGGCGAGCCTCTCGACATACTGCTCGGGAGTCGCCACCGAGTTGTTCGTGAGGAATACGAATGAAGAGCCTTTCTCCTGGAGCTTGCGGATCGCTTCCGACGACCCCGGAATCGGGTCGTGCAACAGGTAGACCACCCCATCGAGGTCGATGATGAACGCCTTGTACTGGTCGACGAGTGGTGCCAAGCGGCCTCCTGTCAGTTCCCGTCCGCGGCGACGTCCGCCCCGAACCGATGTGCCATGCCTTTGTAGTCGTCGTGCGGCCTGAGGAACCAGGCGATCTTGAAATGCCCCGCAGCCTCCTGCTTCCTCTTGAGCTTGAGGTAGCACAGGCCGAGGCAGTAGTGCGCGTAATCGTTTGTGGGATCGACCTCCAGCGCTTCCTCGAACCTCTCCGCGGCGTCAGCATAGCGCCCGCTCTCGAAGTACGCGCGCCCGAGCGCCTCCAGTATGGAGCCTTTGTCAGGCTCCACGAGCCTCGCTTTCTCCAGCACGAAGGCGGCCTGAACGGGATTGCCTTCCTCGAGCAGTTCGTTGCCCTGCGCCAGCAGGCTGTATACGCTCTCTTCTTCCATGGTCTCCTCGGAATCCATCGGTGTTTCGGCCCTCTTGCGCGCCGACCGCCTCATACTAACATCGCGTCCGTGGCCTTCGCCATGAGGCCGGCAAGTCCTCGCATTGCGCGCGGGACCGCGCTTTCACGCGCAGGAGCGCTGGGTTACTATTATTGGATTGTCCGGCAGTTATCACACGCTGGAAGCGGCGGAAGCAGGCAGGTTCCATTGGCTGAGCGGTTCGGAAAAGGAAACGTCGAGCGTATCGGAGGCTTGTGGGTCCTCCACCTTAAGGGGACCTCCTTCGAGCGTGGGCTTCAGCACGGCACGCTCATGCGCTACCGCGTGCGCGAGACCATCAATTTCTACCGGTCGCTCCCTGAGACCCTGGCCGGCCGCGCGCTGCTCGGAAGCTCGTTCAAGCTCAAGGCCCTGATGCGGCTCAAGCGAAACCTCGTGGCTCGCTTCACCAAGCACCTCAGCGCGGACACGCTCGAGGAGATGAGAGGACTCGCCGTAGGCCTCGGCGTCAAAGAAGAAGAGCTCGCTGAAGCCCTCGTCCTCGCGGACGTCTTCCAGGTCGTCTCGGTGATGGCCGAGCGCTCACGGAAAGCCGGGCCTCCGGTCATCCCCGGCTTCGGGTGCACCAGCGCCGTCCGTGAGACCCCCGAGAGCATGTTCTACGCGCGCAACTTCGACTTCTGGGGGGCGGGCTACTGGGACGCGAACCCGGCGGTCATCTTCCATCACCCGGATAAAGGCAAAGCATTCTGCTCGATCGCGACCGCGGGCCTGCCCACCGGGGGCATCACCGCAGTCAACGAGGACGGCCTGGCAGTCGCGGTCCATCAACACGGCTCGCGCGACTCGAGCGCCCAGGGCACGCCCATCATGGACATCGCCCACCGGATCGTGCGGAACGCATCCTCGGTCGAACAGGCCGTGGAACTGGCAGCGGCGTCGCGGGCGACGGGCGGCTGGACCATAATGGTTGCGTCAGCCACCCAGGCGGCGGCTATCGAGCTCTCTTCGGCGGAACAGAAAGTCCGCTACCTCCAGGACCACGTCCTGGTGGCGACCAACGTCTTCAAGGACCCCGACCTCGCCGCCCGCGAGCTGTCCAGCAACGTCAGCGCGACATTGAGCGACCACGGCCGGTTCACGCGCGCCGCGGAGCTCGCGGCCTCGTCCCGGGTGAGCGCTTCGCGCATGGCGGGCATCCTCGGGGATCACTACGACGTTCTCGCCGAGCGCGAGAGGTCCGCGGGCTTCACGATCTCCCGGATAACGACTATCTCGAGCGTCCTTTTCAACCTCACGGAAAAGCGATTCTGGGTCTCTGAGTCAGGCGCCCCCACCTCCAAGGGCGGGTTCGTTGGCTTCGAGCTCGAAGCGGAGTTCGGAGGGACAAGGTCCTCCGTGGGGCGGCTGGAGGGCGCCCGTGCGCCCCGGGTACGCACGACCAGCGCGCAGGACCGGTACCTGGACGCTTACAAGCAGTACGTCTACTCCGGCGACTTGAACCAGGTGCACAGCATCGTCAGCGAGTGCGCCGCCATCGACCCGTCCGAGCCCACATTCCACCTGATGGAGGGCATCCTCAGGGCGATGCTCGGCAACTTCAAGGGTGCGCTTGCATCCATAGACAGCGCCCTCAACCTCGAGCAGGTCGAGCACAAGCGGCCGGTCGACCTCCTCTGGAAGGCGCGCGTCCTGGACCTCATGGACCGCAGGGAAGAGTCGGTGAGGATCTACTCCGACCTCGCCGGCGACGAAGGCAACGCGCGCCTGACCTTCAAATCTGCATCACGCGGCAGGAAAAAAGCTTTCAAGGAAAAAGATTTGAGCGGCCTCCTGCTCGACTTCACGAACGGAGACACTCTCGCGTAGCATCCGTGCCCCGCGCACGACCGAATGGAGGGACCATGAATCCACCTGAGATGGAAACGATGAGCATTGAGCTGGACGGCGGTGTAGCAACCGTTTACTTCGACCGGCCCGAGAAGCTCAACGCCATGAACGAGACGATGTTCAACGAGCTCGGGACCGCCGCGGATTACGTGCGCGACGACCCCGACGTCAAAGTCGCCGTCATAACCGGCCGCGGCCGCGCCTTCTGTGCGGGGATAGACCTCTCGTCGGTCACCAGGTTCCAGGGAGAGAGCGCCACCGCCTTCCGCACGACCGTGCGCACCATCCAGCGCAACTTCAGGGCGTGGGAGCTTATCGAGAAGCCCGTGATAGCCATGGTCAACGGGCACTGCCTCGGCGCCGGCATGGAGATAGCGCTCGCGTGCGACATGATCGTCGCCTCCACCGAGGCAACTTTCGGCCTCCTCGAGGTGAACATCGGCCTCGTGGTAGACCTCGGAGGGAGCCAGCGCCTGCCCAGGTTCATCGGCATCCACAAGGCAAAAGAGCTGATCATGACGGGCAAGAAGATAACAGCGGGCGAAGCGGAGCGGCTCGGCCTCCTCAACTCGATGTGCGCTCCCGAAGAGCTCGCGGCCACCACCCGCGCGCTCGCGGATCAGCTCATGAGCGTCAACCCTGTCGCCCTCGGACTCTGCAAGATAAACATCGACAGGGGCAAAGGGCTCTCGATCGAGTCCGGGCTCGAGTACGAGGCCCAGTCCCAGAGCATTGCCTTCTCGGAGCTGATGGAGCAGATGCGCAAGGCCGGCGAAGCGGAGAAAAAGTAGATGTACATGCGCCGCCCGCCCATCGTGATCAGGCCGCCGTCGGAGGCGGGCAACTTCCTGCTCCAGGTGACGTACGGCTGCTCGCACAACCACTGCGCCTTCTGCGCCACCTATTCGTTCACGAAGTTCGGTAGAAGGCCGTTCGACGAGATCGCCTCCGAGATAGAAGCGACTGCGCGCTACAACCCGAACCTTCGCCGCGTGTTCCTCTGTGATGGTGACGCAATGGTCCTCGAGACCGAAGAGCTCGTGCCGATACTCGATCTCCTCAACGACAACTTCCCGCGCCTCGAGCGCGTCGGCATCTATGCCAATGCGCAGAACATGCTCGCGAAGACATCGGCCGAGCTCGAGCTGCTCAGCTCGAAGAAGCTCACGCTCGGCTACCTCGGACTGGAGAGCGGCAACGACGAGATCCTCGCCAGCATGCGCAAAGGCGCCAACGGTGACGAGATGGTTGAAGCGGTTCGCCGCGCCCAGGCCGCCGGCATAGACATGTCAGTGATCGTTCTCCTCGGCCTCGGCAGCTACGCGCTGAGCCGCGAGCACGCAACCGATTCGGCGAGCGTCGCAAGCCGCATGAACCCCCGCTACCTCAGTGCCCTCACACTGATGCTCCTGCCGAAGACAGCTCTCTATCAGCGGCACAAGCGAGGCGAGTTTGAAGTGATGGATTCGAGAAGCATCCTGCAGGAGCTCCGGTGGTTCCTCGCGGGTCTCGAGGTCGAAGGTCCCTGCGTCTTCCGCACGAACCACGCCTCCAACTACCTTCCCGTCGCCGGCAACCTCCCAGAGGACAAAGAGCGCATGCTCGCGATCATCGACCGCGGCCTCTCCGATTCCTCGATCCTCCGCCCCGAATCCCGCCGCGCTCTCTGACGCATGCGGCTCGAGTTACCACTCGGTAACGCGGTTCATCACTACGCCCGAGCACGGCTTCGGATAGAAGTAAGTCGACTTCTGGGGCATCTTCTCGCCGTGGTCGGCAATATCTCTGACCTGTTCCACCTTCGTCGGGTTCAAGAGGAACGCCGCGGCCGCCTTCCCCGAGTCTACGAACTTCACGGCCTCGAGCGGGTCACGCGTGAACATCATCGAGGCCTCCACGGACTCACGGTCCGGCGCGATCTCGAGCACCTTCTCGGCGATCAGTTTCTGGAAGACGGTCACGTCGAGCTTCTTGTAGGCGGGCGACTCGTCACCCTTGATCTCTTTCTCGACGTCGAGGTTACTCTTCCAGGTCAGCAGTAGGAACCGGCCGTCCTTGAGATAGACGCCGAAGACACGCGTCGAAGCCCCCGCGGCCTCAAGCTGGCGCACCAGGTAATAGACCTGCCCGCTCCGTGGGCCCTTCGGCACCTCGACCTCGGCGATCGTGAACCAATGCTCTATGCCAGCCAGCATCGCCTCGACGTCGAGCTCCTCGCGCTGCAGAACGACCCTGTGCACCGGCATGACGGACAAGCCGGGGTTCTCCATCTCCACGATCATCATCATGAGAAAGTTCCTCGGGTCCTCGTCGTCTGTTATCTCGCCCGACGCGCGCAGCCTCTTGGAATACTCGAGCGCGGTCTGGTAGCGGTGGTGGCCGTCAGCGATGTACAAGGGCCTCTTCCCCAGGAATGACGTGATCTTGCTGATGAACCCCTCGTCGGTGACGCCCCACAGGTCGTGGGCGACGCCGTCCGCGGTCTGGAACTGCGCGATCGGGAACCGCTCGGTCTCCGCGAGGATCGGGTCCTTCATCTTCTCCGTGGGGTCAGAGTACAGGGACTCGACCACGCTGAGGTTCGTCTTCGTGTGGTCAAGCAGCTTGATCCGGTCGGACAGGGGCTTCGGCAGTATGTTCTCGTGGGGCAGGATGCCGCCGTCGGAGAACTCCTCGGCACGCACGCGGGCGATGAGGCCTGTGCACTCCTTGCACTCGCTCTCCATCAGGTAACGCTGCCGGTACAGGTAGATGCAGGGCACCGAGTCCTGGATGAGGATCCGCTGCGCGAGCCAGCGGTCCAGGAACGCCGAGGCCCTCACGTACGGCTGCTCGCTGTCAGAGTCCGTCTTCTTGGGCCTGTTCAGGATCAACCGGATGATGTTATAGGGGTGCTTGTTGTAATAGCCGTCGCGCTGCTCGGCGTCTATCACGTCGTAGGGTGGCGCCACGACGAGCGAAAGGTCCCCTATGGCGTCGGTGTTGTAACGTATCCCTCTGAAAGGGCGAATTTCAGGCATTTTCCAGGCCTCCCACTGTCTTGCTCACCGCCTGTCCGCCCGGCCCTCGCCGCTAACGACCGCGACGCGCCGGCGCTCAGCATGATATCAGAACGCGCGCGGCCGCTCCCGGAAATAGCAAAGGCCCGGTCGTGAAGACCGGGCCTTTGAAAAAGTTCGGCGGCGACCTACTCTCCCACAGGGCTGCCCCTGCAGTACCATCGGCGCGGGAGGGCTTAACTTCTGTGTTCGGAATGGGAACAGGTGATCCCCTCCGCTATCGCCACCGTTATCCTTTTGTGGCGCACTCACGCCCTGGAAGCTACACAGTGCATAATCAGGTCAGACCAAGCCCTCGACTTATTAGTACCGGTCGGCTGAACGTGTTGCCACGCTTACACCTCCGGCCTATCCACCTTGTAGTCTGCAAGGAGTCTTACT
>Ga0209747_1000673_pt1 | contig 18547 bp, 16 predicted proteins | sample BarGraNGADG00311_FD_184498 | JGI IMG/M metagenome (GOLD analysis project Ga0209747, IMG submission 184498) | Arctic peat soil microbial communities from Barrow, Alaska - Barrow Graham LP Ref core NGADG0011-311 (SPAdes) (version 2) | ecosystem: Environmental > Terrestrial > Soil > Wetlands > Peat...
AGAAATGAGCGGAGATCAAACTGCGAGGCAAGCAGAGCCCGTGCGCGCTCACTTCTTCGCGGGCATCACCGGGGCGAGCCAGTCCAGCATGCGCTGGTCGTAGAGGCCGCGGGCCCTCGGCTCGCAGTGCCAGTTGGCGCCCTCCTCGCGGGTGAAGCGCACGATGGTCCTGGGGCACTCGAGCGCGTCGTAGACCTGCTGCGACTGGCCTGGCCAGAACTGCTCGTCGTCGGGGTCGGCGATGAACATGGGGCACTCTATCTGCTTGATGACGTCGGAGGCGTTGTACTTCCTCGACTGGTTCATCCAGTCGAAGTAGCTCTCGGTGCAGTACGGCTTCATCCGCCAGAGGATACCCTGGCGCGCCGCCTCGCCGCCCATCTTCAAGCCCTGGTCCATGAAGTCGTTGAAAGTCTTCTCGTCCCCGGAGTCCAGCAGGTCGAGCATCTCCTTGGGGAGCTTGCCTTTGGTGGCCTCGAAAACGTCCATGACCCCGGGGTCGACGATGCCCGCGGCGATGCGGTGCTCGAACGCGAGCGCGCGCAGGACCCAGTAGCCGCCCTGGCTTATGCCGGACAGGGCGATCCTGCCGGGGTCCACGTCTTTGCGCTCGAGCAGTGCGTCGACGACCGGCGTGATGACCTTCTCCCAGTCGTGGCGAAACGGGACGTCGTGCAGCCAGAGCATGGAGTTCTGCCCGGGGCCGTCGAAGACGAGGGCGGCATAGCCCCGCCGAAGGGCGCCCGCGACGCCGCACGTCCACATGGCCGAGGTGGGGCCGTCGCTGCCGTTGTTGAAGATGATGGTCGGGAACGGTCCGCCCGAGCCGTCGGGCTTGAAGAACCAGCCCGGCATCGGTGCCGGGTCGTAGGGGATCTGTATCGCGTCAGCGGGCGGGTCCATGCGGGCGCAGAACTCCTCCCAGCATGCCAGGTGCCTCTTCCAGGTGGGGATGCCCCTGGAGGGATCCTTGGTGCCGTCGATCATGCTGATAGAGGAGGCGAAGTAGTTGGCCGCCCGCAGGTACGCTTCTCTCGCGCTCACCACGTTGCCGCCGGACGCCGATTGCTCCGCGTAGCCGAGGACGCGCTCCGCGACCGCGAGCCACGCCTGGTACCAGCTCTCGAAGTCACCTTCGGTGATGTGATCGACCGCAGAGAGGACCTCGCCGGTGTCGGCCTCGCCGTAGTAGCAGCAGCCCAGGATCAACTGGATCTCGAAGTCCATCTGCTCGTGCTGCAGGAAGTACTGTTTCTTCTCCGGCGCGTCTGCCATGATGACCTCCGTGAACTCGGCGAGCTCAATCGTCGGTAGTTATCCGCTCTTGGCTACGACCCTTATGTCCAGTCCCTGGACAGCCGCCGGTGCCATGCGCAGCTCGCTGGCGGATGACTCGCCGAGGAGTCCCTTTGACCGCAGGTAATCCCTGGCCTTGGGCAGGGACTCGACCTCGAGCACCAGGGAGACGATGTCTTCTCCGGTTCCTTTCACGATGCGGACCGCCGGGCCCGTCCCGATCGTCATCACTCCGGACGACGACATGGGAGCGGGAGCCAGCGCCGTCTGCCACTGTTTCCTGGCGGCTTCCGGATCCTTTGACGATATCACCAGCTCGCGCATCGATGTGAGCCCGATCTTGCCGAGGGGCCCCGATACCTTGTGCGAGGCGAGCAGCGCGGCGTAAGTGGCTGAGTACTGGCAGAGGTAGACGGTGTAGTGGGGCCTGGCAAGGGCGTTGAGAGTGACGTTCGTCCACATCGTCACCTTCTTGCCGTTCACATCCGCGGTCTGGACGGTCGGCTTGCCGGGCTTGGCGCCGCGGGTCTCGAGCTCGGCTGTCACCTTGGAAAGCGGGGTGTCAGGCTCCAGCACGATGCCGTAGATGTTGGCCTGCGGTGCGGCTGCGGACCCGGCTGGTGCCGGAGGCCCGGCCTGCAGCGTCTCAACGTTCACGTTTCCGGCCTGGACCCCGCCGGTGCTGAACTCAGGGTAGTTCGCCATCGGCCAGGCGGGCGGGAGCCCCAGCGTGCCCGTGAAAACGTCGAACAGCTGCTGGGCGTTCTGGGTGAACAGGGTCACATGGTCGACCTTTTTCACCACCGGAGACGGCGAGCCGCAGCCTGCAACGGCAAGAAGAGCCGTGAGTGCGATCAGTGCTACCGCTACTGAGATTCTGCGAAACATTTCTTTTCTCCCTGGACGTTATGAGCGCTTCGGCATCATCATATATGCGAGGCGCGTTTTTCACCATCGAGTTGGCAGAGCGAAGGGACGCAAGCCCCCACGGCGAAGTCGGAGTCCATCGGAGGCGGACAAGTCAGGTGGTGACGGCCGGCATGGCCAGGAAGAGACTCATCGAGAAAGTGCTGGAGAAGGAGAGGCCTCCCGAGGCCGGGCCGCGCAAGCGGCTGCTGCCGGACCTGCTCGGCTCGCTGGCGCACCTTCCGCCGGCCTGGGTCCATCCCTGGTTCCGCTCGGACCTGACCGACATGCGCTGGCTTCCCATCAACGAGGACATCGAGCTTCCCGCCGGCGCCCCGGCCCCACTGGACCTGCTCGACCGGCTCATCGAAGAGACCTCGCACCGGGTGATCTTACAGGCGTGCGGCTGCAGGACCGCCCGGCGCTGCGAGAAACATCCCCACGACATCGGCTGCCTGTTGATGGGGGACTCCGCGATCGAGTCGCCGCCATCGATCCGGCGCGAGGTGGGGGTGAGCGAGGCGAAGGAGCACGTGGCCAGGGCGGTGGAGAGCGGGCTGGTGCCGATGGTGGGGAAGGCCAGGGTCGACAACTACATCTTCGGCGTCAAGGATACTAGACACCTGCTGACCGCGTGCTTCTGCTGCGACTGCTGCTGCATTTCGCAGTACGAGCGTCACTTCCCGGTGAACAAGCTGGACGAGATGTTCCCGACGGTGGACGGCTTTCACCTGGAGGTGGACTCCATTTGCGACGGATGCCGGAGCCGCACGGAGAGCTGCGCGGACCGGTGCTATATCCGGGCCATCGAGATGCGCGGCGGCCGGGCGGTGATCACGGAGAAGTGCCGGGGGTGCGGGCGCTGCGCGGCCTACTGCCCCGTCGGCGCGGTCAAGGTGAGCATCGATGACCCCGGCTTCCTGGAGGAGTCCTACTCACGGATCCGCGCCCACGTGAAACACGACTGATACCCCACGTATAGCCCGACCGTCAGCCCCTCAGATCCGTGGTTTCGTCGGTTGCAGTGAATCGAGGGCTTTCCTGGCGAGGTCCGCCCACTGCGTCCCGGGCCCTTTTTCGATTGCCGCCTTGAACTCCTCGATGGCTCGGCGATCCCCCAGACTCGCGTAGGCGGCGCCCAGTTGGTAGCGTATTTCAGGGTTGTCGGGCTCGAACTTGACGGCGGTCCTGAGGGCGGAGGCGGCACCACTGAAATCATTGAGTGAGAGCCTTATCACTCCCAGGCCGCTGTAGGCGGGCGCGCTGTCAGGGTGGACGGTGATGTAATCGTCGAGCTGGTGGAGGGCGGCCGAGGTGCTGCCGGTGAGCGACAGCGCGCGAGCGTAGGCAAGCGACGCGAAGTTGGGATTGAATTCGAAAGCTCCGGGCATCTCGCGCACGGTCTTGGCGTAATCCTCCTGCCGATTGATGACCTGGCCCCAGAGGTCGTAGACGTTGGAGAAGACCTCACAGCTGAAGAGCGTCGGGACGTAGAGATCCCTGGACGCGAACCGGGCGACGCGCTCATAGGTCCTTTCGGCCTCCGCGACACGCGTGTCGTTCAGCAGGGCGTAGGACCTCATCATGTCCGAGAGCTCGATGGACTCGCGTGCATCGGAGTCGATGTCCGCGAGCGGCTCGGGCCCTTTGCGCACCACCGCGGGCTTCACATCCGCGTGCGGCGTCCCGGGGGGATTGATGCGCAGTAGTATGCCCTCCCACTGCTGGTTGAACCCGAAGAAATCGAAGGTCAGAGAAGTGGAGAACACGGGGACGCGTTGGTAGAACAGCTTTGTGATGCGCAAGTAGGCGGGATCGCTCCTGGCGATCCCGGAGCCGGGAGCCACGACCTGCTGGCCCAGGTCCGCCACGCTGGCCCAACCGGGCACGCGAAGCGAGCGCGGGCTGATCACCCGGACTCCCGTCGCCACTCCCTGGACGTTCTGCATGTATAACAAGGGGAAGATGACGTTGTCAGAATCGACCAGGATCAACCCGCCGGGGCCGGCCCGTTTCAGCATGGCCAGAGACATGTCCCGCGCGTAGGTGTAATCGCTCTTGTCCACCTTGCCGTAATGAACGGGAATGGACAGAGCCGTCAGCGCGACCAGCACCAGCCCTACCGCCCCCACGGCCGCGACTTTCACCAGACTGTCGCGGGACGAGGCCCAGCGGCCGACAAGCCTCGCGAGCCATGCCGCTCCGAATCCGATGAAGATGGCCACCGCAAGGTAGCTGGGGTAGTAGAAGTGAGCGCGGAGGACCGATTCCAGCTGCCTGTAAGTCATCACCGTCAGTGACGTCATCAGGAAGAAGACCACCAGGAAGATCGCGTACTTCTTGCTCTTCTTCAGGAAGGCCGCCACCAGGCCGAGGACGGAGAGCGGGAAGAACAACGGGAACTCGGTCAGGAGCGTGACAAAGTAACGCCCGATTCTCGCAGGCAGGAACTTCAACGGATAGCTGAACAATCCGCCGCGATCGTAGTAGAGCGTGACTGCCCTGAACCAGCGCCCCGGCGTCGAGGGATCACCGTAGTTGTAGGCGGGCCCGCGGAACGCGGCGGTCGGTTCGTAGAGGTAAGGCAGTAACCCCAGGACGAAGAAGGCCCCCATCCGAAGGACGTTTCTCCAGTTCAAGACAGCCCGCCAGTCGGTATAGAGCAAGAAGAACAGCAGGGCCGGCAGGAGGAACAGGGTGCTGAAATGGTTGGTCATGGCCAGCCCGAACACGAAGGCGGAAATCGCCAGCGTGTTGTCAGCGGGCCTGCGCCAGCCGGTCTTGATCTGCCTCTCCCATCGCAGCACCAGCACCAGCAGGAGCGCGAAGAAGAATATGTTCATCCCGTAGGGCCCGGGTATCACCGTCTCGTACCAGAACGTGTAGGAGAACAGGAAGGCAAGAGCGGCGACCGTGCCGCCGATGCGGCTGCGCGTCATCCGGAACACGGCCCAGTAGATGAGGCAGCCCGAGAGTGAAGCCAGGAGGCCCGAGAAGACGCTGACCCGGAAAGGGAAGGAGCCGAACGGGAATATCCAGGAGAACACTTTCGCGCTCATGACGAAGAGGGGATAGCCGGGCCCGTGGCAGTTCCCCACGGTCTTGATCGCCATGAGGTAATCTCCGGCATCGGAGAACGTGATGGTCCTGGCGGCGGTGGCGACGTGAAGCGAGATACTGGTGATGAACAGCGTCACCAGCACGACCGCGTCGGCGCGGCGGCGCGCCCACGACCGGGTAACGTGTGTGAGATCGTCGGCAGCTTTCAGAGGTTGCGAACTATTCTCGGGCATAGGTTAATCATAGTGTGCTGTTCCATTATTACAACAAGAATCCGAGCGCCGTCTTCAGGTGAAAACGCACGGATAAGCTCACACTATGCCGGCAACCGCAAAAAAGGTGCCTGGCACCAATTTTGCGTTTTGGCTACTTCGAGAGGAGCTTGCTCTTGATCTTCTCCACCTTGGGGGCGACCACCATCTGGCAGTACCCCTGCCTGGGGTTCTTCTCGAAGTACCTCTGGTGATAGCCCTCGGCCGGGTAGAACCTGCCCAGCTCTTTGACCTCGGTCACGAGCGGCCGGCTGTAGTCGGAGGCGATGCCCTCGATAAAGCGCTGCACCCGCTCGCCCTGCTCCTCCGAGCCGTAGAGGACGATGGACCTGTACTGGGTGCCCGAGTCCCCACCCTGCCTGTTGAGCGAGGTTGGATCGTGGGCCGCGAAGAACACGTCGAGGATCTTCTCCAGGGTGACCCTGTCGGGGTCGAAGTTGACCTTCACCACCTCGGCGTGGCCGGTGTTCCCTCGGCAGACGTGAGCGTAGGTCGGGTCGGCGGTGGCGCCCCCGGCGTAGCCGGAGGTCGCGTCGGTGACTCCCTCGACCATCAGCAGCACCGCTTCTATGCACCAGAAGCAGCCTCCGCCAAGCACTATGCTCTGGATGCTTTCTTTTTCATTCATTTTTCTTAAACCCCATTGATATCGAATTGACACAGTGCCTGGTGTTCTTCGGCGTCAGGCCCTCGCCCTCGAACACGTGCCCCAGGTGGGCACCGCAGCTCGCGCAGACAATCTCGGTGCGCATGCCGTCGGCGTCGCGCACCCGTTTCACGGCCCCCTCGACCTCGTCGTCGAAGCTGGGCCAGCCGCAGCCCGAGCCGAACTTGTCGCTCGAGCGATAGAGCTCCGCGTCGCAGCGTCTGCAGGTGTAGGTACCTTCCTCGAAATGCTTGTCGTACTCGCCGGTGAAGGGCCGCTCCGTCCCCTTGTGGACGATGACCCTCTCCTCATCGCTGGTGAGCTTGTTCATTTTCATCGTTCGGACCTCCTGTAGCTTTCTGACATGACTATAAGCCGCCCGCCAGGGGAGGCCCATGACCCTGCTCAACTACACTCGGGCAGGCTTGTAGCCTGACCGCACATGGCATTGGCCATTCAAACCTTGCGCTGGTGGTGCGTCGTTCCCACGATGCACCAACGGCGTGTTACGTGAATGCCGGCGGGACGCCGGCGCGTCACGGTGGTATCCTTCAATTGGTTATGGACTCAAGATCAGTTGTGCGGGAACGACCTTACATAAGAGCATCACGCCGGCCGGCACACTTTCGTCGAAGGCGCCCAGGCGGGAGTGCCGTTCGAGATGTTCTACGTCGACGGAAAGCGCTACACCTACACGCAGGGGCGGTGGTTCGTCGACTCTCGCCAGGTGCCCTCGACCAACCCGCTCGGCATCGAGCTTCCCGCGCAGGCCTATCGCGCCATCCCCACCGACTCGGCGCACTGATCCCGCGGCGCCTCCTGGTTGCCCGCGCGACGACCCTGACACATACTTGGTAGTACTCAGTGTGTAGCCGTGGAAAGAGGAGCCTTAAGATGGATAGATACATCCCTTTGCTCGACACCTTCCGGGAGATGTACCCCGGCAAGTTCTCCGATGAGAAGGAGATCTTCGGGAGCATCCACAGGGGCGACCGCCTCTTCGTCAGCACGGGCTGTGGCGAGCCGCAGTACCTCATGTCGGCGCTGGCGGATTACGTGGACAACAACCCCAAGGCTTTCTTCGACGCGGAGGTCCTCCAGGTCTGGACGTTGGGAGTCGCGCCGTACGCCGAGTCCCGCTTCCTGCGCAACTTCCGCCAAAACTCGTTCTTTGTGGGCGACAGCACCAGGGAGGCGGTCAACGCCGGGCTGGCCGACTACACCCCCATCTTCCTCTCGCAGGTGCCCGACCTCTTCAACCGGGGGATGGTCCCCATCGACGTCGCCTTGATCCAGACGTCGCCGCCGGACAGGAACGGCTTCATGAGCCTGGGGGTGAGCGTCGACATCACCAAGGCCGCGGTGGAGTGCGCCCGCACCGTTATCTGCCAGGTCAACAGCAACATGCCCCGCGTGCACGGGGACGCGTTCGTCAACATCGAGGACATCGATTACCTGGTCCCTCACGACGAGGCGCTGCTCGAGTACGGGACCGAGGTCCCCGACGAACTCTCCCAGAGCATCGGCGGGTACGTCGCGCGCATAGTGGAGGACGGCGACACCATCCAGGTCGGCTACGGCAGCATACCCAACGCGATCATCGCCAACCTCGGGGACAAGAAGCACCTGGGGGTTCACACCGAGCTTCTCTCCGACGGCATCGCCGAGCTGATGAAGAAAGAGGTCATCGACAACAGCCGCAAATCGATCGACAGGGGCAAGACCGTGGCCTCGTTCTGCATGGGGACCGCGAGCACTTACGAGTTCATAAGCGATAACCCGTCCATCGAGTTCCGCCCGATCGACTACACCAACAGCCCGCTGGTCATCTCGCAGAACAGCAACATGGTCGCCATCAACAGCGCGCTCTCGATCGACCTGACGGGGCAGGCGAGCGCCGAGTCGATAGGCCACCAGTTCTACAGCGGAATAGGGGGCCAGGCCGACTTCATGAGGGGCGCGGTGATGTCGCCTGGAGGCAGGACCATACTGGTCCTCCCGTCGGTGACCGCCGATGAGGAGACCAGCAGGATAGTCCCGTTCATCGAGGAGGGCGCCGGCGTGACCCTCACCCGGGGGGACGTCCAGTACGTCGTCACCGAATACGGCATCGCCTACCTCCACGGGCAGAACATCAGGCAGCGAGCCATGGAGCTGATCTCCATCGCCCATCCGAAGTTCAGGGAGAAGCTCGTCGAGGAGGCGAGGAAGCGGAACCTCATATACGCGGACCAGGTGTTCGTAACCGGTAAGGAGGGCGAGTACCCGGAGGAGCTCGAGAGGTATCGCACCACCAGGACCGGGCTGGAGGTGCTGCTGCGCCCGGTGCGCATGAGCGACGAGCCGCTGCTGAAGGAATTCTTCTACTCGCTCTCCGACAAGAGCAACTACCGCAGGTTCATAACCTTGCGGCGATACCTGCCCCACGAGGTGCTGCAGAGGATGACGGCCATCGATTTCACCAGGGAGATGGTCATCCTCGCGGTCGTTCCCGACGGCGAGAAGGAGAAGGTAATAGGGGTCGGCCAGTACGTCATCACCGGCGACACCCACACCGCCGAGATAGCCCTGGCGGTGAGGGACGACTACCAGCAGCAGGGCGTCGGGACGGAGCTCCTTGCCTATCTCTCACAGGTGGCCAAGAGGCAGGGCCTGCTGGGGTTCACCGCCGACGTGCTGGGCGAGAACAGGCCGGTCATGAAGCTCCTGGATAAGTCCGGTTTCGGGGTGCAGAAGTCTAACGAAGAGGGCATCAGCTACCTCAAGGCCACCTTCAAGGACTGAAAAGCGGTTGCGACGAACTATTGGGAGCTCTCCGCCGACCGCTCTTCTCATTCCCAGCCTTTCGGTCCGACCACGGGCCTTCCGTCCCGCAGTTCCGAGAAATCCGGCCGCTTTCCGGCTTCGATGCGCTCGAGGTTCTCGAGCCTCAGCCGGGTCAGCTCTTCGGCCAGCTTGTCGCTCGGTTTCTTGAATATTGATGACGGGGGGATCTCGATGAACTGCACATGTAGAGAACGGCGTCGAGAGAGCACTACTCCCTCAAACACCGCGTGGAGTTTCACTATCGCGGACTGCAGCGCACCCGGCTGTCCCGTCAGGCGCGCCGCGAGAGCATCGGCCCTCAGGACCGACGCGCAACGTGTGACGCTGTCCTGGTCCCACGTGAACATCGAAATCTCGGCGATGATATCGCCTTCGACCTTCAGCTCACTGTAGATATCCGGCCACGAGGGTACCATTCGCAGGTCGATCATCTTCGCCAGGCCCGCCGCCATGATCGCTTCGACCTCCTGGTCTGTCAGGTCCAGCTCGAGCAGTGAAGGGGTGACGACGATGGCTTTCGAGCCGAACCCGGTGACGTACGAATCGGGGAACGGAACGCCCAAAACAACCAGTGGGGGAGCCTGGACCCCGAGGCCCAGGCTGAGGGCATCCATGGAACTCAGGAATAGGTTGAAGCGCGTCCTGTCGTATTCGACCATCGGCTTGACGCGCCTGGCATGGAACCCCGTGAAGATCGCGAAGAATATGACCAGGCCGGCGATGAGAAACGATCCCAGGAGCGGGAACGCCATGAACGTGCGGCTGGGGCCTGCCGCACTGGTGAAGAGGGCCGAAAGGAACGCGAGCGTCCAGATGGAGCCGATTGCGACCAGTATGACCTTGTTCGTGTTCCATTCCGGCTTCTTGCCGGTGAACTGGGGTCGATCGTCCATCAGAGCCGCCGTCCCATTTTGTCGGACTCGCAATTGCCGCTGATATCCTAACATCCACGGCTTGAAATGGGCGCGTTCCCGGTGTATCATCCACTAGACTGATATGTCGTTCCGTTAACTGACAAGTCGTTCAGTCGAGCTGGAAGGGGCCGGGATGGCCCGGGTGGACATCACCGACATCAGGCGCCGCGAGATCCTCGACGCCTCCTACAAGGTCTTCGCCGAGAAGGGCTACCACAACGCGGGGATGACCGATATCGCCCGCGAGATGGGTGTGGGACACGGCACCATCTATCGCTATTTCTCCAGCAAGCTCGACCTGGTGACCGCTGTGGTGGAGGAGCTCATCGCCAGGATCGCCGAGGTGGTCGCCGCCGAGCCGCCCGAGTCCATCGAGAGCCTGGCCGAGTACCGCGAGAGCCTGGGGCGCATGGGCGAGCGGTTCTTCAGCCTCCTGGAGGAAAACCCCGAGATACATCGCTGGCTCTTCTACGAGGCGCTCTCGATCGACGAGACGGTGACGGTGAAGATCAACGCCGCCTTCGACCTCTTCGCCGGCTACACGGAGCTCTACCTGCGCAACGGCATCGAGCGCGGCTTCCTGCGTTCGGACATCCACACCCGCGAGACGTCGCTCGCCATCAACGCCATGCTGTTCGAGGCGGCGAGAAGGCTTCCGATGACCGAGAGAATAGACGAAGACTCCAGGAGAGTGTGGTCCGAGACCATCGTGGGCCTGGTGCTGATCGGTGTCACCGCGAGCACTCATTACCGTGACGCGTCGGTGCACTGGGCGCCCGTAGAGCTGCACCAGGGCAAGAGAAAAGGAGGGGGATCGGATGGTAGAAGTTGACGTCTTCTGGTCGTACTCGATCGGGGCCAGCTTCGCGCTCGCGTCTTTCAGGCAGCTTCGCAAGATGCGAAAGGAAAGCGGCGCCGACGGCACTTACGACCTCAAGGACATGCTCGACGTCAAGAAGATCGCCAGGGAGATAGAGAAGGGGGACAGCGCGTTCAACAACGAGTACTTCGTGAAGACGCTCCTGTTCCTCTCGCTCCTGTTCGTGCCGTCCGGCTCGAACCTGCTCTGGTCCAACCCCAACTGGGAGACCATGCAGGTGGGCCGATACGAGACGATCCCCGGGTGGCTGGTGGGCGGATTCACCATCACCAACGTGACCCAGGGCATCCTGGGCTACTGGGTCACCTACAACCTGCTGATGAAGGGCAAGTACGAGAAGGCCGCCTGGCAGACGTTCCTGTCCTACCTGGGCTTCTGGTTCATCCTGGTCAACGGCTGGGACAAGACCGGCTACCGGCGCTTCTTCTCCCGCGACCGCGAGGCGTTCGACGACTGGAAGTGGACGAACTTCTTCGGCTGGCTCACCTCCGACGTCGTGCGCATCCTGCTCGCCTACGGTGTCGTCTTCATCCCCCTGATGCTCTACTGGGTCTCCAAGTGGCTCATGGAGGGCTACGAGATGGAGGGCCTCGTCGAGGCCGACCAGGACCAGGCCGACAGGCTCGCCGAGATGGTGAAGGTCGACGCCTACCTGCTGGGAGCGGTGTTCGGCGGCTCGCTGGGCTCGGCCGTCCTTGCCCACCTGCTCATCAGGTGGCTCGGCTGGGCGAAGGGCCTCGGCGTGTTCGGCGCCTTCTTCTACGGAGTGATGATGAAGGTCGTGTCGCCCTGGTTCGTGAAGAAGATCATGAAGGTGGAGGCGATCGTGGGCCCGCCGGTGTCGGAGCTGCCGCAGTACGAGGAATCCGACCTGGACGTGCTGATCGCGGCGGTGGAAGCATAGAAGGACCTGGCGGATAGCTCAAGCGAGGGCGCGACCGGCGCCCCCGTTCGCATTGCTTGAAAATGCACCACTGGTGCCAGGCACCGGTGGTGCATTATGATATCGCTCATGTTGTTAATGGCCGGAGGGATCAGTTGAGAGCGTTCGCCAGGTTGTCCAAGGTCGTACAGGAGCACCCGTGGTGGGTCATCGCCGCCTGCGCGCTGCTCACGCTGGCCTTCGGCTTCGGAATGCTCTTCCTCACGGGTCACGTGACCTACCAGAGCCTGCTGCCCCCGGAGTTCCCCAGCGTCAAGGCGCTGGAGTCGCTGCGTGCCAAGTTCGGAGGCATCTCCTACGAGTACGTGCTGGTCCGCGCGCCTGACGTGACCGACAACAAGATCGTGACCTCGCTGATCGGGCTCGAGGGAACGATGTCCAAGGACCCCAGGTTCTCAGGCGGGCAGGTGCAGCAGCGCAAGAACGCCATCGGCGTGAGCGTGCCGGTCATACAGGACTACCTGACGCCGTTCGTGGCGGTGATGGAGCAGGAGATCGCCAAAAGGGGCATCCGGATCTCCCTGGATACCGTCACCAACGATATGGTCAAGCAGTTCACCGGCAAGGACTACCAGCAGCTCGTGCAACAGGACTACCTGGGCAACCCGCAAGCCGCCGGCCAGGTCGTGGGGACGTTCATCACCCCCAACCATAAAGCGGCTCTCATCATGGTCAAGGACGGGGCCACGCTTACCGAGTCGCAGCAGATCAAGCTCGGCAGCGACCTCGCGGATTTCTTCAAGACGAGGTTCAATGGGACCGGCGCGACCCTGACCATCTCGGGGGACGCCACCCTCGCCAGGGACTTCAACACGCACATCAAGAACAAGACTATCCTGCTGTTCGTGATCGCGCTCCTTCTGGTGCTGGTCACGCTCTTCGTGGCCTTCCGGCGGCTCTCGGACACCTTCCTGCCGCTGGCGGTCATGCTGCTGGCGGTGGTCTGGACGTTCGGCATCACCGGCTGGGTGGGCATACAGTACTCGGTCGCGGTGATCGCGGTCATGCCCCTGCTGCTGGGGCACGCTCTCACGTTCGTGGTGCCCTTCGTCGCCAGGTACTACGAGGAAGCGGAGCGGCTGAAGCGGCTGGTCGACTCGGTGGGCAGGTCTCTCACCGCGATCGGCGTGGCCTTGTTCCTGGCCGCCATCACCAACCTGGTCGGCTTCCTGGTGTTCGGCTTCAGCGTGCTTCCCGCCCTGCGGGACTTCGGGATCACCTGCGCCATCGGCAACCTGTTCGTGTTCGTGCTGTCGGTGACGCTGCTGCCCGCGGTCATGGTCCTGCGCGACCGCTCTCTCGAGAAGAAGGCGGCGGAGGTGGAAGGCGGGCGGGCGCAGTACTTCGACGGGCTGTCGCTGCGCAAGAGCCAGGGCATCTTCACCCGCGCCACCAACCGTACGCTCGAAGCCTTCACCAGGATGTCGGTCTCGCATTCCCTGGCGCTGATCATCGTGTTTGCGGTGCTCATCATCGCCGGGTTCACGCAGCTGCGCGGCCTTACCACCGACTCCGACCTGCGCAAGCTGGTGCCGGCGAGCCTGCCCGGCATGCACGCCAACTTCGAGATGGAGAAGTACTTCGGGGGGCACCAGCAGGACGTGGTCATGGTGAAGGGGGACGTGCTGTCGCCTGCCGCCCTCAAGGCCATGAGCGACCTCGAGAGCGGCATAATCGCCGACTCGCAGGCCGGTGGCAGGAAGGACCTCTACACGCGCTCCGGGACGATGGGCCTGCCCGACGCCCTGGCGGCCGCCAACAACGGCAGGTTGCCCGGCAGCGCCGGCGAGGTGCTGGGCGCGCTCAAGACGGCCGAGGACAGCGGCGGGTACATCACCGGCGGGCTGCTCAGCACCGACCACACCGCGGCGCTGGTGACCCTCAACGCCGGGGGCGCCCAGTCGACCGCGCAGGTGGACCAGAAGATCCAGATCCTCAAAGAGAACTGCGCCAGGTACCTGAAGCCGGCGGGCCTGACCTACGACCTGGGCGGCATCACACCTCTGACCAAGGACATGACCAGGAAGCTCATCCCCACCGAGACCTTCTCGGCGATTCTGTCGCTGGCGCTGTGCGCGCTGGTCCTGGTGATAATCTTCCGCTCGATCTCTTTCGGTCTGATCACGCTGACGGTGGCGCTGGCAGGGGTAGCGGCGGAGATAGGATTCCTGACCCTCATGAACTGGCCGCTTGACATCATGACCTCGCTGGTCTCCGCGCTGGTGATAGGCATCGGGGTCAACTTCGGCATCCTCTTCACTTACCGGTACGTGCAGGAGAAGCGCGAGGAGAACCGCACCGCCGCCGACGCTATCAGGGTGACAATGTCCAACCTGGGCAGGGCCAATGTGATCGCGGCGCTCACCACGGTCGCGGCTTTCGTGATCGTGATGTTCTCGGGGATAGTGCCGCTGCGGCGCTTCGGAGGCGTGACGGCGGTGGCGATCACCGCCTGCCTGGTTTCTTCTCTGACGTTGATGCCGGCGCTACTGTACCGGCTCTCCAGGCACGCGGAGCAGCCGGTCGAGGAGAAGCTAACCGAAGCGGAAGCGGCGCCCCAGACAACCTGAAAACGCAACAATGGGGTCAGACCACTTTGTTGCATATCTGGCAGTCTTGATGACGCACCACTGGTGCGTCATGTTCCCATCGAAATATGCAACAAAGTGGTCTGACCCCATTGTTGCGTTTTGCGTCAGTCGGGGTGGATCATCACCACTGTCGAGGTCGCTGTCGCCACCAGGTCGCCGTCCGCGTTTGCGAGCCTGGCCTCTAGAAAGCCGATGTGCCCGCCCCGCCTGATGACGAACCCTTCGCCCTTGATGGTCTCCTGGCCGACAGGTTTCATGTAGTTGATCTTGAGCTCGGCGGTCGTGAACGACTCGCCCTCATTAAGGGTCGTCGCCATGCAGGAGCCCATGACCTCGTCCGCGAACACGGCCAGGAATCCCCCGTGCACAGTTCCTATGGGGTTGTTGAAACGGTCGTCGGCGATGGTCCAGCTCCATCTGGAGTATCCCTCTTTCAGCTCCTCGGTGACGAATCCCATGGTCGCGTCGCAGTTCGAAGGAAACACGGTGGTCCTCATGCTGGCAGTCTCCTTGCTCGTCAAGTCGATACGCAACTCATTTCCTTTTCGGGCGGCCCGTTCCTGTCCAGTCCCCGATTTGTTCGCGGCCGCTCGGATCCGCTTGCCGCTGAAGCACCAGGCAGTACTGACCGCCGAATGCAATGGGGCCGTGCGTTTTACAGGGCGTGTAAATGGGTCGATAATGTGTGAACAACTTAAAGCCTCAGGGAGGCGACTGCATACGGAGCCGCCGGAGACACGAGCGAAATCCGGGCGGCTCGGTTGTCACTCATGGAAGAAATTCAAGCGCAAAGCGTCGAAGGCGGCCTCAGGCAACACAAGCGGCTCTGGCTGTACGTGCTGATCGCCGTGGGCATGAGCGTCGCCGCGATCGTCCTGCTCTCCCTCTTCACCATGGACCACAACACCTTCAAGGCGATCTCGCACGTGGAGATCTTCTCCCTGATCATGGTGACGGTCCTCGTCATCGGGCGCTGGGTGACCGAGACCCTCCGCTACACCCTCATCATCAAGGCGGTGGGCAGGAAGCTCTCGTTCGGCAAGACCGCCAAGTCGATCCTGGGCGCGGCGTTCACCGGCGCGGTCACGCCCTATCGCTCCGCGTCGTTCCCGACCCAGGTGTTCTTCCTCACCCGCTACGGCCTCACGGGTGGGGAGGCGACGGCGGTGTCACTCACCGGCGGCGCGATATCGCTGCTGGTCATGACGGTGGCGATGCCCATCGTGCTGGTGCTGAGCCTCTCCAAGATGCACGTGAGCCTCGGCATGAGCACGGTCATCGTCTGCGTCGCGGTGATAGCTTTCTTCGCGTTCATGGTCGCCGTCTACTCCATGAGGGACCCCAGCAGGTTCACCCGGATAGTGCGGCGGCTGACCCCGGGCTTCCTGAAGAGGAAGCCGAAGTACGAGCGCTTCGAGGAGCGGCTCGCCAAGGGGATGGAGGATTTCTCGCGGAGCCTGCACACCCTGCTCAAGGCGCGCAAGAGGCTTCTGATCGCCATCGTCCTGCTGACAATCGTGTTCTGGCTCGCCGGCGCGTTCGTCGCCTCGTGGATACTGCGCGGGCTCGGTTACCCCCAGTACTTCTGGAAGGCCATGCTCGGCCAGATGCTGGTAACGAGCATCCTTCCCTTCACCCCCGTGCCCGGCGAGAGCGGCGTCGCGGAGGTCGCCTTCGCCGGAGTGTTCAGCATCTTCATCGCCAAGAACACGCTGGCTCTCGTCACCGTGACCTGGCGGTTCTTCATGCTCTACCTGCCGCTGATCGGGCTGGGGATCGGGTTCGTGCTCGCCGCCAACGACGCCCGCAGGATCGGAGTGGAGCGCGCGCGCGAGGAGGCCGTCCTGCCGGTGACGGAGTTGGAGCCGGTGACGGAGTTGGAGTCGTCGTGACGGAGTAGTAGCCGTGGCCTGCACGGCTGCTACGGAGGAACCATCCGTGACGGAGGCGGAGCCGGAGGAACCATCCGCCGAGGATACATCGACCGAGGAAACGCTTGGTGCTTTGTGAGCTATTTCGGCGCTCCTGCCGGCAGCGCCGCGAACAGGGCGAACTGCCCGTTCTGGACCTTCAGCATCACCGCTCCCCTGACCGGGTCCCGCGAGTTACTGGTGAATACCATGTCGCCGCTGACGCCATTGAAGACGGCAAGCCGCAGCATCGAATCATCCAGCGCCTGGCGGTCGAGCTTCCCCGCGCCCTCGAGCCCCTTCTCGATGAGTCCTACCGAGTCGTAAGCGAGCGCCGCGACATCATCGGGAGTGGACTTGTAACGGGTCATGTACTCGGCGACGAACGCCTGCGTGTTCGCCGCGGCCGAGCCGGGCGAGTACATGTTGAAGATATGAGAGCCCTCGATCGCGAACCCCGACGCGTCGATGATGTCGGGGCTGCTCCAGGCGTTGCTGCCGATCACCTTCGCCGTGACCCCGTTGGCCCGGGCTTGCTTGAGAATGACCGGCACGTCGTTGTAGTAGGCGGGGACGAACATGACGTCCGCGCCGCCGGCCGCTATCTTCGACATCTGTGGGCCCAGGTCGGTGGCGCCGGGCTTGAAGCCCTCGTAGGCCACGACCGATCCGCCCGCTTTCTCGAAGCTCTTCTTGAAATCCTGCGCCTGGATCTTGAGCACGTCGGCGGTCTGGTCGTACAGCACCGCGGCGGCCTTCGAGCCCAGGGTCCCCCGGGCGAACCCGGCGACTTGCCGCCCCTCGTAAGAGGCCGTGACGCACGCGCGCCAGACATACTTCTTGGGCTTGCCGGAGGCGTCCAGCGTGGTCCTGGGGCTGGTGGACCAGGGGGTCACCAGCACCACCCCGGCCTTTTCGGCCGCGTCGGCCGCGGGAACGGCGGTGCCGGTCGCGTCCGGCCCGACTATAGCCAGAGCGCCATCGTCGATGAGCTCGCCGGCCACCTTGGCGGCTTCTTCCGCGCTGTTGCCGCAGTCCCGGACGACCAGCTCGACCTTGAAGGACTTGCCGCCCACGGTTATGCCTCCGGCCTCGTTGATGTCGTTAGCCGCGAGCCGCGCGCCGTTGCGGCAGGAGTCACCCACGGCCGGGATGCTCCCGGTCAGCTCCGCGATCACGCCGATCTTGACGGTGGAGGGGCTGCCGCAGCCGGGCAGGCTGAGGACGGCCAGTATCAAGGCGGCGGCCGCGGGGATAGCAAGGCACTTTCTCATCTCTGGTCCTCCGTGAAACACATGCTGCGGGCTCATACGGCGCCATGTTATCACGAGACCGGCCGCCGGTTCTGATAAAATTGCCTCGAGGGAGGAGCGATATGTTCTGCCAGCAATGCGGCGCGGTGGTTTCCGAAGGCCAGACCTTCTGTGACGAGTGCAACCGCAAGATTTTCGAGGAAAGTTGCCAGGGCTCGCCCGGCGACGTCTTCGCCGGCGGCCCGCAGCAGCCCGTCACGCCGTCCTCGCACGTCTCTCAGTACCTGGAAGGGCACTCTACCGGCGTCCAGGCCGGGCGGAGCACCGCTTACCGGCCGGCGGTCCGGGGCGCCAGGAACCAGGCGCTGGCGACCGGCCTGTCCTGGGCCACCCTCGGCCTCGGTGTGCTCGCCTTCATTACGACGTTCCTCCCCTGGGTCAGCAGCTCCGACTTCGTCATAGCCAGCAACCCCACGGGCTGGACCTTCCTGGCGCACGGGGGAACCGTGACCGGCGGCAGCTTCCTCTGGATCAACGCCGAGGGGATATTCTACATGAGCGGGTTCTGGTCGCTGCTGGGGGGCGCCGCCATGATCGCCGGCGCCGTGCTCCTCCTGCTGGGGTGGAGGCAGGGGCGCTGGCTCGCGGGAGGCGGCGGGGTCATCGGCCTGGCCGCGGCCACCGTCAACATCATCATGACCTTCAAGCTCGAGAGCGGAGTCGGGGTGGGGATCTGGCTGTTATTGCTCTTCTCCATTACCGCCGTCCTGACCGCGGAGTTCTCGGGGCGGTACTCGGAATAGTCAGTGCCCGCGGACGCCCGACCCACATTCCACAAGCCGTCTCTGCTTTGCTTCCTTGGACAGGTTCTGCCCTTCCTCCAGAGAAATAGTCGGCTGTTGGCAGCAATTCTCGAGAAAGGGCGAGGATAATGGAACAGATCCAGGGACCCATGACGCCTCCACCGCAGGGGCCACCACCGCAGGGACCCACCGTCCCTCCGCCGCGGCAAACGTCACCGCCTGCATCGACGCGGCCCAGTGGGCGCTG
>Ga0209747_1000674_pt1 | contig 18522 bp, 15 predicted proteins | sample BarGraNGADG00311_FD_184498 | JGI IMG/M metagenome (GOLD analysis project Ga0209747, IMG submission 184498) | Arctic peat soil microbial communities from Barrow, Alaska - Barrow Graham LP Ref core NGADG0011-311 (SPAdes) (version 2) | ecosystem: Environmental > Terrestrial > Soil > Wetlands > Peat...
CTCGGCGCCCGCACCCGCGGCGCCAGCGTCGCAGGCGGTCCCGCCGGGGTGGTTGTGGCCGCGGGTTTCCCGCAACGCGAACGACACGTACGCGTCCAGCGCCGCCTTGATCGGGGCGCCCGTCTCCGGGTCGAACACCCCGCGCAACTGGATCCGCCCCGACGTGTCCTCCTTGACCACCAGCGAGCGACCCTCCCGGAGGACCTCCTCCCGGGGTTCCACCCCCTCCGGGTCCAGGGCCGACTCCATCTCCGTCACCAGTTTCACCACCTGGTCCAACGACAACAGCGCCGCCTTCCCCGCCAGGAACTCCTCCGCCGACTCCAGCACGTCCGGGGCCACCCGGGACGCCACCCGCTCCAGCATGCAGATGATCAGCTGCGCCGCGTCCACACTGATGCCGCCCTCGTGCAGCACTGCGGCGACGTGCGGGTGCACCGCCGGGAGCGCCTCCCCGGTCAGGGACCGCCGCCCGGCCGTCGCCTTCCCCACCGACGCCAGCACCGCCGCCCGACCCACATGACCGCCAGTGGACGCCGCCACCAGCCGCGCCGGGGACGCGAACCCCGACCGGTGCGCCAACCCATCCGCACGGGACCCCACCGGGGACCGCTCCGCCACTTCCCCCGCGACCGCGGCGGTCACCGCGTCCACCCGCCGCCCCAGATCCGTCACCCGGTCCAACAGGGCCAACAGCCCGCCGTCGTCCATCTGACCCACGAGGACCGACACGTCGTCGGAGTCCAGCAGCCCGAACGGCGGCAACGCCCCCGCCCACACCTCACCCAGCACCGCCACCGCGGTGTTGATGCTGATCAGCGGGCCGTCCATGTCTCAATCCTCCCGCCGACCACCGACACCAACCCCCACCCAGAGCCCCTCATCCACACCTTCTAGAAGTGGTCTATGTCACACTTTCCGAGGGGTGGGTGGGGGACTTCGGCGGGCGGGCGAGGGCGTCAGCGGGCGCCCGGTGGCACCTCGAGAGTCACGTCCAGATTCGCCGGGACGCGAGGGGACCGGCCCCCGCGAGGGGGAGCTTTCGCGCCGAGAACGCTTGGCGCGCGCCACACCCCGGGTGTGAAACCTCCCGCTCGGCGTCAACCCTCCCCTGAGGACCCGCACCCCGGGTGAGGGCGCCTCATCCGCCTACCGCGTACCCAACCTCTGTGGGCAGAACAGCTAGCCCCACAGGGTGGAGGCATCGTCCTCGGTGACCGTCGGATTGTGGTCGTCCGCGAACGGTCTTCCCCAGGTGTCGGCGAGGGCGGCCCGGGCGTCGAGGCGGGACATCCCCGTGGCCTGCAGCAGGTCGACGATCAGCGCACGCACCATCGACATCAGGGCCGTGGGCCGCCAGTCGGCCGATTCGATCTCCGCCGGCGAACTGCGCCGCCACGGCGAGCAGGATCGCGCGCGCCCCCGTCGGGCGGTCCCAGTGCGTGATGGCGGTCGAGACCCGATGGGCGGCCGAGCCACAGTCCGCGATCACCTCGCCGATCGCGGGCAGGTGGCCGACCTCCTCGACCATGGACAGGGACTGCCGCGCGAGCATCTCCATCGTCGTTTCGGTGCGTTTGGCGAGGAGGAACAGCCGGTTCAGCTCCGCCAGCGGCGCCCGCGACTTCCACAGGGTGGGATTGAACAGCACCACCTCCCGGGCTGTGCCCAGGGTGGTCTCCCAGTCCGTCCCCACCTGGCGCACCCCGCGCAGTTGGCCGGCGACGTCGCGCAACTGCTCGACGTCGGAGGCTCGCAAGCCGCCGGCCAGCATGTCGAGCGCGGTGGCTATCTCCTCCCAGGCCGCGCGCGCGTAGCGTTGCGGCCGTTCCAGGTGACGCCGCGGGAGCAGCACGGCGACGACGATGCCGTTCACGCCCGTCTGGATCGTGAACAGCTCACCCCGGTCGAGGAAACGCCCGAACACAACCCTGCCGGGCGCGGGCGGTGAAGAAGACACGCCAGCGCCGGAAGTCGAGGCGGGCGATCCACTCGTGCCGGGGCGTCTCGCTCATCGCACGCACTCGATCGCCAGGCGTCAGTCTCCCACCCGCGGGGCGGGCCGGGACGTGATAGGTGTAGGGAATGCCCGCAACCTTGTTCTCCTCCCTCGACGACTACATCGCCCTGCCCCGCACGTCCGCGCTCGCGACCTCACCCGGCGGGGCCCGCCTGGTGGCCGCCGTCGGCACCCTGGACCCCGACGCCACGGCGTGGGTCACCAACCTCTGGGCGGTGGACCCGGCGGGTGAGCTCCCCGCGCGCCGCCTCACCCGCGGCGAGAAGGGCGAGTCCACCGTGGCGTTCACCCCGGACGGCGACCTGCTGTTCGTGGCGAAGCGTCCCGGAAAGGCCGACGACGACGCCCCAGCCGCGCTCTGGCTCCTCCCCCGGGAGGGCGGCGAGGCCCGGATCGTGGCCACCCACCCCGGCGGCTTCTCCGCGGTGCGGGTCAAGGGCACCACGATCCTGCTGGTGGCGAGCGTGCTGCCCGGGGCGAAGGACCTCGAGGATGACGAGCGCCTCCGCAAGGCCCGCAAGGACAAGAAGGTGCAGGCGATCCTGCACGACTCCTACCCCGTGCGCTTCTGGGACCAGGACCTCGGCCCGGAGGCCCCGCACCTGTACGTCGCGGACCTCGAGGCGCTCGCCCACGCCCCGGCCGGCTCCGCCGACACGCGCCTCGAACTCCGCGACCTCACCCCCGACGCCGGCACCCACCTGCAGCACGCGGAGGTGGACCTGGCGGCGGACGGGAGCTTCGTCGTCACCACGTGGGCGGTGTACGAGGCCCGGGCGGAGCAGCGGCCGTCCCTCGTCCACATCGACGTGGCCACCGGCGAGCGCACCACCCTGCTGTCCGAACCGGGCTGGGAGTTCGAGGCGCCGGCGGTGAGCCCCGAGGGTTCCCGCGTGGCCCTCGTGGCGAGCACGGTGTCCACGCCACAGCGGGCGCCCGAGCCCTGGCTGGAGGTGCTCGACCTCGCCACGGGCACCCGCACCCGCCTCCTCGCCGGGTGGGACAACTGGCCCGGCCAGAAGGAGTGGCTCCCCGATGGTTCCGCCCTTGTGATGGCGGCCGACAACCAGGGCCGCAGCCCCCTCTTCCTCGTGCCCCTCGATGGCGGCAATCCCGTGCGGCTGACCGACAACGGCGCGTACTCGGACCTCGGCGTCACGGCGGACGCGGTGTTCGCGCTGCGCTCCACCTACGAGCACCCCGCCGAGCCGGTGCGGGTCTCGCTGGCCGGGGTGCGCGACCCCGGCTTCGTGGCGGGAACCGCCGAGGTCACGCTCCTGCCTCCCCCGGCTCCTCGGCCCGCCCTGCCCGGCACCCTCACCGAGGTGCACGCCACCGGCGACGACGGCGCCCCGGTTCGCGCCTGGCTGGCGCTGCCCGCGGGGGCGGCGGCGTCGTCGCCAGCGCCGCTGCTGCTGTGGATCCATGGTGGGCCGCTCGGCTCGTGGAACGCGTGGAGCTGGCGGTGGAACCCGTGGCTCGCCGTCGCGCGCGGGTACGCGGTGCTGCTGCCGGACCCGGCGCTGTCCACCGGGTACGGGCGCGCGTTCATCCAGCGCGGCTGGGGGGCGTGGGGGGACGCCCCGTTCACCGACCTCATGGCGGCCACCGACGCCGCCGAGGCGCGCGACGACGTCGACGCGTCTCGCACCGGTGCGATGGGTGGGTCCTTCGGCGGGTACATGGCGAACTGGGTGGCCGGGCACACCGACCGGTTCCGCGCGATCGTGACACACGCGTCCCTGTGGGCGCTGGACCAGTTCGGCCCCACGACGGACGTGTCCTCCTACTGGCAGCGCGAGATGACCCCCGAGATGGGCAAGAAGCACTCCCCGCACCGGTTCGTGGGCCAGATCCGCACCCCGATGCTCGTGATCCACGGGGACCGGGACTACCGGGTGCCGATCGGGGAGGGCCTGCGGCTCTGGTACGAGCTGCTCTCGAAGTCCGGGCTGCCGGCCGGGCCGGGCGGGGAGTCACCGCACCGGTTCCTCTACTTCCCGAACGAGAACCACTGGATCCTCAGTCCGCAGCATGCCAAGGTCTGGTACGAGGTGGTGTTCGCGTTCCTCGCGGAGCACGTCCTGGGCGAGGAAGCGACCGCCCGGCCCGAGCTGCTCGGGTGAGAGTGGGTGGGGGCCGGCGCGAACGCCGGCCCCCACCTGGTCACTCCTCGTGCCCCTTGAGGACCATCATCATGATTCGGGCGTCGATCGCGACGAAGCGCACGAACTGGACTGCCAGGCTCTTGCGCATCGCCAGCGTCGCCGGCGTGGGGACTGGTGCGGACGGGAACTTCGTGATCACGGGACCCGCAGCGGGCTGGGTTGTCATGTCTCTCACTCCGGGATCAGCGGCCAGCCCGGGAGGGCCTTGGCCTTGTAGATGAACAGGTAGTGCAGCATCAGTTTGACCCAGTGGCCCGCCAGACCGAGTTCCCCGCGCGTGCCGTGGAGGTCACGGCCGGTCGGGTACTTCTCGTAGTCGGGGACCACGGGGTACACGGTCATGGTGGCCGCCGAGCCCGTGCGCAGGTTCGCGCCGGCCGAGGCGACGCATGCCGCCCCGAGTTTCGTCAGCGAGGCGTGCCGCGCCGGGGCGCCCGGGCCCTTCTTGATCCGGTCCGCGATCGTGAGCGCGCACTCCTTGCCGATCACGCCCGACGGCATGCCGGTGCGGGGCGGCGCCGGCGCGATGAGCGTGCCGTTGGGCGTCTTGCGGGGGATGGACACCTGGTGCGGCGGCGCGAACGCGATGCCCGCGGCGAAGATGTTCGGGTGGCCGGGCACCTCGTAGGTCTCCGGCCAGTCCGTCGCGCGCCACTCCTCCGGGGGTTTCGGGGTGTAGTCCGCGTCCACGCGCATGAACCCGGACGGCAGGAACAGCTCGCCCGTGATGTCGTTGCCGTCGCGGTCGTAGGCGGCCATGCCCACGCCGCCGAACGGCGGGATCAGCATCGAGAAGTCGAACTCCTGCGTCCAGTGGTTGCCGTCGAGGGTCTCGTAGTGGATGACCCCGGGCTCCACCTTCTCCACGTGGGCGCCGACGATGGCGTGCACGTCCCGCTCCTGGAACAGCGACTCCGTCCACAACTGCGACGTCTGGGTGAACCCGCGCTGCTGGAACACCATGCCGCCCATGCCGAAGTCGCCGAGCTGGGCCTCGTTGGTGAGGTAGATGACCTCGGCCATGTCGCGCACCCCGGCCTCGCGCAGCTCGTGCTCCACGTTGAAGGTGTACTCGAACGCGGCGCCCTGGCAGGTGGCGGTGCCGTGGCCCATGCCGACGACGATGGTCTGGTGCTCGCCCGCCTTCGCCTTCGCCAGGACCTGGGCGAACTTCTCCGCCGCCGCGGTGGCGTGGTCCGCGGTGCAGACCGAGACGGTGTGGCCGCCATGCGGCCCCAGACCCTCGGTGGCCTCGAAGCGCAGCCTCGGGCCGGTGGCGTTGATCAGGTAGTCGAACCGCAGCCGAGCCTCCTGGCCGCTGCGCGCCGGGTCGGTGTACACGATGTCGACGGCGCCCGTCGGGTCCGCGGCGTCACCGTTGGGCCGGATCGCCACCGCCTTCGCCTGATGGAACTCGATACCCTTGCGCTTGTAGACGGGCGCGAGCGGGAACACGACGTCCTTCTTCGACATCTTCCCCACACCGACCCAGATGTTCGACGGTATCCAGTTCCACTGCGAGTTGGGCGAGACCACCGTGACGGTGTGCTCCTTGTCCAGCATCAGCCGCAGGTGGAGCGCCGCGGTGTGCCCCGCGACGCCGGCACCGAGTATCAGGACGCGTGCCATTCGATCCTCCACATCATCGTGTTGGTGACGGCGCCTCGCGGGGCACCGTTTTCAGCACATCCACGGTATCTCCGCACCGGCGTCAGGGGAGAGGTCTTCGGTCCCGGGAGGACACGGGCGTCAGTCGATGAGGCCGCGGTCCCGGGCGAGCGCGACTGCCTCCCCGCGGGACGACGCCCCGAATTTCGCCAGCAGGTGGGTCACGTGGACGCTCGCGGTCTTCACGCTGATGAACAGCTGGGCGGCGATCTGGCCGTTCGACTTCCCGCGCGCCAGCAGCCGCAGGACCTCCATCTCGCGCGCGGTCGGCTGCGGCCAGGTCGCCGCCCCATCCCGGTCGGCCGGCGCGCCCGCCGGGGCCGCCACCCGCACCAGCTGTCCGCCGCCGGCGGCGCGGACCAGCGCCACCACCCCCCGCCGCAGCGGCTCCGAGGGGAGCCGCTCGGCGGCCTCCCGGACGGCGTCGCACAGCGGTCTCGCCTCGTCCCGCCGCCCGGCCGCCGCGAGCACCTCCGCGAGCCGCAGTTGCGAGCGCGCGAGCTCGTAGGCGTGCCCGTAGGCCGCGAAGCGGTCGACGACGCCGCGCCAGGCCTCGATCAGCGCCGCGGGTTCCGCGGGCTCGCCGGCCCGCCAGCGCAGCCGCAGCACGTCCGCTTCCATGCGGGCGACCCACGCCCGCGATTCCTCGCCCGGCTTCACCCCGGCGGCCACGCGGGTGGCCCGCTCGGCGTACTCGCCGACGACGGCGACCAGGCGTTCCGCCGTCGTCCGGTCAACCGTGCCGACGGCGTCCCCGAGGACGCCGGCAAGCAGCGCGGTGAGGCGGATGATCGCCTCGTGGTCGTCGCCCCACGCCGCATCGAGGGTCGCGACGCCGTCCCGCATGGCCGCCAGCGCGTCGTCGACGCGCCCCTCGCGGCCATGCACCTCCACCGCCGCGGCCATGGAGAGCAGCGCGGCATAGGCATCGTGGGGCCACCACTGCCGGAGTTCGTCCAGGTCCGCAACACCCACCGCGTCATCGCGCGCGACCCGGATGACCATGCTCGCCGCCCGGAGGGTCGCCCGGACGCCGCGAGGCGGCGGCGGGCCGCCCACGGTGAGCCGGGCGAGCGCGCCGTCGAACTCCCCGAGCTCGTAGGCGACCTGCGCGGCCTGCGTCCGGCAGAGCGTCTCCCAGAGTGACCACGTTCGCCCCGCCGCGTCCCCGATCGCCATGGCGTCGTCGTACAGGGCCAGCTCCTCCCGCAACCGCCCACGGGAGTGCTCGAGGTTGGCGAGCTGCAGACGCACCAGCACCTGCACCGAGGGGTCGGCCACCCGTGCGTCGGCGACGGCGCCGCGGAGATGCGCCTCGAGGCTCTCGAGGTCGCCCATCTGGTACATGGCGCGGGCCAGGATGCTGCGCAATTCGATCTCGGCGCCGCCGAGTCCGAGCTCCGCCGCCAGCGCCCGCGCCTCCTCGCCGATCGGCGCGGCCGCGGCGAGCTCCCGGCGATCGATGAGCGACTCGAGGTACGCCATCAGGACCTCGAGGCGGGCCCGGGTCGGGGCGGGTGACACCAGGGCGTATGCCTCCGCGGCGCGATCGCCGACCCCGCGCTCGTGGTCCGAGTACCGCGCCTGCCGGGCGAACGCGGCGAGGAGCCGGGCGCGCCCGTCGTCGGTCTGCCGGATACCGGGGTGCGTGATGCGGTCGGAGAGGATCTCGATGGCGCGGGTCACCTCGCCGCTCGCGTGCGCCGCCTGCGCGGCCCGGATCGTGATCGAGTCCCGCGCCGGATCGTCCTCACCCATCCATGCCAGCGCACGCTCGAAATGGTCGAGGGCGTCGCGGGGCCCGCCCATGGCGTACGCGTCGCGGCCGGCCCGGATCGCGGCGTCGATCGCCGTGCGCGTCTCGCCACTCGCGGCCGCGTGGCGCTCCAGCTCCGACGCCGGGGCGAGGCCCGGCTCGGCCGTCAGCGCCGCGACGAACGCGTGGTGCAGGCGCGTCCGCTCGCCCGGGAGCAGGTCCTCGCTGATCGCCTCGGCCAGCAGTGCGTGCCGGAAGGCGTAACCCCCGGAACGGTCCACCGTGACCATCCCGCTCTCGATCGCCTCCCGCAGCGAGTCGTCGAGCGCCTCCGGATCGAGCTTGACCACGCGGGTGAGGAGTTCGTGGTCGATACGGCGACCGTGGGTTGCGATGGCGCGCAACATCGCTCGCGCGCGCGGCTCGAGTCCCTCGTACCGCGCGCGCAAGACCCGCGTCAGGTTCTCGCTCAGGAGTGGGCCGGCGGCCGCCGCCAGCTCCTCGGCAAAGAAGGGGTTGCCCTCGGCCCGCCGTGCGATGTCGTCGATATTTTCGGCGACCCCGGGGACACCAAGCGAGACGACGAGCTTCCGGATCGCGTCGTCGTCCAACGGTCCCAGGGACAGGTGCTCGGCATTCTCGAGGCGGGCCCACAGTGCGAGGGTCTCGTGGAGGGGGTGGCGGCGGTGGAGGTCATCGCTGCGGTAGGTGATCACCAGGGAGACAGCGGTGTCGAATCCGCGCGTCATCAGGAGGGTGAGCAGGTCGCGGGTCGAGTGTGCGGCCCAGTGGACGTCCTCGATCACCAGCAGCAGGGGCTGCTCCGCACCTGCGGCAGTGAGCGCCGCGTGGACCGCTTCCGCGATCGCGCCCGGGTCTGCCGTGTCCCCGGCCCACATGGCGGGATCGCCGGTACCGCTCCCGGGGAGCAGCCGGCGCAGGATCGGGTGCACCGTCAGGACATTGGTGAAGGCCTGGGGATTGTCCCGCTGGTAGGTGCCGAGGAGTTCGGTGAAGGGGAGGTACGGAATGGCCGTTCCGGCCTGCCCCACGCAGTGCCCGAATGCGGCGCGCACGTCCGCCGCCGTCGCGTCGCGTGCGAGCTGGGTGACCAGCCGGGTCTTGCCGATCCCGGCGGGGCCAGCCAGGACGACGATCCCCCCGCGCCCGTCGTGGAGACCCACCGCCTCGGTGAGCCGTGCCAGATCGTCATCCCGCCCGAGGAGTGGTATCTCTCCTCGCACATGTCCCATGGGAGAGTATGGCGCGTATCACACGCGCTCCACCACCCCCGGGCGGGATCCCTCTTTGCTGTGCCGGGCGTATCTCACCACTTGCGCGGGTGGCTGATCTGCCAGGCGTCCTCGGAGAAGAGCACGTCGCGCGTGATCTGTGCCGCGCTGCGACGGCGTCCGGTGACCGAGTCCGGGATGCCGGCGGCCTTGCGCCGCCGCTCGGCCTCGTAGCTCGCCATGCGGGGGTCGTAGTCGAAGAAGTCCACCGTCACTGCCCTTTCCATCTGCTGGTGTGTAAACGATGGCGGCGTAAGGCACTCCCCCGGATCGGGCGTTCTGCCTACTCCGGGCGGCGCGCTACCTCATTTCGGGCTGGCTCACTCCAGCGGGCGGCTAGCTCCAGACCATCGCCTGCGCGGGGTCCTCCATGATCCTCGCCACGTCGCCGAGCACGCGGGAGCCGAGCTCGCCGTCGACCAACCGGTGGTCCATGCTCAGCGCCAGCTGGGTGACGTGCCGCGGCACCACCTGCCCGTCCACCACCCAAGGCATCTGGCGGATCGCGCCGAAGGCGAGGATCGCGGCCTCCCCGGGGTTGAGGATCGGGGTGCCGGTGTCGATGCCGAACACGCCCACGTTGGTCACGGTGATGGTGCCGTCGGACATGTCGGCGGGGGTGGTCTTGTTCGCGCGCGCGGCCGCGGTGAGGTCCGCGAGTCCCTGGGCGAGCTCCTTGAGGCTGATGCGGTGGGCGTCCTTGATGTTCGGCACCACCAGCCCACGCGGTGTCGACGCCGCCACCCCGAGGTTGATGTAGTGCTTGTACACGATCTCCTGCGTCTCGTCGTCCCAGGAGGCGTTGATCTCCGGGTGGCGACGCACCGCGATGAGCAGCGCCTTCATCGCGAACAGCAGGGGCGTGAGGTGGATGTCCTTGAACTCGCGGTCCGTCTTGAGCCGCGCGAGGAGCTCCATGGTGCGCGTCACGTCCACCGTGGCGAACACCGTGACGTGGGGGGCGGTGAACGCCGAGGACACCATCGCCTCCGCCGTGCGCCGCCGCACCGAGCGCACCGGCACGCGCGTTCGCCGTCCGTCCGGGGACACCACCCCGCCCGTGAGCCACGGCTCGTCGCCGGGGTAGCCGGCGTAGGTGTCCGGTTTCGCGGCGTTGGAGTACGCCAGGACGTCGCCGCGCGTGATGATGCCGCCGGGGCCGCTGCCGCGGAGGGCGGTCAGGTCGATGCCGAGGTCGCGCGCCAGCTTGCGCACCGGGGGCTTTGCCCGCACCCGCGGGTCGTCCGGGTCGTACGCGGGGGCGGCGTCGGCGGGCTGCGGCGCCGATGCGGCGGGCTGCGGCGCGGGTGCGAGTGGCACCACGGCGGCGGGCGACGACGTCGCCGGACCCTCGGCGTCGACCCCGCGCGGGCGGAGGCGCCGGCGACCGGGATCGGCCTGGCGGGACCCGTACCCGACCAGCACGGACCCACCCGACTCGCCCTCGCCGGCTCCGCCGGCCGCCTCACCACCGACGAGCGCGCTGCCAGCGTCACCGGTGGCGGCGTCGTCGGCCACCTCGACGGCCAGGATCGGGTCTCCCACCTGCACATTCGCGCCCTCGGCGACGAGGAGCGCCGCGACGGTCCCGTCCCACGGGGACGGCAACTCGACCAGCGACTTGGCGGTCTCGATCTCGACGACCGGCTGGTTCACCGTCACGGTGTCCCCGACGGCGACGAGCCAGGTGACGACGTCGGCGTCGGTGAGGCCCTCACCGGGGTCGGGGAGGCGGAATTCCTTGCGCATGGGTGCCAGTCCTCAGTAGTCCAGGGAGCGGTCGATCGCGTCGAGGATGCGGTCGAGGTTGGGGAGGTGATCGTGCTCGTGCCTGTTCGCGGGGTACGGCGTGTGGAAACCGCCCACGCGCAGGACCGGGGCCTCGAGGTCGTAGAAGCAGGCCTCGGCGACGCGGGCGGCGAGCTCCGCGCCCGGGCCGTAGTACTCGGCGGCCTCGTGCGCCACCACGAGCCGGCCGGTGCGGCGCACGGACTCGATGACGGCGTCGAAGTCGAGCGGGGAGATGGAGCGCAGGTCCAGCACCTCGGCGCTGATCCCGTCCTCCGCGGCCGCCGCGGCGGCCTTGGTGAGGGTGGCGACGGTCGGGCCGTAGCCGGCGAGCGTCACGTCGGTGCCGTGCTGGACCGTGCGGGCGCGGGACAGGCCCGCCACCACGCCGTCAGGCGTGAGGTCCACGGTGGCCGGGATCTCGCCGCGCGACCAGTACCGCGCCTTCGGCTCGAAGAACAGCACCGGGTCCGGGCTCGCGATCGCCTGCTGGATCATCGTGAAGGCGTCCGCCGAGGTGGAGGGGGTGACCACTCGGAGGCCCGCGGTGTGCGCGAACAGCGCCTCGGGGGACTCACTGTGGTGCTCGATGGCGCCGATGTCCCCGCCGTAGGGGACCCGGATCACCACGGGCACCCGCACGTCACCCTGCGAGCGATAGGTGAGCTTCGCGAGCTGGGTGGTGATCTGGTTGAACGCGGGGAAGATGAAGCCGTCGAACTGGATCTCGACCACCGGGCGGTAGCCGGCAAGGGCCATCCCGATCGCCGTCCCCACGATGCCGGACTCCGCGAGCGGGGTGTCCCGCACCCGGTCGGCGCCGAAGTCCCTCTGGAGGCCGTCGGTGACCCGGAAGACGCCGCCCAGCGGCCCGATGTCCTCGCCCATCAGGATCACGGACTCGTCGCGGGTCATGGCGGCGCGCAGCCCCGCGTTGATGGCCTGCGCCATCGGGAGCGATGCGTGCGCCGCGCCCGACGACGGCGCCGCCCCGGCCGCCGTCGTCCCCGGACGGGCGTGGGGGGCGGGACCCTTGCGGTCGTGCGCGACGACGGGGGCGTTCATCGGGATTCTCCCCTCGAGAGGTAGGCGTCCCAGGCGGCGCGCTCGCGCTCGACCTGGGCGTTGGGCGAGGCGTAGACGTGGTCGAAGACCTCCGTGAAGTCCCCGGCGGTGTTCGCGCGGGTGAAGGCGCGCACCGACGCCCCCAGCTCGCGCCCCTCCGCCTCGACGCCGGCGAAGAACTCCGGCTCGACGCCGTCGGCCTCCAGCAGGGCGCGGAGGCGGGCGATCGGGTCGCGCGCCAGCCAGTGCGCCTCCTCCTCGCGGGTGCGGTAGCGGGTGGGGTCGTCCGAGGTGGTGTGCGCGCCCATGCGGTAGGTCTCGGCCTCGATGTAGAACGGTCCGTGACCTGCGGCGATGTGGTCGAGGGCGTAGCGCGTGGCGGCGTAGCAGGCGACGACGTCGTTCCCGTCCACCCGCAGGTGCGGGATGCCGAAGCCGTCCGCACGGTTCGCCAGGGGGAACCGCGACTGGCGCTCGGTGGGCACCGAGATCGCCCAGTGGTTGTTCTGCAGGAAGAACAGCACCGGAGCCTCCGCCGAGGAGGCGAAGACGAGCGCCTCGTTGGCGTCGCCCTGGGAGGTGGCGCCGTCGCCGAAGTAGACGACGACGGCGTCCGCCGTGTCCACGATCCCGCGGCGGCGGTCCTGCTGCAGGCCCATCGCGTGCCCGACGGCGTGCAGGGTGTGCGCTCCGATCACGAACGTGTAGAGGTGGAAGTTGTGTGCCTTCGGGTCCCAGCCGCCGTGGCGCGTGCCGCGGAAGACCGGGATGATCTCGCGCAGGTCGAGGCCGCGGACCTCCGCGACACCGTGCTCGCGGTAGGAGGGGTAGATCATGTCCGCCGCCGGGATCGCCAGGGCGGATCCCACCTGGGCGGCCTCCTGGCCGAGGCTGGGGACCCACAACCCGAGTTCGCCCTGACGTTGCAGGCTTGTGGCCTCGCGGTCGAAGGCGCGGGTGCGCACCATGTTTCGGTACGCGGCCCGCAGGTCGCTCAGGGTGAGTTCGGCGGCGTAGGCCGCGATCTGCTCGGGGGTGGCGGGGTGGGCCACCGCCGGGTTGGGCGCGATGCGCTCCCCAGCGGGTGTGAGCAGCTGCAGGGTCTCGGTCTCGGTCATGAAACCTCCTTACCTACGCAAGCGTAGGTTAGCGGGGCAGCTGCCGTATTTGTTTGTTTCGCACAGAAGATCGGCGGAGGCGTGGTGTTCTCGCACGATTGGCGCCGATGCGGTTGTGGGAAACCGCAGGACGCGAGTCCGAGCGTAGGGTATCCGGGTGAGCACCACCCGCACCGCCGCGAAGAAGCGTCGCACCTGCTCCCCCGGCTGGATCCCCGACCAGCACGGCGCCTGGGCCATGATCACCATCCCGGCGCTCAGCGGGGTGGTGCTGGCAGGCCCGGACCGGGTCCACGTCCCACTGGTGCTGTTCTGGTGGATCGGGTACTTCGCGTTCCAGGCTGCCGCGTTGTGGCTCAAGTCCCGCCGCAAGGCCCGATACCTCCCGCCGGCGCGCGCCTACGCGCTCGCCGCGGTTCCGTTCGGGACCGCCACGATCGTCATGGAACCCGCCCTCGCCCTTTGGGCGGTCCCGTTCGCGCCGCTCATCGCGATCGCGGTGTCGTCGGCGATGACCCGCCGCGAGCGCAGCCTCTTCAACGACACCGCGACCGTCCTCGCCGCGTGCCTCATGCTGGCCGTCACCTTCGACGCCGCCGCCCCCACCACCGACCCGCGCTGGCCATGGGTCTGGACTGTCACCGCGGTCCAGTTCGCGTACTTCTGGGGCACCATCCCGCACGTGAAGGCGCTCATCCGCGAACGCGACAATCCCGCCTACCACCGTTTCTCGGCGGCCTATCACGCCGTCGTCGCCCTCGGCGTCACGGTGGCGGTGGCCGCGGGGGCCTTCCCGACGACGCCGCTCGCCGGCTGGCTCCTCGCCGCCGTGTGGGTGGGGCTCGCCGTCCGGGCCGCGTGGATGCCGGCGCACCAGCGGCGCGCCGCACCGATGAGGCCCATGGCCATCGGGCTGACCGAGGTGGTGTTCTCGCTGCTGATCGCGTGGGCGCTGCTGGGCTGAGGGCTACGCCTTCTTCATGTCCCGCAGCAGCTTCACGACGGCGTCGTTCGCCTCCGGCTCGCCGAGCGTGACCCGCACGCCGTCGCCGGGGAAGCCCCGCACCAGCAGGCCCGCGTCGTCCGCCGCCGCCACGAACGACGTCGTCTCACGGCCGAGCGCGAGCCAGAAGAAGTTCGCCTGCGTCTCCGGCACGTCCCAGCCGGCGCGGCGCACGGCGTGCAGCACGCGGTCACGCTCGGAGACCGTCTCGCTCACGCGGTCCAGCAGGTGCCGTTCCAGCCGCAGCGACTCGACGGCCGCACGCTGTGCCAGGGCGTTCACGCCGAAGGGCGTGGACACGGCCCGGATGCCGGCGATCAGCGCCGGCTCCCCGACCGCGTACCCCACCCGCAGCCCCGCCAGTCCGTAGGCCTTGGAGAACGTCCGCAGCAGCACCACGTTGGGGAAGTCCCGCAGGATGGCGAGGGCGTCGACGACGTCGGGGTCCCGGACGTACTCGACGTACGCCTCGTCGAGCACCACGACGACCCGGCGCGGGACCGACGCGAGGAACTCCCGGAACTCCGCGTCCCGGAGCGCAGGCCCCGTGGGGTTGTTCGGCGAGCAGGTCAAGACGACGCGGGTGTGGTCGGTGACGGCCGCCGCCATCGCCGGCAGGTCGTGGCGCGCGTCCGCCGTGAGCGGCACCTTCACCGACGTCGCCCCCGAGACCTGCACCGCGATCGGGTAGGCCTCGAAGGACCGCCACGGATAGACCACCTCGTCACCGGGCAGGCAGAACGCCGAGAGGATGTGCCCCAGCGCCGCCACCGAGCCGTTGGCGCACACCACGCGGTCCGTCCCCACGGCGAGCTTCCGGGCGATCGCCTCGGTGAGCTCGACGGCGTACATGTCCGGGTACCGGTTGACGTCGGCCGCGGCGTCCGCGATCGCGGCGAGCACACCCGGGAGCGGGAGCGCCGGGTTCTCGTTCGAGGAGAGCTTCCACATCCGCCGGCCGTCCCCGCGCGCGCCTGGGATGTACGCCGGGAGCGAGGCGACGTCGGCCCGGAGCGCGGGTACGGGTGCGGGCGCGACCTTCGCTGGCTTCGCCGCCGCATCGCTCACCGTGGCGGCCGCCACGGGTTCCTTCACCTTGGCCTTCCCCGCCGACTTCTTCCCGTTCTTCGTCTCGGACTTGCCCTGTGCCATGCTCCAAGCATGCCCCCTCGCGCGGCGTCGACGGCAATGCAAGGATCGGTACATGAAATTTGTGATCCGACTCATTGTCAATGCGGTGGCCATCTGGCTGACCGCGCTACTGCTCCAGGGCATCAACCTGATGGCCACCACCGACACCACCACCCAGGTCCTGGAGATCGCCGTCGTCGCGCTGGTCTTCACACTGGTCAACATGACCGTCAAACCGGTGGCGAAACTGCTCTCCCTCCCCCTCATCATCCTCACGCTCGGACTGTTCGCGCTGGTGGTCAACGCCCTGATGCTCATGCTGACCGGCTGGATCTCCACCCAGGTGGGCTACGGCCTGCAGGTGGACGGATTCTGGTGGGCGGTGGGTGGCTCCATCGTGATCTCCCTCGTCTCCTGGGCCTTGAACCTCGTCCTCCCCGACCCCTCCTGACCGGCCGTCACCGCACCCCAAGCCCCACATGGAGCAGCGTGTCGAGGAACTCCTGCCCCCGCTCACTGCGCGCGAACTCGAAGGTGTAGACGCGCGCCGTCGCGTCCGGATCGGCCCACCCGGCACTTCCCCGCACCGTGGCGTCCAGCGCTGTCAGCCGGGGGGTCGCGCCGTCGGCGAGCGCCTGCGCCCAGGCGGCCTCGTAGGTCCGCATGTCGTGCAACCCGAGGAGCGCCGTGTGGGCGTCGGAATCGAACTGCACGGTGAGGTGATTCCCGCCCACCGTGTTGGCGAGGCCGTCGAGGGCCGGGACGACGTCGTCCACGTTCTCCAGGCTGATCACCGGGACGTCGGCCGGCACGCCCGTCACCTGCCCGATCGGCGAGGCCATCGTGATGACGCCGGCGACGTCCCACCGCTGGTTCACCGCCGCATCCGCCGCGAGTTCGGCGGCGACCATCCCGCCCTGCGAGTGCCCGGCGAGGATGAGCGTGTCCCCCTCCCCGATGGGTGCCATCTGGAGTGCCTGCTTCACCGCCAGCATCAGGTCGCTCCGCTCGGACGCCATCAGCTGGAGGTCCGAGAGGAGGTCCTGCGGGTTCGCGCCCACGACGAACTCGCTGGTCCCGGGGATGACCACCGTCCACGAGGTGGCCCCCTTGCTGTCCGTCTGTGCGACGAGCTCGATCCGCCCCAGTCCCGTGCGCGCGGACTCCCGCGCCGCGCCCCGCACGCGCCGCAGCACATCGGACACCGAGGTGAGCCGCGCCACGGCCACGGACGCCCCGATCGGCACCGCGGTCTGGGTGATCACGTCCCAGCCGCCGACGGAGGAGCGGTACCGGGCCTGCGTCAGCGGGTCCCGGACCCACACGTCCACGGACCCGTTGAAATGGTCCAGGCCGGTGGCGTCCAGTACGCCGGAAGCAAGGAACTGCACCGGCGCCATGCGCCCCACCCGCTGCGGCCCGACCGCCGTCGACACCACGCCACTCGGGTTCACGATCGGGTTCAGCAGACCTGCCCCGGAGCGCAGGTGCCGCTGCATGTTCACGAGCGCGGGCACGTCCCGCATCGCGTCGCCCACGGAATCCACCAGCAGCAGGCCGCCGCCCACCGCGGGCACGAACCACCGTGGCACACCAAGGACCGGCAGCACCGTGCCGAGGAGGAACCCGGTGTACCGGCTCACCAGCGAGCCCTGTCTCGCGATCACCGCCCGCGCGGCGTTGTCCGCCTCCTCGTAGGTGGCCAGCGCGACCACGGTCTGCGCGCGCAACTCCCCCACCCGCCGCTCCAGGTCCGCGAGCGACGCCATCCGCCGTGCGGCGTCGTCGAGCGCCCGCAGCGCTCCCGGCGCGTTCAGCGGCGCGAACATCGCCCACAGGTGCACCACCGCCCGCGCGTGGGTGAGGTCGAGGAGGGCACCCCGCACCGCCGCCAGCACGGCGTCGAGCAGGCGCGTGAGCTCCCGGAGCCGGTCCGTGTCCACGGACGTGCGGCCGTCGAAGACGTGCACGATGAGCCGCGGCGCCGGCGAGTCGTCGAGCAGGTTGCGGCTCATCCCGCGTACCCCCGCGGCACGGCGCCCCAGATGTCGCACTCGGCCACGAAAGCGCGCAGCTGCTCCCGCGCCACCCGGAGCTCCCGCTCGACGGCGTGCGCGGTGACGACGGCGGCGTCCCGGCACTCCGTGTAGGCGGCGGCCGCTGGGCCGGTCCAGGTGGCGGCGTCGGCGGCGTGCAGCCGCTCGAGGGCGAGCTCGACGTCGCGCTGGGCGGCGCCGACGGCTGCGAGGGCGCTGGACGCATCCAGGATCATGGCAGGTTCCTCCTGACGGCAACGGCTGTCCCCCGACGTTAGGCGCGCCGCACCGCCGCCCGATCCCTGGGCGAGCCCCGCGGTGGACGGCTGGACGCCAACGCACCTGTGGAAGGCGAGCGGCCCTGGATCGCGCACGTGTCCGCCTGCCAGACTTGCCCCGTGCCCGCCTTCCGCAAGACCGCGACCCCGGCCGCGATCGCGAGCGAGGCGGCATCCCTGCGCTGGCTCACCGCGGCAGTGGCCGACGGCGGAGCCGCCGTCGTCCCGCTCCTCACCAGCGGCGCGGGCTGGCTGGAGACCCGCCGCCTGCGGCCCGTCCCCGCGTCGGCCGTGGCGGCGGAGGCGTTCGGCCGCGAGCTCGCCCGCACCCACGCGACGGGCGCGCAGTGGTTCGGCCAGGCTCCCCCGGGCCTCGCCGTCGCCGACGCGCGGCTGGCGGAGCTCCCCCACCCGATGGTCGCGACGGCGGCCGGCGCATCCACGTCGTGGGGCGCGTTCTACGCGCAGTCGCGGGTGGGGCCCTACGTCCGCCTCGCCCGCGACCGCGGCGCCCTCGACGCCGACGACGCCCGCCTCCTCGACGCCGCCCTCGCGCGCATAGCCGCTGGCACGTTCGACGCGGCCCAACCCGGGTTGTGCGGCGCCGTGGCCCGCATCCACGGCGACCTGTGGGGCGGGAACGTGCTCTGGTCGGACGACTTCCCGGGAAGCGAGGGCACGCTCCGCGGTGTCCTCATCGACCCAGCCGCCCACGGCGGCCACGCCGAGACCGACCTCGCGGAGCTCGCACTGTTCGGTTCGCCGTTCCTGGAGCGGACGCTCGGCGGCTACCACGAGGTGTCGCCGCTCGCCCACGGCTGGCGCGGGCGCGTTGGGCTGCACCAGCTCCACATGCTCGCCGTCCACGCCGCGCTCTTCGGCGGCGGCTACGGGCGGCAGACGATGCGGGCAGCCCGCGCACTGCTCTGACGCAACTTGCTGACATGGCAGGTAGTTGGTGCCCGTGTGGCTGTTGGTGTACGGCCGGGCTCCGCTTGAATGGGATCACACGGCACGGGGCGGGCGCCCAAAGGAGGGTTGGAAGCCCGCCCCATTCCGGTTGCAGGACTGGGGTTGCTGGCCGGGGGTTACCGCTCCCGTTAGCCCGGCCAGCATCCCCGATCTCCTCCCGTCTCCTCCCGGTTGGGAACGCGCCTAGGCTTGTCCCGTGATCAGCGTTGTCGGGCCGGGCGGGGTGG
>Ga0209747_1000676_pt1 | contig 18500 bp, 14 predicted proteins | sample BarGraNGADG00311_FD_184498 | JGI IMG/M metagenome (GOLD analysis project Ga0209747, IMG submission 184498) | Arctic peat soil microbial communities from Barrow, Alaska - Barrow Graham LP Ref core NGADG0011-311 (SPAdes) (version 2) | ecosystem: Environmental > Terrestrial > Soil > Wetlands > Peat...
GAAAGCCGGGAAGGGCGAGAAGCGCAGAACCGAGCCAGGAGACCTGCCCGGGCGGATTACCTTAACATCCTCGCGAATGGGAAAGTTTGGGTCAGCCTGCTTAGACCGCCCTCTCGAGACGAGAAGGGCGGTTTTTTTCGTGCGGGCATCGACCCGGTATGGGCGGCGAAGCCCTGGTTAAGGGAGGTGGCGCGCGCAAGAGCATCGCAGCAAGGTCAGGACAGGTGAAGGCCATCTAAACCGGCAGCTGACAAAGAGGGGTAACTGGAGATGAGAAAGACAATACTTATCGTCTGCGTGACAGCGGCGCTCATGCTCGCCATGTGCGGCGCCGCGCTCGCGGAAGGCGCGAACGAGTGGAGCCAGTACCAGAAGGACGCGGGCCATGCGGGCACGATCGACGTCGGCCTGCCCACGACGAACCGCATCGCGCATTCGAGCGAAAACATAAGCGCGGTCGACGGGAGCCAGCCGGTCGTCGCTGGGAACAAGGCCTACGTGTACGCCGGCGTCCCCGGCGTCTCCGGCGCGATCTACTGCTACGACCTGACCTCGGGCGCAAAGCTCTGGAACACAGCCGTCGCGCCCGACTCGAGCAACGTGAGCATGTCGTCGCCGGCTGTCGCCGCGGGCGTCGTCTACATCGGCTCGGGCTCGAAGGTGCAGGCACTGGACGCCGCGAGCGGCAAGCTGCTTTGGACAAAGGACCTCACGACCATCAAGGCGAGCGCGGACGTCGTGAACAGCTCGCCCGCCGTCGACGGCGACAGGCTCATCATCGGGGACTTCTTCAACGGCTGCTATTACTGCCTCGACGTCAGCCAGGGCGGCAAGCCGCTGTGGACCTTCACGATGGACGCCGGTTCGATGGCCATGTCCACCGCGTGCATCGACGGCGGACGCGTCTACGTCGGCCAGCAGGGCCCCTTCGGCACCGCGAACGGCAAGGTCTGGTGCCTCGACGAGACGACGGGCAAGGCCGTGACGGCCTGGGGCACGCATGGCTCCTACAGCACCGTGGGCAAGCTCGACGTCGACGGGACAGTGACCGCCTATGGCGACTTCATCTACTTCACTGACTTCACGTACGACTCGACGAAGAGCTGCCACCTGTACTGCCTGTCGAAGAACACCGGCGCGGAGGCCTGGAAAGTCGTGGCGGCGGGGTCCGACGGAGCTCCAGCGGTGACGGACGGCCTCGTGGTCACGGCCGGCGAGCAGTATGGAGTCTCGAACTTCGTGACCGCCTTCTCGGCGAACACCGACACGGGAAAGAACCCCGTCCTGCGGTGGAAGAAATCGGGGATCGGCGGATATGTCATGTCCGCGTGCATCGCTGACGGGCAGGTCGCAGTGGGCAACGGCCTCTCCGGCTGGCCTCCGTTCGCCGCGACGGACGTCTCGGTCCTGAGCGCGTCCGACGGCTCGACCATGTGGCACTCCACCGAGGCGGGCGGCCCGCCGGTGGCGACGCCGTACGGGCTCTTGAGCGTCGCGGACGGCAAGCTCACCGTGTTCGGAAGCGGCGCGCTGCCGGCAGGCGACTTCTATTTCGCCGAGGGCACGACCAGGCCCGGCTACCAGGAGTGGCTGTGCCTCGAGAACCCGAAGGGCGCCAAGGTCACGACTGCCATCGAGTACATGATGACTGACGGCAGTACCCGCAAGCAGGCCGTTGCGCTCCCGAAGCAGTCGCGCACGACGGTCGACGTCAACACCTTCGTCGGCGCCGGAAAGGACGTCTCGGCGCGCATCACCGGCGACGGTTACTTCGTCGCCGAGCGCTCGGTCTACTTCAGCGCGAACGGGATCAACGGAGGCGAGCAGGTCATGGGCGCCACGAGCCCGGGCCAGCACTTCCTGTATGCGGAAGGCACCACGAGGGACGGGTTCAAGACATGGCTCGCGGTGCAGAACCCGCAGGCCGCTGAAGCCAACGTCCTCATCACTTACCTGTACGCCGACGGCACGCCGCCTGTGCAGCAGAACCTCCGGGTCGGGGCGAAGACGCGCCAGACGGTGGACGTGAACGCGGGCGCCGGCGCTGACAAAGACGTGAGCATCTCCGTAAGCGCGAACAAGCCCGTGGTCAGCGAGCGGGTGATGTACTTCACGTACCCGTCGATGATCGCAGGCTCGCACCCGAGCGGCGTGCACAACTCCACAGGCGCGGGCTCGGCCGGAACCAACTGGTACTTCGCCGAGGGAGCTACCTACGGCAACTTCGCCGAGTACCTGTGCTTGATGAACCCGCGCGGCAAGGACACGACAGCGACGATCAGCTACATGAAGGGCACGGGCACGGCCAGGACGGTCACGAAGCTGCTCAAGGCGAACTCGAGGACCACCGTGGACGTCAACGCGGACGTGGGTCCCGACCAGGACGTGTCAGCTCAGGTAACCGCCCCCGACCCGATCGTCGCCGAGAGGCCCATGTACTTCATGTACTCGCCTGTCGCGATCAACCCGACTGTTGGCGCAGGCCAGGAAGCCTGGAAGGGCGGGCACGACACCGCCGGAGCACCCTACGAAGCATACAAGTGGGAGTTCGCCGAAGGCTGTACACGAAGCGGCTTCCAGACCTACCTGTGCATGGCAAACCCGAACGACGTGACGGCCAACGTCGGCATCACCTACTACACGTACCTGCCCGACGGCACCAGCAAGGCGATCAAGGACGTGTCGAGCATCGCTCCGCACGCGCGCCGGACGATCCTGGTCAACCAGGTGATAGGAGCCGGCGCCGACGTCTCGGAGACGGTGACCTCGCAGGTGCCGATCGTCGTGGAGCGCCCGATGTACTTCAGCAACTCGGGGTGCACGGACGGCGGCGTATCGCTGGGCCTGCCCGGGTCGCCCTGATCGAAGCAAGAAGCTGGAGGTGGCGGGGCACGCGCCCGGCCGGCCTCCGTCTGTGAGGCACGCTTGGACGGCAAGGCAAAGCGGACTGTCATTATCACGGTGGTCGTCCTCGTCATCGCCGGCGGGGTCTTCATCGGCCTGCGCGGGTGCACGGTCATGCCGTGGAACAAGAAAGCCGCCGGGAGCGGGATGGTGTCCATCTCCATCACGCGAGACCTGGGGAGCCAGGTCATCAAGACCGGCCAGGTCAAGCCCGCCACTGGCGAGACCGACATGGACCTCCTCAAGCGGATAGCCGATGTGAAGACAGAGTACGGAGGCGGCTTTGTCTCCTCAATCGAGGGCATCGCATCGACTCAGGGGCAGGGCCGCAAGGACTGGTTCTACTACGTCAACGGAGTCCTGTCGGGACAGGGCGCGGGCCAGTTCCAGGCGAGGCCGGGCGACGCGGTCTGGTGGGACTATCACGCCTGGAACAACGACAGCTTCATCGCCTCAGTCGTGGGGTCTTACCCGCAGCCGTTCGTGAGAGGTTACTCGGCTGAGAAGCTGCCCTCGACAGTCGTCTTCGGCGCCGGGATGGAGAGCCTCGCGCGCGACGTCGGGGCTTACCTCGCGAAGAACGGCGCCACGGTTACTTACTCTTCACAGGCGAGGTCGTTCAAGCGCACGAAAGGGCCGTCGATCGTTTTCCTCGACGTGAAAGAGGCCGCGGGTCTGCAGTGGGTAGCCGACCTGGTCTCCCGGCCGGGCAAGGCTCTGGTGAGCCTCGAGGGTGGCAAGCTTGCGGCGCTCGACGCGACGGGAAAGCCCCCTGCAAACGGTTCGCCGCTGCAGGCCGCCGTCTTGAGCACCGGCACCGGCATGGGAGACGCCTCGCCCGTCTGGATCGTCGTCTGTGACGGCGCGGCAGGCGCGGCCGCTGCCCGGCGCGTCCTGGTGTCCGACCCGGCGAGCCTGGCTCTGAAGGTCGGGGCCGCCATCGGCCCGGACGGGCAAGTCAACGCGGTCGGGAGGTAGGCGCGCGATGATACCTGTCTACCGGAAGACCGGCGGCTTCCTCCAGGAGCTTCATCCCGTGACAGTGCTCGCGCTCTGTGTCTCGCTCATGATCGTGTCGCTCATCTCGGACAACCCGCTGTGCCAGGTGGCGATCATCCTTTCGGCGGGATTGCTGGCGATGTCGGCGGGTGTCTTCAAGCCGTGGTTCTCGTGGTGGAAGCTGTGCCTGGTGATATTCGCCGTAGCGCTCCTCATAAACCCGCTCGTGTCGAGGTACGGGGCGACCGTGATATGGCGCGGCCCGAGCGTTCCTGTGTTCGGCCACCTGTTCATCACGGCGGAGGCCGTCGCGTACGGCGCGGGGATGGGTCTGAGGCTGTCGGCGGTTATCTGGGTCTTCGCGCTGATGACGCTCACCGTGGATCCGGACAACGTCCTGGGGCTGCTGACCGGCCGGGGCGCGAAGTCCGCGCTGCTGAGCGCGCTCACGCTGCGGATGGTGCCGACCATGATGACCGACGCGGGCGACCTGCTCGACGCGCAGCGGTCGCGCGGAGTCGTGGTCGACCAGGGGAGCAAGTGGGCGGCCCTCAAGAGCAGGCTGCCGCTTGTGAAGAGGATCCTTTCGACCTCGCTCGACCGCGGGGTCAACCTGGCCGAGGCGATGGAATCGCGGGCTTATGGTTCCGGGAAGCGCAGCCGGTACCGGGAGTACGGCTTCGGGGCCGGGGACCTGGCCGCGGCGGTCATTACGGCGGCGGTCCTGGCGGCGGGCATCGCGGGGGTCGCCGCGGGCTTCATCTCGTTCACGTACTACCCGACGCTGTCGATGCACTACGAGCCGGGCACCGTCGCCTTCGTGGTTGTGCCTGCCGCCGCCGCATGCGCATTACTGCTCATGGCAAACATATGGAAGAGATCGAATTGGTTGAGATTGAGGGTCTGAGCTACCGGTATCCCGGCGGGGACTCCCCTGCTCTGAGCGACGTGTCACTGTCGCTCACGCCAGGCGAGTTCGTGCTGCTCGTGGGCGGCTCCGGCTCGGGGAAATCCACGTTGTGCCGAGCCGTGAACGGGCTCGTCCCGCACTTCTACGGCGGGCGGATCTCCGGGACCGTCAAGGTGGCCGGGATGGACACCGCGAGCACAGAGGTGCGCGACCTCGCGAGGGTCGTGGGCATGGTCTTCCAGGACCCGGAGAACCAGTTGATCTCGGAGAGCCCGGTCTCGGAGATCGCCTTCGGGCTCGAGAACATGGGGCTGGACCGCCTGCAGATGCTCAAGAGGGTCGAAGAGGTGCTTGCCTCGCTGAGGCTGAGCTCGCTGCGGGACAAGAGGGTGAGCGAGCTGTCGGGCGGGCAGAAGCAGAAGGTGGCGCTCGCAAGCGTGCTGGCGATGCACCCCCAGGTGCTCGTCCTAGACGAGCCGACGAGCCAGCTCGACCCGATAAGCGCGGAGGACTTCCTCTCCACGCTGAAGTCCCTGAACGACGAGCTGGGCCTCATCGTCCTGCTGGCCGAGCACAGGGTCGAGCGGTGCTTCCACTTCGCCGACCGCGTGGTGGTGCTCGATGAAGGCAAGGTCGCATTCGAGGGTGGGCCGGGCGAGATGGCCGCGTGGTCGCGCGGGCGGAAGTACATCCTGCTGCCGCCCATAACCAGGCTGTTCCTCGACGGCGATGACAGCGAGCCCCCGCTGACAGTGAAAGCGGGCAGGATTAAGGTCGCCGCGCTCGCCGGCACGAACGGCCACGTGAGCGAGGCGCCCGCGGACGCAGCCGGCGCACCCGAGCCAGCTACCAGGAAGCGCGGCCGCTCTAAGGGCGCGGCCCACCTCGTCGAGACGAGGGACCTGTGGCACGTCTACGGAGACGGGACCCAGGCGCTTCGCGGAATAGACCTGGAGATCGACGCCGGCGAGTTCGTCGCCGTAATCGGCGAGAACGGGTCGGGCAAGACGACGCTGGTGAAACACTTCAACGGGCTGCTGCGGCCGAGCAAAGGCGAGGTGCTCCTCGACGGGAAGGCCACCAGGGACGCGCAGGTCGCCGAGCTCGCCAGGACATGCGGCATGCTGGGGCAGAACCCGAACACGCATCTAATAGCGGACACCACCGCCTCCGAGCTCGAGGTCTCTCTTAAGGCGATGGGCTTCGATGAGGACCTGTGGGAGAGCATGACCGTTGAGGCCCTCGAGCTCCTCGAGCTCGAGCCCTTCCGCGACAGGAACCCCGAGGACCTGTCCTGCGGCGAGCGGGAGCGAGTAGCGCTCGCGTCAGTGCTCGTCTACAAGCCCAGGCTGCTGGTGCTGGACGAGCCGACCAGGGGCGTCGACGTGAGGACCAAGGAGCGGCTCGCCTCCTACCTGCGGAAGTACAACTCCGAGGGGAACACGGTCGTGCTGGTGACGCACGACCTGGAGTTCGCCGCGGAGTGCTGCACCCGCGTCCTCTTGATGGGCAGCGGGCGCGTGCTGGCCGACGGGGACAAGCACAAAGTGCTGGCCGAGTCCCTGTTCTTCACCACCCAGTACAACAAATGTTTCCGGGGCGTGGCCGACGGCGTCGTGACGCGCGACGAGGCCCTGCGCGCGCTGGAGGTGATCGCGTGAGGCGCTCGACCATCGCCCTCCTCTTGCTGATCGTCGTGATAGCCCTTTGGGTCGTCGGTGGCCTGCTCGAGGTGCGCGCCCTAACAAACCTCGCGATCATGACTGCCGTCGTGGGAATCCTGATCCTCCTGTACTACTACCTGCGCTTCGAGGAGAAGAAAACGGACGCCAAGCTCATCGCGATCCTTGGCACCCTTGCGGCGCTGTCGGTCGCCGGCAGGCTGCTCTTCGCCGCCATCCCGAACGTCAAGCCGTCGACCTTTATCGTCATCATCTCGGGCTACGTGTTCGGGCCGCTGTCGGGATTCATGGTCGGCGCCACGACGGCGCTCGTAAGCAACATATTCTTCGGGCAGGGGCCTTGGACCATCTGGCAGATGCTGGCGTGGGGGCTGGCTGGGCTTGTTGCGGGGCTGCTGGGCCCGAAGCGACTGCTGGACGGGCGCTGGCGGCTCGCGTTCTACTGCGCGGCATGGGGCTTCCTGTTCGGCTGGATAATGAACCTGTACTTCGTGCTCGGCTTCGTGCACCCGGTCAACTTCAGCTCGTTCTTCGCGACGTACGCCGCCTCTGTGTGGTTCGACGCGCTGCACGCGGGGGGCAACTTCGTCTTCGCGTTCCTTCTCGGCCCTGCCCTGATCGCCATGCTCAGGCGATACCAGGCGCGCTTCTTCTTCGAGTCAGCGCCCGCCGGGCTTCCGGGGCTCGAGGCAGGCAAGCGGGAGGCGGGAGCATGAGGAAGATGAAGCTCCTGGTCATAGCCGTGGCGGTGGCTTCGCTTCTCCTGCCGCTCGCGGGGGTTGCGGCGGCCCGCGCCGACGAGCCAGGGGCCGCCTCGTCGCTCAACCGTGCGCTCGACTACCTCAAGGGCAGGCAGCAGTCAGACGGCGGCTTCGCCGAGCCGGGCGGCGGCTCCTCCGAGCAGCTCACGTCGTGGGTCGTCTGCGCGGTGGCCGCCTGCGGGCAGGACGCGGCCACCTGGAGAAAGTCGGGCAAGACCCCGCTCGATTACCTGGCCAGGAGAGCCGGCAACACCAGCAAGCTGACGGACCTCGAGAAAGACTGCCTCGCCGTATCGTCGGCCGGCGCCAACCCGCGCTCGTTCGGCGGGCGCGACCTCGTCGCCGCGATAAAGTCGAGGATGGGCGCCGACGGGCACATAGGCGACCTGGTCAACGAGCACTGCTGGGGCCTCATCGCCCTTGCCGCTGCGGGAGAGCAGGGACTCGACAGCTCGCGGGCCTGGCTCGAGGCGCGGCAGAACATCGACGGCGGCTTCGGCTACGCCACCGACTCGGGGAGCGACCCCGACGACACCGGCGCTGCGCTGCAGGCGCTGGTCGCCTCGGGTGACAACGGACGCAGCAACTCCGTCGTGAGGGCGCTCTCTTACCTTCAGTTCTGCCAGGCGCCGGACGGCGGGTTCTCCTGGCAGACCGACGGCTCGAACGTCGGCTCCACCGCGTGGTGCGTCCAGGGGCTGTGCGCCGCGGGCGATGACCCGGCATCCGACAAGTGGAAACGGTCGGGCAAGACCCCGCTCGATTTTCTCTCAAAGATGCAGCAGGGGGACGGCCACTATAAGTACACGAATTCGGCCGACTCCAACCCCGCCTGGATGACCGCGGAGGCTATCCCTGCGGTGCTCAAGAAAGCGTTCCCGATCAAGGCGGAGACGGCGCCGGTCAAAGCCAGGACCACCCCGACGAACACCAACAGCCCCACCACGGCCAATACCGTGAACACGAGCCAGGCGGCTCCGGCCGCGAGCAGCGCGCAGGCCAGTGCGCCGGGGCAGGCCGCGGCGGGTGACAGTACCCCGGCGACCTCGAGAGGGACCGCGCCCGGTGGCGTTCAGGCCCGCGCCGATGCCCGGCGGCTGAACGTCATCGCGGCATCCTCGCAAGAGAAGACCGGGCGCGGGCTCGCTTTCTTCCTGGTGCTGTGCGGGCTTTACCTCCTGCTGGTGGGACTGATATACATGTCTCTACGTTTGTTCGTCACCTGATGTAAAGGCAGATCAGTTGGTCCCCAGCTTGATGGTCCAGGGCACGGCTTCCCACGTCGGAAAGAGCGTGGTCGCCGCCGGCCTCTGCAGACTTTTCGCGAACGCGGGGCTGAACGTCGCCCCGTTCAAATCACAGAACATGAGCCTGAACTCGTGCGTGACCACGCGAGGCGGCGAGATCGCGCGCGCCCAGGAGCTGCAGGCCCGCGCCGCCAGGGTCGAGCCCAGCGTCTACATGAACCCCATCCTCCTCAAGGCGAAAGACCGCACCTCGTGCGAGGTGATAGCGCTCGGACGCTCCATCGGGGATTTTGCCTCCGTCAGCTTCGCGCGCGACGTGAAGCCGAGGGCGCTCGAGATCATCACCGAGTCGCTGGAGCACCTGTCCGCCGACCACGACCTGCTTGTGATCGAGGGAGCGGGCAGCCCGGCGGAGATCAACCTGAACAGGTTCGACATCAGCAACATGCAGGTGGCCAGGATGACGGACTCGCCCGTGCTGCTCGTCGCGGACATAGACCCCGGGGGCGCGCTGGCGGCGGTCGCCGGCACCCTGACGCTTCTGAGCCGGTCCGACCGCAAGCTCGTTCGCGGCATCGTCATCAACAAGTTCCGAGGCGACCCCGGGCTGCTCGAGCCCGGGCTCGCGATGCTCGAGAAGAGGACCGGCAAGAAGGTGCTCGGCGTCCTGCCCTGGTTCGACTGCTCGTACCTCGCCGAAGAAGACACCATTCACGAGACCGGCTGGCGGGGCGCGGAGGTCGTGGTGGTCAAGCTTCCCTACACCTCCAACTTCAACGACTTCGAGCCGCTCGCGCGGCAGGTGGCCCTGGCCTGGGCCCGCAAACCGGAGCAGCTCGGCGAGGCGCGGGCGATCATCATCCCGGGCACGCGCAACACGCTCAACGACCTCGAGTGGCTCAAGAGGTCGGGCTTCGCGCAGGCGATCAAGGACAGGGCAGACGCGGGCGCCGCGGTCATCGGGATCTGCGGCGGCTACCAGATGCTCGGCGAGAAGCTGTGCGACCCGGACGGGATCGAGGCGCAGGCGGGCGAGTACGAGGGGCTGGGGCTCTTGCCCATGCGCATAACCTTCGAGTGGCCGAAGACGACCAACCAGGTTCGCGCCACAGTGATGCGCGAGATAGGCGCACTGCCCGGGCTCCTCGGCGAGAAGCTCGAGGGCTATGAGATACATACCGGGCAGGCCGTGGTGGAGGACGGCGGCGAGGTTATGCTGTTCAAGGGCAACGGCGCGGCGCCCCTCGGAGACGGAGCGGTCTCACCGGGCGGCATGGTTTTCGGGACCCACCTCCACGGCCTGTTCAACAACGCGGCCGCCACCGCGGCGCTCTGCAGGTTCCTCGGGCGCGAGCCGCTGCCGGACGACTTTGACCTGAGGACCGACGAGAGCCTGGACGAGCTCGCCGGCGTGATCGAAGAGAACCTGGACATGGACTACGTCCGGGGGCTGGTGGGCCTGGCGCTGGAGAAATCACAGGGCGTACCGCGCCGGCGCATTCTGCCATAGAATGTCCTGTAAGACATTCCCAACCACGAGCGTCTCTACTTTATGGAACCTGAAGAAGAAGCACGGCTAACCGAGCAGGCGAAGACGGACCCCGGCGCGTTCGGGGCTCTGTACGACGAGTACATGCCGTCGGTCTACGCCTTCATCATGCGGAGGGTGTCGAACCGCGAGCTGGCCGAGGACCTGACTTCGCAGGTGTTCGAGAAGGCCTTGAAGTCCATCAAGAGCTTGAAGGGCGGCTCCTTCAGGGGCTGGCTCTTCAAGATAGCGGGGAACGCTGTGATCGATCAGTACAGGTCGAAGGGCCGGCAGCAGACGTCGAGCCTTGCGGAGGCGGGGGAAGTGACGAACGGAAAGACCAGCCACGCGGTCGATGAGGTCGACAACCGCATCGCCGTCATGTCTCTTCTCGACAAGCTCCCCGAAGGGCACAGGACGGCGCTGGTCATGCATTTCCTGGACGGGATGACGGTGGACGAGATGGCGCAGGCGACGGACTCTACGCCGAACGCTTGCTACATGAAGGTTTACCGCGCCACGAAGGCTTTCGCCGAGCTGCTCGAGCAGCACGGCATCAAGAGGATAGATGATTATGTCCGAGAAGCGTAACGCGAAGATCTTCATAGAGGCGGCCGACGCGGGGGTGCAGCCCTCGCAGGCTGCGCCGCAGATCGCGGGCCTGATCGAAGCGGTGGGGCTGCTGAAGCAGGCTGCGCCGGCGCCCGTGAAGCCTGACCCCGCGTTCGCGGCCTCGCTCAAGACCAACCTCATCGCCAGGTACGACGAGCTGACCGCGGCGGACGAGGCGGTCGCGACCACGAAGGCCCCGTCGAGCCGCAGGGGCTGGTTCGCACTGACGGCTGCAGCCGCCGCGGCAGCGATCATCGTCGCCCTCGTCGTGGTCTTCGTCGGGCCGTCGGGCCCGCCGCCGGTCGCTACCCTCAAGGTGTTCGTCGGAAAGGCGACCGTGGTCGAGGAAGGCGGCGCGCGTCACCAGGTGACCGGCACCGGCCAGGTGCGCGAGCACGACACCGTCGCGATGGCGGGTGGCTCGCGCGGCCAACTGACCTTCAAGAACCGGAACATCACGCGCCTGGAGGCCGGCTCGAGCGCCAGGGTCGGGTACTACGCGTACAACGCGGTTGCCATGGAGCTGGTCTCGGGAAAGGCTTATAACCGCGTCGCCCAGGGCACCAGGTATTCGATCGCGCACGGCAAGGTGACCGTGAGCGCGGTCGGCACTGCCTTCGACGTCGAGGCCGCGGGCAAGGGCCTCAACTCGCCGGTCTTCGAGGGCACGGTCTCCGTCGTGTGGCCGGGCGCCGAGCCCACGGTCGTGCCGCAGGGGTTCACCGCGTCGGTGACCCCGAACGACGGCGGGTTCTCCATCAAGGTCTCCCCGATCGACATCGCTACGCTCGACTTCTCGTGGCTCGCGTTCAACCGGGACCTCGACCGCAAGGCGCGCTTCCCGCTCGGCGTGCTGGACCTCCTGGCGCCGACCCCGCCCGGCGGGACGCAGCCACCCGGGACGCCCGGCCAGCCGACCACGACGCCCACAGGCTCCAACTCGGCGGGCAAGACCTCGACCAGCCCGACAACGCCCACTACTCCGACGACGCCGACGACGCCACAGGGGCAGTCGTCCGCCTCGCTGAGCCTGGGCGCTGTTGGGCCGCCTGTGTACATCAAGTGGCAGGGCTCGAACGTGCAGGCCGCCGACTCGGTGGCGGTGCTGCGCTCCGCGGGTGGCACTCCAACCTATCCCGCCAACAGCATCACGCAGGCGGCACCGTCGGCGTCGGGAAGCTACCGCGACCCGAACGTGCAGCCCGGGGGTCACTACACGTACGCGGTGGCTTACCTGGCGGGAGGAAAGGTGCTCACGGTCAGCAACCCGGTGGCCGTGACGGTCCCTGCCCCGGCTCCGCCTCCCCCACCCACCATCAACATCTCGCTCGACGGCAACGCGGCCTCGGACGGAATGCACCTCAAGTGGGGAAGCTCGGGCACGGCGACTGTCGACAAGTGGGCAATCCAGAGGTCGGACGGCGGTCCCGGCAGCTGGTACGACTACGACTCGGTCGGCGGCGGCTCCGCGGGCGGCTCATACCTCGATCCCAAGGTGGACCCCAAATTCACCTACTACTGGCGCGTCGGAGCGGCGAGCGGCGGCAGGATCATAGGCTACTCAAACGCCGTCACCAATCATTAGAAGTCGTTCGCTTTCCACTTTTGTTGGGTAAGCCACCAAAACGCATAATGGGGTCAAACCAGATTATGCGTTTTGAAGAGACGTCTTCTTACTGGAACATGTCTTTGTAGCGGTCGCGGAGCTCGCGCTTGAGGACCTTGAGCGTCGGGGTCCGCGGCATCTCATCGGCCTCGATGATCACGACGGCGCGCGGGCTCTTGTACCTCGCGATGTTGTCGCGGCACCATTCGTGCAGCTCGTCGGGAGTCGCGGCCGCCGACTCCTCGAGCACGCAGACCGCTACGGGCACTTCTTTCTTCGTCGGGTGAGGGATGCCGATGATGGCGACCTCGCTCACCGCGGGGTGCTCGAGTATCTCCTGCTCCACCTCGACCGAGAACACCGAGTAGCCGCCGCTCTTCACGACGTCCTTCTTCCGGTCGGCGAAGTACACCCGCCCGATGCGGTCTTTCTTCGCCATGTCCCCGGTGCGGAACCAGCCGTCCGCCATCTGCGTGGCCGTCTCCTCGGGCTTCGCCCAGTAGCCCTTCATGACGCACGGCCCTTTCACGGCCAGCTCGCCGACCTCGCCGGTCTTGACCTTCCGGCCCTCCTCGTCGATCACGCGCACCCTGATAGGCGGCATCGCGAAGCCCACGCACTTGGGCGGGAAACTGATGCCGGGCAGCGGCATCTTCAGGCACGCGAGCGACGATAGCTCGACCATCCCGTACGCGTCGATGAATATCGAGTCGAACTCCAGCGGCCCGACCTTGAGCCGCCCGCGCTTCCTGAACTCCTTTGAGATCTCGTCGGGCATGGCGTCGGCGGAAGAGCCCCATATCCGCACGCTGGACAGGTCGTAATCGTCGAGCCCGGCCTCCAGCAGCATCGCGTACATGGCCGGCACTCCCACGAAGATCGTCGCCTTGCTGTCCTCGATCCCCTTGAGGATCCTGTGCGGGTCGAACGACCGGATGAACATCCCGGTGAGCCCGCCCGACAGCGAGATCAGAGTGAGCCCGAAGCCGAACAGGTGCGCGAGCGGCAGCGCCATCACGCCGATGTCGCTCGCGTTCGCGGGCACGACAGCCGCGGTTATCCGCTGCGCGGTCAGCAGGCTCTTCGAGGTCATCATCGCGCCCTTCGGGAAGCCGGTGGTGCCGGAGGTGTAGAAGATGCCCACGAGCTCCTCGGGGTCCTTGTCCTGAACGGGGTAGGTCGCGGGCGCAGCCTCGAGCAGCGGCTTGACCTCGGTGAACTCGCCGGGCAGGCCTTCGGCCTTCTCCATGACCGCCCAGCGCTCTATGGTCGGCACCGCCGACTGGTCGCGCACCTGGAACTCGAACACCGGCCGGTCCGTGAGCATCAGCTTCGCGCCCGAGTCCGCGGCGATGTAGGCGATCTCCCTTCCGGTCAGCATGAAGTTGAGCGGCACAGCCACCGCGCCGATCTTCATCAGCGCGAAGCAGGTGAACGGTATCTCCATGCGGTTCGACATGTCGACGATCACGCGCTCGCCCTTCTGCACCCCGAGGTCATCCGCGAAGACGTGCGCCATGCGGTCGGTGTACTCGCGCCAGTCGTTGAAGGTCTGCTCGGTGCCCGACATGAACGAGTAGTCCATCGGCCGGTCGAGGATGAAGCAGGTCTTGTCGCCGTAAGTGGCTGCGAGCTTGTCCATGAAGTTGCCGAAGGTGATGGAACGGTCGGCGGCGATCCGGATCTTCTTGATCGCGTGGCTCATCTGCGCGCCCCCTGTGCTCGGGAAAGGTACCGCAGAGAGTCTACTGGTTCCAAGTGGGTGGCGCCACCGGGAGGGGGAGCGCTTACGGGTTGAGAGTTTTGCCGGGGGGCAGGCTCAGGAGTTGGAGTCCTCCTGGATGGCCACGTACTCGGCCATCGACCGCGGCTCGGGCACCGGAAGCCCCTGCTCGAGGAGCCCGCGTATGTGGCTCTCGACGGCCCTGGCCATGTTGACCTCGGCCTCTTCGCGGCTCGCGCCCGTCGCGATGCACCCGGGGAGGTCGGGCGCATAGACTGAATAGCTGTTCGGCATCTTCTCGACTATCACTAAAAAGCGATGCACTTTCCGCTCTCCTTAAGGCTGTCAGGTCCCGTGTCATATGCGCCTCGAAAGCGCCTGCTCTTCAAGGCCGCTATAAGGTCTTCGTCAGTTTTTATGGAATCCTTGAACACAGTGTAACAACGCCCCATCTGGAACTCGTGGTGCGCGTCGCTCCCTCCCGTGCCGGCCAGTCCGTACCTCTGCGCGAGCTCGAGCGCCGCGTCGTTTCCCTGCCGGGTGCAGCCGCCGTTGTGCGTCTCGAGCGCGTCCACGTTCCTCATCAGCCAGTCCGCGCGCTCGGCTCCGTGGATCCTCTCGAGCTCGCCTGTCACGCGGCAGGAGTGAGCGGGGACTAACACGGCTCCCGCGCGGGCGCACTCCTCGCGGAGTTCCTCGAACGGCGTCTTCCACGCGGCCGCGCTCCGGTACAAACCGTAGACGAGCATGTCGCCGAGCTCCGTGTATATCTCGATGCCGCGGAACACCGGGAAGCCGTGCTTTCGCCCTAGCTCGGCCGCCACGTCCGCCCCGTCGATCGCGTCGTGCTCCGTGATGCAGATGCCGTCGAGCCCTGCTTCCATGGCCGTGATCACCGCGCGGTCCGGCGCTATCAGGCTGCATGGCGAGGAGTAGTTCGTGTGGACGTGCATGTCGATCTTCACTGCGCCTCTCCCATGCCCGTGGCGTCGCCGAAATGACGGATGAGCTGAGCGGTGCGCTCGGCCGCCCTGCACATCAGGACGTTGCGCAGAGTGACAAGATCCACCAGCTCGATCCGGGGGCTGGACGGCAGGAAGCGGTGGTAAGGGTAGTAAGGCTCGCCGCGGTAGCTGCCCTGCCATGCGCCGGCGACCCAGCGCGGCCGCCCGTAGTATTTCTCGATCACCGGCGCTATCTCGCTGCGCTCGCGGTCGGGAGGCTCCGCGTCCGGCTCGAGGCCCCGGGACTCCATGCCCATGGCGATGAACAGCGCGAGGTGCATGTCCTTATCGCCGCGGTACGGAGGGCCGGCCGGCTCGCGCAGCCGGAAGCGCCTTGAAGTCGAGACCAGCTCGAGGTTGTCGGCCATGCGGGCGCGCAGCCCATGGCTCACGCAGTGGGTGTGCGACGGCACCGCCATGTCCTGCAGCAGGTGGCAGCTATACCCGAGGAACTTGAACGCCTTGGTCCAGTTGCCGATGCCAGCGTGCATCACCGCGCGCCTCCACCAGTCCGCGTACTCGTCCAGCGCGTTGATCGTGCGCTTGTCGTCCCGCCCGCGCCCTGCGACGGGGTCGTACATGTGGGAGTACTCCCACTCGAGCTTGCCGGGCCTCTTGCCCGCGTCGGACTCGTCTATGTCGAGCAAGCCGCAGGCGACGGCGATGTCCGCGGCGTGGGTGGCGATCGGAGAGTCCGCCGCCACCTCGCGGTTCTTCGTGAGGTGACGCAGCGCCTGGTGTGCGAGGTCGCGATGGTCGTCCGGGTGGACGATGGGCGTGGCGTACCTGATGTGCCCGAACCACGCCGGACACGCCGCGGCGGCCAGCCAGGCAGCCTGTGTGAACGCCCCGAGCAAAGGCACGAAGGTCCGTATCCTCTTTTTCATGGACAGTATGCTACAGCAAAACGCAATAACAATGCCTGTCACCGCCTATTGCGTTTTATCACAAGAAAGCAGGGAACGGAGGCGTTTTTCAATGGTGGAAAGTTCGTCGAAAGCGGGGCCGCGGGCGATGAGGACGCGGTCCTTTCCGGCCTCGTTCTTCTGGCGCGTCTGTACGAGTGCGCCCATCGCGACAAACTTCCTGGAGGCGTTGACCATGATCGTCTTCGATACGGCCTCGACCCGCGTGATCGCGCCGTCTCGCAGCATCCGCTCGCCTTCGCCCATGCATCTCTCCGTCAGCTCATCACGGCTGATGCCGCGCGCCGGTACCGTTGAAGCGGCCCTGGCCGCGACCTCATAGCCCTCGACGTATGACTCGAGGAGAGACGAGAGGACCCTTGAGGCGAGCGGGCCCGGCGCGGCCGCGCGCTCGCCTTGGCGGACCGCCAGGCCGGACACGAACTCAAAAGTGAAGAGGTCCCGCAGGAAAGGCGCGGCGCCGTCTTCCGTCCCGTTCCCGGCGGCGTCGCCGGCATCACCCTGGCACGCAAGCGCCTCGAGAGAGTCGCCGACGTAGTGATGCATCGTCATGTTCTTGTTGTACTCGAGAAAGCGCCGGCCGTTGCCCTCGACGGCGAACCCCTCCTCGTCGTCGTGCCATTCCCTCGTCACGTGCCCCTCGCGCACCAACCACTCCACCGCGTCCATCACGCCCGCCTCGTCAGCGTCCGTCGCGAGCGTGCATCCGCGCAGCCGTGCGTGCTCCAGCAGCGCTTCCGACGCCATCTCCAGCTCAAAGCGGGGGACCCAGCGAGCGCCCGACGCAAGCAGTGCGCTGGCCGCCACCGCCCTCGCGGTGACCGGAGCCACGTCGCCGATGCCCTGGCAGCAAGCCGCAGCCGCGCCGTCGATCCCGCTCTCCTCGACCAGCGACCTCATGCTCATGGGATCGCCGAACTTCACGTACGCCTTGCCCAGCCTGGTGTTGATCGACCTGTAGATGCGGGAGAACCCTTTGACGCTCTCCGAGACTTTGCGCCCGCCGGCCATCTCTTTCACATGCGCGCTCTCCTCGGGGGTCCTGTCGTAGCCGAGGTAGACCGGCACCAGCCTGATGTCGGGGCAGATGCCCATCTTCATGGACTCGTCCAGTACCTGCAGGAACCCTGTCCTGGGAAGCGCCAGCTTTCCGTCCCTCGAGCGCGTGCCTTCGATGTAGACCACGATGATGTGGTTCTCGGCGAGCAGGTACCTCACGTACGCCGAGAACACCTCGCGGTACAGCGTCTCGCCCGCGAACGTGCGCCGCAGGTAGAACGCGCCGGAGTGCCGCAGCAGCCAGCCGACCGGCCAGAAGTTCAGGTTGAGCCCGGCCGCCTGCTGCGGGGGCACGAGCCCGGAGCGGAACATCGCGTAGCCGATCAGCAGCGGGTCCAAGTAGCTCTTGTGCGAGCACACCAGCACCAGCCTCGAGCGGCTGTCGCACTCCGAGAGGTACTCGATCCCACGGCGGTCGACGTCCAGCCCGGTGAGGAACCGGTCGAACATGAAGTCCACCGCGCGGGTGAACCAGCGGACCACCCCGACCCTGTAGTCGGACGCGATCTCCTCAACGTAGCCACGCGCCTCGTCCAGCACCGCGTCGCGGGTGGCGCCCTGCCCGAGCGCATACTCCTGCATGTAAGCGGCGAGCAGCGGATCGGCCAGCACCCGCCGCTTGGCCTCCCAAACGGGGATGACGGGAGGCCCGGCGCACGCCCTCGTCTGCGATTCGATCTGTCCCATCAGCTCGACGCGCAGCTGGCCGGCCTGGCTGGAGACGTCGAGCCCGTCGCGCCCGGCGAGCCACCTAGCAAGAACGACCGGCCTGCAGTTCTTGACCCTCGCGGTGCGGAACGTTCGGACGAGCGAGGAAGCCCTTCTCACGACGCTCTGGGGCGCCGCGGCCCTGTAGGCCTTGGTGGCGGCCGAGACGTTGGACGAGCCCGGCCCGAGCTGGTGCGACGTGCGCGCCACCGGGATCAGCCTTATGCTCGCAACGCTTTCCCGCTGTATCGCTATGAGCTCCTCGAGCGCGCCTTGCCCGTCCGGCGCCCCCGGTCCCGCCTCGAGGACGTTCACGAGCCCGGTGTGCCTCAACCGCGCACACAGCACTATCTTTCGCCAGCTTCCTGCGCGGGGCAGCACAAACACGTTCAGCGGCGAGGCTGCGACCCATCTCGCGCGGTGCGGCCCGCCCGACAGAAGCCGCCCCTCGTAGGCGCCCTGCTCAAGAGGGCGCATGATCCGCGAGAGTGCCTCGATAGCGGCCCGCGAGAGAAAGCCCGGCTTCCAGCCGAACCGCTCCTGTACGCGGGACGAGGCCTCCGAGAAGTCCATCTCGGGGCCGGCGGCCGACCTTTCCGCGACTGCTGTCTCCAACCCGCTAACCTCCTTCATCAGGCAACCTCATTCGACTGCGAGCCCCATGCCCGGCTGCAGGGCCGCATGCACGGGCGAGCACTTCTTGCGAACGACGGGGAATACTGACGGTTCGGGGCACGCGCACGCCGCCCGCAGGACCTCACCAGGCTTGTCGACGCCCGCCAGGACGGAGGAGACAGCCTCCAGCAGTGGCAGCTCCAGCCCGAGCGCGCG
>Ga0209747_1000677_pt1 | contig 18493 bp, 20 predicted proteins | sample BarGraNGADG00311_FD_184498 | JGI IMG/M metagenome (GOLD analysis project Ga0209747, IMG submission 184498) | Arctic peat soil microbial communities from Barrow, Alaska - Barrow Graham LP Ref core NGADG0011-311 (SPAdes) (version 2) | ecosystem: Environmental > Terrestrial > Soil > Wetlands > Peat...
TTGACGTTGATGGCGTACTTGGTCTTGAAGCCGGGCGTCAGTCTGATCTGGCCGTCGGCGTCGATGAACATCGCCTCGTAGGCCGGCTGGGTCTTCATGAACTCCAGGCCGCGCACCGGTCCCAGCACCAGTATTTTGGAGAGCGCGTCGACGGTCGTGCCGTCAGGTCCGACCACCGTCGTGCTGATAACCTCGGTGGGGTTGTAGCCCGTCTTCGGGTCGAAGATGTGGAAGTAGCGCTTGCCATTGCGGATGAAGAACCGCTCGTAGTCCCCCGACGACGAAACGAACCCGTCCTTGACGTTCAGCTCTCCGACGAGCGAGCCCGCCTGGCCGCGCGGGTCCTTGATGCCCACGACCCAGTCCTTGCCGTCGATCCGGCCGCCGACCGCCCCGATCGCGCCGCCGAAGTTGATGAGCGCGTGCTGGACCCCTCGCTCTTTGAAGAGGCTGGCCATCTGCCCGACGGCATAGCCCTTGGCGATGCCCCCCAGGTCGATCTCCATTCCCTTGTTCGCGAGCATCACGGTCTTGTTGGCCTCGTCCAGGATCACCTTGTGGTAGTCCACGAGTGTCAGTGCCTGGGCGATTTCCTGCGGTGAGGGTATCCGGTATTTCTGATCGTAGAAACCCCAGAGCTTCACGAGCGGGGCGACCGTGATGTCGAATGCGCCGCCCATCTGGGTGCTGAACTCCTGGGCTTTCTTGATGAGGGCGAACGTCTCGTCGCTGACTCTGACCGGCGCGACGCCGGCCTGCGAGTTGATCTTGACGATGTCGCTCTGCGGCTTGAAACGGGAGGTCTTGTTCTCGATCCTGTGGGCGAGGGCGACAGCCGCGGCTGTGTCCTGTTTGGCCTGCTCGGCGCTGCGTCCCTGGATCGTGATGTCGAGGGTGGTATCCATCGCGAACACGGTCGGTGAGTGGTAGGTGCCCTTGGGCTCCGCCAGGCCCGCCTCGCGCGAAGCGAGGTAGACGACTACCAGGACGACACCGGCCGCCAGCAGCGTTATCAGTATCCAGTTGATGATCTTACGGGTTGCTTTCATAATGCTCCAGCTATTATAGCGATGATGCGCGCGGGCGGCTCTGACGGCCGTCAACCGCCAGTCCGGCCGCAGGCCGTTACAAGGGTGCCGTCGTTACTCCGAAGAAGAATACTGCGTGATCCAGCAAAGTATCCCGCGGGCCCACCGCGCCCGCCCGTGTAACCGAAGAACAAGCTTGCTTTGCCTTGCGGCGCTCCTCTTGATAATGGCGCTCGCCGGGGGGTTCGTTACATCCTGCGGCAAGACGCAGGCGAAGGCGAAGGCAAAGGTCTATCCCGTCGCGGGAGTCGTCCTCGAGGCCCCCGGGCGCTTCGACACCCGCCCTCAGGCGGCCGACTGCTGGATCCCCGGAGCCCCGGGCGCCTCCATCATGTACGGCGATGCCGCGCGCAACCCGACCGGTGGTGGTCTTGTGATGGCGCTTGCCGCCGGCGGCAGCGTCCGCGCGAGCGAGCTGTCCGACTTCAGGATCTCGAAGGACACCGCCGGCCTCGTCGCCCTGGAGATAGACCGCGGCGAGGTGTGGGTCGACACCGCAGGCAGGGGAGCCACCGTCAAGACCCCGGCAGTGACGATCACGCGGCCCGGGGACAAGGAGAAGGGCTCCGGCTGGTTGATCGGGACGAAGGTGGCGCCCGGGGGCTCGACCACGGTCACTTCCTACGAGGGCACAGCCCAACTGGTGGGCGCCGGGCTGACCCGGACTCTCTCGGCCGGCTACCAGTGCACGTGCGAGCCAGGCAAGGCGCCATCCCAGCCGGTGAAGACGGACGCGACCGCGCCGAAGGGCGGGCTGGCGTTCCTGATCAGGCTTCAATCAGTGCCCTACTTCCGCAACCCGGCGACGCGCGATCAGACGGAGGACGACGCGAGGTCGAAGCTCGCCGTCGATCAGACCGACGCGTGGTCGTACGTGAACCTCGGGCGCGCGCTCATCGACGCCGGCGACGTGCCCGGCGCGAAGGCGGCGTTCAACAGAGCGGTTGAGAACAAGCCAGGGTTCAGCCAGGCGCTTGCCGGGCTCGGGCGCGCCGCCCTCGAAGAAGGCAGGTGGGGAGAGGCCGCGAACGCCTACGAGCAGGCGCGCCTGGCCGACAAGACTTCTCTCGAGGCGATGCTGGGCGTCGCGAACAGCGCGCTCGGGACCGGCGACACCGACCAGGCGGAAAAGGCTTACAAGGACACGCTCGATGCGGATTCCGAGAACTTCATGGCACTTACTGGCCTGGGCACCATCGAGCTGTTGAGGGGCGAGTCCGAGTCCGCGAGGAGCGACCTGGACCAGGCGCTCAAGCTGCAGCCGTCCGACGCGGCGGCGTGCGAGCTGCTGTCCTTCGACAGCGCTTTGAGCGGAAACCTTCAACAGTCAGTCTCTTACCTGAAGCAGGCGATCGACGCTGACCCGAAAGACCTGAGGTCCCGGTACGCGCTGGCCGACAGGTACCTCCGAATGGGAGAGACGGACCTGGCGCTGGTGGCGTTCAAGCACATCACGCAGAGTGACGACCGGGGCACTATGGCGCTCGGCTATCAGGGGACGGGCGCCATCGCGCAGGGAAAAGGCGACGTCAAGGGCGCGCTCACGGCATGGACCAAGTGCCAGGAGCTGGTCCCGGACCGGCCAGTGGTCCTCGAGGACCTCGGCGGCGCGCATATGCTGGTGGGTGAGTCCGAGGCGGCCATCGCCGCGCTCTCGCGCGCCGCCGCGGTCGATATCAACGATTGGCTCGCTCACCAGATGCTGGCACGCGCATACATGGCCGCAGGGGCCGGCGCGCAGGCGGTCCAGGAAGCGAGGAACGCCGTGACCCTGGCTCCCGGCGAGTGGTCGGCGCACCTCGTGCTCGGGCTGGCGCTGGAAGCGACCGGGGCATCGGCCGAGGGGGCGGCCGAGGTCAGCCGTGCGCTCGCCCTCAAGCCGAAGGAGAAGATGTCGGCGGCCGATCACGCCATGTTCGCCTCAGCGCTCCAGCGCGCGGGAAAACCCGACCAGGCCCTGGTCGAGTACAGGAGCGCGGCCTTGCTTGATCCGTCGAACGCCTCGTACCGCCGGCTGGCCGGTGACGTTCTCACTGCGATGAAGCGAAACGGTGAAGCGCTCGTCGAATACCAGAAGGCGGTCAGGATCGATCCAACCGATTCGCTGGTGCAAGCCGACCTGGCCTCGGCCCTCTATGCGACGGGCAAGAAGGCCGACGCGATCGACATCCTTCAAAAGGCCGTGGAAAAGGACCCGAACAACCCGGCGATCCGGCGCGTGCTGGGCGAGTACCTGCTGGCGGACAACGACCTCGAGGGGGCGCTGTTCCAGCTGGATGCCGCGGCAACGCTTCCCGGAGTCGAGCCTTCCCTCCTGGCCTCGATCCTCATCGACCGGGGCAACGCCCGCGACCGCAAAGAAGACTTCGCCGGCGCGATCGCCGACTACGCACGCGCGATATCCACCGACCCGAGCAGGGGAGACGCCTGGTTCTACCTGGCGGGAGACCTCGAGCGGACCAACAAGCCCGTGGACGCCAGGGCCGCCTACACCAACGCCGTGACCCTCTGCAAGGCACGCCCGGAGTGGCAGAAATTTGCCGACGAGGCGAACGCGAAACTCGCCAAAACGCAATAGCAGGTGACAGGCACTGTTATTGCATATTCCGGCAAGAATCATGTGAAACACGCAATGACGGTGACAGGCACTGTTATTGCATTATGGGATGAAGGTCATGGCGATCGCAGCCGCGACGAACGCCGCCGTCAGGAGGGCCTCCGGCAGATGGATGTGGAGCGGATGAAGCCGCGTCCGCCTGGTGCCACCGCCGTAGGCCCGGGCGTCCATGGCGACCGCCAGCTCGTCCGCGTCGTGGAACACTTTCACGAAGAGCGGCACAAGTACGGGCAGGATGTCCTTCACGCGCCGGAGCACGTTCGCCGACTCGAAGTCGGCCCCCCTGGCCATCTGCGCACGGACCAGCTTGCGGCTCTGGTCGAGGATCTTAGGGATGAACATCAAGGTGATGCTCACGATCGTGGTTATGCGGGCCACCGGCACGCGCAGCCATGCAAGCGGCTTGAGCAGCGACTCCAGGCCGTCGGCCAGCTTGAGCGGAGGCGTTGTCATCGTCAGCGCCGACAGCAGGACGACCAGCAGAAGAACGCGGCCCGAAAAGATCGCGCCGTTGGACAGGCCCGCGTCCGTGATCGTGAGGAAGCCCCACTGCCAGATGATCTGCCCCGGGGTCAGGAAGAGCTGCAAGAGGAAGGTCACGAACACTATCACCCAGACCGTGCGCAGGGCCTTGAGGATCTGCAGCAGCGGCAGGCCGCACACGGCCAGCAGGGCGACGATCATGACGGCGAAAGCCAGCAAGGCCCAGCCGTCGTACAGGAACACCAGGACCGTGCATGCCACCACCGCGACGAGCTTCAGCCTGGGGTCGACCCTGTGCAGAAGCGTCGGAGCCGAGATGTACTGGCCGATCGTGATGTCGTCAAGCGCCACCGCCGGCCCCCCTTCGCTCCGCCATCGCACCGGCCAGCGCCCTCGGGTCCGTCGGGTCGCCGATAGAGATGCCCGCCCGCAGCAGCTCGCGGGCGAGGGCCCCCCACTGCGGCAGGTGCATCCCGAGGGCCCCGATGTCCGTGTCGCCCGAGAGTAGTTGCTCCCTGGTCTCGAACCGGACCAGCCGGCCTTCGGATATCAACCCGAAAGCGGTGGCGAGAGACCACACGTGCGACAGCTCGTGCGTGACGATGACTATCGACGCGCCGCGCTCGTCCCGGTACCGCTCGAGCGAGGATTCCAGGCTGTGCCGGCCCTCGTAGTCCAGGCCGATGAACGGCTCGTCGAGGACGAGGACCTCGGGATCGAGCGCGAGCACGCCGGCCAGGGCCGCCCTCCTCTTCTCTCCCTCGGAAAGAGAGAACGGCGATCGCGCTCCGAGCTTTTCGAGCGACAGGCCCACGAGCTGGGCGGACTCGCTCACCCGCCGGCTGAGCTCGTCGCCTTTGAGGCCGTGATTGCGCGGCCCGAAAGCGATGTCTTTCTCGACCGTGTCCGCGAAGAGCTGGTCCTCAGGGTTCTGAAAGAGGAGCCCGACTTTCCGGCGGAACTCGCGCAGGGTGCCTCGGCCCTCTATCCGTTCCTCGCCGTAGTACAGCGCACCCGAGGTGGGAGCCAGGAGCCCGGTGCAGACCTGTGCCAACGTAGACTTCCCCGAGCCGTTGGCGCCCGCAAGGCACAGCACGGAGTTTGGCTCGACCGAAAGCGTGACGCCCTCGAGCGCGGCGGCCTCGTCCTTGCCGGGCAGAGGGTATGAGAAAGTTACGTCCTCGAGCCTCAGGCGTAGAGCCAAGACATCAACTCCTTCACCGAGAGGACGTCGTCGGGCACAGCGTGCCCGAGCCGCCCGAGCTCGTAAGCCACCACCCGCACCGCAAGCGGGTCGAGGCCCAGCGCCCGGACGCGCCCGGGGTCGCCGAGCGTCTCCGCCGGGGTCCCTGCCGCCTCGACGCGCCCTGCGTCAAGCACCACGACCTTATCGGCGAGGGTCGCCTCCTCGAGAAAATGCGTGACGTGGACGATGCCCATCCCGCCTCTGCGCAGGCGCTCGAACAGGTCGAGAACGCGAAGCCGCGCCGTGTAGTCCAGCATCGAGGTCGACTCGTCGCTCACGAGGAAATCGGGCTCCATCGCGATGGCGCCGGCGATCGCCACGAGCTGCTTCTGTCCCTGGGACAGCCGCAGCGGCTGCCGGAGCGCGAGCCCGGTGATCCCCGCGAGGTCGAGCGCCCGGTCGACCCGCCGGAGGATCTCGGAAGGCTCGAGCCCCAGGTTCTCAGGGCCGAAGGCGACCTCTTCCTCGACCGTCGCGCCGACCATCTGGGTGTCAGGGTTCTGAAACACCATGGCCACTTTCCCGGCAATGGCGAGCGCGTTGAGCGGGTCGGCGGTGTCGAGCCCGCAGGACAGCACGCGCCCCGAAGAGGGCACGAGCAGGCCGTTCAGGCACCTCGCAAGCGTTGACTTGCCGGAGCCGTTGCGGCCAAGGAGCGCGTACATCTTCCCGCGCTCGAACTGCAGGGAGACTTCGGTGAGGGCCGGCTGCCGCCCGGTGTCGTACGTGTAGGAGAGGTCTTCGGTCGAGATCTCCGCGGAATGATCGTCAGTCAACTGGCGCTCCTACCTCGACTGCAGCGAGAGTCCCTCGAGTGAGAGCGTCACGCGCCTCGACGCGAAGCCGACGAACAACCCTGTCGGCACGGCTATGAGGATCAGGTACGGCAAGTAATAGAAGAGGGCGGCGTTGCGCACGAGCAGGTACGCCGCGAGGAGCTGAACGACATTGAAGGTGACCGCCCCCGTCACGCTCACTCCGATGACGCTGAAGGTGCCGTCGAACAACGCGAAGATCGCGATCATCACGAGGGTCGACACGAGCCCGCCCGAGAACGAAAGGAACAGGCCCACGACGCTCCCGCGCAACAGCCCCCCGATGAGCGAGCGGAGTATCGTGACCTCCAGTGCCATCCCGGCTCCGAAGAGATACAGCGCGATAACGGTGGCGATGTTTGCGAGCCCGAGCTTCGCGCCGGGCACTGGAAGAAGCGGCGGGAACGTGCTCTCGATGATCGACAGGACGAGACCGACTGAGACCAGCAGGGCGAGGTTCGTGACGCGGCGGGTCCCGGTCACAGCGAGCTACTCCGTCACCGTGTCCACTTTGCCCTTGCCGCCGCGCTTTCCGGTGACGCGGATCACTACTCGGTGCGGCAGGCAGACGATCGTCTTACCGGGCGAGTCTATCCAACCCATCCCGATGCAGACCTTGTCGCGGCAGTCCGCGTTGGAGATCCGCAGGCGGCCGTCTTTGACCTCGACGGTATTGACACCCGTAAAGCCGTGGATGAGGAACTTCCGGTCGGGCTGGCCGCTCCCCAGGGCTATGCGCATCGCCTCGTGGCCGTTGACCTCGATGACGGCGAGCGAGCCCTTCTCGGAGGCGTTCGCGCGAGAGACCATGAACATGGAGACTCCGGCGGCAGCGAGAACCAGCAGCACGAGGACGACGTCCCCGGCCTTGATCCAGCCCGGTGCTTTTCTGCCGCGCGTGAAGTGACTCACAGCGATTGCTCCTCCGGATCGTCCCGCCTCACCCGGCGCCGGCTCCGCGACGTCTTCCGGGTGCGAACAGACCGCTTCGTTTGGTTTCTCTTGCAGGTTATTCTATCATCAAGCCGAACGGTCACAATGACGTTGATCATCCCCGGAGGGCGCAGTGGTAGAGATCCAGAGGGCCGGAGTCAAAGACCACGGTATGGTGACCACCCTGCTGCTCGAGTTCGCGAGGGCTGAAGGCTGGGAGCCGGAAGCCGACCGTGACAGGTGGGACCGCATCGTAGCAGAACTCCTCAACTCGGACGGGTGGCATTTCCTGCTCGCCATGGACGACGACGAGCCCGCGGGCCTTGCCGCTGTCAACTGGTTCCTGACGCTCTACGGCTCCCGCGAACAGGGGCGCTTGATGGCCCTCATCGTCGAGGAATCGTTCCGGAGGCGCGGCATCGGGACGCGGTTGATGGAGGACGTTCTCGGGGCCGCCAGGCGCCGGGGCTGCCGCGAGATGGAAGCCATCGTGGAGCCTTCAGACGAGAAGATCGCCGAGTTCTACCACAAGTTCCATTACGCGAAGGAGCAGAGGCTTTTCAGCTGGCGATGCTCGGAGTAGATCGGCCGCGCGGCGCTAGACCAGCGGGCGCGACTTCTCTTTCATGTGGCTGTCCTGCAGGTTCACCGCAAGCAGCTCGATCGTATCCTTGTCCTTCGGATACTCGATGATCTCAGTCTTGATGATGCCGTCGTCCTCGGTGTCGAGCCCGCGGCGGTCGAGGTATCCGGATATCTTTTCCTTGACGCGGATGGACGCGCAGGTGGCGCCGTCATAGTTCGTGTTGGGGAACAGCACGGTGAAGGTCGTGCCGTCGATCCTCGCGGCCTCGTCGGCGCCGCGGATGTTGCCCCTGATGACCGAGTTGCCCAGGTCCCTGATGAGCTTCACGCGCGCCTTCTTCTTCATGGGCGTGAGCATGTCCTCGCTGACCGTGAAGTTCGTGAGTGAGAACTTCGAGCCGTAGCGGTCGAACTCGCTGATGTACTTCTCGATGAGCTTGGCGAGGTACTTCGAGTTGTAGAGGCTCGTGATGTCGTCCACGAAGTCGTGGTGCTCGAGCTTGATGAACAGGTATTTGAGCCTGACGTGGAGCTCGCCCGCGACAAATGCGACAATCGCGAACACGACGGTGCGCAGGATGAAGATCTGCGTGACCATGCTCGTGCTGACCGAACCCCTGACGCCGAAAGCGAAAATAGCGTAGAACCCGGTGCAACCGACAAAGGCTATGGCCGCGCCCTTGCGCCCGTAGTGCAGGCCCCCGAACAGTGCCACGACGATCATGGCCTGACCGACTATGTCGGCCGTTGTGCTGCTGCTGGTCGCCGTCGCGAGGATGGTGCCGACGACCGCACACACACCGACTACCATTGCCAGGATCTCGAATCGCGAGTATCTCAACTGTTCCCCCTCTTACCGCGCTTGATCGGTCATAAGGAGTGACCGGGATGCGGGCAGGTCACCTCGCCCGCCGCGCTGTCGTAGTTGTCCCTGTAGTCGGCGGTGTTCGAGCCGTACGGGCCTGCCGGACATACCCACTTGAAGCTGCTCTTGATGAAATCGGGCACCAGGTCATCGAGCGTGGCGGGATTTGCGCCGCCGCGCAGGCTTCGATAGCTCTGGATAGCGTCAACGAGCGTGCGCAGGTTGGCCTTGCAGCTCGACTCCTTGGCCCTGGTCGTGGAGACGTACATCGTAGCGACAACGATGGCCACCAGAATGGCCATGATCGAAACGGTTATCATGAGCTCCACGAACCTGGATACCAGCTGGCCGGACCTACCTCTTTGCGCAAATCTCATCAAGAACCGCCTGCATAGAAAACGAACCAGACCAAGCACTCGTTCAATATACGCCGGAGCCGCATCGCTATCGGAACTGTGGACCGGAGTCCACTTTGTTATTATCTAATCGGCAAGAGCAGATTTCTCTTAAAGTGGACGGGTCAAATTCTATATCAACTGCACGATGCAAGATAGGCAAGAGGGGCAGGTTTCAATTGTCTGAGACCGCGGTGAGGGTTGGGGATATCGAGATAACGCCAGTGGTGGCATCCCGCTTCCGCCTGGACGGCGGATCGATGTTCGGAGTCATCCCGAAGGTGCTGTGGCAGAAGAAAGCGCCCGCGGACGAGCTGAACCGCATCGACCTCGCGGTCAATTCACTCGTCGTGCGAACTGCTGGCTCGATCATCCTCGTCGAGCCCGGGATGGGCTCGAAGTACGACGAGAGGCAGAGGGGTATCTACGCTCTCGAGCCGCTGGACATGGAGAAAGCCCTGGCGCGCGCGGGCGTCACGGCGGATCAGGTGGACCTGGTCGTGCCGAGCCACCTGCACCTCGACCACGCCGGCGGCGCAACCGGGACGGGGCCGTCGGGCGACGTCGAGATAGAATTCCCGAATGCGCGCGTGGTGGTCCAGGAAGACGAGTGGGCCGCGGCGAGTGCGCCCGGTCCTCTCGAGAAAGGGTCGTACAACGCGGACGACTACATCCCTCTCATGCGGGCAGGCGCGCTCGTGCTCGTCTCGGGCGACGCCGAGGTCGCTCCCGGGGTCACTGTCGAGCTGACGGGAGGGCACACCAGGGGGCACCAGGTGGTCCGCTTTCGCTCCGGGGGCGACGAGGCGCTGTTCCTCGGGGACATCGCGCCGACCACGGCCCACCTGAAGCTGAACTGGCTCATGGCCTGGGACCTCGAGCCGGAGGTGACCTACCGGCAGAAGGAAAGGCTTCTCACCGACGCCGCCTCGCGCGGCATCACGTGCTTCTTCGCGCACGACCCCGCCATCGCCGGATGCATCCTCAAACAGTCCGGCAGGGGAAGCTTCGAGGTGATTGAAGATTCTGTTATCGAAGCTGTCTGAGGCCGTTGCCCGCGACGGGCGGCGGCACATCCGTTTTCACACGCATCGAGGGACCTGATGGAATGTGATTATCACCCCGGGACCGCCGCGGTCGCGCGCTGTGTCACTTGCGGGAAATGCCTGTGCGAGTCCTGCGTCCGTGAGAGCGGCAACCGGAAGTATTGCTTCAACTGCGCGCCCGCCGACGCGTGCGAGACTGAGCACTTGCTGGTGCGCGTGGAGGACCTCGAGGTATCGAGGGCTTTCACGTATGTGATCGATGACCCCCGCTGGCCGATCAAGCTGCTCACCGGGTCGCTGTTCATGATCGCCTCGATGCTGGTCGTGCCCTTCTTCTTCATACTCGGCTACCAGCTCGAGGTGGTGCGCAGGGTTGCGGCGGGCGAGGTGGGCCTGCCCGAGTGGGACCGGCTCGGCCGCAAGTTCAAGGATGGTGCGGCGCTGTTCCTCGTCATGCTTGTCTACGGCATCCCGCTGTTTATCGTCCTGGCCGCCGTCATCGTGCTGGGGGTGCTGGTCGGGCGTGCTCCGACGCACACCATCGCGCACGGGGTGGTGCTGGGCATCGCGGTGCTGGGGTTTGTGGTCGGGTGGCTCGTGGTCCTGGCAGGCGCCGCGCTCCTGGAGCTCGCCGGGCCCGCGATCGCCGGCACGTTCGCGAAGAAAGGCAGCATCTCCTTCACGCTGCAGCCTGGCGTGATCGTCGGGCTCGTGAAAGCCGACTTCAAGGCCTACCTGCTGGTCTTTGTCGTCTCGGTCTTCATCCTTGGCGCCATATCGGCCGCCGGCCTCATCGCCTGCTGCATCGGGGCGTTCGTCACCACTTTCTACGCCGTGCTGGTGGCCGGTCACCTCATCGGCCAGCTCGCGCGGCTGAACCCCGTGGGGGATGAGCCGGATGCCTGAGACCGACCGGTCCATCGGGCTCACGACGACCATCCCGGTCGAGGCCGTCCTCGCAGCCGGGCTCGTCCCGGTGGACCTGAACAACCTCTTCGTGGCTGACCCGGACGCGGACGCGCTGGTCGATTACGCGCTGTCGGAAGGTTTCCCTCAGAGCTCCTGCGCATGGCTCAAAGGGATCTTCGGGGCAGTGATGCGCAAGGGCAGCCCGACGCGGGTCGTGGGTGTCGTGCGGGGCGACTGCTCCGGGACCGAGCTCCTGCTCGAGGCGTTGCAGGCGCGCGGCCTGGACGTGATCCCGTTCACCTACCCGTACCCGCCGGCGCGCGAGGACCTTGGGCGCGAGATCGCGCGGCTCTGCGACCGGCTCGGCACGACCACCGCGCGGGCCGAAGATGTCAGGACCGAGCTGGCGGACGTAAGGGCGCTGCTCGCCGGGCTGGATCGCGCGGTCTGGCAAGACAACAAGGTGACCGGCGCGGAAGCGCACCTCCTGCTCGTGAGCGCGAGCGACTTCGGCGGGGACCCGGCCCGCTTCGGGCGCGACCTTTCCGATTTCCTGGCTGCCGCCGGGGAGCGCGAGCCGCTCGACCTGCGCGAGGGAATCCCGTTCAAGCGCGAGGTGAGGCTCGGTTACATCGGGGTGCCGCCGATATCGCCGGGCGTCTTCGACCAGGCCGAGAAGCTGGGGGCGAGGTTCGTCTTCCACGAGGTGCAGAGGCAGTTCTCGATGCCGCCGGACGCCGCGCCCGACGAGGGCGGCGTGTCCGTCCCGCCGGCGGACCTCGTCGAACAGTACCTGGCTTACACCTATCCATACATGGTGGCTCACCGGGCGCGGGACATCAACAACCAGGCGCGGATCAGGAGCCTGGACGGAGTCGTCCACTACGTCCAGAGCTTCTGCCACAGGAACCTCGAAGACGTCGTCTTCCGGCGGCTCCTGGACATGCCCCTCCTGACGGTTGAGTGCGACTGCCCCGGCGATCTCGGGGCCGCGGCCCGCGCGAGGCTCGAGAACTTCATCCAGGTGCTGGGTGAGAACCAGTCTTGAATGTGGCGGGCTGGTCGACGGCGCTCCCGGTCGGCCCCCTTTGCTATAATGACTGCGCGGCGGGAAACAAGGTGCGCGATGCTTAGAGTAGGCGTTAAGAAACAGTTCAGCGCGGCACACCGGCTCGAGGGGCATCCGGGCAAGTGCGCCCGGCTCCACGGCCATACCTGGTACGTCGAGGCGGTGTTCTCCACGCCGGAGGTCGGCCCCGACGGGATGGTCCTCGACTTCGAGACCGCGCGGCTCATGCTCGACGAAGTCCTGGGGCCGTTCGACCACCAGTACCTGAACGAGCTCGAGGCGTTCTCGTCCGTCCGGCCGACCGCCGAGAACGTCGCGCGAACCGTCTTCAAGGGCCTGCTCGTCGAGGCCGAAAAGAAAGCCATCGGGGTCCACATGGAAAAGGTGACCGTCTGGGAGTCGCCCGATTCGTGGGCGAGCTACAGCAGCGAATAGCAGGGGTGGGACGTGAAGGGCAAGTATCTCAAGGGCAAGACCATAGAGTATGACGGCTCGCAGCTCTCTCCGCTGTGGGCTTACACCTCCTTTGACGTGCAGGGTGACAGCATCGTATCGTTCCGCGGGCCATGCAACATCTCAGACGAGTTCATGGTCGACATGGAGGACCGGAGGAAGAACGCCGAGATTTCTTCCCCGGACATGCTCCACTTCATCGTCGAGTATTTCGGCGTGGGCATCGACGAGATAGTCCTTGTCCAGCGGGTCCTCATCTGCCTGGTCGCCGACCTTCTCAGGGACATCGTCTACGAGGACGCCGAGCTCGAGCGAGAGTTCGACAACCTCTACGCTTTCCCGCCGGACGAGGAGGAGCGCGGCAAGCTGAGCGTTTCCGTGGCGACGGTCAGCCTGGTGTCGGGGCTCATCCACCTCGGCTTGAACATCACAACTGAGGGCACTCCCGTCCGCACCGCCGGCCTCGAAGAGATCGGCGTCGAAGACGTCGACAAGTTCGCGGTCGAGGTGGCGCGACGTTTCATCGAGGAGATGAAGAACCTGAAGATGGACGCGAGCAAGGTCAGGCCGGTGACATAGTTCGCCCGGCCAGCCGGGTGAGGCCCTCGAGTGAAAGGACAGCGCACTGCCAAATGCCAGGGGAAATATCGAGGAGATATTCGACTCCATCCAGGGCGAGGGGACGCTTCTCGGCGTGAGGCAGATCTTCCTGCGCATGGGAGGGTGCAACCTTGCGTGCATCTACTGCGACACGCCCCAGGCGCGCCGTCCCGCGGCCACGTGCCGCGTCGAGACGGTAGGTGGCACCGGCGAATACGAGTACGTCCCGAACACGCTCGCCGTGGAGGACGTGGTCAGGATGGTCAAGAACCTGCGCCTCCCCGGGCACCACTCGATCGCCGTTACCGGCGGAGAGCCGCTCGTACAGGCGGACTTCCTTCGCGACCTGCTCCCGGCACTGACCGCTGACGGGCACAGGGTCTACCTTGAGACCAACAGCACCATGCCTGAGGAGCTCGAAGGCGTCACCGAGCACCTCGAGTACGTCGCCGCCGACATCAAGCTTTCCACGAGCACGGGGGAGCCGGAGCGTTTCGAGGTCAACCTCGAGTTCCTCAAGCGATGCGAAGTCCCGTATCTCTTCGTCAAGGTCGTCGTGACCCACGAAACGGACATCGAAGAGCTGGTGACCGCGGTCAAGCTCGTGCGCGATTCCGGGCGAAAGCCGGTCGTCGTCATCCAGCCGGCAACAGGCAGGCGGGGTGAGGTCGAGGTGGGCGGGGCCGTGCTGCTCGACATGCAGAAGCGCGCGCTCGAGGTGTTCGGCGACGTGCGGGTCATCCCGAGGGTCCACCAGTTCCTCAAGCTTGCCTGATCTGAAGCCCTTCAAGACCTCTGCCGCACCGCCTCCACTTCCACAGCGCCAGACCGACGGTCACTCCCACGAGCGCCAGCTGCGAAGCGACCGAGTATCCCATCGCCATCTGCCTGTGAGGGATCAGCCCGTTGTGGCTCGGGAACCAGTAATCTTCCGGCTCGACCGTCCAGAACAGCTTTCTTAAGAGCTCGACGTCCGGCAGGCCGCCGCCGATCGCCCCCCAGAGGGCCGACTGACGCGGGTCGGCTTCGCGCACCCGCCGGCTAGAGGCTATCAAGGCGATCACGGCCGCGCCGGTGACCGAGTCGACGACGTAGGGGATGTCGCTGTCCGGGTCGTGGTGCGGGAAAGTATCCAGCGCGAGGTGGCCTGCGAAGCCCGCGAGGAAAGCGGGCACCGGCTTCTCGATCAGGTAGCCGATAGCCGCGCCGGTGAGCACGTGCGTTGTCCAGTGCAAGTCATTTCCCTTCTGCCGTCGCCGCGGCACCTTCGCGGACCGCACATCGGCGCCGCGTTCATATATTCTAATTGATATGACAGTGCCCATGATGTTCGAGGACCGGAAGGGATACGCGATTGCCGAGGGGCTCGCCGCCGAGGCGATCAAGGCCGTCGACCCCTTGGCCGTGGCATCGGAACGTGGGGTCGAGTTCGATCCGGAGGCCGGCGAGTTCGCGATCGCGTTTCTCTCCTCACAGGTCTTCGTCTCTTATCCACAGGGCGCCGTGCGCCGCCGGACTGGCTCGTCACGGCGCGTCAACGGAGCGCCGACGATGTATAATACTCCTGCTCTGGTGAGCCGGTGATCGTCCGGCACACCCAGCGTTTTGCAGCGCCGCGGTCCAACTGACGCCGCGGTGGGCCTCCGGCCCCGATCTCGGGAGGAATGAATGCCTGAGCAGAAGTACCTGATAGCGCACGATGTCGGCACTGGCGGCAGCAAAGCCGCTTTGACCGACATGAAGGGCAAAATCATTGCGAGCAGGTTCCACCCATATCCCACCGACTACCCGAAGGAGCAGTGGGCCGAGCAGGACCCGAAGGCCTGGTGGAAGGCGATCGTGACTTCCACGAGCGAGGTCATGAAGGAGTCGAAGATAGACCCCGCCGCCATTGCCGGGATGATCTTCTCGACACAGATGATCGGGGTGCTGCCGGTCGACAGGACGGGCACCCCGCTGCGCCCCGCCATCATATGGCTCGACGCCCGCGCCCAGGAGCAGGCGAACAAGATTATAAGAAGGCTTACAAAGCCCGTGCTGCTCGCAGTCGCCGGCGGGCTCCCGACGGGCAAGGACGTGATACCCAAGCTGATGTGGCTCAGGCAGCACGAGCCTGACCTGTACGCCGAGACCTACAAGATCCTCGATGTGAACAGCTACCTCGTTTTCCGCTGTTGCGGAGAGTACGTCTACGATTATGCGGCCGCGTCGGGCACGGGCATGTTCAACTTCAAGAAGAAGGACTGGGACGACATGCTCTTCAAGATCTTCCGGCTCGACCGGGACAAGATGCCGCGCGTCGCGGCGTCGGCCGACCAGGCCGGCCCCTTGTCGGAGGCGGCGGCTTCCGAGATGGGACTCAACGCGGGGATCCCGATCTTCGTGGGCACGGGCGACGTGCCATCCGCGACGGTCGGCTCGGGCGCGGTCCTCGACGGCCAGGGGCACGTCTACATCGGCTCGTCCGGGTGGATCGCGGTAACGATGCCCAAGGCGATCAACGACGGGCGCAAGGGCATCGTGAGCATTGCCTCGGCCGACCCCTCGAAGTTCATCCTGCTGGCGGAGACCGAGAGCGCGGGCGCATGCTTCAAGTGGTTCGCCGAAGAGCTCGCCCCCAAGGACACCGATTACGGGCACGGGCGCGACGTCTACGACTACCTGAACGACGTGGCAGCCGAGTCGGTGCCGGGCAGCAACGGCCTCATCTTCTGCCCGTGGATGTTCGGCGAGAGGTCGCCGATCCCCGACACGACCGTGCGGGGCGGGTTCATCAACCTGAGCCTCGACCACAAGCGGGGCGACGTCTCCCGGGCCGTGTTCGAGGGAGTTGCGCTGCACGCGCGGTGGATGCTCGAGAGCCTGCGGGGATGCGGATTCGACGACGTCGTGCTGCGCGCGATCGGCGGAGGGGCGAAGAGCCCGCTCTGGATGCAGACCTACGCCGACGCCTGCGGGCTGACCATCGAAGCCGTCGAGGAGCCTCAGGAGTCGGGCGCCCGCGGAGCCGCGCTGATAGCCGCGCTCGGGCTGGGCGAACACCGCGACTGGGCTTCGCTGCGGGACGCGGTCAAGGTGAAGGAAAGCTACACCCCGAGGCCGGAGTACAAGAAAGTTTACGACGAGGCTTTCGTGAGTCTGAAGGACAGTTACTCGAGCCTGAGGAAACTGTACCAAAGGATGAACGCGGGAGAGTGAGAATCAGTTGAAGGATACTGCTTCCCGCGGTTTTGCATATAATGGCACGAAAGTGAAACAAGGAGGATAACGATGGCACCAGCCAAGAAAACAAGCAGGAAGAAACCGCCCTGGGCGGAGGAAGAGACCTGCGAGCTCGGACCGTACGACGCGGAGCCTTACTCGCTTCCCGAAGGCATCGATTTTGAGAAGCACGTCATCGCCACCTACTACGTGGAGTTCCCCAAGGAGCTCGACGTCGTGTCCCTCGCGCCGGTGATCGCAATCGAGCAATCGACCGGCACGTGGACCCCGGTCCCCGGAGAGACTCCCGAGGTCAGGGCCAAGCACGTCGCGAAAGTCATCAACGTGTTCGAGGCGCCGTACTACGAGTACATCGTCCCCGACGACGTGAAGAACCGCCAGTGGATCGTCCAGATGGCGTTCCCCGCCTCGAACATCGAGAACCAGATCCCGATGCTCCTGACGGCGTGCCTCGGCAACATAAGCATGGCCGGCAGGCTGAAGCTTCTGGAGCTGCGCATGCCCAAGGCGATCCTCGCCGGATACCAGGGCCCCAAGTTCGGGAGCGACGGCATCTACAAGGCGCTCGGGATACCCAAGAGCAAGCGGCGCCCGCTGCTCAACAACATGATCAAGCCGTGCAGCGGCTATCCCGTGAAGGTAGGAGCGGAGCTGTTCTACCAGGCGGCGTCCGGCGGCTGCGACGTCATCAAGGACGACGAGCTCATCGCTGACATGGAGTACAACCACGTCGTGGACCGGGTCAAAGCCTACATGAAGGCCGAGAAGAGGGTCTTCGAGGCTACCGGCGAGCACACACTGTACATGGCCAACGTGACCGACAGGCTGCCCAAGATGTTCGATCTCGCCAAGCGGGTTGTGGACGCGGGCGGCAACGGCCTCATGGTCAACTACCTGGCGATAGGGCCGGAGGCCATGAGGACGCTGGCAGAAGACCCGAACATCAACGTACCGATACTCGCGCACATGGACTGCGCGGGCGCGTACTACATGTCGCCTCACCACGGCGTCGCGTCGCACATCATCCTCGGCAAGCTCCCGAGACTGGCCGGCGCTGACACCGTCGTCATCCCGTTTGCGATGGGCGGCAAGGCCCCGTACCTGCCTGAGCGGTTCAAGCAGGTCGTGCAGTCCCTCACCTACCCGTTCGGCGACCTGAAAGCGATGATGCCCATGCCGTCGGGCGGCATCACGCCCATCAACGTGCCGGACATCGTGAACGTGCTCGGCAAAGAGGTCATGATAGGATCCGGCGGAGGCGTACACGCGCATCCCGATGGACCGATCGCTGGCGGCCGGGCGTTCAGGCAGGCGATCGACGCCGCGCTGAAGTACATCCCGATCATGGATTACGCGCAGGAGCACGAGGAGCTCGGCAAGGCCCTCGGCATCTGGGGCGTCAAGACCGAGTTCAAGGTCTGATCCACGAACGACTGATAACAAAATGCACCACCGGGGCCAGGCCCCAGTGGTGCATTTTCATGTTACGGGCAAAACGCACGTGCACGACCTACCCCCTTCTGTTGTTGTATTATATTGACCGTAAGAATGGCGTTCGGTTTCCACGGGAGACGATGAACAGGGTCCTGCTTCTAAATGCCACGTTCGAGCCTTTGTGCGCGTTGAGCGTCCGGAGGGCGGTGGTGCTGCTTCTGAAGGGCAAGGCGGAGGTGCTGGAGCGGGATGGCGGGGCGTTGCACTCTGAGAGGCTGACCATTGCCATCCCATCCGTTATCCGGCTGACCTATTTCGTCAAAGTCCCGTACTATGGAAGAGCGAACCTCTCCAGGCGGGCGGTGTTCGCGAGGGACGGCTGGAAGTGCCAGTACTGCGGAGGCCACGCGGAGACCGTCGACCACCTCGTGCCTCGCAGCAGGGGCGGGCCGCACACGTGGGAGAACGTGGTCGCGGCGTGCAAGCGCTGCAACGGCAAGAAGAGGGACAAGCTTCCCGAGGAGGCCGGTTTCAAGCCGGCGCGCAAGCCCGGGGTCCCGAGAGGGCCGGCGACCGTGAGCCTCGAGTTGGGGGCGATCCCGCCGGAGTGGGAGAGGTATCTGGAGTATTGCAGGCAGCCCGCGGTGGAGGGCGCCTGACGGAGCACTAGGTTGGACGCGCGCTTGTAGCTCAGGGGACAGAGCAGTGGCCTCCGGAGCCACGTGTCGGGGGT
>Ga0209747_1000678_pt1 | contig 18482 bp, 15 predicted proteins | sample BarGraNGADG00311_FD_184498 | JGI IMG/M metagenome (GOLD analysis project Ga0209747, IMG submission 184498) | Arctic peat soil microbial communities from Barrow, Alaska - Barrow Graham LP Ref core NGADG0011-311 (SPAdes) (version 2) | ecosystem: Environmental > Terrestrial > Soil > Wetlands > Peat...
AAAACAACGCGACGACCAATCCGGCCAACACGTTCCAGGGCGGCGACCAGGTCAACACGAAGGGCACGACCTACAACTTTGGCGCGACCAAGCTCGTGAGAAAGACCGGATCCACGGTCAGCGCCAGCTGGTCGAACGGTTTCACTGATTCCAGCAACACCGCGGCGACGACCAATCCGAGGTACGACAGCACGCTGAGGGCGACGTTCACGCAGCCGCTCCTGCGGAACCGGTCGATCGACACCAACCGCGCGAACCTGGTGACGGCAGAAATCAATCGTCTCCTCGCGGACATCTCGTTGAGAGCCACGACCATCAACACCGTCGCCAACACGAAGAACGCCTACTGGGATCTCGTCTACAACATCCAGGCGGTGGAAGCGGCGAAGACGTCGCTGGCGCTCGCGCAAAAGCTGGTCGAGGACAACAAGATCCGCGTTGAAATCGGCACCCTGGCGCCGCTCGACATCGTGTCGGCGCAGGCCGAAGCGGCCACACGTCAACAGACCCTGGTGACGGCGCAAGGCAACATGCTCACCTCGGAACTCGCGCTCAAGCGGCTGATCGTCAACGGCACGAGCGACCCGATTTGGGGCGCCCGGCTGAACCCCGTCGAGCGGCCGCCCACCGACGTCGAGAGCAAGATCGACCTCGAGGCCGCGCTGCGCACGGCGCTCGAGAACCGGACCGACATGGTGACCGCCCGCAAGAACCTCGAAATCTCTGATGTGACGCTGCGCTATCAGCGCAACCAGACGCTCCCCGCGGTTGACCTGCAAGCCTACTACCAGTCGGCAGGCACCGGCGGTACGGTGCTCGCGAGGAATGCGAATTCGGCGATCCCGGGCGGCTACTCGGATGCACTCAGCCAGCTGGTGAGACGCAAGCAGCCGACATGGAACGTGCAGGTCCAGGTGTCCTACCCGGTCGGCACCAGCGTCCAGGACGCGACCTACGCACGCTCCAAGGTGCAGTACCAGCAGTCGCTCGCACAGCTGAAGGCCCTCGAGCTTTCGGTGGCCACCGACATCACCAACCAGGCGCTGACGGTGCAGAGTGCATTCCAGCAGGTGCGCGCGGCGGCCGCCTCGCGCGAGCTGTCGCAGAAGCGGCTCGAGGCCGAGCAGAGCAAGTTCGAGGTGGGGATGTCGACCAACTACAACGTCGTGCTGGCACAGCGCGACTTCACCGATGCGCAGAACAGCGAACTGCGGGCGATCCTGAACTACAGGAAAGCGCTCGTCGATTTCCAGCGCAAACTTGAAACCTCATCCTCCGGTGGCGGATCGAGCGTGGGCGGCACCACGGGCGGCACCACGGGCGGCACCACAGGCGGCAGCACGGGCGGCAGCACGGGCGGCCAATAGCCCGGGACGTCAGGTATAGGCGCAGAGACTGGCGGACGGCGCTCCGCTCTGGATGCAGCACGAACGGTCGAAGGTTCTTATGAAAAAGACGATCATCACCCTTGTGGTCATTGCGGCCATTGTGGCCAGTGTCGGGGGGTACTACTACACCCGGCCGGGCCCCGAGCCGAAGGTCTCGACCGCCCAGGTCAGCCGCGGCGACATCACGGAAGCCGTGGCCGCAACCGGCACGCTCGACGCGGTCACCGCGGTCACCGTCGGCTCGCAGGTGGGCGGCATCATCCAGGAACTGGGCGCCGACTTCAACTCGATCGTCAAGAAGGGCCAGGTCCTGCTGAAGATCAACCCCGACGCCATCAACACGCAGATCGAGCAGGCCCAAGCCACGCTCGTCCAGCGCCAGGCCGATCTCGAACGCAACAAGGTCACCGTGGAAGACGCGAACGTCAAGCTGAAGCGGGCTCGCGAGTTGTTCGCCAAGAAGCTCTGCACGCAGGCGGACCTCGACACCGCGGAAGTGACCGTGAAATCGGCGGTGGCCTCGCAGAAATCGGCGGAGGCGGCGCTCACCCAGGCGCAGGCCAACCTGAACGCGCAGGAAGTCAACCTGGCTCACACGATCATCATGTCGCCCATCGACGGGATTGTCGTACAGCGCTCGGTTGACGTCGGCCAGACGGTGCAGGCCAACTACCAGTCGCCGACGCTGTTCATCGTGGCCGCCGACCTGACGAAGATGAAGTGCACGGCGAACATCGACGAGTCGGACGTGGGCAAGATTCGTCCGGGCCAGAACGTGCGCTTCCGGATTGACGCCTACCCGACCGACACGTTCACCGGCAAGGTCATCCAGGTGCGGTTGCAGCCGATTGTCGTGCAGAACGTCGTGACTTACGGCACCGTCATCGAGGTGCCCAATCTCGAGCTCAAGCTGAAGCCGGGCATGACGGCCAACGTGCAGATCGAGATCGCGAAGAAGACGGATGTCGTCCGGGTGCCGAATACGGCCATCCGCTTCCGCCCGACCGCGGAAATCTTCGAAGCCTTCAACCAACCGCTGCCGCCCGAGTTGCAGCCGCGCGGCGCCGCCGCCGCCGGTCAGGCGGCCGGCGGGCAGACGGGCCAGGCCGGCGCGGTGACAGGCCAGCCGCAGGCCACGACGCGGGGCGCGCAGGCCGGCACGAAGCCGGCCGCGCAGGCCACGCCAGCGACGACGCCGCAGGCACAGGGTGCGGGCGCGTCCGAACGCGGGGGCGGCGGTCGCCGCGGGTTCGACCCGAACGACCCCGAGGCGCGGGCGCGCATGATCGAACGCTTCCAGCAGATGCCGGCGGATCAGCGGACACAGTTTGCCACCCGGATGAAGGAGCGCGGGATCGACATCGATGCGCTCGTCAAGCAGGGTGCGAAGCCGGGGGCGAAGCCGGCGGCCGCGGCAACGGCGGCTGGTCGTCCATCCACGGCCGGCGCCCAGACGATCGACGCGTTGTTCGGGCCTCTCCCGGCCAGGATCTCCACGGGCCGGGCGTGGCTGTGGCTGGCCGGACAGAAGCAGCTCAAGGCCGTCCGCCTCCGCCTGGGGATCACCGACGGCCAGTACACCGAACTGCTCGAAGGCGACCTGCAGGCGGGGGCCGACCTGGTGACGGCGGTCACCCTGGGCACCGAGTCGGCCAACCGGAACCCGACGCAGACAGGCAACCCGCTCTTGCAACAGCAGCAGCGCGGCGGGATGGGTGGCGGCGGCGGTCGTGGTCGCTAGATCTCTTCAACCTCGTCGGGTCGTCGCGTCCACACGGCGTGACGACCTCCCCGAGGACCGGTGCAGCGGACGTGACTTGCCCCATGCCGATTTTCCAGTGACTGCCCTATGTCTCTCATCTCCGTTCGCGATTTGAAGAAAACCTACATCGTCGGCGACATCGAGGTGCGTGCGCTCCGACACGTCAGCCTTGATGTCGAGGCGGGCGAGTTCCTCGCTGTCACCGGGCCGTCGGGCTCGGGCAAGTCGACGTTCATGCACATTCTCGGGTGTCTCGATCGGCCGACGTCGGGGCAGTACTTGCTCGACGGCAAGGATGTGTCGCGCCTGTCGAAAAACGATCTGGCCCGCATCCGAAACCACCAGATCGGCTTCGTGTTCCAGGGGTTCAACCTCCTCTCCCGAACATCGGCGCTCGAGAACGTCGAACTGCCCCTTCTCTACAACAGCGCCGCGTCGAAGGGGTCGGATCGGAAACGGCGGGCCATGGAGTCGCTCAAGCTGGTGGGACTCGAACAGCGCACTCACCACCTCCCCAACCAGCTGTCGGGCGGCCAGCAACAACGCGTCGCTATCGCGCGCTCCCTGATCAACAACCCGTCGATCCTCCTCGCCGACGAGCCGACCGGCAACCTCGACACCAGGACCTCCATCGAGGTCATGGACGTGTTCCAGACGTTGAACAAGGAACGCGGGATTACCGTGCTCCTCATCACACACGAGCGCGACATCGCCGAATATGGCACCCGCATCGTCGCGTTCCGCGACGGGGTGATCAAGACGGACGAGAAGATCACGAATCGCCGGATCGCCAGCCAAGAGCTTGCCGCACTGCCTCCGGTGTCGGTGGACTAGGAGAGCCATGACGATATTCATGACGTTCCGGATCGCCCTGAAGGCGCTCAACCGGAACAAGATGCGCACGGCGCTCACGATGCTGGGGATGATCATCGGCGTCGGCGCCGTCATCACCATGGTGGCCCTCGGCAACGGCGCCCAGGTCTCGATTGAGCAGGCCGTCCAGTCGGCCGGCACGAACGTGATCATGGTGAACTCGGGCAACTTCAGCTCGGGCGGCGTCCGCCAGGGCCAGGGGATGTCGAACACGATGACGCCCGACGATGCGGTCGCGATCCGCGAGGTGCCCGGCGTGCAGTTCTTGGTGGAGACAATCAACAACCGCGGCGGGCAGATCGTCGCGGCGAACCAGAACTGGAACACCCGCGTCGAGGGTACCAACGTTGACCTGCCGCTGATCAAGTCGTGGCCGCTCGAGTCCGGCCAGTTCTTCACGCCGACCGACGTCTTGAGCGCCTCGAAGGTCTGCGTGATCGGCACGACCGTCAAGAACATGCTCTTCCCCGACGGCGGCGACCCGGTCGATCAGATCATCCGCATCGGGAAGCACCCGTTCAAGATCATCGGCGTGCTGATCAGCAAGGGCCAATCGTCGGTCGGCCAGGACCAGGACGACGTCATCTACGCGCCATTCACCACGGTCCAGAAGAAGATGCGCGGTGTGACCTACATCGAAAGCATGACGGTCTCCGCGGCGTCGGCCGACAACATCCGGCAGACCTCCGACGCGATCGCCGCCGTCCTGCGCGTGCGCCACAAGATCCAGCCGGGCGACAACGACGACTTCATGGTCCGCACCCTCGAGGACATCGCGGCGATGCGAACCGAGACCACCAAGACCATGACCTACCTCCTCGCGTCGATCGCGGGCGTCTCGCTCCTGGTGGGCGGCATCGGCATCATGAACATCATGCTGGTGTCGGTCACGGAGCGGACGCGTGAGATCGGGCTTCGTCTCGCGATCGGCGCCCGCGGCGGCGACGTCCTCATGCAGTTCCTCGTCGAGGCGGTGGTGATCAGCCTCCTCGGAGGATCGATCGGCATCGGGCTCGGGTACGGCTTGTCGCGGGGCCTGACCCAGTTCCTCCAATGGCCGACGTACGTGTCGCCGCAAGCCGTGCTGGTTGCGTTCGGGTTTGCGGCGGGCATCGGGATTTTCTTTGGGTTCTATCCGGCTCGGAAAGCCTCAGCCCTTGACCCCATCGAGGCGCTGAGATACGAATAGGGTGTGGGATCGTCAACTGTTCAGTGGAGGCGTGATGAAGAAGATTGCATTGTTCGTGATGGTCATGGCGGTGGCGGTGGCGGGCCTGTCGTTTGCGCAGGCCAAGCCGGACTTCTCGGGCAAGTGGGCCCCGAAGGTCGATGCGGCAGCGCCGGTGCCGCCCGCGGGCGGTGGTGGCCGTGGCGGCATGGGCGGCGGCCCGATGACGGTCAAGCAGACCGCGACCGAGCTGACCCAGGAACGGACCATGGGCGAGAACACCATGACCACGGTCTTCAAGCTGGACGGCACCGAGTCGGTCAACAAGACCCAGCGCGGCGAGTCGAAGAGCACGGCGAAGTTCGACGGCGGCAAGCTGGTCGTCAAGACCGTGTCCGAGGGCCAGAACGGCCCGCAGGAAGCGACGGCGACCTGGAGCCTGAGCGCCGACGGCAAGGAACTGACGATCGTCACCACGAACGCGCGTGGCGACAGGACCATGACCTACACCAAGCAGTAGGCCGTAGGGGCACGGCTTGCTGTGCCCTTGCACCAAAGGACGAGGGCCGGTGGAAACGCCGGCCCTTTCGTCTGTACGCCGGCGGGCATCGCGCCGGCTCCGCTTCACACCGCCGAGATCGGACAGGGGGCCGTCGCAGAGCGTCGCTGTCGTCTCACGATTCGTAATCTCACGATTCCCGATGTTCCGCCCTATCCAGCCGCTCCAGCAGGCCCCGCACGGTGAGGCCAGTGACGGGGTCGCGGAGGCCACCTCCGACCTCGGCCAGAGGTTCGAGCACGAAGCGACGGGCGCGAAAGCGAGGGTGCGGCACGATGAGCCCCTCCTCCTCGACCCGCTCGTCTCCGAACAGGATCAGATCGAGGTCGAGCGTGCGGGGGGCGCGTGCGTAAGGCCGCTCGCGGCCACGCTCCTGCTCGATCCGCAACAATTCGTCGAGCAGTGAGCGCGCGGCGCCGTCATAGCGCCCCGTTGCCGCAGCATTGAGAAACGGCGGCTGGACGCCGACGACGTCCACGGCGTCGGTTTCGATGATCGTAGACAGGCGGAGGTCGGCGAGCACGGAGCGCAGCCGTGTAACGCCGTAGGTGAGATGGGCGTGGCGGTCGCCCAGGTTGCTGCCGATGGCGACCGCGACGGGCGGCACTACTCCACCCATCGGGTGGGCATCACGAAGCCGGGCGTGCGTTCGCCGCCCGTGCGGCGGCCAAGAAGGTCCACGCGCCCGGTCGATGCCTGGTGGAACAGGCGGGCCTGCTCCTGCATCTCGCCAAGCATCAGTTTCAGCATGAGCTGGTGGCGCGCATGCGAGATATCGCTGACGCGTGGACCCCAGGTCGCGACAAACGCGTCGTTGGCTTCGGCATCGCCACGAAAGACCCCGAGGAGCGCCTGGTCACCCTTCACCGGGGCGAGGGCCTCGGGTGCGAGCAGCTCGGGTACCGTGCCGCCAAGGTCACCAATCGCATCGGCCAGCCAGCTCAGGTGGTGGTCTTCCCGCGCAATCACGTACTGATACGTGTTGTTGACGTCATACTGCCCGGCAATCCGCGCCACCGCTTCGTGGCGGCGGCGCAGCGCCGCCTTCTCGCTGTAGACCTCCAGCAGCCGCCGCAGGATCTCGGAGGGCTTCACGCGCTCTGCTTTTCCTTGCAGGTCTTACACACACGGGTCCACGGAATTGACTCGAGCCGGGCGCTGGCAATCGCCTCGCCGCAGTCGCGGCAGACGCCGTAGGTGCCCTTGTCGACGCGAGCCAGCGCTTCTTCGATCGCCTGGAGGATCTTCGCGTCGGTCTGCTTCAGCTTCAACTGGATGTGGACTTCGTTCGTCCCGTTTGCCTGATCCGCGAGGTCGCCCTGGCGGCTGTTGACCTCGTTCTGGAGCGGTTTGATGCCGCCGGTTGCCAGGATTTCAGAGCGCTTCTTGACCAACGCATCCTTGTGGTGTTGCAAGTCCATTCCCGTCTCCTCACGCTAGATCGTTCACGAATCTCAATGATAGCACGAGTGTTCGTGGCCAACCGGGAGACGCGCGTCAAGCTGAGCAGAGCCCGCCGGCGGCCGGCAGGTAGCTGCGGGAGACGTAGTCGGTCACCATCCGGTCGGCGTTGTAGCGCCAGGCCAGGGTCATCATCGACCGTTTCATCCGCTCGATCCAGCCGTGCGGCAACCCGGCCGCATCCCGGTCGAAGAAGAGCGGGATCACCTCGTTCTCCAGCTTGTCGTAGAGCTCCGCCGCGTCACGCTGCCACTGGATCGCGGCATTCGCGTGGACGGTGCCGTCGCCAATGGCGAAACCGTTCCGGCCGTCGTAGGCCTCGGCCCACCACCCGTCGAGGACCGAGAGGTTCAGCCCGCCATTGAAGACCACTTTCTGCCCGCTGGTGCCGCATGCCTCGAGCGGCCGGAGCGGCGTATTGAGCCAGACGTCCACGCCCTGGACCAGGTAGCGGGCCACGTTGATATCGTAGTCCTCGACGAATGCCAGCCGACCGGCGAAGCGCGCGTCGCGGGTGATCTCGACGATCTGCTTGATGAGTCCCTTCCCCGGGTTGTCCGCCGGGTGGGCCTTGCCGGCAAAGACGAGTTGGACCGGGCCGTTCACGTTCGACAGGATCTTCGCCAGGCGGTCGAGGTCGGTCAGCAGGATCGTGCCGCGCTTGTAGGTGGCAAACCGCCGGGCGAAGCCGATGGTCAGCGCGTGGGGGTTCAGCAGGTCCGGCCGCCCGCTCCGACGGCAGACGAAATCGATCAGGTAGCGACGCAGCACCGAGTGGGTCTCCCACAATTCCGCATCGCTAATCGACGCGATCGGCAGCCAGGTCCGGCACTCACTCTGGTGCGCCGGCCAGCTGGCGCCCAGGTGCCGGTCGAAGAGCCGGTTCATCGACAGCGCCAGCCAGGACCGGACGTGAATGCCGTTGGTGATGTGGCCGATCGGCACTTCCTCCTCGGTGTACCCGGGCCACACGCCCGTCCACATCCGTCGCGCCACGTGGCCGTGCAGGCTGGATACGCCATTCCGGTAGCGCGAGCCGCGCAGCGAGAGCACGGTCATGCAGAACGGCTCGCCGTCGTCGTGCGGGTTCACCCGGCCGAGTTGCATCAGCCGATCGCGATCGACCTTCAGGGCGGATCGCAGCCAGCCGAGCTCGCGCTCCATCAGGTTGGCAGAGAACCGATCATGGCCCGCGTCGACCGGTGTGTGTGTCGTGAACACGGTCTGGAGCGACGTCTCCCGCAAGGCGTCCTCGAAAAGAAGGCCGTCCTCTTCTACCCGCTCCCGCACGCGCTCGAGGACCGCGAACGCGCTGTGCCCCTCGTTGAGGTGCAGCACGGCGGGCCTGAGATCGAGCGCGCGAAGCGCCCGGAGCCCGCCCACGCCGAGCAGGATCTCCTGGCGGATACGCGTGACCTCGTCACCGCCGTACAGCCGGCCGGTCAGGCCGCGCAGGTGGGCGGGGTTTTGCTCGACATCGGAATCGAGCAGGAGCAGCAGCGTGCGCCCCACCCGCGCGACCCAGATGCCCGCGGTCAGCGTCTCGCCGTCGCACGGGATGCGAATCATGATGGGGGCGCCATCGGCGCCAACCGGCCGCCGCATCGGCAGCGTCTCAATTTCGGTGACTCCGTATTCCTCCCGCTGCCACCCGGAGGCATCGAGCCGCTGCCGGAAGTAGCCGTTCGCGTAGAACAGTCCGACGCCGACCATCGGGAGCCCGAGGTCCGATGCGCTCTTCAGGTAGTCCCCGGCCAGGACGCCGAGGCCGCCCGAATAGAGCGGCAGCGATTCGTGGAGGCCGAACTCCGCCGAAAAATACGCGATGGGGGTGACCCGCAGGGCGCCCGCCTGCGCGGAACACCAGGACTGCTCCGACCCGAGGTACTCTTGCAGCCGCCGGTAGTGGAAGCTGATGCGGTTCTCGAGCGACAGCTCGGCGGCGCGCTGCGCGAGCTCGCCGGTCGGGAAACGCTTCAGCAACGCGATCGGATTGTGGTTGGTCTCGACCCATCCCCGGGGATCGAGTTCGCGGAACATCTCGAGCACCTGCGGGTGCCAGTTCCACCAGAGGTTGAACGACAACTCACGCAGCCGCCCCTCGATGCTGAGCGCATCCTGTTCCTGTCGATGCCCCGCATCTCCCAGTGTCCGCGATGCCAGCGAAAGCAGCTGTCTATTCACTCGGCGCCTCCGGGATGCTGAACGTGAAAAGGGTCGAGAGGGAACGCCGGCTCGCATCGGGCCGCCGTGCCCGGAGAGATTATCGTTGGGTTGGTGCAGAAAAGGAAGAAGGCCAGTTTCGGCTACTCTGAGCGGAGCGTGCCAAGTGGACGACGCCGCAGGATATCGGCGCTGGCCAGCAACCCCACGATGCACACCACGACGGCGGTGATCGCCATCCCGGCCAGGCTGATCGACGGATTGGGCGACCAGTCGATATCGAGCACGTGGCGGCTGACATAGTACGTCAGCCCGATCGCCGCCATCGATCCTATGCCACCCGCCACCAGGCCCAGCACGCCGTACTCGAGGGCGATCATGGTCGTCAGAAGCCGCGTGCCCGCGCCGAGCGTCCGGAAGATGGCCACCTCGTAGATCCGCTGGAACCTGGTCATCGACACGGACCCGATCAGGATCAGCGCGCCGACGAACGAGACGAGGCCCCCAACGATGCTGACGCCAAGCGTCACCATGGACAGCACGCGCTCGACGTTCTGCAGGATCTCGCGCAGGTCGATGACCGACACGTTCGGAAAGCGGTCCACCAGCGCGCGCTGGAGGCGGGCGCGCGAGGTGGCATCGGCCGGACCACGAACGGGCACGACGTAGGTGGCGGGAGCCTTGTCGAGAGGCCCCGGCCGGAACACGAACATGAAGCCGCCCTGCCTGGCGTCGCGCCAGTCCACCTCGCGAACGCTGGTCACGCGCGCATTCACGATGCGGCCCAGCACGTCGAACTGCACGGTGTCTCCCACGTGGAGGCGCGAGCGGTCGCGAAGCCCCTGCTCGATCGACACCTCGACGGCCTCGGCTCGACCTGCGCCCCAGAACTGCCCCTCCACCACGCGTTCGTTGGCCTGGAGGTGATCGCGCCATGTGACGGTGAACTCGCGGCCCAGCTCTCCGCGTCGTCGGACCTCTTCGTAGCTTCGCAAGGTCAGCTCGCGGCCCGTGACCCCCGTGACCCGCGCGCGAAGCACCGGAATCGCGGGCGGCGGGCGGCGCCCAGTCCTCTCGCCGAGCAACCCTTCCACCCCCGCCACCTGATCGGGCTGGACGTCGATGAGGAACATGTCCGCGGCACCTCCATCGAGCGTCACCGAGAACTGCGCCAGCAGGTTTGACTGGAGCGACCGGACGCCAACCATGAAGAAGGCGCCGAGGCCGACGGCGAGCAGGACAGCCCGCGTCTGGTTGCCCGACCGGCTCAGCCGGAGCACGGCGTGCCGCAGCGCGACCGAGCGGGACGAGGCCAGGGGCCGAATGGCGCGGACCAGGCCGGTACCGACCAGGCTGAGGATCAGCGACACGCCCGCCAGCCCCACAGACACCGCAAGACCGATACGGAACGATCCGGCCTGCCAGCTGGCGATCAGCACCAGCGAGGCCAGCAACCCGGCCATCGCCGCCCACCTCACCCAATCGCGCTCTCCCGCCCGGCTCGCATCGCGCAGCAGCAGCGACGGCTTCACGCGACGGACGTCGAGCAACGGCACCACGGAGAACAGCAGGGCTACGAGCAGGCCGATCGCCACGCCCTGCATGACCGCTGATCCCGTCATAGTGTTGGGAATGCTGGCCAGCGCGGGCTGGCCGGCGAACAGCCACGGCATCGAAGCGAGGCCCGCCGCCGCCAGCGCCACGCCGAGCAGGCATCCCACCGCGCCGAGCAGGATCGCCTGGGCGAGGTAGACGGCAAAGACCTGCCGGCTGGTGGCGCCGAGGCACTTCAGTACCGCGATGCTTCGCACTTTCTGCTGGACGAACACGCGCGTGACGCTCGACACGCCAATGCCACCGAGGATCACGATGACGAGGCCGACAAGGCTCAGGTAGTTCTCCGCGCGCGACAGGTCCTCGCCCACGCGGTCTTCGGTGCCCCTGAACGATCGCACGTTGACGAACTGCCCGCGCAGGTCGATTCGCAACTGCCTCGCCAGCGGTTCGATCGCCGGGTCGGGCAGCTTCAGCTGGATGTCGCGCATCACGCGGCTTCCGAACCCGAGCAGGCCCGTGCTCTCCAGGTCGGCGGCGTCCACCATGATGCGAGGGCCAAAGCTGAAACCTGCAACCCGTCGCCCGGGCTCCGAGACCAGGACGCCGCGAACCGTGAACCGCGACACCCCGATGAGGATCTCGTCCCCGGTGCGCACATCGAGCTGGGCCAGCAGCTCGGGACGAACCAGCGCGCCGTGCCCCGCGAGCAGCGCGTGTGAATACGGGCGCCCGTCCTCCAGTTCGACGGTGCCGTAGAGCGGGAACCCTCGCTCCACGCCCCGCAGCTCCGCCATCTTCGCGACGGGGCGACGTTCGTCGGCCGGCCGCACCATCGTGCTCGTTTCCAGCCCCTCGGTGCGGCCACTCACGTTCACGCCAGCCAGGCGACGGGCGATGACCTCCCGGGTCTTCTCGTCCCACGGGCGGCTGGTGGACAGCGTGACATCCGCCGCCATCAGGCCTCGCGCATCGCGCGCGATTGCCACGCGCAGGTCCTGCACGATCGATCGGAGCAGGACGATACCGCCCACGCCGAGCGCGATGCAGAGGAAGAACAGGATGAGCCGTCGCCACGAGGCGCGAATCTCCCGAACGGCCATGCGGACCACGAATCTCATCAGCCCAGTTCCCGCTTGCCGTCGCGAAGCGCGAGCCGTTCGCGCGCCGTCGCCGCGAGCCCGGCGTCGTGGGTGGCCAGCACCAGCGTGGTCCCCCGCCGTTGGTTGACCTCCCGCAACAGGTCCATGATGTGCCGGCCGTTCGCCGTGTCGAGGTTCCCCGTCGGCTCGTCCGCGAGCAGGATCGGCGGGTCGTTGGCGAGCGCCCTGGCAATGGCGATGCGCTGCTGCTCTCCCCCGGACAGCTGCGACGGATAGTGATGGCCACGACCCGTGAGGCCGACCTCCGACAGCAGCATTGACGCCCGGGCGCGCGCATCGGCCCGCCCGGCAATTTCCATCGGCACCATCACGTTCTCGAAGGCGGTGAGCGACGGCACCAGGTGAAAGAACTGGAACACGAATCCGATCTTCTGGCCTCGCAGCCGGGCCAGCCGGTCCTCGTCGAGCGACGTGATGTCCGTGCCGGCGATCACCACTCGCCCCCCCGACGGCGCGTCGAGACCGGCAATGAGACCGAGCAACGTGGACTTCCCGCTGCCCGACGGACCGGTGACCGCCAGGAACCCGCCGGCCGCGACATCGAGATCGATCGGATGGAGGATGGTCAGCGGCGAGGTGCCGCTCATGACGGTCTTCGAAACGCCGCGCAGTTCGATCATCGTGACGCCGCTGTCAGCATGGGCTCGAGGACGCGCCACACGTGGTCGGCGATAAGCCGTGCGCCCTCGGCAGTCGGATGGATGCCGTCGCTCTGGTTCAGGTCCGGACGCCCCGCGACGCCCTCGAGCAGGAACGGGAGGAACACGACCTTGTGGTCGCGGGCCAGGGCCGGAAAGACATCGTGGAACCGGCGTTGGTAGTCGGGGCCCATGTTGGTCGGGGTCTCCATGCCGGCGAGCAGCACGGCAACCTGCCGCTCGCGCGCGCGGCGGATGATGCCCGCCAGGTTGCGCTTCATCTCATCGGGCGGCAGTCCCCTGAGCCCGTCGTTTCCGCCCAGCGCCACGATCAGAATCCTCACGTCGCCGTCGAGCGACCAGTCGAGGCGGCTCAGTCCTCCCGCGCTGGTATCGCCCGACACCCCGGCGTTGACCACTTCGAAACGGGAGCCGGCGTCGTCGAGGCGCTGCTGGAGCACCGCCGGGTAGGCCTCGGTCTTCGGCAGGCCAAGCCCCGCGGTCAGACTATCGCCAAGCGCAACGATCCTCGGGCGTCCCGGCTCGGCGCCGCGGTTTGGCCCGCTCGCGGCCGACGCCTCGGATCCCGCCTCGGGGCGAGCCGCGCGCGAAGGGCCCTCCTGCCGACAGGCCGGAAGGCACGCCAGGACCAACAGGCCCAGGACCCAGGCTGTCGGTGAGGGGAATCGTGGAATCACTGTCTTTCCATTATACTGACTCGGCCCCTCACGCCCCGGGTTGAACGGTGTTTGCGCCTCTCTTGATCTGCCTGCTCGTGCTCCTGGCCCTCGGCGGCGCGGAACGCCTGGCCCGCGATCGTGCCTGGCGCGAGGTGCCGGTCCGCATCCACGTGAATGGCACCCGCGCGAAATCCACCCTCACCCGCCTGATCTGGTCGGCCTTGTGCGAGGCGGGCGTGCCGGCGCTGGCCAAGACCACCGGGACCGCCGCCCGACTCCTGCTGCCGGACCGGCGGGAAGAACCCGTCCGGCGGCGCGGACCAGCCAATATCCGCGAGCAGCTCGAGTGCATGCGCTACGCGCGCCGGCTCGGAGCCCGCGCCGTGGTCGTCGAGTGCATGGCCCTCGATCCAACCCTGCAATACGTTTCGGAGCGCGAGATCGTTCGCGCGACAATTGGGGTCATCACGAACGTGCGCTTCGACCACACCGACGTGATGGGCCGCACCCTGCCGTCCATCGCCGCCACGCTGGCCAATACGATTCCGTCCGGCGGGACGCTGGTCACCGGCGCGCAGGAGTTTGCCCAGCTCTTCCGCGACCGGGCTTCGCGCCTCGGCACCCGTGTCGTCGTCGTCGAGCGCGATGGCGAAAGCGAAGGCGGGGGGAATGACGCGGGACACGAGCGTTGGGTCGCCGAAGACACGGCCCTGGCGCTCGGTGTGACCCGTGAGCTGGGCATCGACGACACGGTGGCACGCCGGGGCTTTGCGCGGGCGCCGCTCGATCCCGGGGCGGTGCGATACGGTGCCGTGTCGCTCGCCGGCGGCGATGCGGCCTGGACCGACGCGAGCGCCGCGAACGATCCCGATTCGCTCGCGCTCCTGCTCGCGGGCTTCCAGCCGTGGAATGGCACCCGGGCGACGGGTGGCGGCGGCCGTTCACGCATCCTCGTCTTCAACCATCGGTCGGACCGCGTGCCCCGGCTGGCGTGCTTCGCCGAACGGTGCGCCGCGTTCACCTCGGCGGATCACCTGGTGATCACGGGCGGTCGGCCGCCGTTGACGCTCTGGCGCCAGCTGGCCCGGCTCCGCGAGCCGAGGGGCGCCGAGTTCGTCCCCTCCCGCGGCCTCGCCACGTGGCTGGCCGCGCACGCGCCCGGCGCGACCCTGGCCTTCTGCGGAAACACCCGCGGCCTTGACGTGCCGCGCCTGCTCGAGGAGGCGGCGTCTCGTGATTGAACTCGCCATCGGTCTTGGCCTGACGCTCAGCCTTGTCGTGTCGGAGCTGTTCGGCGTGGCGTCCGCCGGCCTGGTCGTTCCGGGCTACCTCGCCCTCTATCTCGATCAACCGGGGCGTATCGCTGCGACGTTCCTGGTCGCGTTCGCGACATGGGCGATGGTTCGGTTTGGATTCTCGCGGCTGGTCGTCCTCTACGGGCGCAGACGCTTCGGCGTGACGGTGCTGAGTGGATTTCTGCTGAACGCCGCGCTCGATCACGTCCAGTGGTTTCTTCCGCCCGAAGCCGCCGGATTGCGGGCGATCGGATACATCGTGCCGGGCCTCATCGCCAACGCCGCGTTGAGCCAGGGTGTGTGGATCACCGTGGGGCTGACGCTGCTGGTTTCGGCGACGGTGCGTCTCCTGTTGATGGGCCTCGCCCGTGTCTGATCCGGTTCTGCCCCGACTCGGCCGATATGCCCCCAGCCCCCGGGCGCTCGCCGGGGTCGGCGTCGCGGCCGCCTGCGCCGTGATGCTGTTCCCGTCCGCCATCGTCCCACGTGGCGCGTCGGACGGCACGTCACCCTGGTCTTCCGGAACGTCGGTCGCCAGCCTGGATCGCGGTGCGGCTGTGGCCGAACGCCTCATGCGCCAGGCCGAAGCGATGATCCTGGCCGCGAAGATCGAGGCCGGAATCGTCACCGACCCCGCGGCGGGCATCGATTATTCCGGCTTGATCGGAAGCGAACTGACACCGCTCGTCACCACGCTGGGAAATCTCGAAGCGAAGCGGACCGCGACCAACCCGAGTTGGGCGGCCGTCCTGACCCGCCAGTTGTCGGCGGCAGGCATCGGCCGGGGAGATCTGATCGCGGCGAGCTTCTCAGGGTCGTTTCCAGGCCTCAATCTGGCGGTGATGGCCGCCTCCCGCGCGCTCGACGCCGACCTAGCAGCCGTCTCGTCGGTCACCGCGTCCACATGGGGCGCGAATCAACCCGGCTTCACCTGGCCCGAAATCGAGTCGCGCCTGGTGGCCTCCCGGCTGTTGCCGAGGGCGTCGATTGCCGTCACCACTGGCGGCGACGGCGACAGGGCCCTGGACCTGTCGCCCGAAGGCCAGGAACTGGCACTGACGATCCGCGACCGTGTCGCTCGTCGCCTCGGCGTGCCCATCCTCCACCCTGCCAGTTTCGAGGATGCCGTCCGCCAGCGGCTCTCGGCGTATCGCCGCGCGGCCAACGGGCGGCCGATTGCCCTCTACGTCAATGTCGGCGGCGCGACCGCAAGCCTGGGCCAGTCCACGGCGGTCCTGCGTCTCCGCAGCGGGTTCATTTCGCCGGGACCATTCGACCGATCCGAAGATCGCGGCGTGATGGCCCGGTTCGCGGAACAGGGTGTGAAGGTGCTGACACTCCTGAACATTCGCGATCTCGCGCTGCGCTGGGGCATCCCCCTCAACGGGCCCACGTCATAACAGATGTCTCTTGCCCGATGTCGAAGACTGCGCGCACAAGGGACCACCGGCCGGATGCGAGTGGTTCGGGCATTGATCAACGGATGTCCGTGATCACCCACCCGGACGGGCGCCGGGTCAGCCGGAAGACGGTGGCCGTGTCCTCGCGAATCGGCGAACCGGTCGGCGACGTGCCCTCGATCTTGCGTCGGCAGCGCGCGGTCGCCTCGGTGCCGTTCACCTCAACTCGCACGTCCTCCAGCCGGACCTTCAGCTGGCGCGCCCTCATGAGCAGCGACTCCTCGGGCGACAGCGCCGTCCGATACTCGCGGACCGCGTCCGCGTCGGCATTCACCAGTGCCTGGACGTACTGCTCGAGGACGTAGTTGATCCGCTTGATGGCCGCCAGCGTCGAGACCGCCTGGTTGCCGTCGTAGGCCTGCCCCGACTGGCGACCGGCGAGCGTATCCACGGTGTCCTGCGCCAGTCCGGGTCTTTGTGTCGCGCCCGCGGCCGGCGCCACGCCGGTCTCGATCGATGGCTCCCTGCGCACCTTGGCCCCGGTGCCGACCGGCGCGGCCGGTTGCACCGCTGCGCCGCTGACAGACGGCCTGCGCGACGGCGCACCCGTCACGGGCTCTCGGGATGCCGCAGCGGCAGGCGTCAACGCGGCACCCGGACTCGACTCCGTGGCCGGTGGAGCGACGACGGTGGCCGGAGCCGCAGGTTCTCTCAACGGCTGCCCGGTCCCCGGCGGAGTCGCGCCTGCCGGGGGTGTCGATGTCGCGACGTCCGGCGCGGCGGTCGGCGTCGCGGATTCGGGTGCCGGGCCGGCGGTGGTCGACGTGGCCGTCGCCCCCTGGAACCAACTGCTGAGGCTCGCCCCCGGCCTGCCGAAATACCACCACGCAGCGCCACCGACCACGACCAGTCCCGACAGGCCCACGACCAGCACGATCACGATGGCGATCAGCAGGCGCGACGAGTGCTTCGACGGGGCGGCGGCGACGGGCGGGGCGGCGGCCGGCGGGGGAACCGGCTTGGATGTCGCAGCGATCGCGGGCGACGCCGGCACGGGCGGCACGACGGCGTTCGCTGCGGGCGCAGCGGGAACCGGCGGCGGAGCGGGCGCGGGCCGGGCCGCCGCGTCGACCGCTACTGGCGCGCGCGTCGTCGTCTCAGGCCGGGCGGCCGGCGAGGGCAACGGGGCCGTGCGGTTGATGTCAGGCAGCGCTTCGCCGGCAGCCGTTGACGCCATACTGCCACTGGGCGGCGTGATCTCCGCCGGCTTCGACACGGCCGGCAACGTCGGAATGGACGTGGACGATCTCACGTCGGCGGACGGGGCCGTCGTCAGCACCATTCTCGCGGGCAGAGGGGGCACGGCAACGGGTGGCGGCGCGGAGGCTGGCGCCCCGGTCTTGGCCTGTGGGGGCGCCACCATGAAGATCGTCTCTTCGTACTCGTCCTCGGCCAGCCTGGCCTTGGTGGACGCAGACGAATCGGCCCCCAGGATGGCCCGCAGTTCGTCCCGCACGATCCCGGCGCTGGACGGCCTCGCATCGCGCGGCTTGGCGAGCAGGCGGTCCACGAGGTCCGAGACGCTCTTCGGCACCGCCGGCGCCCGCTGCTGCAGTGGCACGTGTGGCGTCTGGGAGATGGCGGTCAGCAACCGCGCGAGTGGCTTGCCCTCGAATGGCTTCGTGCCGGAGAGCAGTTGGTACAACACCGCCCCGACGGCCCAGAGGTCCGTCCGCCGATCGATCTCGTCCCCGCGGATCTGTTCGGGCGCCATGTAGTCCGGCGTCCCGATCAGGGCTCCAGCGACCGTCATGTGCAGCGAGCCCAGCCGCGCGATCCCGAAGTCGAGGATCTTCAGGGTCCCCGACGGCGTGAGGAACAGGTTGGCCGGCTTGATGTCGCGGTGCACGATGGCGCGCTGGTGCGCGTAGTCGAGGCCTTCGCAGACCTGTGCCATCACGTCCAGCGTCGCCTCGAGCGACAGCGGAACGGGCTTGCCCTGAATGAGATCCGCGAGCGACTTCCCCTCGAGCAACTCCATGATGATGAAGATCTCGCCGCCCGATTCCTGGAGCTCGTGAATCGTGATGATGTTCGGGTGGTTCAGGCGCGCCGCCGCGCGGGCCTCCACGTAGAACCGCTGCCGCAGCTCTTCGTTGTCGGCGATCTCGGCGGTCATCTGCTTGATCGCCACCTTGCGGTCGAGGACCGGGTCGTGCGCCATGAACACGAGTCCCATGGCTCCTTTCCCAAGATTGGCGAGGACGCGGTACCGGCCGCCAATCAGCTCGGACGAGGTGTCTGCCATGCGCTGATTATACGCGGGTGACACAACCCGCGAAGCGGGGTATCGAGACAAAGGTGGCGGATGGGGCCGG